>Ga0302314_10017586_pt1 | contig 11981 bp, 14 predicted proteins | sample III_Palsa_N2_3_FD_200533 | JGI IMG/M metagenome (GOLD analysis project Ga0302314, IMG submission 200533) | Peat permafrost microbial communities from Stordalen Mire near Abisko, Sweden - III_Palsa_N2_3 | ecosystem: Environmental > Terrestrial > Soil > Palsa > Peat permafrost | place: Sweden...
GCCGATCAGGCGGATGCCGGACGGACGCTACGTCACCGACGTGTGAGGCCTTGATAACCTGGCGCGATGCGAACCGGCCGTCTCGAGGCGTTCAGCGACGGCGTGCTCGCCATCATCATCACCATCATGGTGCTCGAGCTGCGCCAGCCGGTGACCGCCACCGGCCACCCGGGTACCACCTTCGGCGCGCTGCTGAGCACGACCGGCACCGGCCTGCTCAGTTACCTGCTCAGCTTTGTCTACGTGGGCATCTACTGGACCAACCACCACCACATGTTCCAGCTGACCGAACGGGTTACCGGCGGCATCCTGTGGGCCAACCTGGGCCTGCTGTTCTGCTTGTCGCTGTTCCCGTTCACCACCGAGTGGGCGGACGACACCGGCTACGCGCGCATTCCGGTCTTCGTCTACGGGTTGAACCTGCTGGCGGCTGGCGTGGCCTACTGGGCGCTGCAGTCGGTGATCATCCGCAGCCAGGGCCCCCACTCGGCGCTGCGCAAGGCGCTCGGTCGCGACCTCAAGGGCAAGGTATCGCCCCCCGGCTATGTCGCCGGCTGCATCGCCGCCCTGTTCGGCGGCGGCAACAGTCCGGGCACCTGGGTCGCGGTCGGCTTTTATGTCGCGGTCGCGGCCTTGTGGGTCATCCCGGACCGGCGGATCGAGACGGTGATCGCCGTCGAGCCGGAACCAAGCCCTGAGGAGTCGAGATAACAGCAAGAAGCACCCGGTGGCGCCCGCTCGCCGCCGGGCTCAGCGCCGCCGCCGTGCTCGCACTCGGGCTCAGCGGCTGCTCCACGTCGTCCGCCTCCGCCGCGTCGTCCGCCTCCGCCGCGTCGTCCGCCTCCGCCGCGGCATCGTCACCGACGGCGGTCGCGTCCCCGGCCGCATGCCACCCCGACTACTGCCCGCCGGCCGACTGGGACACCGCCCAGGCGACCACGCCGCTCAGCCAGATCCCGCCGTTCGTCGAACCACTCAACGTGGTGATCAGTGCCCGGTCGACCGTGTCCCTGGCCGCGATCCAGCAGGCCCTCGGCAAGTGGGAAACGGTCTCCACGCAGACCAAGGTCAGCCTGGCCGGCATCCAGGTCAACTGCATCTCCTCGGAGAACGCGGACGTCACCGGCCACGGGTACCTGCCGCAGCACACGGCCTGGCGGCTCGGCGGCTGCGTCGGGGGGAACGCGTTGTCGCTGGCCGGCAATGAGGACCACGTGCGGATCTGGAACCAGCCGGTCCCCGGCAGCAAGTACGGGGCCTGGTTCATCGCCGCCAGCTACGAGACCCTGTGCGTGCTGCACGACGGCAAGCTCGAGCCGGGCAGCGCTGACAAGGCGTACACGGCGCTGCACCCCGGCAGCGCCTACCACTGCGTCGACGGAGGTCCCGGCAGCATCACCACCCGGCACCCGGACGGCTACCAGGACGGCGCCGCCGACTTCTCCGCCGCGGTGCTCAGCGCCGCCCGCGGCCGCCACTGGACGGTCAGGATGAGCACCATCACCGTGCACCGCGGCGCGAGCGCAGGCGAAGGCGGTGTCCCCTTCAACGGCACCGCCTACCTGCTCACCGTGACGGCGTAACGTTTCCGGGCGGGAAACACCGGACAGCAGCGGAGCGAGGCGGATGACGGGCGACCGATCGCGGGCAGGCGGCCTGCCGCGGACCGCGGTGGTCGGCGTCGGTATCGGCGGTCTCGCCGCCGCCGCCTTCCTGCGCCGGGCGGGCCTGCCCGTCACCGTTTGCGAACAGGCGGCCCAGCTGAGCGAGGTGGGCGCGGGGGTGGTCGTCGCCCCGAACGCCGCCCGGCTGCTGCGCGCCCTCGGGGTGCTCGGCGTGTTCGAGGAAACCGCCGTGCCGTTGCACACCGGCTGGGAGTTCCGCCGGTGGCGCGATGGCCGGGTGCTGTCGGCGGAAGCCCTGCAGACCGAGTGCGAGCGCCGGTGCGGCGAGCGCACCTACACCGCGCACCGGGCTGACCTGCTTGACGCGATCCGCCAGGCGGTCCCCGCGCAGGACATCCGGCTCGGCCGCCGCTGCGTGCACGTTGACGTGAACGGCCCCCGCGGCGTGCTGCGGTTCGCCGACGGTGAGCGGGTTGAGGCCGACGTGGTGGTCGGCGCGAGCCGCGGCCCGCACCGATGCAACGTCGGCCCGCACCGGTTCAACGAATGGCGGCCCGGCGGTTCCGACCAGCCGGCCAGCCTGGCCCGCTACAGTGACGCGATCCACTCGTCGGTGGTGGTGACGAGGGCCTGCCGCGGGAACACCTTCTCGGTCAGCACCCGGTGCACCTCTTCGTCGCGGTCCGCGCACGCGTCCGCCAGCACGGTCAGCCGGTAGTCGAGGTCCGCCGCCTGGCGGACCGTGGACAGCACGACCCCGCTGGTCGACAGGCCCGCCAGGATCAGCGTGTCGGCGCCCGCACCCCGCAGCAGCACGTCCAGGTCGGACCCGGTGAAGGCGCTGACCCGGCGCTTGACGATGACCGGCTCGCCGGGCCCGGGCGTGAGCGCGGCGTGCACCTGGGTGGCCGGATGGTCCTGCGTGTACGCGTCGCCCGCCTGCGCGGCCGCGGAGAACGCGGCGTTGGACTGCGCGACCTCCGGGTAGCCGGGCCGGAAAGCCACCCGCACGAACATCACCGGGATGCCCGCCGCCCGGGCGGCCTTGGCCGCGCGGTCGGCCGCGTCGACGACAGAACCGCGGCCGAGGGTCTCGACGACGCCATGCTGGAAGTCCATCAGCAGCAGAACGGAACGGGAACCGGTTGTACCGGGCATGGGCGTGCCTCCGGGAGAGTCAGCGAGATCTTCAGGCTGAACTTATCAGACCAGCCTGATGGATATGGCGGCGTTCGCTGTCCGCTCGCTGGCTGCCCGGGCTCAGGCGTCAAGCACCCCGGGGACGACCGGCGGCACACTGGACCAGGGGAAGTTGATCCACCGGTCGGTCCGCTTCCACACATAGTCGCACTTCACCAGCGAGCCCGGCTTCTCGTAGACCACAGCCGAGCGCACCTCGGCGACCTGCTCGGCGACAAAGTTGCGCACCAGTTCAATGGTCTTACCGGTATCGGCCACATCGTCGGCGATCAGCAGCTTCTTCTGCGAGAAGTCGACCACGGACGGCACTGGCGGCAGCATCACTGGCATGTCGAGCGTTGAGCCGACGCCGTTGTAGAACTCGACATTCATCAGGTGCAGGTTCTTGACCGACAGGGCGTAGCCGAGTGCGCCCGCGACAAACATGCCGCCGCGTGCGATCGCCAGGATCAGGTCGGGCCGGAACCCGTCGTCGGCGATCACCTGCGCCAGCTGCTGCGCCGCGCCCCCGAAGGTCTCCCAGGTCAGCGTTTCCCGCGCGTCCTCCATAGCCCGTGACCTTAACCGGTAAGCGAGCCCGCCCGCGCTCGCCCCTGGGTCGCGCGGTACTGAAATCACCCGGTTGCGGCTACTGTTAGCGCAGCAACTGACCGGAGCCGAGTCGATCAATCAGAGTGGACCGGAAGTCGTGACCAGAACGCGGTGCCGGCCGTCGCCGGCCGGGAAATAACTCCGTCCGTGAGTCAACTTGGCGACGCCACGGTGCTGCCCGCCGACCCTGGACTATGCGGGGCGTGCCAGCACGCATCGGTTAAGCCCACCAACCGCGGCACCGCATACCTGCGGTGCACGCGCGCCGCGTGGGACGAACGACTCGTCCGGTACCCGCGGCTGCCGGTGCGCAACTGCCCGGGGTTTGCCAGCGCGGCCGACAAAGACGAAACGCCGGGCGGCTGAGCATCGCAGCGATCCCGGTTACTGGCGGCCACTAGCGAGCTGTGCCAATCCCGGCGCGGGTTCCAGCGGTAGTCCATGTTGCCGCGGCTGGGCATTGCCTTTGACTCAGTCAACGAATTATCGTTGACTGAGTCAACGGCTAGGAGGCAGTCATGACCGGACCGATCGCCGCTCCCGCCCGGCCCGCGGGCCCCGCTCCCGGCCAGGTGGCACAGGTCCGCGCGTTCAACCGCTTCTACACCAACGTCATCGGCGTGCTGCACGACATGTACCTGGACACGCCCTACAACCTCACCGAAAGCAGGTTGCTGTTCGAGGTGGCCAGGCACGGCACCGTCGGGGTGCCCGCGCTGCGCCAGGCGCTCGACATCGACGCCGGCTACCTGAGCCGGGTGCTGAGCCGGTTCGAGGCCGACGGCCTGGTGACCAGGCACCGCTGCGCCGCCGACGCGCGGCGCCAGGAGGTCCAGGCCACGCCGGCCGGCCAGGCGGCCGCGGCCGAACTCGACGCGCGCGGCAGCGCGCAGATCGGCGCGCTGCTCAGCGGCGTCGACTGCGGCCCGTTGCTCGAGGCGATGCAAACGATCACGGAGACACTCGGTCGGCCCGAGCCGCCGGCCGGGCGCGGCGGGCTGCCGCAGCGGACCGTCACGCTGCGCCCGCTGCGACCGGGTGACCTCGGCTGGGTCCTGCAGCGGCACGGCACCCTGTACGCGGCCGAATTCGGCTGGGACGAGAGCTTCGAGGGATTCTGCGCGCAGATCGTCAGCGAGTACGTGACCCTGCGGGACACGCAGCCGGCCCGGACCGAAGGGTGGATCGCCGAGGTGGACGGCGTGCCCGCCGGATCGGTCTGCTGCGTTCCCGACAGTGCGGCCACCGCCCGGCTCAGGCTGCTGATCGTGGAACCGTGGGCCCGCGGCCTCGGCCTCGGTGCCCGGCTGGTCGGCCGCTGCCTGGACTTCGCCCGCCAGGCCGGCTACGCGGACATCGTGCTGCTGACCTACAGTCAGCTCGCTGCCGCCCGGCGCATCTACCAGGCGGCTGGCTTCACCCTGGACACGGAGCAGCCGGAAGAGGCCTACGGCCAGCAGGTCACCGGCCAATCCTGGTCCCGTCGCCTCTGACCGCAGGCCGCCGGAACTCACGGGCCACCCGGTACCATTCGTGCCGTCCCGCAAGCGCCTTCATAAACTTGCGCACCGCTGAGTTCAGCGCCGCAGCCAACGTGCCGCCCGGCCGCCCGGTTTGACGCCGGCCGGGCGTCCCTGCTGTCATCGGCGTAGCCCGTGTGCGTCCGCCGCCGTCCATCGCAGGACAGCCGCCACGGGAAGGAAAGGAGGCCGCGGTGACCGCGACCCCGGCAACCGAAGGCTCCGAAGCTGCCCAGGTTGGCCCGCCGCCTCCGTTCGACGCGGAGCTGCGACCGGTACTTGACGCGTTCGCGGCGGCCAGCGGCCCGGCGTTCACCCTGGAGAACATCCCGCGGATCCGCCAGGCGCCGGCCCCGATCCCGGAGGCCACCGACGAGGAGCTGCGCCGCGGCGGGGCCTTCGAGGTGAGCACCCGGCTCGTGCCCGGCCCGGCCGGCGCACCCGACGTGCCGCTGCTGATCTGCCGCCCGGCCGCGGCCAAGACCCCGGTCGCGTGCCTGTACTACATCCACGGCGGCGGCATGATGCTGCGCAACAACCGCTCTGGCCTGCCAGGTGCGCTCGACCACGCCGCCGAACTCGGGCTGGCTATCATCTCGGTGGAGTACCGGCTCGCGCCGGAGACGCCGCACCCAGGGCCGGTGGAGGACTGCTACGCGGGCCTGGCCTGGACCGCGGCGCACGCCGCCGAGCTCGGTATCGACCCGGCGCGGCTTATCGTCGGCGGGGTCAGCGCCGGCGGCGGCCTGTCCGCCGCGACTGCCCTGCTCGCCCGCGACCGCGGCGGCCCCGCCCTGGCCGGGCAGCTGCTGATCTGCCCGATGCTCGACGACCGCAACGACACGCCGTCCGCCTGGCAGATGGCCGGGCTCGGGGTCTGGGACCGCACGGCCAACGACGTCGGCTGGACGGCGCTGCTGGGCGATGCCCGTGGCGGGCCGGACGTGTCACCGTACGCCGCGCCAGCCCGCGCGACCGACCTGTCCGGGCTGCCGCCCGCGTTCATCGACGTCGGCTCAGCGGAGACCTTCCGGGACGAGGACGTCGCCTACGCGAGCCGGATCTGGCAGGCCGGCGGCCAGGCCGAGCTGCACGTCTGGCCGGGCGGCTCGCACGGCTTCACCGGCATGGTGCCGGCCGCGGCCCTGTCCCAGGCCGCGATCGCCGCCCAGCGAAACTGGCTGCGGCGGCTGCTGGCCTAGCCAGCCGGACTGAACTGGGGCAGCCGGTCCATGATCGCCTGCAGCTCGTCGTCGTCGGAGACACCCTGAAAGTCGTAGCGCGGCGTATAGGGCGTCTCGAGCGCGCGCAGCTCGCCGTCGTCCAGCCGCAGGTCGAGCGACGCGACCGCTTCGTCGATCTGCCGGACGGTGCTCGCCCCGACCAGCGGGGCGGCGACCACCGGCTTGGCGTGCAACCAGGCCAGGGCGACCTGGGCCCGGCTGACGCCGCGCGCCTGGGTGACGGCGCCGACCGCGTCGATGACGGCGCGGTCGGACTGCCCGGTCTGCGGGGTGTAGAGCATGTCGGCAAAGCCGTCGGCCGCGGCCCTGGTGGTGGCTTTGGCGTCATCCCAGGCACGGGCGAGGCGGCCTCGGGCGAGCGGAGACCAGACCACCGAGGCAACTCCCTCGTCCAGGCAGAGCGGGATCATCTCCCGTTCTTCTTCCCGGGCGAGCAGGTTGTAGTGGTGCTGCATGGAGATGAAGCGAGCCCAGCCATTGGCCCGCTGCAGGTGCAGCGCCTTGGCGAACTCCCAGCCGGGCATCGAGGACGCGCCCAGGTAGCGCACCTTCCCGGCCTTCACCAGGTCGTGCAGCGCCTCCAGCGTTTCCGCGAGCGGGGTGCTGTGGTCGTTGCGGTGGATCTGGTACAGGTCCACGTAGTCGGTGCCGAGCCGCCGCAGCGAATGGTCGATCTCCGTCATGATCACCTTGCGGCTCAACCCTTTGCCGTTCGGCCGTGAACGCATCGGGTGCCGCAGCTTGGTCGCGATCACCACGTCGTCCCGGTTGGCGAAGTCCCGCAGCGCCCGGCCCAGTATCTCCTCGCTCGAACCCAGCGAGTAGATGTTCGCGGTGTCGAAGAAGTTGATCCCGGCTTCGACTGCGTGCCTGATCAGCGGACGCGCGTCGGCCTCGCCAAGCGACCACACCGGGTGGCCGCGGCCGGGCTCGCCGTAGGTCATCGCGCCGACGGCGATCGCGGAGACATCCAGTCCCGTGGCGCCGAGCTTGACGTACTGCATGACAGCGGGCCTCCCGGTAAAGTCGCAATAGCGGAGAACTCTCCGCGATCCGCCTACAAACTAGCGGAGAACTCTCCGGGTTTCAAATCCCGGCCAACTGGAGCAGGATCAAGTCTCATGACGACCCGCGACGTCCCTGCCGCCTACGGCACGCAGCGCCAAGCCGCCGCGCGGAACCGCGCGAGCATCCTCGAAGCCGCCGGCAATCTGCTGGCGGTGTCACCGTCGGCATCGATGAACGAGATCGCGAAGCGGGCGGGGGTGGGCGCGGGCACCCTCTACCGGCACTTCCCGACCCGGGAAGACCTCATCCTCGCCGTCTACCGCCATGACGTCGCCGCCCTCGTCGACTCGGTAGGCGACGTGCTAGCGTCGCAACCGCCGCTGGAGGCGTTCACCCACTGGTTCGAGACGCTGGCGGGCTACGTGCGGGTGAAGCACGGCCTCGGCGAGGCACTGCACAGCGCCGCCGCCCGCGATGCCGTGAACGAGACCTACGCCCCGGTCGAGGCGGCGGTCGGCCGGCTGCTCGACGCCTGCGTTGCCGACGGCACCGTCCGCCCGGGACTCAACCCGGCCGACGTACTGCTGCTGATGGGCTTTCTCTGGCGCGTTGCCCCTGGCCCGGACGGTGTCGACCAAGGGCGCCGGCTCACCGCCATCGTGCTTGACGGCATCCGAGCACGGGAGTACTAGGGCCCGGTCCGGGTTGCCTGGATACGACCCGGCCGCCCGGTATCCCCGGTCCCGGCCGGGTGATTAGAGTGGTCTGGTGCCACACCTGCTGCATCTTGACTCCGCCGCCGCCCAGCGCAATTCCCGTTCCAGGGAAATCACCGCCACCTTCGCCGACACCTGGCGGGGCAGCGGCCCGCAGTACACGGTGACGCACCGGGACCTGTACCGTGACCCGCTGCCGCACCTCGCGGACGCGGTGCTGCACTGGCCGCCGCGGCTGCGCCCGGACGGCGCCGCCGTGGCCAGCCCGGACGCGCTCGCCGCCGACGAAGCGCTGCAGGACGAGCTCATCGGTGAGCTGCTCGCAGCCGACGTGCTGCTGGTCGGCGCGCCGCTGTACAACTACTCGGTGCCGTCGTCGCTGAAGGCCTGGATCGACCACATTCACGTTCCCGGCCGGACCGCCCCGTTCGATACCCCGACGCAGCCGCTGGCCGGGCGGCCCGCGGTGGTGGTGTCGAGCCGCGGCGCTTCCTATGACCCCGGGTCGCCGACCGAAGGCTGGGACCACGCGGTCCCGGTGCTGCAGCTGATCCTCGGCACCTCCCTTGGCATGGCGGTCGAGGTCATCACGACGAGCCTCACCCTGGCCGAGACGGTTCCCGCGCTGGCCCCCGAGCTCGGCCGCAGCCGGGCTGAGCTGGCCGCCGCCCACGAGGCCGCCGCGGCGGCGGCCCGCCGCCTGGCCGCCGGGGATCCGGCCAGCTGAGACGGCCGGAGGCCTGGATCTGTCCATGAACGCTGAGCCGCACCCGCCCCGGGTGATCAGCGCGTGCCGGGAGATCGGGGCAAGCCCGGAGCGGATCTTCGCGCTGATCGCCGACCCGGCCGAGCAGCCGCGCTGGGACGGCAACGACAACCTCGCGGTGGCGCCGGCCGGCCAGCGCATCCGTCGCACGGGTGAGGTGTTCACCATGACCCTCACCACCGGCAGCGTCCGGGAGAACCACGTGGTCGAGTTTGCGGAAGGCCGCCGCATCGCCTGGCGACCTTCTGACGTAGGCCGCCCCCAGCCCGGCCACCTGTGGCGCTGGGAACTCGCGCCCGTTGGCCCCACCCGCACCCTGGTCACCCACACCTACGACTGGACCCAGCTGACTGAAGCGCACCGCCTGCGGCGAGCCCGGTCGACCACGCCGGACCGGCTGCGCGCCTCACTCGACCGCCTCGCTGCCCTCGCGGAAGCCGCGCAATGATCACCGAACTGGCCGGTACGTAGCCGGCGAGGAGGATTCAGCCCGATGACCGAACCACGGCCGCCGTTCCCGCCGTTTGACCTGCCCGCCGCGCAGCAGAAGGTGCAGGCGGCCGAGGACGCCTGGAACACCCGCGACCCGCACCGGGTCTCGCTCGCGTACACACCCGATTCGGTGTGGCGCAACCGGGACACCTATCTCACCGGACGCGAGCAGATCATCGATTTCCTCACCCAGAAGTGGGCCCGCGAGCGGGACTACGCCTTGCGCAAGGCGCTGTGGGGCTTCACCGGCAACCGCATTGCCGTCCGGTTCCAGTACGAGTGCCACGATGACCAGGGTCAGTGGTGGCGCTGCTACGGCAACGAGCTGTGGGAGTTCGACACCCACGGCCTGATGAGCCGTCGGGAGGCGTCCATCAACGACCGCCGGATCACCGCCGGAGAGCGCCGCGTCTTCGGTCCGCGCCCGGCTGCCGAGCACGGAGTCGATATTCCCCTTTGGTGATCGTCGCTAGATCTTGCGGATAACCAGGGCCGTTGACCCGTTTCGGCTAACTGGGCGAGGCGGGCACCCCACGCGGATACGAGATCGTTCCCCTCGGCGCGGTGCGCCTTGAGGTGGCCGAGCCATCCGGGTCCGAGCTGGGTGAGTTCCACGAGATGGCCGTCAGGGTCGCGGACCGCAGTGATCTGTGACTCCTCGCCGAGGTCGGTTGGCGGGTAGCACAGCGGGATCCCGCAGCGGTCCAGCCACGCGACCATGCCGGACAGGTCGAACACCATGAAAGCCAGCTTGACCGGGCCGGGGCCGCCCGCTGGGTCCTCCGGGTAGTCCTCGGCGGGATGGATTGCGAAGTGCACGTCGCCCAGCTCGCAGCCCCAGTGCAGCTGGGTCTCACCGTGCCGCTCCTCCAGCAGCGGAAGACCAAGCACGTCACGGTAGAACGCCGTCACCCTCCCGGGCTGGCGAGAGACGAGGATCACCCCCGATATAAACCGCAGGCCCTCCGGCCGGCCTGACGGGTTGTCTGCCATGCGGCACCTCCCTGTGCGATAAGCACCTCCAGTGTGCCCCGCTTACCGCCAGCGGCACAGCCGTTCAATCCCTCGGCGCGCCCGGCAGCCCTGTCAACGATCAGGCTGACGCGCGACAGCGCCCTGATCTGAGCCAGCTCGGGTCAGCGGTGTGACGTGACACGGAGCGGTAAGGGGTGTTACCCGGCGGGGTTCGAAGCTGGGCGGTATCCGGTTGGCCGCCGCTTCCCCCGCTCTCGCAGCGAGCGGTCCCGGAGCTCCTTCTTTTTGTGCGGATTATCCGTCGAACGGCAGCATTCCGCCAGCGGCCACCTTATCCGGCATTTCCACAGCACAGTGCCAGCACGGTAACCGGCATCCGGTTCTCGGGCTACTGATGCGGATCCGGTTTATCGGTGCTGATCAGGCCCAAGGTTAGCCGGTCGAATTCGGATTCTCCGGCTAATGCAGCGCAAACCGAATCCGGTTATTCAAGTCCACGGTGCGTGGCCGATCTAGCTCCCTTACCTTTCATTGAGCGATGGCCGGAGGGGCTGGTCATTCGCGCAAAGTGAGGAGCAATTCACGTGAGACGCACCTGGCGTGCCGCGACGACGGCACTGGTCAGCGGCGCCGCGCTGGCGGCGGCAATGATGTCGTTCACGCCCGCGCAGGCCGCGACCTCCCGGCCGGCCACCCCGGTACCGCCCGCGCCGAGCTCGGTGCTGTCCGGGAGCTGGGTGAACACCAATCACGCGACGCGGGACGTGGTCGACCTGGTCGTCGGCGCTACCAGCAAGGGCGTGACGGTCGACGGGTTCGGGGCGTGCAACCCGACGGCGTGCCAGTGGGGCCGGATCGCGGGCACCGTCTTCGGACCGGATGTCAGTGCCAAGACCGGGACCTCGTTCGCGGCGCAGTGGAACTTCGGCTTCGCGCGCACCGTCGTGCTCGCCCGCTACGCCACGCCACGCCGGGTGCCCACCCTGACCGTCCAGGAATTCACCACCTTCACCGACGGCAGCCACCGGGCGAACTACACCACGACCGAGACGTTCACCAAGGGCCCCGCGGTCAGGGTGACCAAGCTGGGCACCAGCGCGGCGAACTACCCGCTCGGTGACTCGGTCAGCCCGGTTGCCGCGCTGCCAGCCGTCTGGATTAACCCCGCCGCCACCGGCGACGTCCGCGCGGTCATTCTCTCGCGCACCAACTCCGGTGCACTGGAGGTGCGCGCCTACGGCTACTGCTCACCGGTTCCCTGCAACTGGGGATCGGTCGGCGGCATCACCCTGGGCTCAAGCATCAGCAGCACGTCCGGCCGCACGTTCCTCGCGCCGTACACGTTCAGCTTCGCCGACAAGCTGCTTGGCGGCGCCGTCAACGCGGCGGGCACCCGGCTGACCGTCCAGGCCTGGACGCAGTTCACCGACCACAGCGGGCGCTCTAACTACATGACGACGGAGAGCCTCATCCCGCTCCGCTAACCCGCGCCGCGGTCGGCGCCCGGCGGGCGACCGCAGAGCCGCGAAGCTCGCCCCGCAGCGGCCAGGCTCGCCCGCTCCTGGCCGCTAGTGACCGGACCGCGGCCGCCAGTACCCGGCGGCCGCGGTCCGGTCAACCAGCGCTTTTAGCGGGCCGCTGCCTCGAGGGCGGCGTACTCGCTGTCCGACAGCGTGATCCCGGCGGCGGCCACGTTGTCCTCCAGGTGGGCCACACTGGACGTGCCGGGAATCGGGAGCATGACCGGGGAGCGGTGCAGCAGCCAGGCCAGGGCCAGCTGCGACGGCGTGGCGCCGTGCTTCTCGGCCAGCTCGGCCAGCGGGCCGCCCGGCTTGGCCAGGTTC
>Ga0302314_10017587_pt1 | contig 11981 bp, 10 predicted proteins | sample III_Palsa_N2_3_FD_200533 | JGI IMG/M metagenome (GOLD analysis project Ga0302314, IMG submission 200533) | Peat permafrost microbial communities from Stordalen Mire near Abisko, Sweden - III_Palsa_N2_3 | ecosystem: Environmental > Terrestrial > Soil > Palsa > Peat permafrost | place: Sweden...
TCGTTCAGCCGGCGGCCCATGAAGCGCTTGATCGAATAAACCGTGTTCTCCGGATTCGTAATCGCCTGCCGCTTCGCCACCTGGCCCACCAACCGCTCGCCGCTCTTGGTAAACGCCACGATGGACGGCGTTGTACGGCCACCCTCTTCGTTCGGAATCACCTTCGGCTCGCCGCCTTCCATCACGGCAACGCAGCTATTGGTCGTACCCAGATCAATACCGATAATTTTGCCCATAAATCCTCCAAAACCCTCATCCGGCCCGGCCGGAACGCTCTTTGCAGCAAACCCAGTCTCGCATGTGAGTGAGTTACTGTCAACTTATATGATGCATAATCCACTCTCCGGGACTCGCCTTACTCTCAAATAAATCCCCCAATTCCGTCATCTTCCCGTCAAACGCCGCGTCTATTCTCATCGCAGCCCAATTCTGGAGGTGACCCTCATGCGCCTACCCTTTCTGTCCACGGGAACCCGGCTCCTCGCCATAACTGCCCTCGCCAGTCTCTCCGGTTGCACAACCCTTTCATCCCCCTACTCCCAGGGCAAAATCACCCCGATTACCGCCAGCACCAACTGGCAATTTGAGTCCGGAAGCTCAATCACCGCCAACCCGAACGGTGGCGGCGGCTTCCTAATGGGTTCCATGCAAATCCAGGGCTCTCAGGTCACCGGGACATTTCAGACCCAGGTCACCTGCGTGGATGTGCCCCAGCCGGTCACTTTCACCGGCACCTACAACCCCACCACCGGCGCCCTCAACGTCAAACCAACCGGCCCTGCCTTTGTCGATGTCAACGTTGTCGTTCCCGCCGATCCCACCCAAATGGCCTCCGGAACCATAGGCGGCGGCGGAAACGTCTGCACCATCGCCTTTCAGGGTCCTGGCGTCGGCATCGAGGTTCCGACCCTCACCGGCACCTACACCGGCACAATCTCCGACACCGACCCCACCCCGTCCCCCGGCGTCCAACCCGGCACCGCCACGCTAACGCTCACGCAATCCACCACCGCCAACGCCAACGCCGCGTTTCCCCTCACCGGAACGTTCCAATTCACCTCCAGCACCTGCAGCACCAGCATCCCGGTCGCCGGAACCATTAGCGGAGTTGGCTTCACCCTCGCCTCCACCGGCTCAACGGCCGTCACTATCACCGGTGCAGACGCCAGCGGCGGAGCCACTCTCACAGCCGTCACAGCCCTCTTTCCCAGTGGTCTGTGCAACGCCTTCGCTGCCACCTATACCGGCACCCTCACCCTCCAGTAGCCTCTTCCGCCCTGCAAAAATGCGGGAAATATGGAAGCATTGACAGGTCTGGATCTTGCCATTCAAGCGTATAGTGCGCCTATGACATCCACTCTGGACGTGACCCGAGCGATCTCCGAGAGTCAGTTTCACCCCTACTTTCAGCCACTGATTGAGCTTCGCACCGGCAAGTTGCGAGGCTTTGAGCTTCTCGCGCGATGGAACCATCCACAAAGGGGATGGGTCCCTCCAGTCGAGTTCATTCCGGCAGCGGAGCGCGATGGCTGGATCGACGAACTCACGGAGCAGCTATTACACCAGGCATTTCCTGCCCTGGCGACGCTGTCACAAACCCTCGCGCTGGCAATCAACATCTCTCCCCTCCAACTCCACAATCGCCACCTGCCCCGGCACATCGAAAGCATTGCGGATAAAGCCGGTTTCTCCATGGATCGTCTCGTCGTCGAGATCACCGAGACTGCATTGGCCGACGATATGGAACAGGCAGGTGACATCGCCCATGAGCTCAAAGAGATGGGTTGCGGGCTGGCCCTGGACGACTTCGGAACGGGATACTCCAGTCTCCTCCATCTACAGTCGCTGCCCTTCGACGAGCTGAAAGTCGACCGCAGTTTTGTGAGTTCCATGACAGAACAGCGCGATAGCCGCAAGATCGTCGCCGCCGTAATCGGTCTGGGACAAAGCCTCGGAATGATCACCGTAGCCGAAGGCGTGGAGACCGAGGAGCAGGCGGAGATGCTCCTCTGGCTGGGCACCGAGCTTGGACAGGGCTACCTCTTCGGCAAGCCGGTACCCGTGGAAGATCTTGAGGCCATCGTCTCCGCGCCCCGGCGGGACACCTATTCCAATGCATCGGACGCGGTAGACAGGCAGGTATCCTGCCGCAGCCTCGACAATCTGCCCTCCCAACAGCTCGCACAGTTGCGAGCCGTCTACGATGGCGCACCCGTTGGCCTGACCTTTTTGGATCGCAACATGCGCTATATGAATTTGAACCGCAGGCTGGCGGACATGAATGGGCATCCCATGCAGGAGCATCTCGGCCATACCGTTCAGGAGATGCTTCCAGCACTGTTCCCGCAGGTCGAGCAATATATAAAGCGCGCCTTGAAAGGCGAGTCCATTGCCGGCGTCGAGATCACCAAACCTGCCTCCGACCCCAAAGCAGGAGAGTCCATTCTCGTCTCCTATGAACCCGCTTGCGATGAAGCTGGAGAGGTCATCGGCGTCTCTATCGCCATCATGGATGTCACCAAGCTCAAGCGCGCCGAGGCAGCCTTCCGCGAAAGCGAAGCGAACTTCCGGCAAATGATGGAGCTCAGCCCACAGATTCCATGGATCCTCGATGCGGAAGGAAATGCCCTGGACGTCGGCAGCCGCTGGCTGGACATCACTGGCATGACCGGCGACGAGTGGAAGGGCATGGGCTGGCTAAACGCGCTCCATCCCGACGACCGCCAACCGACGCTCGACGCCCTGCACCGCAACTCCGAGACCGCTCAGCCCATCGACACCGAGTACCGTGTCCGCCGTCCCGGCCAGGACTGGCAATGGGTGCGTGCCCGCGGCGCGCCCCGCCTCGACGAAAACGGCCAAATCGTTAACTGGTACGGCTGCCTCGATGAGATGGACGACAAGAACTAGCTACCCAGTCTCCGCTCCCGCTGCTCAAGCAGCGGCCTTTCCTTTTACGCCTACGCGGGCCTTCTTTGCCGGCACCTGATCCCGAATCTCAAATACCAGCCGCTTCCCTAGTACATTGGCAGCTCGCGTCAGCGTCTCCAGCGAAACACCTGTATTTGCCGGATCAAGCAGCCGGTCAAGTTGAGACCGGCTCGTCTTGAGTTCTTTCGCCATCCCCTGCTTGGTCTTCTGCTGCTTCGCCATCGCCTGCTCAAACTGCCAAGCCAAAACCCTCTTGATCGCCGCGCTCTCTATCTCATTCTTGATGCCTTCTTCTTCGAGAAAATCGTCGAAGGAAGTACCGGTATGAACGTTCTCCCGCTGAACCTCTTTCTTCATCGTTTCACCCTCATTCCCGCTTCATGCAAACGTTTATTCTTTCTTGCCAATTCCATGTCTTCGTCTGGAGTCTTCTGCGATTTCTTGATAAATCCATGCAACAAGACCATCTCGCCCTGCACACCGATGTAGAAAAGGACACGCCCGATGCGGCCACTCGTAAGGTTCGTCCTCACCTCGTAAAGCCCATCCTTGAGCGGACGGCAGGTTGGCATTCCGACCGGCCAGCCGAACTCGACCGTCTGAATGTCCAGTCCAATTCGCTTTCGATCCTCGATGGGCTCAAGCGCTTTGAGCCACTCTCGAACCGGCTCTCAACCGGCCGCCGTGCGAAAAAAGACGGCGCGGAGGCGCTTCATCGGACTTGCGGATGTAGCCCTCATACTCCAAATGTACCTCATAAGGTACATTTGTCAAGCGAAAACGCTAAGAAACACCAGGCAATATCGGACGATTTGATCTTTGCTTCCGCATCAAAAAATACCCCAGCAGCAGCGCCCCGCCAACACCACCCACCACGCACTCCACGCCGGAAACGCCGCGCGCTCCCCACTTATCCCCACCCCATCCATCCAGCCGGATCATATAAAGCACCGGCACATTTCCCAACGAATTAATGATCGAATATCTCCCGCTCCCGCTCTTGCCTGAGTCGCCCATAAACTCCAGCACCACGGCGGTAAAAAACGCATAGCAAGTGCCGACGGTAAACAGATACAACAGCACGCCCGCATAGTACGTAACAGACAACAGCGGCCCCAGCCACAGAATCCCCAGCGTCGCCGCATTCACCACACCTAACGACAAATAAACCACCGGCGCGGAAAGTCTCGCTGGAATCTTCGCCCCTGCCAGCGACCCGGCCATCATCATCAGCGCGCCACCCAGCCCGTTGATCCACGCCACATGATCGCCATTCACGCCGTACTTCTGCGCCACGCCCGTAAGCAGACCAATCGCCCCACCGCTCGCCATCGGAAACAGCATGCAAAGCGTATAGGGCAGCGCCTCCCATCGAAAGAACGTCGCCTTGAACTCCACCCAGATCTCCCGCATCGTCTCGCCGAACGCCGCCCCCAGCATCTCCTCCTGCTCCGGCGCAAACAGCGCAAACAACGCCGGCAACGCGATCAGCCCAGCTGCCACCAGGCCCAGCACACGCTGCCCCGTCCGGCTACTGAGCCCCACCAGCACCGAAACCGCCGCCGCTCCAAACCCCAGGCTGCCGCCCTGGTAAAAACTCCCGGCAATCCGCTTCGACTTCTCCGACCGCAAAGCCCCCATCATGCCGCCGCAACTGGATATGACAAGCTGACTGCAACAGGCACCCGCGAACATCATCACCAGCGTACTGGTCGACGTCAGGTCCCCCCGCGCAAACGCCAGATACATCAGCAACCCGGAGCTCACGCCGCCGATCAGCAGCCATGTCCGCCGTTTCACCAGAAAATCCGTAATCGGGCTCCACAGAAAATACAGCATCGACGGCAGCCCCAGCAGAAAAATCAGCTCCGACTGCCTGCCGCTCCCAATCCCATGCTGACTAAGCAAAAACGCCAGCACCCCACCTTGGATAATGCCATTCGCCACCACGGCACTCGGCGCAACCAGCAGCCCGAATATCCACGGACGCTCTCTTGCGACAACAATATCCTCGCCCGTCCCCACCGCCTCCACTTCGTTCATGCCTAAAACCTATCATGCGGCAACTTTGCCAGTTGACTCCCCTCTCCGCACCCACTACGCTTGCCCGCAATGTCTTCCGCTTCTTACCTCCTCACTTTCGCATCCAACCGCAAAAGGCTGCCTAACCGCATCCAACCCCAATCCCACCGGAGCACGTAGAGCATGGCCGCAGCAGCCGTAGCCCAGCCCGACACCCACGCCCTCACCCATGGCGTCAATCCCTGGCTCATTGCTGCCTCCGTCATGCTCGCCACCTTCATGGAGGTGCTCGACACCGCCATCGCCTCCGTCGCGCTACCGTATATCGCCGGCTCGCTCTCCGCCACCACCGACGAAGCCACCTGGGTTCTCACCAGCTATCTCGTCGCCAACGCCATCATTCTCCCCGCTTCCAACTGGTTTTCCCTGCGTTTTGGCCGCAAACGCTTCTTAATGACCTGCGTAGCCATCTTCACCGCCGCCAGCTTCGCCTGCGGAGCCGCTCCCACCCTCGCCTTCATGCTTATCGCCCGAGTCGTTCAGGGAGCCGGCGGCGGCGCCTTGCAGCCGCTCTCCCAGTCCATCCTGCTCGAAAGCTTCCCGCCCGCCAAGCGCGGAGCCGCCATGGCCGTCTTCGCCTTCGGAGTCGTCGTCGCCCCCGTCCTCGGTCCCACCCTCGGCGGCTATCTCACAGACACCTACTCCTGGCGCTACGCCTTCTACATCAACATCCCCATCGGCGCGCTTGCGCTCTACATGATCAGCCGCTTCATCCACGACCCACCCTACATCCGCAACGCCAAGGCCTCCGCCTTCGACAACATCGGCTTTGGCACCCTCATCGTCTGGGTCGGCTGCCTCCAGGTCATCCTCGATAAAGGTCAGGAAGTCGACTGGTTCGCCGCCACCTGGCTTCGTTGCGCCGTCGTAGCCATGGTCATCGCCTTCGTCTGGTTCGTCTGGCGCTCCTGGCACTGCAAGTATGCCCTCGTAGACCTCAAGGTCCTCAAAGACCGAAACTTCCTCCTCGGCAGCATCCTCATTTTCATGTTCGGCATCGGCATCTACTCCACCGTCACCGTGCTCCCACTCTTCTATCAGGAACTCCTCGGCTACACCGCCTTCACCGCCGGCCTGGTCGTCGCCCCACGCGGCCTCGGAGCCATCTGCGGCATGCCCGTCATCGGCTATCTCTCCAACAAGATCGACCCGCGCTACCTGCTCACCTTCGGCTTCTTCACCTTCGGCCTCACCACGCTCTACTTCGGCTCGATTACGCTGGATGTCTCCCCCACCACCCTCTTCTGGCCCATCCTGATCACCGGCTTCGGCCTCAGCTTCGTCTTCGTCCCCATCAGCACCGCCGCCTACGGCACACTCAAAAACGAACAGATCGGCAACGCCAGCGGCATCTTCAATCTCATGCGCAACGTCGGTGGCTCCATCGGAATCTCCATCGCCACCACCATGCTCACCCGCCGCGCCGACGTCCACCAGAACGAGATCACCTCCTGGGTCCCCCAAACTGGCCCCTACCAAACCTCCGTCCAGAACACCCAGCACGCGCTGAATGGCTACTTCGGCCCCGCCAACTCCCTGCTCCCGGCGCAGACATCTCTCTACCAGCAGCTAATCCGCCAGGCCTCAAGCTGGGCCTTCATAGACGTCTTCCGCTGGCTCTCGCTGCTCTGTTTCTTCTGCGTAATCATCGTCTGGTTCTTCAAAAAAGTAAAAGCCGGCAAAGGCCCCGCCGGCGCCCACTAGATAGTGTCTGGCGAATCGGTTCTGCCGTTGTTCTTCTTTCTGTCATTCCCGCAGGGAATCTGCTGTTGCCTTTGCCTCTGAGGTAGGTCCGGACTTTAGCCGGACATCCAAAGCCACCCCCAAAACTTGTCATCTCGACCGAAGGCGCTTTTGCGCCGCAGTGGAGAGATCCCCGTATTTTGCTCACCACGGCGACGAATTTACTCGTCAACACATATAAGACTAAGTCAGTCGGCTATCATAAACCCGACATGACCTCAAAAAATGACACCCTGAAACTCCTCCGCAACCTGCACCTCTACACCGGCACCTTCATCGCCCCCGCGCTGCTCTTCTTCGCCTTCACCGGAGCCCTCCAAACCTTCAGCCTCCACGAAACAACCCCGGGCAGCACCTACAAACCCCCAACCTGGATCGCAACCCTCGCCCAGATCCACAAAAAACAGACATCCATCATCCCAGCAAAAAAGCCGAGACCCGACGCCATCCCGCAACAAGCCCCAAAGCACGAAAAAGCACAGACAGCCGAAGCCCCCCAGCCAAAGCCCAAAAGCCACCTACCCCTAAAAATCTTCTTCCTTCTAGTCGCAATCGGCCTTTTCACCTCGACCCTGACCGGCATCTACATGGCCTACAAATACACCCGCAACAAACGAGTCGTCACAGCACTTCTCCTCGCGGGCGTCATCGTGCCCCCTGTCCTTCTCTGCTTCTGAAGGCGGGGGCATCACCGTCGCCATTGCTACCTCTGGAACGTCCCCTCCAGCGGCAACTCCGCCGACGACCCACCCACCATCACCTTATAAACACCCGCCGGCCTCTCAAACTTCTTCGCCGCTTCATCCCACACCGACATCGTCAACGACTCCGTCGGCACGGTCAGCGACTTGCTCTCACCCGCCGCCAGCTCCACCTTCTGCCAACCCACCAGCCGCTTCCAGGGCTCTCCCGCGGCATCCGGCAACATCGCATAGACCTCAGCAACCTCCGCACCCTTCCGCGAACCCGAGTTCGTCAGCGTAAAGCTAACCTCGGTCCCGTCCGAACTAACCTTCAGCCCCGAATACTTAAACCTCGTATACGACAGCCCATACCCAAACGGAAACAGGACCGCCTTCTTCTCCGCCTCGTACCACTTGTACCCAACCTTCGCGCCCTCGGTGTAGTCCACCACAAAAGCCAGCTTACCCGGCTGTGCACCCGCCGGAGGCTGCGCCACAGTCGTCCGTGGCAGGTCCGCCTCGCTCCTCGGAAACGTCATCGGCAGCTTCCCACTCGGGTTCACATCGCCAAACAGCACATTGGCAATCGCATCGCCGCCCTTCGACCCACCGTACCAAGCCTCAACCACCGCCCCCGTCTGCTCCAGCCATGGCATCGTTACTGCGGTCCCTGTCTCCAGTACCACCACCGTGCGCGGATTCGCCGCCACAACCGCGGCAATCAGCTTGTCCTGCCCGTCAGGCAGCGACAGGTTCGGCAGGTCCATTCCCTCCGACTCCCACTGCCATGCAAAGACCACGGCAACCTCCGCAGCCTTCGCTGTTGCAACCGCAGCCGCGATGTCCTCCCCCGAGCTAAACGTAAACGTCGCCCCTGGAGCCTTCGCCTTCATCGCACCTAGCGGTGAATTCGGAAACCAAACCTTATGCTGCCACTTCCCGGCATCCGGATCGCCCGGCGCATCCACCTGCGCCGACCCACCACCAGAGATCGTCCCATAATCCGCACGTCCCCCGATCACCGCCACCGACTTCAGCTTCGCCGCCTCCAGCGGCAGCAGCTCCTTCTTATTCCGCAGCAGCACAATGCTCTGCTCCGCAATCCGCCGAGCCACATCAAACCCCGCCTGCGGATCGACCAGGCTCTTATGCGGCGGATCATCCACCAAACCGCTGACGAACTCCGCCCACAGTATCCGCCTCACATGCTCATCCAGTTCGGCCATTGGCACGCGGCCCGCCACCACCGCATCCTTCAGCTTGTCTCCATAAAAGTGTGCCCACTCCTGCTCCATATCCAACCCGGCAGCCGATGCCTTCTCGGTACTGTGCGTCCCACCCCAGTCCGACACCACAAACCCCTTGAAACCCCAGTCGTTCTTCAGCACATCCGTCAGCAAATATTTGTTCTCGCAGGCATAGTCCCCGTTGACCCCGTTGTAACTGCACATCACAGCCTTCGGATCGCCGATCTTCACGCCAATCTGGAAAGCCAGCAGATCGCTCTCCCGCATGGCCCGCTCGCTAATGTGCGCATCAACCAGCGTCCGTCCGCTCTCCTGATCGTTCATCGCATAGTGCTTTATGTCCGAGATCAGGTGCTGCTCGCCCTCGCACTTAATCCTGTTGCCCACCAGCGTCCCGGCCAGCAGCGGATCTTCGCCCATGTACTCGAACGTCCTGCCATTCCGCGGCTCCCGCGTCAGGTTCGTCCCTCCAGCCAACGTCATCCCAAATCCCTGCGCCCGCAACTCCTTGCCGATCAGCGTGCCATACGCACACGCCGCAGCCGGGTCCCAGCTCGCAGCCGAACCCACATTGGAAGGCAGCGCCGTCGAGTAGCGCCCATTCTCCGCACTCGACCGCACCCCATACGCCGCATCGCTCATATCGATCACAGGAATCCCCAGCCGCACCGGCGCAATCGCCAACCCCACCCCGCCATTGCCCAGCAACTGCGCCGCCTGCATCTCCGGCGATAGATGCCTCCCATGGGCAATCCCTTCCCCATGCACGATGGCGATCTTCTCATCCAGCGTCATCTGCCCGAGCACCATCTCAGCTCGCTTCTCAGCCGGTAGCGAAGCATCCTGCCAGGGCTTCTGTTGTGCCGCGGCCGCGCCGCCAATCAGGATCGACAAACCGACAACTAGACAACCGTTTGAATTCAAGCGTTTCATCCTTCGCATCTCCAGACCGGGTTCCATATTTTCTGCTGTCCAGTATCTCGCAGGATTCGTTCCCACGCCTCGCGGAAAAACAGAAACCAGAAGCGTGAAAAAGATGCTAACGTGGTCTGACCCAAATTTTCACCTGTTTCCCTCGCGCGAACACCACGTTTCACGGAGCAGCGTCATGTCTTCCCCCATCTTGCCAGAAGATCCCCGCACCGGTCGTGACCGGCGCGTAGTCACCAGGCGTCGCACCTTCAAAGACGGCACCGTTGACCCCGTCATCGAACACCGCCGTCCCCTGCTCACCTGGGGCAACGCCATCCTGCTCGTCATCATGGTCGGGTTTGCGCTCTACGCCACCGGCAACCTGCCCCAGCTTGACGCCTTCTTCGACCACCTCAACAACATCGGCCGCTCACACAACAACGCCGCCGTCAGCACCCTCATCGCCGTCGGTCCTTACCTCTTCGGCGCTCTCGTTCTAGCGGTCTTCGGTCTATTCGTCTTCCTCTTCATCAACAGCAGCCGTCGCCAGCACAGCGACCCCAAGGGCTGGGAAAAGACCGTAGACCTCCCGCCCAACCGCCGCAGCCGCATCTCCCGCCGCATCGCCGACCTGCCCTCCATGATCATGCCGATCGGCAAAGATCGGCGCAGCCCCGGCGGTCGCGTCCCAACTCCAGCTACAACACCCGCTGTCGCCAAAACCGCAGCCCCCGCAGCCGCCACCACAGCCCCAGATCCCATCAAGGCCGCCGCCATCGCTGCAGCTGCCCGCGCCGAAGCCGCATTGGAAACCACCCCCGCCGATCTACCCTCCTTCGTCCGCCCCGCGGGAAAGACATTCAGTCCCACTCCTGCCATCTCTCCAGAACCACCTCCCGCCGAACCCCAAAACAACGCCGCCACCATTGCGAAACTGGAAGCCGCCCTGGCCGCCGCAAAAGCCGCAGCCGCAAAAGCTGAAGCCACCATAGCCGCAGCCAAAGCCGAGGCTGCCATAGCCGCCGCAAAGTCCGAAGCCGCTGCCGCAGAAGCCGCCTTAGCCGCAGCCAAAGCCGACGCCACCTCCTCCGGCTCTTAAACTCCTCCCCACCAGCTCCCAAAACAAAAGGCCGGCGCACCCGCGCCGGCCTTCACTGTCTACTGTCTACTTCCTACTGTCCGCCCTTACTGGTTGACCCCACTAGCCAGGAACCCGCCATCGACCACCAGGATCTCGCCCGTAACAAACGCCGACGCATCCGACGCCAGATAAATCGCCGCACCTACCAGCTCTTCGGTCGCGCCAAACCGTCCCATCGGCGTCCGCATCCGCAGCTCCTTGCCCCGCTCGCTCTTATCCAGCAGCTCCGCGTTCAACGCCGTGCGAAACACTCCCGGCGCAATCGCATTCACCGTAACGCCATGCGAGCTCCACTCCACCGCCAGCGACCGCGTCAGCGCCCCCACAGCTGCCTTCGAGCACGCATAGGCCGTCACTTCCTTCAGGCTCACAAACGTGTTCAGCGACGCGATGTTGACGATCTTCCCATAGCCCTTCTCCAGCATGTGCTTGCCGAATATCTGGCAAGCCCGCAGCGTCCCCGTAACGTTCGTATCCATAATGTCCTGCCAAACGTCCTCAGGAAAATCCACCGTCGGCGCACGCTTGATCTTGCCCGCGCAGTTGATCAAAATATCGACCTTGCCAAACTCCTTCAGCACGCCCTCGCACAGCGCCTCCAGCGTCTTGCGGTCGCTCACATCCGACGTCAGCCGTAGCGACTTCACACCCTTCGCCTCGATCTTCGTCGCCGCCTCATCCACCTGCTCCGCGCGCCGCGAGGTCGCAACGACATCGGCGCCGGCCTCCGCCAGCCCAATCGCCATCGCCAGCCCAATGCCGGACGTTCCACCCACCACAACCGCTATCTTCCCGGTCAAATCAAACAACTTACTAGCCATGAAACCCTCCGAACTGCTACTTCCTATTCCTGCTTGCTACTTCCTGCAATATCTCATCCACAATAACTTTTGGAGCCTTATCATTCACCACACAAACCGCATCCTTCGGCGTCTCCAGCGTCGCAAACTGGCTCTCCAGCAGCTTCGCATTCATAAACTCATGCTTCCTCGCCGCCAGCCGTCCGGCAATCATCTCTTTCGATCCGTCGAGCAGTACAAAGGCCACTGCGCCCTCCGGCATCCCGCCAGCCAGCGTCGCGCGATACTTTTCCTTCAATGCGGAACAAGCTAACACACCGCCCTTACCGCTCTCAAACCATCCGCGCATCATTTTGTTCAAAGTCTCGAGCCACGGCTGCCTGTCGTCATCGTTCAGCGGCTGCCCCGAAGCCATCTTCGCCTTGTTCGCCGCCGGATGATA
>Ga0302314_10017588_pt1 | contig 11980 bp, 10 predicted proteins | sample III_Palsa_N2_3_FD_200533 | JGI IMG/M metagenome (GOLD analysis project Ga0302314, IMG submission 200533) | Peat permafrost microbial communities from Stordalen Mire near Abisko, Sweden - III_Palsa_N2_3 | ecosystem: Environmental > Terrestrial > Soil > Palsa > Peat permafrost | place: Sweden...
GCAGGGTCGATCCGGGACCCAGAAGGTTGGTGAGCGAAACTGGGTCCCGGCTCTACGCTTCGCTTCGACCGGGATGACAGTGTATTGGCCACTCAGAACACGGAGCTTTTCATGCCCAAGACCGTTATCACGCCACCCGGTACGGGCACGCCGATCGCGCCGTTCTCGCCGGGGACCCTGGCGGACGGGGTGGTCTATGTGTCGGGCACGCTCGCCTTCGACAAAGACAACAACGTGGCCCATGTGGGCGATGCGGCGGGCCAGACGCGGCGGGTGCTGGAGACCATCCGGAGCGTGATCGAGACCGCCGGCGGAACGCTGGACGACGTGACCATGAACCACATCTTCCTGAAGGACTGGGCCGACTACGCCGCCATCAATTTCGTCTACGCTGAGTTCTTCCCCGGCGACAAACCGGCCCGCTTCTGCATCCAGTGCGGGCTCGTGCGGCCCGACTTCTTGGTGGAGATCGCCTCTATCGCCCACGTGGGCAAGGGCTGACCGCGTCCCCCTCGCTCGGAAAGTGGGACCTTGGCCTTGCGGCGCGCAGGCCAGGGCGTATCAAGGCTGCGGCGCGCTCACGCCTGATCCGGGGGATACCGACGTTGAAGAAAGCTCTGCTGTTCGCCGCCTGCATGTCGCTTGTGAGCGGCCTCGCCCTCGCCGCGCCCACCCCGCCCAAGGGCGCCACGGCGGATAGCCAGAAGGCCGATTCGTCTGCCAATGCCTCTCCCGACCACGGCGTGCTGTTCCATTCGGAAAGTTCGTCCAGCGACGGCTCGGTGAACGTGGAGGGCCAGCATATCGACTACCGCGCGGTCGCCGGCACGCTGATCGTCCACCCCAAGGGCTGGGACGACGCCGCCGCCCGCGAGACCAAGGACGGCAAGGACGCCAAGGACCTCGGCGACGATTCCAACCCCAAGGCCGAGGCCTCCATTTTCTACGTCGCCTACTTCAAGAAGGGCGTCCCCTCCCCCGACCGCCCGATCACCTTCCTCTACAACGGCGGCCCCGGCTCCTCGACCGTCTGGCTGCACATGGGCGCGTTCGGCCCGCGCCGGGTGGTGACCAAGGACGACAGCCACACCCCGGCGGCCCCTTACGGCCTGATCGACAACGCCTACAGCCTGCTGGACGCCTCCGACCTCGTGTTCATCGACGCGCCGGGCACCGGTTTCAGCCGCGTGGCGGGCAAGGACAAGGAGAAGGCTTTCTACGGCATCGACCAGGACGCCTACGCCTTCGGCGAGTTCATTACCGGCTTCCTGTCCAAGTACGGCCGCTGGAATTCGCCTAAATACCTGTTCGGGGAGAGCTACGGCACGCCGCGCTCCTCGGTGCTGGTGAATGCCTTGGAGACCGGCAGCGACGTGGACTTCAACGGCGTGATCCTGCTGTCGCAGATCCTCAATTTCGATCTCAGCGCCGACGGGCCGCAGCTGAACCCCGGCACCGACCAGCCCTACATCGTGGCCCTGCCCACCTACGCCGCCACCGCCTGGTATCACAACCGCCTGCCGGGTACGCGCCCGGCGGAGCTGGAGCCCTTCCTGCATCAGGTGGAGCAGTTCGCCCTCACCGACTACGCCGCGGCGCTCCAGGCGGGCTCGACCCTCGATCCAGCCCGCAGACAGGCCGTGGCCGAGAAGCTCAGCCAGTACACCGGACTTCCCGTCGCCTACATCCTGAAGTCGGACCTGCGGGTCAACGGCGGCCAGTTCACCCGCAACCTACTGGACGTGGAGGGCCTCACCACAGGGCGTCTCGACACCCGCTTCGCCGGCCCGAGCCTGGATCCCCTCAGCCGCGAGGCCGAGTACGATCCCCAGTCCGCCGCCATCAGCTCGGCCTACGTCTCGGCCTTCAACGACTACAGCCGCAAGACCCTCGGGTTCGGCGAGGGCAAGATCTACAAGCCCGAGATCGACGTCGGCAAGGACTGGACTTCCAACCACCAGCCGCCGGGCCAGCCCATGGGCGTCCCGGGCATCCTGAACGTGATGCCGGACCTCGCCTCGGCCATGAAGTACAATCCGCAGCTGAAGATCATGGTCAACGGCGGCTACTACGACCTCGCCACCCCCTACTACGAGGGCTGGTACGAGATGCATCACTTGCCGATTCCGGACACGCTGGATGGCAATATCGAGTACCATTACTATCAGTCCGGCCACATGGTGTATGCCCACGAGGCTTCGCTGAAGGAGCTTCACGACAACGTCGCGAACTTCATCCGCAAGACCGACAACCTCGGCAAATAGCCGGGGGATACGGGCGGCGCTTATTTAGCCAGCCGCCCGTCGGTGACGGCCGAGACCTCGAACGGAAACACCACCTCCGGGTCCGGCGCGTCTACCTTGGCCGAAAGCTTGGCCGAGGCGAGGTCGTGGACCAGCCAGCGCATCACCTCGATGCGGGTGGTCTTCTTGTCGTCGGCGCGGACGCAGATCCAAGGGGCGAACGACGTGTCGGTGCGAGTCAGCATCTCGTCTCGCGCCTTGCTGTAGTCCTTCCAGTGGGCCTGGGCGGCCTTGTCCATGTCCGACACCTTGAGCTGCTTCAAGGGGTCCTTGCGCCGGGCGCCGAGCCGCGCTTCCTGCACCGCGTCGTCGATGTCGAGCCAGATCTTGATCAGCTTGATGCCGCTGTTGACCAGCAGGCGCTCGAACTCCGGCGCGTCATGCAGGAATTGCTCCTGCTCCTTGGGCGTGGAGAACTTCATCACCCGCTCGACCCCGCCGCGGTTGTACCAGGAGCGGTTGAAGATCACGATCTCCCCGGCGGCGGGCAGGTGCGCCACGTAGCGCTGGAAGTACCATTGGGTCTCCTCGTACGCCGTGGGCTTGGGCAGGGCGACCACCCGGGTCTGGCGAGAGGACAGGTGCGCAGTGACGCGCTTGATCAGTCCGTCCTTGCCCGCCCCGTCACGGCCTTCCAGCACGATGCAGATCCGCTCACCGTCCTTCATGGCGCGAACCTGCATCTCCACCAGCTTCAGTTGAAGCTCGGCCAGGAGCGTCTTGTAGTGGTGGTGGTCCGGGAATTTCGACGCCATGGCCTGCCTTTTCTCAGCTCGCGCGAGGCGGTTTGCCCCCGCGGGGCTTGCCGCCCTTCAGTTTGTCGTTCTGGCGCCTGGAAGTCTGCGGGGGACCGGCGTCGGCGCTCCGCTTCGGCGCGCGAGGCGTAAACGCCGGCGGGCGGGAGTCGATCCTCTCGGGCCGGTCAGGCCGCTCGGCGCGATCGGGCCGCGCATCCGCCTTGGGCTGAACTGCGTCGGTCCGCGGCGTGAACTTCGGCCGCTCGGGGCGATCGTCCCGCGGTCCGCGATCGGCATAGGCGCGGTTGGGGGCCCGGTCGGCGCCGCCCGGCTTGCGGAAGGGCTTGCGGTCACGCGGCGCGTGGGCTTCGGGATCGGCGATCGGTTCAATCTTCACGCCGTCATCCTCCGCCTTGCCGAGCGCGACGACGAAGCGGGCCGCCGCTTCCTGCATGATCTCGAAGCGGGTCTCGCGATCAAAGATGCGGATGGCGCCGATCTCCCGCTTGGTCACGTGGCCGCGGCGGCAGATCATGGGCAGGAGCCAGCGCGGGTCGGCGTTCTTGCTGCGCCCGATGTCGATGCTGAACCATGAGGTGTTCTCGAACCCAGGACGGGGGGCGGAGGAGCGGGCGGAAGGCTCCGGCTCATTGTCCACCAGATCCTCCGCCGAGGGCAGGGCGGCGCGGCGGGCGCTGACCAGGGCGGCCACCACCTGCTCGGCGTCTCCACCCTCAAGAAGCGCACGGGCGATGACGATGTCGTCTTCCGAGGCCTCCCCGGTGGGCCGCAGCTGCTCGATCAGGCGCTCCTGATCCTTGGCGCGGATGTGCTCGGCGGAGGGCGGCGGCATCCAGTCCACGTCGATCTTGGCGTTGCGCAGCAGCATCTCGGCGCGCTTGCGCTTGGGGTGGGTGGCGAGGATCACCGAGACGCCCTTCTTGCCCGCCCGCCCGGTGCGGCCGGAGCGGTGCTGCAGGCTCTCGGCGTCATGGGGCAGCTCGGCGTGGATGACGAGCTCCAGGTCCGGGATGTCGATGCCCCGCGCCGCCACGTCGGTCGCCACGCAGACGCGGGCGCGGTGGTCGCGCAGGGCCTGCAGGGCGTGGGTGCGCTCCGCCTGGCTCAGTTCGCCAGACAGCGCCACGACGGAGAAGCCGCGCTCCACGAGGTTGGCGTGCAGGCGCCGCACCGCCTCCCGCGTCGAGCAGAACACCAGCGCCGCCGCCGGATCGAAGTAGCGGAGGAGATTGACCACCGCATGCTCGGTGTCGCTGGGCGCGATCCGCACGGCGCGATACTCGATGTCGGCATGGCCCTGCTCGCCACCCGCAACGGTGATGCGCAGGGCGTCCTTCTGATAGGTGCGCGCCAGGGCGACGATGGGCTTGGGAAGGGTGGCGGAGAACAGAAGTGTACGGCGCTCGGCCGGCGCGGCGTCGAGGATGGCTTCAAGCTCTTCGCGGAACCCGAGGTCCAGCATCTCGTCGGCTTCGTCCAGCACGGCGGCGCGCAGGCTCCCCATCTGCAGGTTGCCGCGCTCGATATGGTCGCGGAGGCGCCCGGGCGTGCCCACCACGATGTGGGCGCCGGCGGCCAGCATGCGCTGCTCCTTGCGGGGATCCATGCCGCCGACGCAGGAGACCACGTGGGCGCCGGCGGGGGCGTAAAGCCACTCGAGCTCCCGCTGCACCTGAAGGGCAAGCTCGCGGGTCGGCGCGATGATCAGCGCCAGGGGGTCGGCGGCCGGAGGCAGGCGATCCTCATCGCCGAGGAGATCGCCGGAAAGGGCGAGGCCGTAGGCCACCGTCTTGCCGGATCCGGTCTTGGCGGAGACCAGCAGGTCCCGCCCCGCCGCCTCGGCCTCGACCACCGCGGTCTGAACGGGAGTAAGCTGGGTGTAGCCGCGCTCTTCGAGCGCCCGCGACAGGATTGCGGGAAGATTGGGGAACGACATTGACGACTTGACCTAAAGGGAGAGGGTGCGGCCATGAGCCGAACGGGCGCATATAGTCGCTTCGGGCCCATTTTGCGACGCGTAAGATTGAAGGCCGGCGCGGCGACCGCTTTCGACGGCTTCAGCGGTCCGTCTCGATCAGCCCTTTGCAGGTCCAGCCACCGTCCACGAAGAGGTTGGTTCCGGTGATGTAGGTGGCCGAAGGGCTGCACAGGAACGCCACCGCATTGGCCACGTCCTCGGGCCGCCCCCAACGGCCCAGCAGGGTGTGACGCGCCCGATCCGCGTTCATCTGCGGGTCGCCGAAGGAGGTTCTCGTCATCGCGGTGGCGATATAGCCCGGCGAGATGCAGTTCACCCGGATGCCTGCGGGTCCGAGGTCGTAGGCGAACGACCGACTGAGCCCCAGCACCCCCGATTTGGAGGCCTGATAGGCGGGGTTGTTGGGAAAACCCAGGTGGGTCGCAAGCGACCCGATGAACACGATCCCGCCGGACGTGATCCGCCCCTCCGCCACATGCCGGGCGAACAGGCGCGCCCAGGCAAAGGGCGCCGTCAAGTTCACATCTAGCGTCTTGGCGAAGGCCTCGTCCGTTTGGGGCGCGCCGGGGATGGTGACGCCCGCATTGTTGATGAGGAACACCTCATCGCCGTGCTGAAGCGCACGGTCGAACGCGGCCTCGGCGGTGGCGGCGTCGAGCACGCTGCCGGAGACGGCCTCGTCACAGACGCCCGTGTCGATCTGCGCCGTGTCGACGCCGATCACGTGCATGCCGGTCTGGCCCAAGGCGTGCGCGATGGCGGAGCCCATGCCGCCCGCCGCGCCCGTGACGATGCCGACGGCCATGCTCAGCGCTCCAGAAAGCGGATGGTGCGGCGGCGGATGATCACCTCGGGCTCGAATAGATTGGAGGTGGACGAAATCGCCTCGACGATCCGCACGGCGACATCTTCAGGCGGCAGGAAGCTCGAGGGGTCCTGATCGACCAGTTCGCGCCCCATGGCGGTGTCCATCGTGCCCATTGAGAAGAGCCAGAACCGGCGGCCCGTGTCCGCATATTCGTCGTTCAGCGCCTTCACCAGCCCCACGAGGCCATGCTTCACCGCGCAATAGACGCTGGTGTTGCGAAATCCGGCATAGGCCGAGGTTGAGCCGATGATGCAGTAATCGATGCGGTGGTCAGGCTCCGCGGGGATCGCCAGCACGATGCGGAGGCACTTGATGATCTCGGTCAGGCCGACGGTGACCAGATCGTCGATGGCCTCGGCGGACATCTGCGCCAAGGGCTCGCGGGCGAAGAGCGCCTGGGGAAAGACGTAGGCGTCATGCAGGATTTTCGGCTCGAACTCAGAGTATCGGCGCTCGACCCGATGAGCGGCGGCCAGAGGTGCAGGCGCGGCCGCATCGCCCCGCAGCACGCCCTCGACCGCCCAGCCCTTGGCCGCGAACGCGCCCGCGACCGATTGCGCGAGTTCGCCGGACGCGCCGTAGATGAGCGCCTTCACCAATCTATCTCGGCCAGCGGCGAGGTGACGGGGCGCCCATCCGCCTGGATCACGGTCTTCACCGCCGGCCCCCGGGGCTCGGACGGCGGGACGATCAGCTCCACCAGCATGGGCGGGGAATCGTCGACTTGGGCGGCGAGGAAACTCTCCAGCTCCGCCAGCGTGGCGATGCGCGCGAACGGCAGGCCATAGGCGTCGGCCAGTTTCTCGAACGGCGGGATGAAGACCCCGCTGGGCTCGTCCGCCCCATAGACCGCGCCGAAATGTCGGAGCTGGGAGGAGCGGATAGATTCGTATCCGTCGTTGTTCATCACGAACAGCACGAAGCCCGGCGGCCCGAACTGGCGGACCGTCGCCAGCTCCTGGATATTGAGCATCACCCCGCCGTCGGCGTCGAAGCAGGCGGTGGGCCGGGCCGAACCGAACGCGGCGCCGAGCGCCATCGGCAGCCCCATGCCCATGGCTCCGAGCGCGGCGCCGTTGAAGAAGCGGCATCCCTCGCCCGGCGTGAAGAAGCGGGTCAGGGTCTCCTCCGCGTAGCCCGAGCTGGCCGGCACAACGACGCGGTTGGCGGACCAGCCCGAGACCCGCTGCGCCAAAGCGTAGACCGTGAGATTGTCGGTGGCGAGCCGGCGGACCTCCTCAGCGAGATAGTCGCGGTGTTCCGCCTGGCACCAGTCGATCCAGGCCTCCGGCGCGCTCGCCCCGGAGACCGGAAGCGCGTCAGGCAGCGCCCGCAGATCGGCCACAACGGTGCGGCTCTTCGCGAACCCGGCCTGCTTGCCGAGTTCGGCGGCGTCCACGTCAACGAACACACGCTCGGCCTGCCCGCCGAAGGCTTCGCGCTGAAACGCCGTGGTGCCAAGGTCCAGCCGTGCGCCGAGAAAAACGATGTGATCCGCTTGCCCGAGGATGCGGTTGGACGAGATCGGCGCAAGCCCCCCCGGGCAGCCGAAGTGCAGCGGATGGCGTCCCGGCAGGATGTCGAAGGAGAGCCAGGAGAAGACGGCGGGAATCCGATGCCGCTCGACGAAGGCGCGGACCTGCGCCTCCACGCCCGCGATGCGACAGCCGTTGCCCACGTAGAGCAGCGGGCGTTCAGCCGCGAGGAGGCTGTCCAGGGCGGCGCGCACGGCTCGCGCATCCCCGGCTGTCGAGGTCCGAGCGGCGACGAGCGCACGGACCCGCGCCGCATCCTCCGCCACCTCCGTTGGGCCAGACGGTATGGGCGCGCCCTGCACATCCAGAGGGATCTCGATGAAGACCACGCCGGGGCGACCGACGAAGGCTTCCGCCAACGTCTCCACCAGAAGGTCGCGGAAGCCGGTGGTATCCAGGCGCGCAAACTTTTTCACGCAGGGGGTGACGAGGGCCTCGGAGGGAATTTCCTGGATGCCGTGGGTGCGGACGCCGAAGGGGTCGATGTCCTCCCGCTTGATCTGCCCGGCCAGCACGATGAGCGGCGTTGAATCGCCGTTAGCCGACAGGAGCGCGGTCACGGTGTTGGAGACGCCCGGCCCCGCCGTCACCACGGCGAACCCCGCCCGGCGGAAGTCGGCGGCCTTGGCGTAGCCCTCGGCGGCGGCGACCACCGCCTGCTCGTGCTGGCAGTAGACGGCTTTCAGGCCCGGCTCCGACGCCACCGCCCGGTTCAGGTGCATGGCCATGCCGCCGGTGAGGCTGAACACGGTGTCTGACCCGAGCGCGGTCACGAGCGCCACGGCATGGCTGGCGATATTGGAGAGACTCGGGGTGAGCGACATAGCCTAGCCGTACCCGCGGGCGGCCAGGGGCGGCAAGTGCGCAGACGCGCCCGCGCCGTCGATTTAGCCGAGGTTGCCTTCCGCCGGCCAGTAGCGGAGCTTCTTCGCCACCGCCGCCTCGTCGTCTATCACTCGCTTGCGTCCGTCGCCGAGCATGTCCGGCAGGGCCTTCAGGCGCGTCACCAGCTGGCGCAATTCGTTCGGCTCCAGCGACGCCGACTGGTCCGAGCCATACATGCCGCGGTCAAGCGTGATGTGGCGCTCGATGGCGACAGCGCCCAGCAGCGCGGCCATCACGCTCGGCTCGACCGCCGTCTCATGGCCGCTGTAGCCCACCGCCACGCCGTAGCGCTGGCGAAGAGTTTCGATGGTCAGGAGATTGAGGTCCGCCTCCGCCGCCGGATAGGTCGACACCGTGTGCATCAGGATGAAGGGGCAGCCCGCGGCGCGGAACACCGCTACTGCGGCGTCCACCTCCGCCATCGTCGCCATGCCGGTGGAGAGGAAGGTCAGCTTCCGCTCCGCCGCGACCGCCGTCACCACCGCCCGATGGGTGATCATGGCCGAGGCGATCTTGTTGTATTTCAGCTTGTATTTGGCGAGGAACGCTTGGCTTTCCGCATCCCAGGCCGAGGCGAACCAGTCGATGCCGAGCGCGCGGCAATAGCGGTCGATCTCATCGTAATCCGCCGGGCCGAACTCCAGCCCTTCCTTTTGCGCGCGCTGGGTGTCGCCCCACGGACTCTGGCGCAGCTGGGCCAGCACCTCGGCGGAGTAGACCACATCGATGGCGCGCTTCTGGAACTTCACCGCGTCGCAGCCCGCCGCGTGCGCCGCGTCGATCAGCTGCTTAGCGATATCGAGGTCGCCGTTGTGATTGATGCCGATTTCGGCGATGACGAACGCCCGTTCGGCGATGGGCCAGGGCAGGTAGGGCGCGGCGCGGACCGGCAAAGTCGCCGCATTCGGGATCGGAACGATGTTCATCCTGTTGCTCAGTCCCCGATCTCAAGCCTGTCGCAGGGTTTCGCGCACATCCGAAACCCGATCTTCCGCAGCGAACCCAAGCCGAAGCTGATGTCCGCCGCCCCCACCCGGAGCCAGGGCGAATCGTCCCTGACGGCGAGTCCCACGTTTGTCGATTGGCTCGCTGCCCGCAAGGGCGGGATCGCTATCACCGGAGCGTCAGGGTGGATAGGCTCGGCGATGACGCAGTTCGTGCTGAACGCCCTGCCTAAGCCCGATGTGATGCGCCTGCGACTGTTCGGCTCGGCAGCGAGGGTGCTTGAGATAGACGGACGGACGCTGGCGGTCGAGCCATTGTCAGGCGCCCGCCTTTCCGGAAACTTGGAATGGATCATCGTCCATCTCGCGGTGGCGGGCGCGGACCGGGGCGGCGACGCGGAGGAGGTCCGAGCGGTAAACGACAACCTGCTTGCCGACGCGATGGCGCTGGGTAAGCGCGCATCGGTCAGGCGCTTCGTGCACGCCTCCTCGGGCGCAGTTCACCGGCAAGGCGGCGGGCCGGAAAAGGAGGCCTACAGCGATCTGAAGCGGGCGCAGGAAGACGCGGTGCAGGTGTGGAGCGCGCGCGGCGGGCCGCCCATTCTGATCCCGCGCATCTTCAACATGGGCGGCCCGTTCGTCAACAACTGGTCCCGCTACGCCCTCAGCAGCTTCATCGACCAGGCGGTGACATCGGGCGTGATCCGGATCGAGGCGAGCCGTCCGGTGGTCCGCTCCTACGTCCACGTGCATGAGCTCGCGCGGGTGGTGTTCAATGCAGCGCTCGGTGACGACCGGGAGGTAACCTTTGAAACCGTCGGCGCGGAGACTGTGGAGATGAGCGCGCTGGCCGAGACCGTGCGACGGGTGCTCTATAGGCCGGACATCGAGATCATCAGGGCGTCGATGACCGGCGAGGCGCCGGATCTCTACGTCGGAGAGGGAACGGCCTATCAGGCGGCGCTCGCCAAATCCGGCGCAACCCCGACAGGCCTCGACCGCATCATCCTCGACACCGCCGCTTACATGCGCCGCGTCAGGGCCTGAGGCGGCGCAGGTCGCGGTCGAGCCAGCCTTCGTCCACGCCATGCTGCAGTTGCTTCAGCCGGATGAACATGCGGCTCTCGAAGCTCTCGTCGGCCAGGGCGCCGGCTTTCAGCCAAGCGGCCGCCTCGTCCACGCCGCGCTCCAGCGTCCACTGCGGCGCAAAGCCCGGCAGGGTGCTCAAAGCCTTGGTGAAATCCACCCGGTAGGATCGCGGATCGCCGCCCGTCTCGCCCGTGATCTCCAGCCGCGCGTCCGGGAAGGCCGCCTGCACCCGCTCGCCGATGGTGCGGACCTGATAGTTGGCGTCAAGCCTTCCGATGTTGAAGGCCTGGTTGTGGACAGCCTCCCGCGGCGCCTCGACCGCGCAGAGGGCGGCCAGGCTGATGTCCTCGATGTGGGCGAGCGGCCGCCAGGGCGTGCCGTCCGACATCACCCTCACCACGCCCCGCGTGAACGCCCAGCCAGACAGGTTGTTGACCACCAGATCGAACCGAGGCCGTGCGCCCAGCCCATAGGCTGTGGCGTTACGCATGAAGACAGGAGAGAAGTCCGCATCGGCCATTTCGCCCAGACTCTCTTCGCAGCGCGCCTTGGAGATGGCGTAGGCGGACACCGGCTCCAAAGGCGCGGTCTCGTCCAGCGCCCCTGCCCCGCCCGCCGCGCCGTAGATCGAGCAGGACGAGGCGAATACGAACCGTGCCACCCCCGCCGCCCTGGCCAGCCGAGCGAGGCGCAGCGTGCCCTCAAGATTGATGTCGTAGGTGATCTGCGGGTTCAGCGCGCCCATGGGATCGTTGGACAGGCCGGCCAGATGGATCACGGCGTCGATGTCGGCGAGGTCCTCGACCGCGACGGCGCGGATGTCGCGGACGATCTGCATGTCAGCCGACGCATCGGCGTCAGGACGGCTGACGCAGGCGTCGAAGTAGCCGATGTCGAGGCCGATGACGTGATGGCCCCTCGCCTTCGCCATGCGGGTCAGCACCGGCCCGATGAAGCCTTGGTTTCCAGTGATGAGGATGCGGATGGGTTGGTCCTTGCTTGAGATTGTAGAAGGCTATCGTTTTCCGACGTCGGTCCACCGCCGTCCTTAACCCCCTCGCCGCGCCGTGCAGAAGTCGTGGATCACCGCCAGCATGTAGGCGATCGCCTCCGGCGAAAGCCCCGGATAGAGGCCGATCCAGAAGGATTGCCGCATCACCCGGTCGCTATTGTCGAGCGCGCCATGCACCCGGAACGGTCGCCCCTTCATGTAAGGCTGACGGGTGAGGTTGCCGCCGAACAGGAGGCGGGTGCCGATCCGCTGTTGGTTCAGCTGACGGATGATGTTGTCGCGGGTGAAGGGCGCATCTTCCCGCACCGTCAGCAGGAAGCCGAACCAGGAGGGCTCGGTGCCGACGGTCGCCTCGGGCAACACGAAGACATCTTCAAGATCGGCGAGCCCGTCCTTCAGGAGGCCGAAGTTGCGGCGCCGGGCCGCGATGAAATCCTCCAGATGGTCCATCTGAGACAGGCCGACCGCCGCTTGCATGTCGGTGATCTTCAGGTTGTAACCGAGGTGGGAGTAGGTGAATTTGTGGTCGTACCCCTTTGGAAGATCGCCGAGCGTCCAGTCGAACCTGCGGCCACAGGTATTATCCTGTCCCGGTTCGCAGTAGCAGT
>Ga0302314_10017589_pt1 | contig 11980 bp, 9 predicted proteins | sample III_Palsa_N2_3_FD_200533 | JGI IMG/M metagenome (GOLD analysis project Ga0302314, IMG submission 200533) | Peat permafrost microbial communities from Stordalen Mire near Abisko, Sweden - III_Palsa_N2_3 | ecosystem: Environmental > Terrestrial > Soil > Palsa > Peat permafrost | place: Sweden...
CCCTGTTCGAGGGCTTCGATATCCAGGCGGCGGGCGTGGCGGCGCCCCAGCTGGTGCAGGCCCTCGGCCTGACCCCGCAGCAGATCGGGATGTTCTTCACGGCCAGCACGCTGGGCTTGATCGCCGGCGCCGCCCTGGGCGGACGTCTGGCCGACCGCTTCGGACGCCATCGCGTGCTGCTGCTGGCGCTGGCGCTGTTCGGATCGTTCTCGATCGCCACCGGTTTCGCCGCCGGCTTCGCCTCCTTGATCGCGGCCCGCTTCCTGACCGGGCTGGTCAGCGGTGCCTCCCTTCCAAATCTCATCGCCCTGGTCGCCGAGAACAGCCCGGCGGAGCGCCGCAACGGCGCGGTTACCGCGCTCTATGCGGGCCTCCCCTTGGGTGCCGCCCTCGCCGGATTGGCCGGCGGTATGGCGGTGCCCTGGCGGGCCCTGTTCTTCGCCGGCGGCGCGGCACCCCTGGCGTTGATCCCCATCTTCTTTCTGTCGCGCGGAGCCGCGGCCCCGCCGCCGGCGCGGGAGAGCCGGGCCGGCTTCGCCGCTGCGCTGGTCGCCGACGGCCGTTGGGTTCCCAGCCTGTTTTTATGGTCGGGCTTCTTTTTCGCCCTGGTGACGACCCGCACGCTGGTGAGCTGGTTGCCCCTGCTGATGATCGGCCGCGGCCTGGCCCGTGCTGACGCGGCACTTCTGCAGACGGCCTTCCAGATCGGTGCCGTGGCGGGGAGCTTGATCACCGGCCAGGCGATGGATTTGCGGCGGCACCGCGTCGGTGTGCTGGCCGCCCTGTTCGGCGGCGCGGTCCTGATGCTGGCCTTGACCGCCGAGGTGCCGGTCTCGCCGGTTCTGTCGCTCTGCCTCGGCGGATTGCTGGGCGTCACCGTGATCGGCAGCCAATCGGCGCTCTACGGGCTGGCCCCCACGCTCTATCCGGCCGCGCTGCGGGGAACCGGGGTCGGGATCGGATTGGGATTCGGCCGGCTTGGCTCGCTGGCCGGCCCCTTGCTGACGGCGCAACTCGTCGGCCTCGGCTGGTCGCCCGCCGCCATCCTCGGCAGCGCGGCGCCCTTGTTCGCGCTGTGCGGTCTGTTCACCATCCTGCTGGCCCGCCGCACCAGGCATAGTGCGCCAGAATAGCGGTCGACAAACAAACGGGCGGCGCACTCTCGTCCGCCGCCCGCAAAAACGTGGAAATCTAAAAGACTGCTCAGCCCTCTTTCTTCGGCTTCGGCAGATCCAGCTTGATATGCAGTTCCTTGAGACGCTCCGGCGTGGTCTCGGCCGGGGCCTGCATCAGCAGATCCTGAGCCTGCTGGTTCATCGGGAACAGAATCACTTCGCGAATATTCGGCTCGTCGGCCAGCAGCATGACGATGCGGTCGACGCCCGGGGCCGAGCCGCCATGCGGCGGGGCGCCGAAGCGGAAGGCGTTCAGCATGCCGCCGAAGCGGGCTTCGACTTCCTCGTTCGGATAGCCGGCGATCTCGAAGGCCTTCAGCATGATGTCGGGGCGATGGTTACGGATCGCGCCAGAGGACAGTTCGACGCCGTTACAGACGATGTCGTACTGGAAGGCCTTGATGGTCAGCGGGTCCTGATGGAGCAGCGCGTCCATCTCGCCCTGCGGCATCGAGAAGGGATTGTGCGAGAACTCGATCTTGCCGGTGTCCTCGTTCAGCTCGTACATCGGGAAATCGACGGTCCAGCAGAACTTGAAAATGTCCTTTTCCAGCAGGTCCAGCTCATTGCACAGGCGGGTGCGGACCAGGCCGGCGAACTTGGCGGCGGCGTTGACTTTATCGCAGGCGAAGAACACCGCGTCGCCCACCTTGGCACCGCTGATCTCGCGGATTTTCTCGATGCGATCGGCATCGAGATTCTTGGCGATCGGGCCCTTGGCGCCTTCAGCTTCGAAAATGATATAGCCGAGGCCGCCGGCGCCGCTCTCGCGGGCCCATTCATTGAGCTTGTCGAAGAAGCTGCGCGGCTTGTCGGCGGCACCCGGCGCCGGAATGGCGCGGACCACCGAGCCCTTCTCGGCGATGGCTTTGGCGAAGATGCCGAAGCCCGAGCCGGCGAAGGCTTCGGTGACGTCGGAGATCAGGATCGGGTTGCGCAGGTCCGGCTTGTCCGACCCATATTTCAGCATCGCATCGTCATAGGTGATGCGCGGGAACGGGTACGGCGTGACCTTGCGGCCGCCGAATTCCTCGAACACGCCGTGCAGCACCGGTTCGATGGCGGCGAACACGTCTTCTTGCGTCACGAAGCTCATTTCGAAATCGAGCTGGTAGAATTCGCCGGGGCTGCGATCGGCGCGGCCGTCTTCGTCGCGGAAGCAGGGGGCGATCTGGAAGTAGCGGTCGAAGCCGGCCACCATCAGCAGCTGCTTGAACTGCTGCGGCGCCTGCGGCAGGGCGTAGAACTTGCCGGGATGGACGCGCGACACCACCAGATAATCGCGGGCACCCTCGGGCGAGGAGGCGGTCAGGATCGGCGTCTGATATTCGACGAAATTCTGCGCGATCATTCGGCGGCGCAGAGAGGCGATCACATTCGAGCGCAGCAGCATGTTGGCGTGCAGCTTCTCGCGGCGCAGATCGAGGAAGCGGTAGCGCAGGCGCATATCCTCGGGGAATTCCTGCTCGCCGGCCACCATCATCGGCAGGGTGTCGGCGGCGGACTGGATCGAGACCTCCGAGACCTGCAGCTCGATCTCGCCGCTCGGCAGGCGGGTATTGACGGTGTCGGCGCTGCGTTCGACCACCTTGCCGGTCACCGTGATGACGCTCTCGGAGCGGGCGGTCTCGAGGATCTTGAAGACCGGGCTGGCGATGTCGATGACGCATTGGGTCATGCCGTAATGATCGCGCAGGTCCACGAAGACCAGATTGCCGTGGTCGCGCTTCCTGTGCACCCAGCCGGACAGGCGGGCGGTCGCGCCGGCGTCCGATTTGCGAAGTTGGCCGCAGGTATGGGTGCGATAAAGATGCATGATCACGTCCGAAATTAAGGTGGTCTGAAACCGCGCAAAAAGCACATGCCGGATAGGCTTTGTCAAGGCGGGCGCATACCATAACGAAGAGATGAGTGGGAGGCGACGGGAATGAGCACGCGGCAATGGGTTTTGCGCCAGGCGACACATGAGGATGCGGCGCATCTGATGCCGCTGATCGAGCGGTCGGTGCTGACCCTGCAGGCCGAGGATTACAGCCGCAGCCAGCTCGAATCCGCGCTGGGCACTGTCTATGGCGTCGACATGGCGCTGATCGTCGACGGCACCTATTACGTGGTGGTAACCGAGGATGGAAAGATCGTCGGCTGCGGCGGCTGGAGCCGGCGCGCCACTTTGTTCGGGGTCCATAAGCTGGTGCGGGACGATTCGGCGTTGAAACCGGGTGTCGATCCGGCACGGATCCGCGCTTTCTTCATCGACCCCGACTGGGCCCGCCAGGGCATCGCCCACGCCATCCTCGGCGCCTGCGAGGCGGCGGCGCTGGCCGAGGGTTTCACGTCGCTGTCGCTGGCGGCGACCCTGACCGGGGTCGCCTTCTATCGTCGGCATGGTTTTGTCGACGGGCGGGCCTTCGACACACCCTTGCCTAACGGCGAAGGGATGAAGCTGCTGGCGATGGAGAAGTCGCTGCGGCCGTTTTGAGGGATGGGCGGGGTTGTCGTGACCCCGCCCTGCCTATGTCAGGCGACCGCCGGGGCCGAACTGGCTGTTCTCCGGCTGAACAGTAAAGAAATGGCCAGCCCGAGCAGAATCACGGCAACGATTCCATGCGAGAGGAAGGCCTCCGTGACCACGGTGGCGAAACTGTTTCTGCCCTTCGCCAGATCTACGACGGTATGGGCATAAGTGGCGCCGGCCCAATAGATCGTCCAGCCCAGGGTCGGCGCGATCAGATAGGGTCCGCGGAACCAGGGAGCCAGGGCGGCGGTGGCGGCCAGGCCGAGATAGGTGAAGCCGGTCCAGGCCATGATGGGGTTGCCGGGCGGCGTGCCGGTCATGTTGATCGCGACCCAGTCGGGATCGTAGATAATCATGCCGGCGACCACGATCTGCAGGACCCCGCAATAAACCGTCAGAAGATAGACCAGCATCATCTCGGGGATGCGGCCGGGGCCTCGGTTGCGGGTCTGATAGCCGTGGATCGCGCCGGCGCCGAGCAAAGACAGCAAAGCAATTTCCCAAATCACGATAGGTCCCCTTATGGATGTGACTGGGGAAAGCTATCGGACGGATTGTGGACGCCCGCCATGCCCGGCGGGGCGAGCGGGTCACTGGCTGGGCGAGTGGGATTTGAAGACGGCTTGCCGGAAGCGCCGGCTCATTCTGAGCGTCGCGCCGCTCTTGAGACGGATTTCCGCGTCGCCCTTGGGGAGGGGCCGGATGGCTTCGATTTCTCCGATATTGATCGCCGCGGAGCGATGAATCCTGACGAACCGGTCTTCGCCAAGCTCGATCAGCATATCCTGCAAGGCCTTGCGCACCGCGTAATCCTGGGTCGCGGTATGGATCCGGACATAATTGTCGTCCGCCTCGATCCAGCAGATGGAGTCGATGTCGACCGGCTTGAGCCTGTCGCCCAGCGGGACGAGGATGCGGCGCTCAAGCGCCGAGTCGGCCGCTCGCGAGCGCGCATCGATGAGATCCCGCGCCGCCGACAAGGCTCGATGCTGCTCCCGTCCCTCTGCAGCCAGCCGCGCCCCGAGGGCCAGACCGAGCCAGAGACAATAGAACATCGCGACCTTCAGGATCTGATAGGCCGGGTAGCTGTCGGCCGGCGTGAGGCTGTAGCGCGCTCCGGCCGCCGCGAAGACCGACAGCCGGATGCCATAGGTCAGACCCAGGGCCAGGGCGATGTACACCGGCATCGGCAGAAGCTGAGCTCGGAACCAGGGGACGAGCGCCACCGCGGAGGCGCCGCGTGACGCGCCCCAGCGATGCCAAAGGGTCAGCAGGCCGACGGCGGCCAAGCCGGATGATCCGAAGATGATCGCGGGTTGCCAGAGCGGCAGAAGGGGATCGTGAACAATCCGCGGGTTTTCGAGCAGGGCGACGCCCAGCCACAGCAGACACCAGGGCACGGCGAGGGCCAGAAGCAGCGGACGAGCCGACGCCGACATTCTCCCGATCCCTGCCTTTCCCGCCGAAGCCGCAATCCGCCATTTATGACATAAGGCGATTACTTCTCGTCGAGAAAACCTTCGACCGCATCCAGGAACGGCTTCGGCCGCTCCATATGCGGGATATGCCCGACGCCGTCGAACGCCACGACCTTGGCATTGGGCATGGTCTTGGCGATGGCCTTCGCATTGTCGGTGTTGAAGCCCATCTTCTTGCCCAACTCCGGCGTGGTGTAAGGCCGCCCCGGCGCGTTGTGGTCGTTGACGCCCATGATGAACAGGGTCGGCGTCGCCACCAGCGGATATTCATGCACCACCGGCTGGTCGTGAATCATCTGGTAGGAGGAGATGAAGTTGGTCACCCAGCGCGGATATTCGCCGGACAATTTCAGCCGCTCCTGCAGGGAGACGAAATCGTCCACCGCGCTGTCCGGCAGGTCGAGCGAATAACCGACCTTGAGGAATTTGCGGTATTCCTCGGCGGTCTGCTTGACTTCGCGGTCATAGAGGAACTGGTCGGTTACCGGCGGCACGGTGAAACGATAATCCTCAAGCCCGATCGGCGCTTCCAGCACCAGGCGACGGACCCGTTCCGGATAGGTGCGCACGAAGCGGACCGCCACCATGCCGCCCATCGAATGGGCGATCAGATCGACCTTGTCGAGCTTGAGGCTGTCCAGCAGCGCCAGATTGTTGCGGGCGAACTGGTCGAGATTGGCCGGGATGTCGGGCTTGGAGGATTTGCCGAAGCCGATCTGGTCGGTGGCGACCACGCGATAACCGTCGGCGGCCAGACCGGCAATCACGTCCTTCCAATAGCTGGCCGGGAAATTGCGGCCGTGGAACAGCAGCGCCGTCCGCCCGTTGGGGGTGCCGGTCGGCGCCACATCCATATAGGCTTGGCGCAGGGGCTGGCCCTTCACGGTCAGATCCAGAAAGGACACCGGATAGGGATAGGGCCAATTCTCCAGCGCGATTCCGACCGGCTCCTGGCTGGCCGGCGCGGCGGAAACGCCCAGCGCCGGCAGCGCCAGTGCCGCCAGCAACATCAATCCGCGGAGTTTCATCCCAGCACGCAGACCACGCCGGTGCCCTTGAGGCCGCAATAGCCGTTGGGGTTCTTGGCGAGATATTGCTGGTGATAATCCTCGGCGTAATAGAAGGGTGGGGCGTCGCTGACCTCGGTGGTGATGACGCCCTTCTTGCCGCCGGCGATGAGGGCGTTCTGATAGGTGTCGCGCACGGCCTCGGCCTCGAGGCGCTGCTCGGGCGTGGTGGTGAACAGGGCCGAGCGGTATTGCGTGCCGATATCGTTGCCCTGGCGCATGCCCTGGGTCGGGTCGTGCTCCTCGAAGAAGGGCTTCAGCAGGTCGGCGTAAGAGACCTTGGCCGGATCGTAGGCGACCATCACCAGCTCGATATGGCCGGTCTGGCCGGAGCAGACCTCTTCATAGGTCGGGTTGGGGGTGATGCCGCCGCCATAACCGACCGCGGTGGAATAGACGCCCGGCAGTTCCCAGAACAGGCGCTCGGCGCCCCAGAAGCAGCCCAGCCCGAAATAAGCGACCTCTATCCCCTCGGGGAACGGACCCTTCAGCGGCGCGCCATTGACGAAATGAACGTCCGGCACATCCAGCGGGCGGGAGCGGCCCGGCAGCGCCTGGTCGGCGGCGGGCAGGGTGGTCTTGGCGAAGAGCGACATGATTTTGGCCTCGAACTCTGACGGTTGTCCCCTATATGGGGTGGGGGATCGTTGCTTGCACGTTGAAAATGCGTGTAGAACAAAAGAATGAAATTGATCAGCGACACCGGCGCGCTCGCCGCCTTCTGCCAACGCCTCTCGAACGTCGAATTCGTCACCGTCGATACCGAATTCATGCGGGAGAAGACCTACTGGCCGCAATTGTGCCTGGTTCAGTTGGCCGGTCCCGACGAGGCCTGGGCGATCGATCCGATGGCGCCCGGCATGGATCTCGCTCCGCTGTTCGAGCTGATGAACAATCCGAAGATCCTCAAGGTCTTTCACGCCGCCCGACAGGATGTCGAAATCTTCCTGCATCTGTCCGGCAAGGTGCCGCAGCCTCTGTTCGACAGCCAGGTGGCGGCGATGGTGTGCGGCTTCGGCGACGCGGTGTCCTATGAGACGCTGGCCGGCCAGCTGGCCCGCGCCCGCATCGACAAATCGCTGCGCTTCACCGATTGGAGCCGCCGCCCGCTGACCGATCGCCAGCTCGACTACGCCCTGGCCGACGTCACCCATCTCAGGGTCATCTATGAGAAGCTGAAGGCCCGCCTCGAGCGCGACCAACGCGCCGAGTGGGTGGCCGAGGAAATGGCGGTGCTGACCGAGCCCGGCACCTATCTGGTCGATCCCGACCAGGCCTGGCGCCGGCTGAAGTCGCGCTCATCCTCGCCGCGTTTCCTGATGGTCCTGAAGGAGCTGGCCGCCTGGCGCGAGCGCGAGGCGCGCGAGAAGGATCTGCCGCGGCAGCGTCTCCTCAAGGATGACAGCCTGATGGAGATCGCCGCCCAGGCTCCCACCACGATCGACGAACTGGCCCACACCCGCGGCCTGTCGCGCAACGCCGCCGAAGGCAAGCTGGGCACGGCGCTGCTGGGCGCGGTGGCCAAGGCTCTGGCGACGCCGGAATCCGAATGGCCGACACCGGTGGAGCGGGTCGAGCTGCCACGCGGTCTGGGCCCGGTGGTGGATCTCTTGAAGGTGCTGCTGAAGCTCAAGGGTGACCAGCACGATGTGGCTCAGCGCCTGATCGCCTCCTCGGCCGATCTGGAATGGATCGCCGCCGACGATGCCGCCGACGTGCAGGCGCTGCATGGCTGGCGGCGCGGCCTGTTCGGCGACGACGCGCTGAAGCTCAAGCATGGACGGGTCGGTTTGGCCTTGGCCACCGACGGCAAGGGCCTCAGGCTGATTCCTTTGGAATAGCGATATCGTTGGCGGCTCGCCGCCAACCGACCTGCTGCCCGGCCCGTTCGATATCCGACATATAGCGCTGATCCAGAGGCAGGGGCACGGCCTTATGCTTCGGCAGCAGCGGAAAAGGCGGCCCGACGGCGCGGGCCACATGCAGCGCGGTCAGTATCGGATTGACGGCGCTGACGCAATGACTGGGGTGGCCGGAGAAGGTGATCGCCTCGATGATGGCGTCGGAGAACCCCCACAGACCCAGCAGATAAGCGCCGATCAGCGTGTGATCGGCGCCGAATCTCTCGGCCTCCGCCTCGTGCAGCGGCCGTTCCGGTCCCGATTCCTCCAGCGCCCGGACATAATCGGCGCGCTTTTCGTTGAGCAGGACCAGGCTGCCGATCGCCGACAGCAGGGCGGCGCAATGGGCCGCCTTGGCGACGCTGTCCGGTTCGCCGGCCGCCAGCGCCACCCGCTCGGCGAGATCGCCCAGGGCCTGGCTATAGGCGTTGATCTGCTCGATCTGGCGGGTCATTTCCTCGTCGCCGCGGAACTGGTGGAAGATGCCGAGCTGCAGCACCAGGGTCTGGACGATCTCGAGCCCCAATATACGGACCGCCTGCAGCGGCGCCGAGACGGTGGTGCTGGTCGAGAAATAGGAGGAATTGGTCAGTTTCAGCAGCTCGGCGGTCATCGCCACATCCTGGGCGATGATGCCGGCGACGGTGGCGGCGGAAGACCGCGGCGAGCGGAGCTGGGAGACCAGGGCGAGGAACAGATCCGGCGCGCTCGGCAGTTTCGCGATGCTGTTGAGCAGGCGCATCATCTCGCTGCCGCCCATCAGGCCGCGCAAGGTCATGCGCGAACGGATGGCTTGGGCCAGGGCGGCCGGGTCGCAGGGCTTGGGCAGGTAGATATGGGCCGGCCCGACGGTGCGGAAGATGCTGGCATTGTCGGCGGCGCCGGTCAGGATCACCCGCATCATTTCCGGATGGAGCTTGCTGATCGCGTCGAGCAGGGAGGGGCCGTCCATGTCGGGCATGCGCATGTCGGCGACCACCACGTCGAATGTGTCGGTGTCCAGCCGGCGCAGCAGATCGGTGCCGTTGACGAAAAACGCCATCTCCCACTCGTCGAGCATGGCGAGCATGGTGCGGCGGAGATTGGTCAAAATGGCGGCCTCGTCATCGACGAAGGCAACGCGAACTCTAGGCTCCATCAATCCCCCCTCGTCATGACGGTGCGGGGGATATGGTACGCCTTACTTACGTTTCATTTCCAGCGAGTCGTAACCGGCTAATTTCGCCAAGCGGTCGTAGCGGCGGTCGGTGAGGTCGGGCGCGAAGGCCGGATCCTCCTTGGGAAGGCTGAGAATAACCTGCTTTCCCTCGATCGACATTTTGGTGGTCGGCAGCAGGCCGGGCACGCCGCCCGACAGCCCATGGCCGAGCCGCAGCGCCATGCCGATCAGCAGGGCGCGCTTCTGTTCCTCCTCGGACAGCAGGCTCCGCGCGTCGGCTGCCTGGGCCAGGCTGTCGTCGCCGCCATAGCGGGCATGGATGGCCAGCGCCAGCAAGGCGCGGTCCTTGTGGCCGAGCCCCATGAAGGGCAGGCGGAACACGCGCAGGAAGGCCTGTTCGGCGCGGTAATCGGGATGCTCGTTCCAGAACACGTCGCCCAGCAGGCAGGCCGCCTCGCGCAGGCGCTTCTGATGCGCCGTCTCGAAGGGCAGCAGCGGCGCCATCCAATCCATGATTTCCTGGCCGTGCTCGGGGAAGCGCCCGGCAGTGCGCGCCATGTCGGCGCAGGCGGCCAGCAGCGGGTCCCAGCTGCGCGATTCCGGGTTGAGGTGCTGGTAGAAGCGCCCCTCGCGCATGCCATAGACCGAGAACACAAGGCGCGACGGCCGGGCGTAATGCAGCACCTTGCCCAGCAGCAGCGCGGCCAGCGGCAGATGCTGCTGACGCTTCTTGGACAGGCCCGGCACCTTGTCGAGCGAGCGGAAGCTTTGCCGCGAGATCAAATCGGCGAGATCGATCGCCTCGTCGGCGGGCAGGGTGAAATTGTCGAGCACATGCAGCGGATGGCCGGTCTGGGCGATGCACAGGCGGGCCAAGGCGCGCCAGGCGCCGCCGACCGCGTATAAAGGCCGCTGATGCGTGCGGGTCCACCAATTCAGCGTCGAGAAATGCTTGTCGATCAGCATCTCGGCCGCTGCCCGCTGCCCGTTCGAGGCATCGGACAGGCGCAGCACGCCGAGGGGAAAGGTGGTGGAGAGTCCGGCGAAGCGGCCATGATCGAGCGCGACCAGTTCGAGACTGCCGCCGCCGAGATCGGCCACCGCACCGTCCGCGTTGGGCGTGCCGCACAGCACGCCCATGGCGGCCAGGCGAGCCTCCTCGTCGCCGGCGAGGATCGTCACATCGACGTCGCAGCTTTCCTCGATGGCGTGTACGAAGGCTTCGCCATCGGAGGCGTCGCGCACCGCCGCGGTGGCCAGCACGTCGAGGATGCCGACATCCATGGCGCGGGCCAATCGCACGAAGCGGGGAACCATCTGCAACGCCTCGATGACGCCAACGGGATTGAGGCGGCCGGTCTGATGCATGCCCTGGCCCAACCCGCAGACCGCCTTTTCGTTGAACAGCGGCACCGGCGCGCGGGTGCGGCCGTCATAGACGACAAGGCGGATCGAGTTCGAGCCGATGTCGACGATCGCGATATTCTTCTGATGTGCTTTGGGGCTCGCCACCGCCTGGGACTTCATCGGTTAATCATGGTCCTTCAGCACCAGCTTGGGCAGGGGATTGTTCCGGGTCAGCGCGCTGCCCCGGCCGGACAGGCTGGGATTGGTCATGAAATAGGTATGGGCCGAGAAGGGCTGTTCGTCCATGGCGGGCACCACCCTAGTGTAATTGCCGTCGACGTCCAACACCCAGCTTTGCAGATTGTCCTTGAGATTGCAGACCATGATCTGGTCGAGGATCTGGCGGTGCACGGTGGCGTTCTCGATCGGCACCAGGGTCTCGACGCGCCAGTCCATGTTGCGGTTCATCCAATCGGCCGACGAGATGAACAGCTTGGCGTGACGCGAGGGCAGGCGGTAGCCGTTGGCGAAGGCCATCACGCGGCCATGTTCGAGGAAGCGGCCGACGATGCTTTTCACCCGGATATTGTCCGACAGGCCCGGCACGCCGGGGCGCAGGCAGCAAATGCCGCGGATCACCAGATCGATCTGGACGCCGGCCTGCGAAGCCTCGTACAGCGCGTCGATCAGCTTGGCATCGACCAGCGAATTCATCTTGGCCCAGATCGCGCCCGGCTTGCCGGCCTGGACATTGTCGATCTCGGTCTTGATGCAGGAGAGCAGCCGGTCGCGCAGTATCAGCGGCGCGATGGCCAGCTTCTCCATCTTCTCCGGCTTGGCGTAGCCGGTCATGAAATTGAAGGTGCGGTTGGCGTCGCGGCACAAGGCCGGGTCGCAGGTGAAGAAGCTGAGGTCGGTATAGACCTTGGCGGTGATCGGGTGATAGTTGCCGGTGCCGAAATGGGCATAGGAGCGCAGCTCGCCATTCTCGCGGCGCACCACCAGCGAGATCTTGGCGTGGGTCTTCAGTTCCATGAAGCCATAGACCACCTGGGCGCCGGCGCGCTCGAGATCGCGCGCCCAGCCGATATTGGCCTCCTCGTCGAAACGGGCCTTGAGCTCGATCATGGCGGTGACCGACTTGCCCATTTCCGCCGCCTCGACCAGCGCCGTGACGATCGGGCTGTTCTTGCTGGTGCGGTAGAGCGTCTGGCGGATCGCCACCACATTGGGGTCGCGCGCCGCCTGGTGCAGGAACTGGACCACCACGTCGAAGCTCTCGAAGGGGTGATGGACGACGATGTCCTTCTTCTTGATGGCGGCGAAGCAATCCCCGCC
>Ga0302314_10017592_pt1 | contig 11979 bp, 11 predicted proteins | sample III_Palsa_N2_3_FD_200533 | JGI IMG/M metagenome (GOLD analysis project Ga0302314, IMG submission 200533) | Peat permafrost microbial communities from Stordalen Mire near Abisko, Sweden - III_Palsa_N2_3 | ecosystem: Environmental > Terrestrial > Soil > Palsa > Peat permafrost | place: Sweden...
CGCCCGGCGCTCCAAGGGCGACCGGGCGATCATCGCCTTCGCCGATCCGGTGATCCCGAGCGGCCCGCGCGCCTTCTCCAGCGTCGCCTCGACAGGACTCGGTGGTTCAGGGGCTTACTGCGCCGAGCTCAGGGTCGACCTTACCCGCTTGCCGCCCCTGCCGGAGACGCGGTCCGAGGTGAGCGCCATCGGCTCGGCGCTGAACGCCGGGCCGGACGACATCGTGCTCGGCGCAGCGTACACCGATGCGGAGGTGGTTCGCCGCGGCCAGGACGCCGAGCTGTCGCACTACCGCATCGTCTACTTCGCCACCCATGGCCTCCTGCCCAGCGCGAACGGATGCCTGCACCCCTCGCTCGTCACCTCCCTCGGCGGGAGCGACAGCGACGGCCTGCTCGACACGGGAAAGATATTCCGGCTGAAGCTCGACGCCGACGTCGTCGTCCTGTCGGCCTGCAACACCGGCAACAGCGGCCTCGACTCCGGCGGCGGCGGCGAGGCGCTGGGCGGTCTCGCCCAGGCCTTCATCTACGCCGGCGCCCGCAACCTGGTGGTCTCGAACTGGGAGGTCAGCACCGAGGCGACGGAAACCCTTCTCACCTCCATGTTCAAGGCGGCCGGGGAAACCCAGGACGCCGCCCTCACGCAGGCGGAGCGAAGCATGATGGCGCGCCGCGACGGCCATGCGCACCCCTATTTCTGGGGGGCCTTCTCCCTGGTCGGCGATGGCGCGGCCCCGATGCCGGGCCTGCCGACCGCGCGGCAAGTCAAGACGGCTGCAGGATCCTGAAGGACGTCAGAACGCGTCTCGCAAAGTGGGACGCCGGTTTGCGGTGAGTAGAGCGCTCCGCTCTATCGGGTGGCGAAGGCCGCCACGACGTCGAACTGGTCGTCGCAGCCCCTGGCCAGCAGCGCCTGGCCGAAGGCGTCGATCCCCTGGTCGAGCGGTGGGACCGTACGCCAGGTCAGGCTGGTGACATAGCGCCCGTCGAGCCGGATCAGGTACCGCGCCCCGTCCGCGCGCGGCAGGGATGCGGGCCAGGTCAGCGCCGGCGCGCCCGCAGGCCAGACCGTGCGCAAGGGGGCGGCCGCCACGCCTTGCGGCAGGATCTCGACCTCCTGGTCGCGCGCGGCGTTCTGGCGCAGCAGGCCCGAGGGCTCGCCTTGCGCGACGCAGGCCGTTTCCGCCGTCACGTCGATGAGCCAGACGTTGTTGACCGGCGCCTGGGGCGGTTCGCCGCGCGCGGCGCCGAGGTTGGGCCGGCGCGAATGCTCGCGGGCGGCAAGTTCGGCCAGGACCGATGTGCTCCGGCCGGTGGCGGCCCCCGCAAACTGTATGAGCGGGCCGGTCAGGGTGCGCGAGCCGCCGCTGTCCATGATCTGCAGCACATCGCCCGGCACAAGCCGGATCTGGGCGCTCAAACCCAGCACCGATCCGGCCGGATAGGACGCGGCGGACGGTCCCTGGGACCGGACGACAAGGACCTGGGCCGCCGCTGACCCGGTCATCATCATGGTTACTACGACACCGATGAGCACTTTCGTAATCATATCGCCCCCCACCCCTGGTTGGTCTGCAGCTCAGGTTGTCCGGTGTGAGGCGCGCGACGTCAAGTCCGGCGTCATTTATCCGGAAGTACATAGGCGCCGCCGGGGCCCACCTGTTCGAGCCGTTCAATCATCCTGGCGAGAGCGTCGTCCTCCGGCGCATCCTCGAGTTGCTGTTTGAGGATCTGCAGCGCGTCGAGCTGGCCGCCATCGAAATCGGCCCATGCGGCGTTGTGGCGGCGCAGCGCCTCAGGGTCCATAGCCGGAGCAGCCTCAAACACCTCGAGCGCGGTCGCGCGTCCCTTCAGCACGATCCGCCCGAGACAGCGGAAGACGTCGAGTCCCGAACGCTCGACCGCTTCCCGACTGGCGAGGAGGGTCGTGCCAAGCTGTTTGTTGGCGGACTCGAGGCGGGCGGCCGTATTCATGCCGTCGCCGAGCGCCGTGTAGGCGATGCGGCCCTCCCCGCCGAAATTGCCGACCACCGCCCCGCCGAAGTGCAGCCCGACGCGGGTGCGGCCGACGGCCTCCTGCGCATAGTCTTCCCGGCGCCGGAAGCTCTCCCCCGCGGCGCTCAGGGCGAGGGCGGCCGAGGCGGCGTTCCGCCCGTCATCCGCTCGCGTGAGCGGCGCGCCCCAGAAGGCGATCACCGCGTCGCCGACGAACTTGTCGAGGGTGCCGCTGTGCGCGAGCACCACCTCGCTCAGGGTCTGAAGGTAGGCGTTGAGCAGGACGGCGAGGGCCTCGGCCTCCATGTGGTGGGTCAGGGGCGTGAACGCCTCGAGGTCGGTGAAGACCACGAAGATCTCTCGCCGTTCGCCGCTCAGCACCAGCTTGTGCGGGTCGTCCAGGATCTCGCGCGCCACATCCGCCGGAATGTAGCGGCCCAGGGTGTGCTGGGCGAAGGCGCGCTGTTCGGAGGTCAGCGACCGCGCCGCCGCGCCGACGACCGCCGCGGCGAACACGCTGGCCACGAACCCGCTGAGGGCGGGATAGGCTTCGGTATCCACCTGCTGGCCCTGCAGCCAGATGGGAAGCGCTGCGACCAGCATGGCGTTCAGGAACACCGCCGCCGCCCAGTGCCAACGCGATCGCGACGCGCCCGCCAGCGCGCCGGCGGCGGTGAGGGCCAGCGCCACGGCCCACAGCGCATCCGCCGGAATGGGCCGGTAGAACACCCCATCGAGTCTCTGCGCCAAGAGGTTGGCATGGGACTCCACGCCGGTGATCTTCTGGCGCGTGACCAGGGTCGAGGGGATCGGGAACTCGTCGACGCCCGGAATGTCGGCGCCGATCAGGACATAGCGCCCCGCCACCGCGCTCTTGAGCAGCTGGGCGGCGGCCTCTGCCTCGGGGGCGTCGCCGCCGAAGAATTCGATCGGCAGTTCGTTATAGAGCTTCTGGTCGATGGTGCGGGGTCGGCGGTAGCGGATGGCGCCCTGCTCACCGGCGGCTTCAGTCAGGCCGGGCGACAGCGCGTCGATGAGGCGTGGACCCCAGGTTGGCTTGGGCCTCGGCCACGCCCGGATCACGCCGTCGTCGTCCGTCTCCATGAAGACGCTCGCCGGATGGGTCCCGCCGCCCGCCAGCCGATGCAGCATGTCGGCGAGGTAGGCCTCCTGCCACGGCTCCATCAGGTCGGGATCGTTCGGTCCCGCGTGCGGATCGCTGCGGGCGAAGGCGACGAAGGTCGGCGTGTGCATGGCGTGCAGCTGCGCGACCAGGACCGGATCGTCCTGCGCCTGGGGCGAGTCCAGCAGGATGTCGATGCCGATGCCCCGCGCGCCCATGCCGTCCAGCCGCGAGAGGGCGCGGGCGAGATAGAGGCGGTCGAGCGGGGAGCGTTTGCCGGACAGGCGCAAGGTGGAGTTCTGGAAGGTGACCAGCAGGACGCGCGGATCCTGGTCGACCGCGGGCGCGGTCAGATAGACGCGCAGGTCGTAGAAGGCGCGTTCGACGTCCAGATCGAAGGGCAGGGCGCTGCCGAAACGGGCCAGCGCCAGGGCGAACGCGAGCCCGAGGACACAGGACGCCAGCCGGCGCAGGCCCAGACGCTGCAACAGCCTGAATGTCGACACGGCTCCCCCTACCCCGCCAGCTTAGCAGAAGTGGCCGCAGAACACAGGCGGGTACGAAACCCACCGATGCTTCGTCTTCCTGTCGGAAGGCGGCGGTCCTATAGAGGCTGCTGAGGTTGAGGGAGGACGTCGGCGTGAAGTCGGACACCGCCATGACGGTGCGATTCTGGGGCGTTCGCGGAAGCGTCCCCTGTCCAGGGCCGGAGACGGTACGGTACGGCGGCAACACAGCCTGCGTCGAGGTGCGCTGCGGCGATCATACGATCATCTTCGATGCCGGGACGGGACTGCGCCCCCTCGGCGACGCCCTGCTCGGGACGGGCGGACCGATCGACGCCGACCTGTTCTGCAGCCATACCCACTGGGATCACATCTGCGGTCTCGGGTTCTTCGCCCCCGCCTACCAGAGCGGCGTCAGGCTTCGGCTCTGGGGGGAAGGCGCCGGAACCGGGCCGGACGCTTTCGAGACGGCGATCACCACCTCCCTGTCCGAACCCTTCCTGCCGAACCTGCGTCCGCTGATGGGCGCGGCCCTGGAGTTCCGCGGTTTTCGTGTCGGCGAGACCCTGCATCCCCAGCCGGGCGTGACGCTGCGCACCGCCGCCCTGAACCATCCCGGCGACGCCACGGGCTATCGCCTGGAATGGGCCGGCCGCGCCGTCGCCTATGTCACGGACACAGAGCACCGGCAGGGCGCCCTGGACCCTCGGGTGCTCGATCTGATCCGGGGGGCGGACCTGATGATCTATGACGCGACCTACACCGACGCCGAATTCGAGGCCCTGACCGGACGCGGCCACTCCACCTGGCAGGAGGCTGTCCGCCTCTCGAAAGCCGCCGGCGTCGCAAAGGTCGCTCTGTTCCACCACGACCCGGCCCATACGGACGATGTGCTGGACGCGATAGCGGCGGACGTCGTCTCGGCCGGCGCGCCCGCTCTTCTCGCCCGCGAAGGCATGATCCTCAGCCTCTGATCCGTCGTGACAGGCTGGCCCTGATCAGGGCCAGCCGGGGATCAGGAGCGCGCGACCTTCAGCGCCATGTCGAGGCCGATCAGGCGCGTTATGGCGTTAACGAGCGAGGTTCGCTTGTGGATGTTGTCCTTCAGCACGGAGACGGGCCATTCGAAGCACAGCGCGTCCGATTCGAGCCTGACGGTGGCCGACGCCGTCGAGCCATGCAGGAAGGCGATCTCGCCGATGAAGGTCTTCGGGTCGATAACGATCTCACGTTCCCCCTTGAGGATGTGAACCCGACCCGAGAGCACGTAGTAGAGGTTGGTCGGAACCTCGCCCTCCCGCGTCAGGATGACGCCCTCGGACGCCGTGCGCCAGCGCCCCGCCCGCAGAAGCACGCGGAACTCTCCCGGCGTAACGCCGGGGAAGTTGTTGAACAGGGCTTCTTCATCCCGGGTCAGGCCGAAGTGGCTGCGGTCGAGGGCGATCTGGATGGCCACGGTCAAGGTCAAGGCGAAGGTGACCACGTTCCAGAATATCTCTTGCCAGGACGGCCCCTCGCTCTGGAACAAATGAAAAGCCGCCTCCAGCAAGATGCTGGCGAGGAGGATGACCCGCAGTTTCAGCTCATCGCGGAAGGCCAGAGCGACGAAGGACAATAGAGCCCCGGCGTGCATCAGCAGATACGGATTGAAATGTACTGTAGACAATCGCCGCCCCTGCCTCTGAACTGAAGCCGTCAAAGATATCGCCGACTCGCCCGATGCTTCGCTAGCCTGCAAATATGACAGCCAGATCACGCAAGGGCAGCATCAGACCGTATCGACGGCCATGTATCTGAACCTCAAGCCGGCGCGTCGGGCAGCCCTGAGGCTCCCTGCACCGAATGCATGCAGACTAACCGGGCGAACGATCAGATCAACCCAGGACTCCTGGCGCGGCGGGATGAAAAGCTGCGCTCACGCAATAGGAGACGTCGTCGGACGCTTCACTCGGCGGCCGCCGTCTTCGCCGCTTCGCCTTCCCGCGCGAACCAGGGTTGCAGCCGCCGGATCGCTTCCTCCACCTCCGGTGTCGAGACGGCGAAGCTCATGCGGATGAAATGGCGGCCTTCCACCGGGTCGAAGTCGACGCCGGGGGCGGTGGCGACGCCGGTGTCGCGCAGCAGGCGCTTGCAGAAGGCCAGGCTGTCGTCGGTCAGATGGGCGATGTCGGCATAGATGTAGAAGGCGCCGTCGGGCGGGGCGATGGCGCCGAGGCCGAGGCTGGGCAACGCCGCCAGCAGGAGCGTCCGGTTGCGGGCATAGACGGCCACATGGCCCTCCAGCTCCTCGCGGCTGTCGAGCGCGGCCAGGGCCGCATGCTGGCTCAGCGACGGCGCGGTCAGGAACAGATTGCCCACATAAGCCCTGGCGCGGTGCAGCCGGGCCTTGGGCGCCAGGAGCCAGCCCAACCGCCAGCCGACCATGCTGAAGTATTTGGAGAAGCTGTTGATCACCAGCGCCTCCGGCTCGAACTCGAGCATGGAGTGCGCCGGACCGACATAGCTCAGGCCGTGATAGATCTCGTCGGAGAGGATGCGGATGCCGCGCTCACGGCAGACACGGGCGATCGCCGCCAGCTCGTCCCGGCCGATGATGGTGCCGGTGGGATTGGCCGGGCTGGCGATGATCACGCCTGCGGGCGCCGGATCGAGCTCCGCCAGGCTTGCGGCGGTGAGCTGGTAGCGGACCTCGGGCCCGCAGGCGATCTCCACGGGCCTGAGGTGCAGGGCCTTCAGCGTGTTGCGATAGGCCACATAGCCCGGCCGGGCCAGGGCCACCCGGTCGCCGGGGGAGAAGCTCGAGCTCAGCGCCAGCACCAGGGCCGGCGAGGCGCCGCAGGTCAGGATGAACTGATCCGGCTCGGCCTCCACGCCGTAGGTCTCGTGATAGTGGCGCGCCAGCCGCGCCTTCAGCGGGATGCTCTCCCAATAGCCCATCCCGTCGGTGTCCAGCACCCGGTGCGCGGCGGCGATGGCCGCCTTGGGCGCGCCGGTCGACGGCTGGCCGAACTCCATGTGGATGATCGAGCGCCCCTCGGCCTTGAGCGTATGGGCAAGGCGGCTGATCGAGATGGCCTGGAACGGATCGATCTCGGCGGGTTCGGACATGGCGCGCGTGGGGCTGATGAGGTGGCCGAGCCGATAGCGCGTTCGGACCGATGATCCAACCATGCCGTCGTTGTGCGGTGCGGCAAAAATCGTCCTGACCGGTGGGTTAACCAGCAACCCGACCTCATGTCGCCGGTTATCGCCCGGCGCGGAGGGACGGTCATGGCGGAAACGCCCCAGGATACGCCGGAAGATGTGATCGTCGACCTGTGGACGGCCGTGTACGGCGAGCCGCCGCCGGTGCGCGCCGAGCTTTCGGTGATGATCAGCGCCTTGGTTTTGGGCTTGCCGGAACCGGTCTGGTCCGAAGACCAGCATACCACCTCGACCTCGGAGCCGACTGAGGCCTAGTCTCCCCGCGCAATCGGGGGATCGGCATGACGGATGCGGCGGCGGGCGGCGGACTGTTCGGGCTGAAGGCGCGAGGGACGACCGTCCTGCGCGAGGCCCTGGCCGGAGCCACCACCTTCCTGACCATGGCCTATATCATCGCCGTCAACCCTGCGATCCTCGGCCAGGCCGGCCTGCCGGTGGCGGCCGTGGCGGCGGCGACCTGCCTCGCCGCGGGCGTGGCCAGCATCATGATGGGCCTGGTCGCCAACGCGCCCCTGGCCCTGGCGCCCGGCATGGGCCTGAACGCCTACATGGCCTTCACGGTCGTGCTCGGCATGCACGTGCCCTGGCCGGTGGCGCTGGGCTGCGTGATGGTCTCGGGCGTGGCCTTCCTGCTGCTCACCCTGGCGGGTGTCCGGCGGATGATCATCGAGGCGATCCCGCCGCACATCCTGGCGGCGGTGGCCGGCGGCATCGGCCTGTTCATCGCCTTCATCGGACTTCGGAACGCGGGCCTGGTGGTCGGCAGCCCGGCCACGGCGGTCACGCTCGGCGACCTGCGCGCGCCCGGCGCCATCCTGGCCCTGGTCGGCCTGGTGCTGGTGGCCGGGCTCAGCGTCTGGCGGGTGCAGGGCGCGGTGCTGATCGCCATCCTGGTCACCAGCGCCCTCGGCTGGGCCATGGGCGCGGTCGTCTACAAGCCGCAGCCCTACGATCTCGGCGCCATCCGGCAGACCGCCTTCGCCCTCGACCTCAAGGGCGCCGTCGGCTTCGGCGGCAAGGCCGGGCTCGGCATCGTCGAAATCCTGTTCGTCTTCCTGTTCGTCGACCTGTTCGACAACATCGGCACCCTTGCGGCGGTGACCAAGCGCGCCGGCCTGGTCGACGCCGAGGGCCGGATCCCGGGGCTGAACCGGATGCTGATCGTCGATTCCCTCGCCACCATGTTCGGAGCCCTGCTCGGCACCTCCACCGTCACCAGCTATATCGAGAGTGCGGCGGGGGTGGAGGCGGGCGGGCGAACCGGCCTGACCGCGGTCGTCACCGGCGTCCTGTTCCTGCTCGCCTTCTTCGTGGCGCCCTTCGCCCAGGCCATACCGCTGGCCGCCACCGCGCCGGCGCTGATCGTGGTCGGCGCCTTGATGATGGCGCCCCTGCGCGAGATCGACTGGGCCGATCCGATGATCGCCCTGCCGGCCTTCCTGACCCTGGTGATGATCCCGCTCACCTTCTCCATCGCCAATGGCCTGGCCTTCGGCATCACCGCCTTCGCGGTGCTGAAGCTGATCCGTGGCCGGGTGGACATCCGGCGCGACTGGCTGCTGTACGTGCTGGCCGTGGTCCTCACCGCCCGCTTCGCCTGGATCGCCGCGACCTAGCCGTTTTCCTCGCTCGCCCCCAGTTCAGAATTCCTGACTCGCTCCAGGCGCCCCGAGGGCGGATGGTCCGCGCCGCGCGGCCTTTCCGAATGGGATATCTCCTATGACCCTCAAGCTGAACGACATCGCCCCGGACTTCGAGGCCCAGACCACCGAGGGCCCGATCCGCTTCCACGACTGGGCCGGCGACAGCTGGGTGGTGTTCTTCTCCCACCCCAAGGACTTCACCCCGGTCTGCACCACCGAGCTCGGCGCCGTGGCCCGGCTCAAGCCCGAGTTCGACCGGCGCAACGTCAAGGTGATCGGCCTGTCGGTCGATCCGGTCGAGAACCACGCCCGCTGGGCCAAGGACATCGAGGAGACGCAGGGGGCCGCGCCCAATTACCCGATGATCGGCGACACGGACCTCAAGATCTCCAAGCTCTACGACATGCTGCCGGCCGAGGCGGGCGAGACCTCCGAGGGCCGCACCGCCGCCGACAACGCCACGGTCCGCAACGTCTTCATCATCGGCCCGGACAAGAAGATCAAACTGATCCTGGTCTATCCGATGACCACCGGCCGGAACTTCGACGAGGTGTTGCGGGTGATCGACTCCATGCAGCTCACCGCCAGACACCGGGTGGCGACGCCGGTGAACTGGAAGCAGGGGGGCGACGTGATCATCGTCCCGGCCGTGTCGAACGAGGACGCCAAGACCCTGTTCCCCGCCGGCTTCACCGAACACAAACCCTATCTCCGCACCACCAAACAGCCGTAAGAACACCCGGCGGCGGCCGGGAGCGGACATATGCGAGATGGCGGGGTGGGCGAGGCGGGACCCTTGCGCACCGTGGCGGTGGTCGGCGGCGGCCTGTCGGGGACCCTGTTCGCCCTGAAGCTCAGCCGGGCGCGGCCGGACCTGCGTATCGTGATCGTCGATGAGGCCCGCCGCGCCGGACGCGGCCTCGCCTACGGCGCCTGCTCGCCCTTTCATCTGCTCAATGTCCCCGTCAGCCGGATGGAGACGGGACTTCAGCCGCACTTCATCGACTGGTTGGCCGAGCGGCCGGAGGCGATCCGGGACGCCCTGGCCGAGAGCGACGGCGATCTCGCCGCCGCCTTCGTGCAGCGGACCCTGTTCGGCCACTATCTCGAGGCCCGGCTGGCGGACGCCCGCGCCACCGGACAATCCACCGGCGTACATGTGGTCAGGGGACGCGCCGTCGCGGCGCTGGGCGACGGCCGGCGCGGGGTCCGGCTCGAGGATGGCCGGACCATCGAGGCCGTCGCGGTGGTGCTGGCCACCGGCAACCTGCCGCCGGGGCGCCCGGGACGGACCGACGCCTGGTTCTACGACACGCCCCTGTTCACGCCCGATCCCTGGGCGGCGGACGCCTTTGACGACCTCGATCCCACCGCTCCGGTCGTGCTGGTCGGAACCGGCCTGACCATGGTCGACGTAGCCCTCAAGCTGGCCGACTTGGGCCATACCGGCTCCATGCTCGCGGTCTCACGCCGGGGCCTGGTCCCCAAGGCCCACCGGGCCGGCGGCGCCTGGCCGCCGTTCCTCGGCGCGCACATCGGCGAGCGGCCGCTGGCCCTGCTGCGCCGAATCCGCGCCGAGGTGGCCGCCGCAGAGGCCACGGGCGCGCCCTGGCAGCGGGTGTTCGACGCCGCCCGCCCGGCCGTGGCCGTGATCTGGAGCCGCTGGTCGCTGGCCGAGCGGCGCCAGTTCCTGCGCCATCTCCGCGCCCGCTGGGACGTGCACCGGCACCGCACGGCGCCGCGCATCGACGCCGCGCTGCAGGCCCTGCGCAGCCGGGGCCAGCTGCAGATCAAGGCGGCCAGGCTCGCCGGTTTCACGGTGCAGGGCGACCGGGCGCAGGTCCGGCTGAAGGCCCGCGGCGGCGGCGAAACGCTCGTTTCCGCGGCGCGGGTGATCAACTGCACCGGGCCGGCCAGCGCGCTCGACCAGCTCGCCCTGCCGCTGATCGAGTCCCTTCGGGCTCAGGGGCTGATCAAGCCCGACGTGCTCGGTCTCGGCCTCGAAAGCAATGACTGCGCGGTGATCGAGGCGGGCGGCGCGATCTCCTCCTGGCTCTACGCTCTGGGCCCGCTGACCCGGCCCGCCTGGTGGGAGATCACGGCCACGCCCGAGATCGTGGTGCAGGTCGACCGGCTGGTGGCGCGGCTGAAGGACGAAGGAGTCGCCGCAGGCCCGGTGAGCGGGGGCGACGCCGCCTTAGCCTTCCTCGATCTCGGCGCCGGCATCTGAGCGCAAGTCGCGGACGCGGCGAAAGCTTGGCCTCTCCGGAAATATAGTCGCAGGCGCCTTCTCAAATCAGCGCGGAAACCTTATGTAGCCGGCGTTGGTCCACGCCCGCGCGGCGCGACCCCCACAAGCTACGGACACGCATGCAGCCCAAGAATACCGGCTTCGCCGATCGCCTCTCCACAGCCGCTGAGGCGAAGAAGGCGCTCCTCGAGAAGTTCAAGCCGAAGCCGATGGTGGCCGCCGAGAACCTCGAAGACCGCGAGACGCGCCGCAAGGCCGAACTCGAAGCCGTGCGCACCCAGCGCGCGGAGGAAAAGGAAACCGCCCGGATCGCCCGGGTCGCCAAGGCCGAAGAGGCCCGCAAGGCCAAGCTCGCGGCCGACCTCGCCGCGATCGAAGCGAGGCGTTCGGCGATCAAGAACCGCAAGGCGCTCGAGAAGCAGGACGCCCAGACCCGCAAGGCCGCGCGCATGGAGATCTATGGCCGCATGCGGCCCTCCGGCGAGAGCATGGAAGCCGACTAGAGCGCGTTCCGAAAAGTGGGAACCGGTTTTCAGGTCAAACGCGCGTCAAACCAAAAGCCTGGAGCGCCGATCTGATTCCATCAGATCGGATCACGCTCCAGGACTTCCGATCCTCCCCATCGAGGATGGGGAGGACACCGAAATTACTTCACCGTCTTCAGATAGGCGACCACGTTGGCCCGGTCGGCCGCGTTGGTCACGGCCATCATCATCTTGGTGCCTGGAACCGCCTTCAAGGGGGAGGCCAGGAAGATCTCGATCTCGGCTGGAGTCCATCGGCCGCTCTTGGCCTTCAGCGCATCCGAATAATTGAAGTCCGGCAGCGAGGCGATCTTGCGGCCGACCACGCCCTTGAGTGACGGGGCGATCGGTCCGCTCTTGACGGTCTCCACCTGGTGGCAGGCGCCGCAGCGGCCCATGAAGGTCGCCTTGCCGGTGGCGGCGTCCTGGGCCTGAGCCGTACCGGACGCGGCCATGATGATGCTCAACGCCAGACCGGCGTAAACGACGCGCATAACGATCCCCTAGGTGCAAACACACGAGTGATCCGAACCTAGCCGGTTTGGAGGCGGCTTGAGTAGTGGTTCCGATTGGCCGCCGGTCGGCCATCACGGTTTGATCGAGTGGGAAAGTACTTTACGATTTAAAGTGACCATGCTACGACCTTGATGCCCACATTTGAGGCAGGGGAATTCAGGCAATGTCGAAGGTTTTGATCGGAACCGTTGCGGCGGCGGTGTTGATGGCGACCG
>Ga0302314_10017596_pt1 | contig 11976 bp, 13 predicted proteins | sample III_Palsa_N2_3_FD_200533 | JGI IMG/M metagenome (GOLD analysis project Ga0302314, IMG submission 200533) | Peat permafrost microbial communities from Stordalen Mire near Abisko, Sweden - III_Palsa_N2_3 | ecosystem: Environmental > Terrestrial > Soil > Palsa > Peat permafrost | place: Sweden...
CGGGTTGACCGAGCGTGAGTTCAAACTCATCAAGATCGAGCTCGAGCCCGGTTCGCGCATGTTCTTGGTCAAGCAAGCGCATCACAGCGTGATCTGCCAGCTCGACCTCAAGGGTTTCGATGCCGAGCTGGCCGTGATTTCCGGCCGCGCAAGCGACGTGAAGCGCATGCATCAGATCATTGCCGAGACGGGACCCGACCCGGCGGCATGGCTTCCCCTATTCATGGCCGCGAACGGCCGCTGACCCTTAGTGAATCATCATCGACAGGAGATATTCATGCCCATTCTCAAAGCTTTGGCCATCACGGCATGTCTGGCGGTTTCCGTTGCAATCGTTCCCACTGCCCGGGCGCAGTGGGCGGTCGTCGATGTGGGAGCCATTGCGCAGCTGATCCAGCAGCTGCAGACCATGGAACGACAATTGACGACCTCGCGCGGGCAGCTGCTGTCGGCCCAGCAGGCGCTGCAGGCCATGACGGGCGACCGTGGAATGGAAAACTTGCTCAGCGGTACCCCGCGCAATTACTTGCCTACCAATTGGACCCAGCTGCTCAACGCATTGCAGGGGCAGCGCGCCGGCACATACGCGGGACTCTCCGGCAGCATGCAAAGTAACGTCGCCGCGAATGCCGTGCTGTCGCCGCAGCAGTTGGCCACTCTGTCGTCGTCCGATCAGCAGCAAATTCAGGCGGCGCGTCAATGGAGCGCCATGCAGCAAGCCGTTACCCAAGCGGCGCTCGCGAACGCGAGCGGCCGGTTCGCCGCGATTCAAACTCTGATCGCCGCCATCCCGACGGCGAAAGATCAGAAGGCAAGCCTGGACTTGCAGGCGAGGATCACTGCCGAACTGGGCATGCTGCAAAACGAGCAAACCAAGCTTCAGGTGCTCTCCCAGGCGATGCAGGCGCAGGAATCGTCCTTGCGGCAGCAACAAACCGAACGCGCGATCGCCGGACAGGGGAATTTCTCGACCCGCTTTCAACCGACTCCCTGAAGTCTTGTGATTTACGGAGCATGACATGGGATTCTTCGCGACGTTTTGGACTTGGCTCAACGGTCAGCTCGCCACCTACATCGGCACCAACACCGCGCTTCTGGCTTCCACTCTCGAGCCTACCGTGGTCATGCTGGCGACCGTCTATGTCATGGCCTGGGGTTACTTGCATCTCATGGGCAAGATCGACGAACCCTTCCTGACCGGGGTGAAGCGCATTCTTGCGCTGGGCCTGATCCTCGGCGTGGGTCTGCAGCTGTGGCTGTACAACACGGTGATCGTCGACACCTTCTATAACGCGCCGGCACAGCTCGCCGCCGCCATCGTGGGAAGTTCGGATCCGGTGAGCACGATCGACACCATTTGGGAGAGCGGCGGTGCGGTGGGCGGCAATCTATGGAACAGGGGCGGACTCTTACCCAGTAGCTTCGGGTTTTACATCGCGGGAGTCATAGTCTGGTTCCTGATGGGTGTGCTGTGCGTGTATGCCATGTTTCTGATTGCTCTTTCGAGCATCGCTTTGGCAGTCTTGCTGGCGCTCGGACCTCTGTTCGTGGCAATGCTGTTCTTCGATGCCACTCGGCGATTATTCGTCGCTTGGATCGCCCAACTGACCAACTACGCCCTGATCACGGTGCTTACGGTGATGGTAGGCGCTTTATTGCTGCAAATCGTGCAGTCGTACGCCGCGCAAACCGCGGCTCGCGGCTCGGCGATCTTGACGGTGGATGCGCTGCACATGGTGCTCATCGCCATGCTCGTGTTTCTCGTATTGCGCCAGGTCATGCCGATTGCGTCGGGACTGGCTGGCGGCGCATCGCTTAATTCCTTCGGGTTCGTGAGCCGCAGCGTCGGGGGGGGATTGCGGGGCAGCGGCAAGCTGGCGGGTCCGTTAGCCAAAGCGGCGAAGTATGTGGCACCCCGCATTGGCGGCATGGCGCGCGGCGCAGCCACGACTCTGCGCGACAAGGCCGCTAATCTGCGTAGCACGGTCGCCCGAACCAATCCCGGGCGGACCGACGCCGACTTCGAAGCGCTGAGCCGAAGATTGCGAGACGTGAACCTTTAATGAGCGATACACCAAGGAGGGTGACATGATGCGTCTGATCGTTTGTTTGATACCACTGCTATGCGCGTGTTCTACGCCGGCTGTGCGCTGCGATGCTCACCTGCAAAGGATCAATCCACCCGGCGTGAGCGATGTCCCGGGGACGGCGGTCCAGGGTGCTCCGGCGCGGAGAGCGCCTTGATCGCGGCGCCGGCGGCAGAGGAGTATTTCCGCGAGGCCGAGTCGTGGGACGCGGATCGCGCGGCGCAGTTTCGCCGCAGTGCACGCACGGCGTGGTGGGTTGCCGGCGCCGGCTGGTCATGCGCCGTGGCAAGTGCACTGGCGCTCGCTCTGCTCATGCCCCTGAAGCGCGTCGACCCGTTCGTGGTGCGGGTGGATAACAGCACTGGCATCGTCGATGTGGTGCCGGTATACGCCGGCAGTGCGACCCCCGAGGAAGCGGTGACGCGGTACTTTCTGACGCACTACCTGACCATATGCGAACGCTTCAATTTCGCCACCGCGGAAAGCGACTACGAGGAGTGCGGTGCGTTTCATTCGGCGCAGCGCAACCAGGCGTGGTACGCCTTGTGGACCTCGACCAACCCCGCCTCACCGCTCAATATACACAAGGACGGCAGTACGGTGCGCGTGCAGGTCAATTCGGTGAGCTTCTTCACGCGCGCTAGCGGCTTATCCGATCTTGCACAGGTGCGGTACCTGAAGGCGGTGCGCCAAGGCGCCGGATCGGAAGAGTCGTTCACTCATTGGGTGGCGACCATTCAGTACGCCTACGCCGATCCGGCGAAGGATCCCAAGGTTCGCCGCTGGAATCCGCTCGGTTTCAAGATCGTCGATTTTCGCACCGAACCCGAAGTCTTGACGGAACCGCCGGCTGCGAAGGAGCTGCATCATGAACATTAGGACTCAACCGCACGGTATTGCACGGCGATTGCGGGCGCCGGCATCCGGACTCTGCGCCTTGCTGTGTTTCAGCGCGGCGTGCGCGGAAACGGTGCCGATGAAGGGCCGTATCGACGGCCGCATACGGACCGCCGTCTACAACGGCGACGAGGTTTACCGGCTGCACGGCTATGTGGGCTATCAGATCGATATTGAGTTCGAGCCCGGGGAGACTTTCACGGGCCTCGGCGCGGGCGATTTGGAAGGATTGTCCTTCGTCGGCCAGGATAATCATCTGTTTCTGAAGCCCAAGGCAGCCGGGGTGGCGACGAATTTGACCGTGCTTACGAGCCGGCGGCACTACCAGTTCGACTACACCGCGCTGGCGCGACGTCCCGCGTCCGACGATCCCGCCGTCGTTTATGCACTGCGATTCACGTATCCGCAGCTGCTTACTCAATCCGCTGCCGAGGCGGCCGCAAAGAAGCTCGAGTCGCAACTGCAGAGTGCCGGAACCGAGCGGCCGCGCAACACCGACTATTGGTATTGCGGCGGCCCAGTCCTGAGGCCGATCGCCGCCTCCGACGACGGTGTGCACACGCGCCTGCGGTTCGCCGCGAATTCCGACCTGCCGGCAATTTTTGTCCGCAATGAAGACGGCAGCGAGTCGCTGTTGAATTTCAACATGGACTCGGGCGACGTCATCGTGCATCGCATTGCCAAGCAGTTCATTCTACGCCGCGGCAAGCTCACGGGCTGCGTCGTGAATCATGGATTCGCGGGCGGCGGCATGCGTCTGGATTCCGGAACGGTCACCCCTGAGGTCGAGCGCACGGTTCCCCGGAGCGTCCCATGAGCAGATTCGAGTCTTCGGAGAATGCTGTACGGGGCGAGCGCGATGCCACGGCCGTCAATCGTCCGCCCTCGATTCAATCCCGCATCAGCAACCTTTTGGCGGTCGGCCTCATGAGCCTTCTCGGCTTGGGCATGCTCATCTGGTACTACGCCAATACGATGACCCGTCAGAGCCGGGCGCGCCAGCATGCACAAGCGGCATCGATCAACCGGGCGCAGGGCGATATGCCCTTGCCGAGTCTGGGACGCATCGACCCACCGCCGCCGCCGCCGGCACCGACTCTCGATTCAATGCCCTGGACGCCGCCGGATTCTGCGTCATCGCCGGCTCTGACTCTGACTACCTTGCGCGAAATTCCGCTGGAGACCAGCCAAACGACGGGTACTTACGGCGCGCCGCAGCCCAAGACTCCCGAGCAGCTGACTTTGGAGCGCCAGTTGTCGGGTGTCGTGTACTCGCCGCAGAGTGCGGCGTCGGCGTCGGCGTCGGAGGCATCGGCGGCGCCGGCAAACCAGCCTTCCGGCCCCCTCACGCTCCCGCCGGCCGGCCCGCAGGAACCCGGTGAACTGGGAACATTACTGCGGCCCGGCGTGAGCGCGGCCGTGCGCGCGCAAGTGCTGCCGACGCAACGCCTGCTGCTGCCCAAGGGCGCCTTCATCGATTGCACATTGGAAACGGCCATCGATTCGACGCTGCCCGGCATGACCACGTGCGTCATGGCCACGGATACATTCGGCGCCGACGGTCAAGTGGTGCTGCTCGAGCGCGGCACCAAGCTGATCGGCGAGACCCGTGGGCAGGTGCAGTTAGGATCGGCGCGAGTATTCGTTCTATGGACGGAGGCTCGCACGCCGGTCGGGGTGATCGTGCCGTTGGCTTCCCCCGGCGCGGACGAGCTCGGACGATCGGGACTGCCCGGCACGGTGGACAATCATTTCTGGCAGCGATTCGGAGCGGCCATGCTGGTCTCGGTGATAGACGGTGCCGTGCAGGGCGCCGTGCAATCATCCCACGGCGGCAACGGCACAGTCATCATCGATCCCTCGGCCACGCAAGGCGTAGTGACCGAGGTGCTCAAGGGCACCATCAATATTCCCCCGACCGTGATGAAGCAGCAGGGTGACCGCATTCAGGTATTGGTGGCGCGCGACTTGGACTTTAGGTCTGTTTATGAGCTCCGATCCGTCGCAACCGCCCGCTAGCGCCAAAGAGAGCACCCGGGAGGAGGTGTCCGCGCTGGGCCTGACGATGCGCGCGTTGCGGCCTCTGCTCGCGAATTCCGATGTGATGGAACTGTGCATCAATCGGCCCAAGGAAGCTTTCGTCGAAACGCGCGAAGGTTGGCGACGCGAGGCCTTACCCTTCGCAGATTTCGCATGGTGCAGCCGCCTCGCGAAGCTGGTCGCCAATTCGACGCAACAGCGGATCGATGCCACGGCTCCGTTGCTGTCGGCATCGCTGCCGACCGGCGAGCGTGTGCAGATCGTCATACCGCCGGCCACCACGGCGGGTTGTGTGGCGATCGCGATCCGCCGTCCGGCGGACCAGGTATGGAGCATAGAGGAGTTGGGCCGGCGCGGCATTTTTCGCGGTACCCGACAGTGCGGCCAGAAGCTGGATGGTGCCGAGGAAGAACTGCTGCGGCTCCTGGCGTCGTCCGACTACGAGGCGTTCATGCGGCTCGCGGTTCACAGTCGCAAGAACATTCTGGTGTCGGGACCGACGGGATCGGGAAAGACGACGTGGACCAAGGCGCTGATTCGAGAGATCCCCAGCGATGAACGGCTGGTTACCATCGAGGACGCGAAGGAACTGGTGCTCGATCGGCACCCGAATCACGTGCGCTTGTACTACTCCAAGGACGATCAGGGCGTCGCGCGCGTTACTCCGAAGCAGTTGCTGGAATCCTGCCTGCGCATGAAACCTGACCGGATACTGCTCGCCGAACTACGGGCCGAAGAAGCCTTCGACTACCTGCGCAACGTCAATTCCGGACATCCCGGATCGATCACCAGCGTTCATGCGACCAGCGCCGAACTCGCCTTCGAGCAACTCGTGCTGCTGGTCAAACAGAACCCGGGCGGCCGGGAATTGGCGCGCGGCGACATCAAAAGCCTGTTGTACCTGCTCATCGACGTCGTGATCCAATTTGGTGTGGAGCGGCACGAGCGTTTCATCAAGGAAATCTGGTTCGACCCGGAGCGCAAACGGCGATGATCGAAGCCGCGCTGGCGTATGGGGCGGTACAGGTGCCGATGATAGCGGGCCTGATACGGGTACGCGCGCGATGGCATCACTACGTGCTCTCACCGCTGGTCGCGGCGCCGCTGACTCTGGCGGTGGCGGCCGGCGTGGCGATATCGAGCGCCGTGCTTACCCATATGGGCGTTGCGAACCATGGTCTGCTGCGCTGGGCCGCCAGCATTGGATTTGGCGCCCTGTTGGGCTATGCGGGAGGCACCCAGGGCGAGCAGGCCGACAAATCTCACCGCAGAGGTTCGATGATTGCCGAGGCGCCACGCGCCACAGGTTCGCGGTCCCGCCAACATGAACGCGGTGCTGGAATCACGCTGGCCGGAACGGCGGTACCGGCGCAGGATGAGGCAAAACACTTCAAATTGATCGGCACCACAGGCACCGGCAAGAGCACCGCCATCCAGGAAATCATCGCCGGCGCATTGGCGCGCGGCGATCGTGCGGTAATTGCCGATCCCGACGCCGGCTATCTGCAACGATTCTATCGGCCGGAGCGCGGCGATGTCGTGTTGAATCCCTTCGACACGCGCTCCGTGAAGTGGGACTTGTTCGCGGAGATCAAGCACCCGCACGACGTCGATCAGCTGGCTCGCTCGCTCATTCCCGATCACGACGGACAGGATCGCAGCTGGCGAGGCTATGCACGCACGTTCTTCACCGCGGTCGTCCGGCAGGCGCATAAGGGCAAGGTCAATGACGTGCAAGAGCTCTATCGGTTGCTGGTGGTCGCGGACACGGGAGAATTGCAGAAGCTCGTGCACGGTACGCCGGCACAGCCCTTCCTGGACGAGCACAACAGCCGCATGTTCGATTCGATCCGATCGGTGACCAGTTCAGCGGTCGCCGCGCTCGAGTACGTGGGGGAGCAAACGGCCTCTGGGTTTTCCGTTCGTGAATGGGTGAGGGAGAAGCGGCCGGGCGTGCTGTTCATTCCGTACAAGGCCGGACAGATAGCTGCCCTGCGTTCGACCATCTCCGCATGGATGCGGTTGGCCATCTTCGAAGCCATGGATCAGGATGAGCCGCGTGACGCCGGCTTGGACGACGGCCGGTCACGGGACAAGAATGACCGCCTCTGGTTCGTTGTCGACGAGTTGGATGCCCTGGGCCAAATCGATGGATTGAAAGACGCCCTGGCCCGACTACGAAAATTCGGTGGGCGTTGCGTCCTCGGCTTTCAATCCGTCGCGCAAGTGTCGAGCACTTACGGGCAGGGCGACGCACACACGATTGTCGAAAACTGCGGGAATACCTTGGTTTTACGCTGTTCCGCCAGCGAGGGCGGCGGCACGGCCAGATTTGCATCGCAGCTCATCGGTGAGCGGGAGGTGGTGCACACGACGGTATCCAAGAGCCGCCGTGCGACCGAGATCCTGGGTTCGGTTACCCATAGTGAGCACCGCAGCGTGGAGCCGGCGGTTCTTCCCTCACAGATCGAACAGCTTCCCGATCTCGCGGGCTATCTGAAATACGCATCGGACCCGCAGTGGCAACGCGTGCGGCTCGATGCCAGGCAGGCCTGGGAGCAGCGCCGATCAAGTGGTGCGTCGGCCACGGATTCGCGCGCGGCCCAGCGCGGTGATGAACACAATTCCGCGGCACGATCGAGCAGAGATCATGAGGTATCCGCACATGAGTGACCACACCCAAACCATGGACGATTCGACCATGAAATTCGGTCTCCTCATGGAGAGCGCGCAAGCGCATCAAAAACTCGCGGAGACCCATCTCGAGGAGTTGCGCGCGCATACCCGCGACCTCGATGGCGTCGTACGCGATGAGATCAGACGCACGCTGATCGAGGAGCTGCGGACTCTGACCGCGGAAACCCAGCGGGCGACGGAGTCTCTGCGAAAGATCAGGCGCAGCGCCACCCTGCGCATTGGGCTGTGGAGCGTGGCAATCGCCGTTCTCTGTACCGGCATTCCAACGGCGGCCATGCGCTGGGCATTGCCGTCGAGATCGGAGATCTCCGCGCTGCAGGCGCGGCGCGACGAGCTGGCCGCCGGCATCGCAGCGCTCGAGCGGCGCGGAGCCCGCGTAGAGTGGCGTCGCTGCGGCGACACGACACGGCTCTGCGTCCGTGTAGATCGCAAGGCACCGATCTACGGCGAGAATGCCGACTTCTATATCGTCGCGGGCTATTGAACCGATGCAGTGGCCGACTGCGCTCGCATGGGCACTTAGCCGCAACGGGGTGTTGGCGGCGGCCTGCGTGCTCGGAGTCGCGGCATGCTCGAGGCTGATACGGCGCAAACCGACGGATACGTACAAGCGCGGGGTCGTGCTGACGGATGGGCGGAGCGAACAGCGCCGCAGCGCCCGCCGGCGCAGAGCGGGATCGGAGTCATTGACCCTGGCAGGTATCCCCGTCGCGGCATCGGATGAGACCAAGCATTTCAAGCTTCTTGGCACGACCGGGACCGGCAAATCGACAGCGATTCGGGAGCTTCTCGGCGCGGCCATCGCGCGCGGCGATCGGGCCGTGTTCGCCGACCCGGATGGTGGCTATCTCAGCCGATTCTATGAACGCTATCGAGGAGACATCGTGCTGAATCCTTTCGAAGACAATTCGGTGAAATGGGATTTGTTTGCCGAGATTCAGAACAGTTACGACATTGAACAGCTTGCGAGCGGGCTGATCCCCGCAAGCGATGATCCCTCGGCGAGCGAGTGGCGCGGGTACGCACGCACGTTTCTGACCGCCGTGGTGCGCCGGTGCCATGCCTGCGGCCGCAGGGATATGGCCGATCTTTGGCGATTGCTCGCCATGGCTCCGGCAGATGAGTTGCGGCCCATTTTGCAAGGCTCGCCGGCGCAGCCCTTTCTCGATCTCGATAACGCCCGCATGTTCGGTTCGATTCGATCAGTGACCCTGTCGGCCATTGCGGCGTTCGAGTACGTTCAATTTCAGCGGGCGGCCCCGTTCTCCGTGCGCGAGTGGATTCGCGCACAGACGTTTCCGGGAGTGCTATTCATCCCGTACAAGGCCGGGCAGATCGCCGCATTGCGCTCCATGATTGCGGCTTGGATGCGCCTCGCCATATTCGAGGCCATGAGTCAACCGGAGGACCGGGATCAGCGTCTGTGGTTCGTCGTTGACGAGCTCGACGCGCTCGGCGCCATCGACGGTCTCAAGGACGCGCTGGCGAGGCTGCGAAAATTCGGCTGCCGCTGCGTATTGGGATTCCAATCGGTCGCGCAGGTGTCCAGCACATACGGACAAAGCCAGGCACAAACCATCATAGAAAATTGCGGAAATACCCTAATTTTACGCTGTTCAGGCAGCGAGAACGGAGGCACATCGCAGTTCGCGTCGCGCCTGATCGGCGATCGAGAGATTCTCAGGCGCCAAGTATCGCGAGGCAGCGATCGCGACAACGCGCTTTCGCTGCGTGGCGCCCGCCGTTCGCGCAGCATCACCGAGCAACACGCCATGGAGCCGGCTGTCATGCCGTCCGAGCTAGAGCAATTGCCGGATCTGTGCGGTTACCTCAAGACGGCATCGTCAGCCGGCTGGCTGAAAGTTTCGTTCGGCGATCACCGCGGCGCCGGGCGCCGCCTTCATTGAGCGTGTCGCCCCAGCAAATTACGGAGTTCCGCCATGTCCCAGATCCCAGTTCTCCGCGGTGCCAATGTCCGTTCACATTCCTATTTCGTGGCGCGCACCCGCATGCGCTGCCCGCATTGCGGTCTAGCGACCCGCTTGTTGGCAGTGGCGGTGCCGCTCGATCACGAAACCTTGGAAGAGGACGCCGAGGGCGATGCCGGAGACCGCGCAGAGCCTGCGCCGGTCGCATGGCAGCGGGCGAACGTCAATGCCTTCCTCTTTTATGTGCAGGAGCTGCCCGACGGAATCCGGAACCGATTGCATCAGATGTCCCCGTGCTTCCGTCCGGCTCACTGCGCAGCTACGTTGAATCCCTATTGGATCAATCATTGCGAGCATTGCAACAGCCCGCTCGGCGATCACGAACTGCATTGCGAGCCCGGTGTCTTCATGGCGTCGAGCGAGGCGGCTGCGGCGAACATTGAGCTGGTGCGAATACAAGAACCCTTCGCGGCGCTGGCAGCAGGCTACGCGATGGACCCCGAGTTCCTTGCCTTCATGCGTAAGAGCTGAACATCGTGGCCGTTTATTTTCTGAACATCAAGACCTTCGGCCGCTCCGGCGGCAGCAGCGCCGTCAGTGCCGCCGCCTACCGTTCCGGTGAACGCATCCGCGATGAACGCGCCGGCAAGACTTACGATCATTCCGAGCGCCAGGACGTCATGCACAAGGAGATCGTGCTGCCCAGCCGATTTGCGGACGAGGACATGGCGTGGGCTCGGGATCGAGCCAGTCTCTGGAATGCGGCGGAGAGCGCCGAGGTGCGCAAGAACGCGCGGGTCGCCCGCGAATACCTCGTCGCGCTGCCGGTCGAGCTCTCGCCGGCCCAGCGGGTCGGCTTGGTGAGGGGCTTCTCGCAGGAGCTATCGGACCACTACGGATTTGCCGTTGACGTGGCTATTCACGCGCCGCGAGATTATCCCGGCAGCGACGCGCGCAATTTCCACGCGCATCTGCTGACGACGACCCGCGAGGTCGGCGTCGAGGGTCTGGGCGCCAAGACGACGCTCGAGATGAGCGACGGCAACCGCAGTAAATTCGGGCTGGAGCCTGCAATCAACGAACTACTGCATGTCAGAGCACGTTGGGCGACGGTGACCAACGAGGCGCTACAGGAGGCTCACGTCGCGGCGCGCATCGATCATCGCACCCTGGAAGCGCAGGGAATCGATCGCGAACCTCGGCCGCACATTCCGCGGGCCGCATTCGAGATGGAGAGGCACGGGTATCGGAGCGCGGTGGCTGAGCGCCTACGGGAGGAATATCAGGCGCGAGTACAGGCACGGTTAGAGAAAGGAGCCAGCCGAGCCGCGCTGAGTGCCGCGGAACCGGCGGTCATGGAACCGGCCGCCAAGGGTCCTGGCAGGGAACCGCAACGTCTCGCGGACATTCAGCAACAGTCGGTCGAGAACTGGCTGCGTTATCGGGAGAGCCAAGGCTACGCTCCGAACAAAGGCAACAGCCAGGCCCATAGCAACAGCCAAGTTCAAAGCAATAGCCAGGTTCAAAGCAACAGGCAGGGCCTACAACAGGATCCCGCTGAAGCCTCACCTTCCGCCAGGACAGGTCGCGTTCGCGATGACGACTTCGCGCTTTGAAATCCGTGCGCGGCGCGAGAACAGCCTATGATGCCGGCGGTCACCTATGCTTCTTGCTACGTATATTCGCCCACCGGCACGGGACCCGTATGCGAGCGTTCACGTCTTCTGCGAACTCTGCTCAAGGCCGGAGATGCGGGGTTCATCCGCAAGTATGCCTTGCGCGTCCACCAGCTAGTCGCGGACGCGCCTCCGCTGGCAGGGTTCTTCGCCTCTACCGACGTCTTGATTCCCGTGCCGGGAAGCTCGCCTCACGCCACCGGCGGCTTATGGGCAGCGGAGCATCTGGCGATTGCGCTGATCAATGAGGGTCTTGGAGGGATTGCTTGGTCCGGTTTGCGGCGAGTCCGGGCCGTGCGCAAGTCCGCGACCGCCGCCCCCGGTGAACGGCCGACCGTGCATTTGCACTACGAGTCCTTCCTCTTCGAGCGTCCGACCGTGCCTCTCGAGAGCGTCGTACTGGTCGACGACGTGGTTACCAAAGGAAGGACGCTGTTGGCTGCGGCGAGCCGCGTACATGAGGCATTCCCGCAGGCGAAAATTCGTGCGTTCGCACTGGTGCGCACCCTGGGGCTGATCTCCGGAGTCCGTCAGTTGCTGGACCCGTGTAAAGGAGAAATACGCTGGAGGGCCGGCGATGCGCACCGCTGTCCGTAGCCCCTGGCGAAGTGCAAGGGTCGCCGATGGCCTCATCTGGCGTACCATGTCCGA
>Ga0302314_10017597_pt1 | contig 11975 bp, 9 predicted proteins | sample III_Palsa_N2_3_FD_200533 | JGI IMG/M metagenome (GOLD analysis project Ga0302314, IMG submission 200533) | Peat permafrost microbial communities from Stordalen Mire near Abisko, Sweden - III_Palsa_N2_3 | ecosystem: Environmental > Terrestrial > Soil > Palsa > Peat permafrost | place: Sweden...
ATCGACGGGGCCCGGTGATCACCTGGGTCTCAGTGCAGCCGTGCAGGCCCCACGTGCCGTTCTCCACGCCGATCCCGCTCCACTTGTGCCCGCCGAACGGCAGGTCGGGGCGGACCCCGCTGCCGTGGGCGTTGACCGAGACCTGCCCGGCATCGATCCCGGCAGCCACCCGCGCCGCCTCGCCGGGATCGGCGGCCCAGACGGAGGCGGTGAGGCCGAAGTGGCCCCGGTTTGCCCGCTCGACCGCGTCCGCGACGCTCCGGTAGGAGATGACCGGCAACGCCGGGCCGAACTGCTCCTCGTCCACGATCGGCACCCCGTCGGAGATGCCCGCCAAGATGGTGGGCTCGTAGAAGTAGCCTGTCCGGTCCAGCTCCCGGCCGCCCGCCGCCACCCGGGCACCGCGGCTCACGGCGTCCGCGACCAGGCCGGCGACCCGGTCGAACTGGGGACGGTTGTTAACCGGGCCGAACTGCACCCCCTCTTCGGTGCCCTCCCCTACCCTCGCGGCGCACGCGAGCCCGGCGAGTGCGTCCACCAGGTCATCGTGCAGGCTCTCATGAACGTAGACGCGCTTGGCGGCCAGGCAGGTCTGGCCGTTATTCATGAAGGCACCCCCGAACAGGCCAAGCGCGATCTGCCCGGCATCGGTGCCAGGCAACACGATCGCCGGGTCGTTGCCGCCCAGCTCGAGCGTCACCCGCTTGAGGTCGCCCGCGGCCGCCGCCGCGACCTTCTTGCCCGTGGCGATGGAGCCGGTGAAACTGATCTTCCGCACCAGCGGGTGCACGGTAAGCTCCGCGCCAAGCGGGTCAGGCCCGGAGACGACGTTCAGCACGCCGTCGGGCAGCACCCCGCGCAGCAGCGCGCCGAGAGCGAGGGTAGTCAGCGGCGTGTACGGGGACGGCTTGACCACCAGCGTGTTGCCGGCGCGCAGCGCCGGGGCGATCTTCCACATCGCCAGGGCGAGCGGGAAGTTCCACGGCGTGATGGCCGCCACCACCCCGAGCGGACGGCGGTAAACCTCCGCGTAGCCGTGCTCATCGTCCTGCACCACCTCGACCGGCAGGTCAAGCGCCGCGAAGTGGCGCAGCCACCAGCTGGCCGCCATGACCTCCATGCCCGCGTCGCCAAGGGGCTTGCCCTGCTCGGCCGTCAGCAGCGCGCCCAGCGCTTCGGCGTTCGCGTCAAGCACGTCCGCGGCGGCCAGCATAGCGGCGAGGCGGGCCGCCTCATCCCCGCGCCACGTAGCGAAGGCGGCGTGCGCCGACGAGACCGCCATATCAAGCTGATCCCGGCTGACCGCCGGCGCTACGGCCAGCACTTGCGCGGTGGCCGGGTTAATGACATCGAAGGCGGCGTCCGCTGGGACCTCCTTTCCCCCGATGGTTACCGTGGCCTCGGCTAGCAACGCTGGCGCCTCCCGCATCATCGGCTTCCTTCTTTTGGCTGGACGGGCATGAGTGGATCGTTCGGGGCGCGGACGGGGGCTAGGACATCACGAGGACGGGCTTGACGACGGTCCCTGCCGCCGCGTCCGCCTCCGCCTGGTTGAACCTTCCAGCTCGATGGCCTCGATGACATAGGGCGCCTCGGGATCACGATGACCGCGCTGCGGGACTTCACCATCGGCAGTGCCTCCTCGGCGTCAGCGCTCTTTCCACACGGGTGCGCGGCGCTCAAGGAAGGCGAGCGTGCCCTCCTTGGCGTCATCGCTACCGAAAACGGACCGTTGCAGCTCGGCGTGGGCCGTGCGGACCTCGGCGATTGGCTCAAAGGCGGCCATCCGCACCAGGCGCTTGGATGCCCGCACGCCGAGCGGCCCGTTCGCGGCGATCCGCGCGACGAGCTCAAGCGCCCGGTCAAGTACCTGCTCGGCCGGCTCGATCGCGTTGATGAGGCCGAGGGCGAGGGCTTGCGCGGGGGTGATCGGGTCACCGGTCAGCGTCAGCTCGAGCGCCACGGCGAGCGGGATCCGGCGCGCCAGGTACATGCCGCCGCCCGCGGCGAACAGTCCCCGCTTGACCTCGGGCAACCCGAGCCTGGCGTTCTCCGCGACCACGGCGAGGTCGCACGCGAGCAGCAGCTCGAACCCGCCGGCCAGGGCGGTGGCCTGGGCCGCGCCGATCACCGGCTTCTCGCAGCCGCCGGTGCCCGCGGTGAACTCGCCGAAGGCCTGGATGCCGCGGCGCTCGTCCTCGGTGGGCTGCGCCCCGCCCGCCGCGAAGGCCCGCAGGTCCATCCCCGCGCAGAACGCGCGGTCGCCGGTCCCGGTCAGCACGACCGCGCGGACCCCGGGATCGGCGTCCGCCGCCAGGAGGGCGCCGCCGATGCCGGCCATGACCGCCTGGTTGAACGCGTTGCGCGCCTGCGGGCGGTTGATCCGCACGACGAGCGCGGACCCGCGCCGCTCGGTGACGACCTCAGACATGGCGCTCCTCCTACTTGGGTTGCAGCCTGGCGCCGCCGTCGAGGCGGATGACCTCGGCGTTCATGTAGCTGTTGGCGAGCAGCTCGACGGCGAGCGTGGCGAACTCGCCCGCGACGCCGAGCCGCCTCGGGAACAGCACGTCGCGCTTGAGCTTCTCCTTGAACGCCTCAGAGCTGGGGCCCTCGCCGTAGATCGGAGTGTCGATCAGGCCGGGGGCGATCGTGCAGACCCGCACGCCGACCGCTGCCAGGTCGCGGGCGATGGGCAGCGTCATCCCGACCACGGCGCCCTTGGACGCGGAGTAGGAGGCCTGGCCGATCTGGCCGTCGAACGCGGCAAGCGACGCCGTGTTCACGATCGCGCCCCGCTCGCCGTCCGCAAGCGGCTCGGTCTGCGCCATCGCGGTGGCGACGATGCGGATGCAGTCGAAGGTCCCGACCGTGTTGATCTCGAGGATCCGGCGGAAGGCGGCGAGGTCATGGGCCGTGTCGTACCCGCCTCGGCCGACAGTCCTTGCCGCCCAGCCGGTCCCAGCGCAGTTGACAAGAGCGCGCACCGGACCCAGCGTCTTGGCCAGCTCGGCCGCCGCGATGATGTCATCGGTGCTTGTGACATCCACGTGCGCGAAGGCGCCGCCGACGCTGTCCGCCACCGCCTTTCCCTTCGCGTCGGAGATGTCCGCGATGACCACGCGGGCGCCCCGCCGCGCCAGCTCGGCGGCGGTGGCCGCGCCGAGGCCCGATGCCCCGCCGGTCACGATCGCCGCGATTCCCTCAAGTTGCATGAGCGCACTCTCCTCGACAGCGGGAAGCCTGCCAGTCGAACGTTAGCCAGCCCCCGTAATATTTACAACATCTAGTCGTAGTAATTCGACCCTGAGCGAGTACCATAACATCTAGACCTTTCTTGTGCCTCGATGGCCGCACTGGGCAAGGAGGATTTCATGACTGCCGTGATGAGCTGCACGAAGCTGAAAGGCGCAGTCGAGTGAACGGCGCCCTGGATACAATCACCCACCGCCGCCGGGTGACCTATATCGGAGATCCCGGCCGCTGCTTCGCTTGCCGCGAGTCAATCGACCCCATGGGACCCGCCGTCAGCGCACCGCCGGACGCCACCTGGCACCCGTTCGTGGAGGACATCAGGTCCGTCCATATCCAGCTTCTGCACACGGCATGCTTCGTGCGCGATTTCGGCCTCGACGCGCTTATCGCGGCCGTCCATCGCGAGGACATGCGCCGCACGGGCCGGCTCCGATGGACCTAGGGCTGACTGTCTGAAAGGCGGCACGAAAGGGATGGGGCGGGCGGGCGCGCCCGAGCGGCAGGCACGGGGTCGGCTGGGTGAAGTGGAACAGGCAGCCGCCCGCTAGCGGGCGCACTGGTCCTTGAGCCGCTCGCGGAGGATCTTGCCCATCGAGTTGCGGGGCAGGACGTCGATGACCTCAAGCTGCACCGGCCGCTTGTACGGCGCCATTCCCTGCTCCGCGCAGTGCCCGGAGAGCCCGGCGAGGGTAAGCACGTGCCCCGGCTCGGGGACGGCCACCGCGCACACCCGCTCGCCGGTGCGCTCGTCGGGCAGGCCAAGGACCGCCACGTCGGCGACTCCCGGGTGCCGGCGCAGAACCTCTTCGATCTCCGCCGCGGAGATGTTCTCCGCGTTGCGGATGATGACGTCCTTGAGCCGCCCGGTGATCCGGACATTGCCGTCGGCGTCGATCTCCCCCAGGTCGCCGGTGCGGAACCAGCCCTCGCCATCGAACGCCGCCGCCTCCTGCGCCGGGTCCACGTATCCAAGGAAGCATTGCGGCCCCTTGAGCCGCAGCTCGCCGTCGACCACGCGGACCTCGACCCCGCGGGACGGCCGGCCGGCGGTCCGCGCCAGGACGCCGGCCGGGTCATCATGAGCGGCGGACGTGGCGACCGGGAACTCGGTCAGCCCCCAGGAGTTGATGACCCCGCGGATACCGAACGTCTCCGCGAGCTCATCGAGCAGGTCCGGCGGGGTCGGCGCCCCGCCCGCGACCAGGCAGCGCAGGTCGGGGTAGAGCGGCTCGCCGTGGCGCCGCTGGGCATCGAGGTAAGCACGGAAGAACGGCTGCGCGGACCCCAGGACCGTCGGCCGGTGCGCCGCGGCCCGCTCCGGAGAGACCCCGGGATCCCAGTTATCGAACATCACCAGGCGACCGCCCGCCCTGAGCACCGCGACGAGCATCGCGATCCCCCCGATGTGCGAGATCGGGAAGACGATCGGGTACACGTCGCCGTCGCGCATGCCCTGCAGGTCGGTCACCCCGTTAGACCCCGCCATGATCGTCGCGTCGCTGTGCCTGACTCCCTTGGGATCGGCCGTCGTCCCCGACGAGAAGTACAGCCACCGGCACCCGGGCGACGGCCCGGGCCGCGCGGGCAGCGCGGCAAGGTCGCCCGACGGGAGCCGCAGCGGCCCCTCCCCGCCGGTCTCCTGCTCGACGGCGATCACGTTCAGGCCAAGACCGCGGGCCATCTCGGCGTGGCCGAAGCCGCGCCAGCTCGTCGCGGTGATGAACAGCTCGGTCTCGACCGCCCGGGTGATGAGCGCGACCTCGCGCTCGCGCAACACCGGGATGACGGGATTCTGCACCGCACCCACGCGGGCGAGGGCACCCATCAGGACGCACGCCTCCAGGGTGGTGGGCTGCTGCCCCGACCCGACCCGGCCCGGCCGGACGGGCGGGCCGGCCGCCGCCCGCTCGGCTGCGTCGCGGAACTGCGCCGTGGTCAGCGCACGGCCGTAATCGTCGGCAAGCACCACCCGCTCCGGTGCCCGCGCCGCCGCGTCGCAGACCAGCCGCCAGAAGGATCCCTCCTGGGGCATCGGAACCTCTCCCTCGACGCATCATCACGTCATCAGATCGCGTCATCAGTGCGCACGGATACTGGAAACATATAGATCTTTATAGTACATTCCGGCCATGAGCATTGTCGAACGCTTCGCTGGAAAGGTTGTCGTAGTCACCGGCGGCGCCTCGGGCATAGGGCTGGCCACGGCGCGAAGGCTCGTCGCCGAGGGAGCGCGCGTGGTCATCGGCGACATCGACGCCGTCCGGCTGAAGGCCGCCGAATCCGACCTCGGCGACGCTGTGGCCGGGCTCCGCTGCGACGTCCGCGCGGAGGAGGACGTGGAGTCCCTCATGGCCATGGCGGAGAGCCGGTTCGGCGGGCTGCATGTCGCTTTCGCCAACGCCGGCGTCGGGTCGCTTGGCCTCATCACCGACAGCAGCGCCGCCGACTGGGCGCGGGTCGTCGAGGTCAACCTGCTCGGCCCGATGCTCACCGTCAAGCACGCGGCGCGCCGGATGCCCGGCGGCGGCTCGATCATCATCACCGCGAGCCTTAACGCCGTGCAGCCGGCCGTGGGCATGGGCGCCTACTGCTGCTCCAAGGCCGCCCTGGCGATGCTCGCCCAGGTCGCCGCGCTTGAACTAGGGCCGCGGCGCATCCGGGTCAACGCCATCGGTCCGGGCCTGGTCCGCACCGCCCTGTCGGAGGGGATGTGGCTGGCACCCGCGCTCATCGAGGAATTCGCGGACAACGCACCGCTCGCCGCGGCCATCACGCCCGACGATGTCGCCGGCCTGGTCGCGTTCCTGGCCTCGGACGAGGCGTCGTCCATCACCGGGACGCTGCAGCTCGTCGACGGCGGCGCCCACACCCGCCGCTACCCCGACATCCTGGCACACTTCGCCGAGACCGCTTCCGCCAGCGCTACACCGGCACCGTAACCCGCCAGTCTGCCGCGCGAGCCGCCGGCGACCGCCAAGCGGACGTTATCCGCCCACCGAAAAGCTCTAGATATTTCTCTCCTACTCGGCTAGCGTCCTGCTTGATGGCCAACGGCGATCAGGACGTGCCGCAGCATCCGCTGGCCGAAGGGAGCACCATGTCCGAGCAACAGCGACAGCGAGTCATGACCTTCTTCCGCATGGACGACGCGCCGACACTGGACGACGATGGCATGATGTCCACCGCGCCGGCGGACATCGACCCGGCGGTCTTCGCCACTTTCGACGCTAGCGACCTCGGGGCCGGTCAGCTGGTGAAGGTGCTGTTCAAGGGGGCGGGCCCGGACGGCTTCAGCCTGGTCCACGCCCGATTCGAGCCGGGCTTCCGGCTGCCGAGGCACAGCCACTCAAGCGACTGCCTGTACGTGGTCATCGGCGGCGAGGCGCACCTGGGCACCCGAGTCCTCAAGCCCGGCGACGGCTTCTTCATCAAGGCCGAGGCGCCCTACGCGTACAGCGCCGGCCCCGACGGCGTGGAGGTGCTTGAGTTCCGCGCCTCGACGAGCTTCGACATCAAGATCCGCGACACGTCCGTCGAGGACTGGAAGCCGGTCGCCGACGCGACCAGGGAGCACGGCGAAGGCTGGGCCAAAGCGCGGGCCGGGGTGGCCTGAGCCCGTGCGCGCAGCCGTCGTCGGCTCGGGCGGGCAGTACGAAGTCGTCACGCTGCCTGACCCGTCGCCAGGTCCGGGCGAGCTGCTGCTGCGGGTCACCGCCTGCGGCCTGTGCGGCTCCGACATCAAGGCGCGGATGGCCATGCATCAGGGCACGATCATGGGGCATGAGTTCAGCGGCGAGGTCGTCGCCACCGGGGCCGGCACCGCCCAGTGGCGCGCGGGCATGCACGCGGCGGTGCTCCCGGTGCATGCCTGCGGCCGGTGCGAGTGGTGCGAGACGGGATACGTGGCCCACTGCCCCTCGGCCCGGCTGATCGGGCTTGGCCCAATCGGCGGCGGGTTCGCCGAACTGGCCGTCGTCCCCGCGCCGAGCGCCTTTGCCCTCCCGCCGGGCGTCGACCCGCTGCAAGGAGTTGCCGTAGAGCCGTTCGCGGTGGGGCTGCACACCATCAGGACCGCCCGGCTCGACGCGGGCGAGGACATTCTGGTCGTCGGTGCCGGCACGGTGGGCCATACGACCATCGCGTGGGCCCGTGCCCTTGGCGCGGGCCGCGTCACGGCGGTGGACCCGGTCGAGTCCCGGCGGGACGTCGCGCGTTCGCTCGGGGCGACCGACGTGCTCACCTCGCTCGCCGATGCCAAACGCGGAGGCTACGACGTCATCGCGGAATGCGCGGGCAGGCCGGGCCTGCTCGACGGCTGCGTCGCGGCGGCCCGTCCCCGCGGTCGCGTCGTGGTCGCCGGCCTGTGCCTGGAGCCCACGCCCCTGACCTCGGTAGCGGCGCTGATGAAGGAGGTATCGATCGGCTTCGCCGTCTACTACACGCCCGCGGAGTTCGGCGAGGTCATCGCGGCGTTGGCCGACGGCCGGATCAGCCCCGCGCCGCTCGGCTCGCGGCGGGTCGGCCTCCCTGATCTGAACAACGCGTTCAATGACCTCGCCCGCGCCGCGGCCGGCGTGAAGACCCTCATCCAGCCGTAACCGCGTCACCTCGCCGGGCCGTTCCATGAGCAGGTCACGGAGGTCGGCCGGGCTGACCTTGCCGGTTGGCGTTCTCGGTACTTCATCGACGCTGCCGAGAACCAGCCACCGGGTGGGGACCTTGAAGGAGCTCAGCCGCGCCGCGGCGGCCGCGGCGATCTGGCTGGCGTCGCGGGCCGAGATGACCACCGCGCCGACGGCATAGCCGCCGGTGCCGGTGCCGGTGCCCGCGTCCACGGGGACGCTGGTAACGTACGCTTGGCGGACACCGTCGATCTCGCGCAGCGCCGACTCCACCTCCGACGGGTACACCGTCGCGCCTCGCACCTTGAACATGTCGTCAAGGCGGCCGCGCAGCCACAGGTACCCGTCGGAGTCAAGCGCACCCAGGTCGCCGGTTGGGTAGAACCCGTCGGCGTCGAAGGTCTCCGCGCGGCCCCGGCCGCAGATGCCGCGCATCAGGTTCGGCCCGCGCAGCCGGATCTCGCCGTCGGCGCCGGCAGGCACCTCCCGGCCGCTGCCGGGGTCGGCGATCCGGACCTCAACGCCCTCGAACGGCCGGCCGCAGCTTCCGTGCTTGGCGGGCGGCATGTCGAGGTCGAGCCGGTACCCGCTGTAGGGGCCGAAGGTCTCCGTCATGCCAAGGAGGCTGGCCCGGGCACCCGGGGCCGGCCGGTCCCTGCCCCCAAGGACGGCGGGCAGGCTGCCCGGCCGCAGGCTGGACAGGTCCGCGGTGGCGAACCTGGGGTGCGCGGCGATCCGCGCGGCCTGGTCGGGCCAGCCGCGGAAGAGCGTCGCCCGCTGCCGCTCAAGCAGGCCGATGGTGGCCTCCGGGTCGGATTCCGACTCGGTTAGCAGCGTCGCTCCCGCGATAAGGACGCTCATCAGGCCCATGGCGAACCCGCCGGTCCAGAAGAACGGCATCGGGATGTAGAGCCGGTCCTCCGGGCCGAGCCGACGGGCTTCCAGGCTCGCGGCGGCGGCCCGCAGCGCGTTGCCGTGGGTATGGATGACGGCCTTCGGCGTGCCCCGGCTGCCGGAGGTGAAGATGATGGCCAGGTCGTCGGCCGGCCGCACGGCAGCCTCAAGGGCCGCCACCACGGTATGGGCCGCGGCCAGGCTGGAGGACCCGGCAAGACCGGGAGTCTCGGCCGGGCCAGCCGCGTGGTCCTCGGCCAGCGTGGGTAGCTCGCGCGATAGCCATAGGTGGCGCAGGAACGGCAGCGCGCGGTGCCGCACCCCGCCACGGGTCGCGGCCAGCACACCAGGCGCCGCCTCGTCCAGGTCCTCCAGGTAGTTCCGTCCCCGGTACCGCGGCGTGACGATCAGGTCGGTCACGGCAGCCGTTTCCAGCGCGGCCCGCAGCTCAGGCGGCCGCAGCAAGGTGCTGAGCGGGACAAGCGTGGCGCCGATCCGCATCACCGCCACCGCCGCCACGCTCCATTCCACGCCGTTGGGCATGATGAGGCCCACCCTGGACGACTTCGCGACCCCGGCCGCCACCAGGCGGGCCGCCAGGCCGCGGCTCTCGCTGTCGAGCCGCGCGTGGCTGACCGCGGCGCCGTCGCCGACGATGGCCGGCCTGCCGCCGTAGGCCGCGCTGTTGCGGCGCAGCAGCCCGGGCAGCGTGCGCCGGGCGGGCGGCTCGGCGGGCACGGTCGGCTCAGGCATCGCTGAGCCTGGCCTTAAGCGCCCGCAGGTCGACCTTGCCGCTTGACATCATCGGCACCTCCGCGTCGGCCGCGAACACGATCCGCCGCGGCACCTTGTAGGCCGACAGCCTCGTGCGCAGCCGGGCACGCAGCTCGTCGGCACCCGGCCTGTCCTGCCCGGACGGGACCCGGATCATGGCCGCGACGACCTGCCCGCGGGTCTCGTCGTCGATGCCGACCACGTGGGCCGTGAGGCCGGTCAGCTCGAGGATGGCCGCCTCGACCTCGCGGGGGGACACGTTGGCCCCGGCGGTCTTTATCATTTCGCCCCGGCGTCCGCCGAAGTAGTGGAACCCGTCGGCGTCGGTGGTGAACAGGTCGCCCGTCCGGTACCAGCCGTCCGGCTCGAACGTCTCGCCGCGCTCCCGCCCGTAGTAGCCCTCCATCAGGAACGGCCCGCGCAGCCACAGCTCCCCTGGCTCGCCCGGCGGGCAGTCCCGCCCCGTGCCGGGGTCCACGACCCGGACCTCAAAGCCAGGAGCGGGTTTCCCGAACGAACCGCGCCGACTCTCTGGCTGCTGCGACTCGTCCTCGCTGAGCAGGACCGTGCTGCCCGCCTCGGTCATGCCGAGCATGTTGTGCCGCAACCCGGGGTCGGCCGGGCGGGTGTCAGGCGGCATGATCGGATACAGGTTGCCGCGCCGCATCGAGCTCAGGTCCCGGCCGGGAAACGTGGGATCCCTGGCAAGGGAGGCAACGGCCGGCGCGAACCCGTTGGTCATCGTCGGCCTGGTCCGCTCGAGCAGGTCGAGCACCCGGGCCGGCTCGCGCTCGTTGGAGCAGACCGCGGTGGCGCCGGCCACCACCGTCGCGAGCAGCACGAACGCGAAACCGCCGATCCAAAAGAACGGCGAGGGCGCGAACAGCACCTCCCCGCGGGTGTACCGGCGGATCTCGTTGAGGTTGGCCATGTGGCGGATGAGCGGCCCGTGGCAGTGGATGACGCCCTTCGGCTCGCTTGAGGAGCCGGAGGTGTGGATGACGACCATCCGGTCCGCCGGCGTGACGGCCTCCTCGGCCGCCGCGAGGATCCCGTCGGGCACCCGCGAACCGCCAGGAACGTCGAACGAGACGCGGCGCAGCGCAGGCAGGGCCGGGGCGAAGAGCGGCGGTTCCCGCGCCAGCTCCGGTCCGCCTGCCAACTCCAGTCCGCCCGCCGCCTCCCGCAGCGCGGCGACGAAGTCACGTGACCGGTAGGAGGTCGCGCTGAGCAGCACCTCGATGTCCGCGCCGCGCAGCAGCGACCGGAGCTCGGCGTCGGTGGAGAACGTGCTCAGCGGGAAGCTGACCGCCCCGATCCGCGCGGCGGCGAGCCAGCTGACGACGAACTCCGCACCGTTGGGGTGCAGGATGCCGACGTGCGTCCCCTGGCCCGCGCCCACGGCGAGCAGCCCCCTCGCCAGGCTCGCCGACCGGCGGTCCGCGTCGGCGTAGGTGAGCGTTTCGTCGTCGCAGACCAGCAAGGGGTGGCCAGCCCGTTCGCCAGCCCGGCGGCGTAGCAGCGCCGGAACCGTCAGCGGCAGGTCGTCGGCGGCGTGCACGGTGGCGGAGATCATGGCGTGATCTTTCTGGGTGAGACCCGGGGCAGGCGCGATAGGTCGCCCGCGACGGCCTCCACGGTCGCGGTGCAGTACACCCGGTCACCGCCGTGGTCCTGGCTGGCACTGTGCAGCCGGGCCTGTGACGTGCTGCGCTTGCCCGCGGCGGTGCGCCGTACCTCGAACCCGAGCGGGGACAGCAGCGGGGTCGGCTTCAGGTAGTCGACGTGCAGGGAAACCGTCTTGCCCGCGATCCCGAGCTCGCAGTTGTGGTGCTGGATGATGGCATCGAAGAACAGCGAAAGCACCCCGCCGTGAACGATCCCCGGCGGGCCCTCGAAGGCCAGCGGGAACTCGACAGAACCGCTGGCGTGGTCACCGACGACGGTGATCTCGTACTCGGGAAAGCACGGGTTGAAGGCGCCGATGTCATGGGAGTGGTCCAGGTAGACCCGGCCGCCGGCCTGGCTGGCTCCGCCGTCTCCGGCCGCCATCCGGGGCGCGATGTCGGCGGGCACGAGATCGCGCAGCGCGTCCTCGGCGGCGGTCAGGCGCCCGATAAGGGCCGCGACGGCGGGATCGGCGGCCTCCAGGGCGAGCGCAAGACCGGCGATCCGGCGCAGCAGCGGCGCGAGCGCGAGCGCCTGCGGCAGCGGCGTGGCCCCGCGCCGCACCGGCGGGGACGCGCTCAGCTCGCCGTCCACCTGGGCTCGCGCTTCTCGATGAAGGCACGCGGCCCCTCGCTGGCGTCGTTCGTCCTTGTCACCCGCAGGCCTCCCGCACCGCCGACAATACATCTAGATGTTAAGACTAGATGCCGGGCATGCGGCCGCGCAACGGGCGCACGGCACCGCGCCCGGATGGACCCGGGA
>Ga0302314_10017598_pt1 | contig 11973 bp, 12 predicted proteins | sample III_Palsa_N2_3_FD_200533 | JGI IMG/M metagenome (GOLD analysis project Ga0302314, IMG submission 200533) | Peat permafrost microbial communities from Stordalen Mire near Abisko, Sweden - III_Palsa_N2_3 | ecosystem: Environmental > Terrestrial > Soil > Palsa > Peat permafrost | place: Sweden...
CCTGAGCCTCAACGAGAAGGACCTGGAAAACTCCTTCTTCGGCCTGAGCCACAATTCGATGGTAGCCCGAACGCCCGACGATCGTGGTGCCGCTCTTCTCCGCATCACCCTCAACCGCGGTAACAACACATCCGTGGCGTTCGGTGTAGGTCGTGCAGAGGGCGATCTGATCCTCTAGGGACCGTTCGTTCTGCAACGCAGATGAATATCGGGCGTAGATTCCGACGGTCATGCCTGGTGTCAGAGCGCCGGGCACCTATAGGTCACCCAAAACATCTCGCCGGGCCGCCAACCGTGTGACGGCCAAAACGAACGGGAGGAGCATTGCAGAGGGTTCTGAAAGCATCGTGGCCAATTCGTTCTCCCGTAGATCACGACGATCAGCATCCAACACCTGCCGCAAACTACCCATCACAGGTTCGCCTGGCGTATCGCCACGGCGCCTTTCGGGTTGGACGTCCAACATGGCTGCCTGGCAACGGTCCCCATCTGATGAAGGGGAGTGATCGGCGAAGACATTGGCATTGATCGCGTTCTTCATCGAAGTTGCGACGATCATTGCAACGCTCCCGCTAACGTACCCTGACGCCTTTGGGGCCGCCGATAGGCGTCGATCTGTTGAGACAACGCAATCGAACCAATAGAACCGATGAAGGTCCTGCGGATCGAGGACAGGGTTGCTGGGCTGGCCGTGGCGACGGCGACGCCGTGACGTTCAAGCACCTCACTGACGCTGGTGTTCAGGCTCAGGTCGCGAGCGATCCTGTCGATTCTGTCAACCAGAAGCACGTCGAACTTCCGCTCCACCGCCGCGGACATCATCTCGAAGAAGCCAACGCGACCTTCGAGACCGGCGCCGGCGCAGCCATCATCAAGATATATCGCGACGATCCGCCAACCATTTTTCCGTGCGGCTTCTGTGCAGCATACCACCTGTAAGTCGAGCGAAGCAGAGGACGGCGTTGCTGTCCGGCCGTAAATGGCAACCCTCAGCCTGGGGGTGACGGGCTTTCTCAATGCACCGCTCCGCGGTCCACGACCCGGTCCGACGAACGGTGAAAACCCATTATCTTACTGATCGGCGATTTGACGAAGATGACGTCGAACTCACCGCGGTACATTCGGTCGACCAGATTTTGCATTCGGGCGCGGCCCTGGCCGACGCGAAAGTCGGCATCATCCATCGCTAGGGCGACGACCCGGTAACCAGAGCGGCAAGCATAGCGAGCGCAATGGACAAGATCCTCCAAGCTGTACTTCCCCGTCGAGTAGTCGGGGCGCTGGATGGAGTAGATTGCAGCGCGCTTGATCTCAGTCATTTGCCAGCAACCGCTGCTTGAGGGCTGTGCGGTGCCGTGGTGAGGATTCCATCAAACCTTGGACGGCGACTTCAAGCAGCTCACGAGCGTGTTCAGGATATAATCCCTGAATATCCGACGAGTAACGGCCGTAACGAAGCGTCGCTGACATGGAAGAACGCTCCGCGTCGACATGCTCCATGGCGTCGCATTCAGCCGCCAGCACAGGGAAGTTCGGGGGCACCTTGACGAAGCGCCGCGCGGGCGTGGGAAGGGTTTTAACGGTCATATAGCGGATCCATAAATGTGTGTTACACATATATTGATCCAGATGGAGCCAGAGTCAATCCGCTTGATGTCGCCGCCAAAAGGTCAATGAGCGAACCGATAGGATCAGGAGGTGACTAGCGGCGTCCTTAAAAGGCGATGGAGGCGCAGGAACGTCCGAAGCCCGATGGCGATCTCAATCGCCCTGTCCGCGCCCGCTTCAGCTGGGGTGCGAATGTCCATTCCGGCCGGTCGATCAATGGCGAAGCCGCGGCGAAATTCACGCACGGGCGGCCCCGACCCCGCTTCTTCCCAGCGTGCTTCAATCAATGCGCCTGGCTGTGGCAGGAAGAGCACCAGCCTTAGAGAAAAGTCGAAGCCGATCGTCAGAGGCAGCCCTCGCCGATCCGGCGAGGCGCCCCGGACGCGAAGTGCATGGGCGGAGGCTGAGCTGCGCGCTAGGCCGAGAAGATCTTCAGCGTCCTTGATGAGCCCAGCTACGGCGTCGCGAAAGGTCCTCGCAGCCATGACGTTGGCCAAGACCGAAGGCAGGCCTGCCTCTAGGACCGGGTCATCATCGGTCACCGGTACCAACCCCGAGAATCTACGAACCGCATCGGGCGCATCCCTTGGCACCTCCGACGCACAAATACCGATCAAAAGCGCTGCGGCGTCGCTCCATGTAACGTCCTCGCCGCCACGTCCTCTTTTGGTTGTCCTTATGAGACCCGCCTCACGAATCATTCTGGCGGCGACCTCCACTGTTGAACGGCCGCGAACATCGTGTGCGGCCAAGTCGTCAATTAGCGCGGGCAGTCGGGCCATGATGAATCCTCCAGCGAGCCACTATCAATGCGCAAAAATCTTTGACAAGAGCTATATCTGTGCGTTACACACAGAACGGAGCCGGACACGCCTTCGCTGTTGAAGCGATGGTTGGGGTGCGTCGCCGCCGGACCAATTCCCAATCTTCACAAAGGGCACCGCTTGCCTCGCCTGGCCGCCACTCCCGCTCAGTTGCAGCGCCTATTGGAGATGCTCATTCCGTTCGGGTTCTCGCCCACGCGGATCGAGCTAACACCGAACGGCGCCGTGGTCCTCCATGGCGCCGCCTCAGTCGGCGCGACGGAGCCCGACCTACTCGCAGAGTGGGAGGCGAAACGTGCGCAAACCGTCCACTAAGGGTTTGAAGAAGACCACTCGCCGGCTCGCGAGCGGCGAGATCAAGGAATATTGGTACGCCTGGAAAGGCGGCTCTGCGTTGCCGGGAGAACCCGGGTCCCCGGAATTTGAGGCCGCCTATGCCGCAGCGGTGAGGGAGAGACGGGCAGCGCCCACGTACGGCAAGCTTTCCTCCTTGGTGGTCGCCTTCAAGGCCTCGCCTGAATTCGACGCCTTGGCCCACAGCACCCAGGCGGAGTGGCAACGGCAGTTCAACCTGATCCAGGACGAGCGCGCACCACTGGCGATCGGCGGCCTGCCCACGAGCGTCTTATCCGACGTCCGTGTGAAGCAACACTTCCTGGCGTTCCGAGATAAATGGCGGTCTACACCCCGCAAGGCCGACTACGTGCTCCAGGTGCTCTCTGTGGTCCTCAGCTGGGCTGTCGGCCGCGGGCTGATTCAGACCAACATCCTGCGCGGTCACGGCACCCTCTATAAGTCCAACCGCGCCGACATGATCTGGTCTGCCGATGAAATCGCGGCGTTTGTTGCTGCGGCGCCGTCGCCCGAGGTCGCTAATATTGTGCAGCTGGCCGCCTTGACCGGTCTCCGCCGCGCCGACCTGCTCCGCTTGGAGTGGTCCGACGTAGGCGACGTAGCGATACTCATCATGCCTCAAAAGAGCAGTCGCCGGCGGCGACCCAAGAAGGTCGTCGTTCCACTGTTGGACGAGACGCTGAAGATGTTGGATGAAATTCGCCTGCAGCAGGGGATCCGCTGGCAGGAACTCGCCGAGGCGGCTGCCCGCAAGGGCCGATCGGCGCCGTTGCGGCCACTCACAGTGCTCAGCAGCACCAGAGGGCGGCCCTGGTCCATAAATGGCGCTGAGCACCAGGTCGTCGACACCAAGCATAAGGCTGGGATCGACAAGCACCTGCACGACTGCCGCGGAACGTTCGCCACCCGACTGCGCCAGGACGGCGCGACCTACTCCGAGATCGCTGACGTGCTGGGCTGGACCGAGGATCGCGTCGAACGGTTGCTGAGCCTCTATGTCGACAACGACGCCGTGGTCCGCGCCTTCGCCGAACGCTTGCGCGCCAAGTCCGCAGCGCGACGCGCGCCTATCCGCGCACCCTAGCCCCTCATGTGATTTCCCACCGCTCAACATAAGGAAGAGCCATGCCTCCCCACTCCACACCCTATCCCTACGCGCCCCGCCTAGCGCTGTCTCTCGGTCCCAGGTGGCCCCCGATTGTCCGCACTGAGTTCACCGCAGTCGCCACGGCGCTGGTTACGCTCGAAGGACGCCTGACGTCAGTCACTGATCGTGACGTTACCGTGGGGCTGCTCATTGCAGCGCCTTGCGAAGGAACAAACATCGTGGAGCCGAGCTTCGAAGACTATCAGCGCGTCCCCGTCGCCTTCGTCGAAGGTCGGGAGCGGGGCGCCGAATACAACAAAAGCGAGATCCGCTTCTTATATGGTCCGGATTGGCTGAATCCCCCCAAGTGCGTGGGTGTGTTTGTGGACGGCGTCCTCCATTTTTACGGCAAACTGGAACACGCGCCGGCCCCGCCTTTTGACGACGAAGGCAAAACCAAGGTGCTGATCCGACCGAGCGCCCTGGTCCTCTACTTCAAACGGGCCATGAAGGGCTGCGGCTGAGTGAGCAGAGCCGCGCCATGTAACAGGAGCGCCGCCGCGGCGCTCCGACCGTTGCGAATTCATGATCGATGACGGTCTCCGCTAAAGACGACGCGCTCGACCCGCGGTGGGTTGGAGCGGCGATTCTGAAGGAGCATTGGCATTTTCATCGCCGGCTCCTGGACCACTACAGGATCGTCCTGGCTCCCGGCGACTTCAGCGCGATCGTTGATGCGATCCTTTGCGGCAGGGCCATGCTGATCCAACGTCGCGAGGCACGACAAGCGGTCTACTGCGCACGCGTACCCTCGGCCGGCGAGCGCATCTACGTCCTCGCCGCCGGCCCCAAGCTGATCACCGCTTTGCCGCCGAACAAGCGTTTCATCGCGATCCGGCGGACGCTGGCGCGGGCCACAAACTCATGACGGCGGTGCCGATGCGTGACTGTGGTCATGGGCCTCGCCCTAGCACGAACATGCGCCAGGAGCGGAAGTTGGACCCGCTCCAGACCTAGGACATTCCAGCGTCAGCGAACTATCAGCTTCGGTCGCGGCCAGTCGCTATGGCACCTCCACAAGATGTTGCTTTGCGGGCCGGGCGGACAGCCAAGCACTCAAGCTGGGGGCAACCGCCCGAATCTCTTCCAGCTTCTGTGCTGCGTGAGCCCGCCAAGCAAGATCACCTGGCTCGATGAAATCACGTCGAAGCTCGCGCACGGTTTCGAGCACCTTGTCCGACCAACTTTGGAAGTCTGCCAAGCCCCAGAACGAGACACGCCCCAGGTGGGGCATTGCGCCTTTCTTGGCTCTGCCCGCTGGCGTGACCAGGATCGGCTGGATGCTGGCACCGGCCGTCCCCGGCACATTTTCTCGTAGCCAGTCAGGGTGGGATGCAGCTTGCCGAGCCTTTGTTGCGTCAATCACCGCGCCGGCTCCTGCATTGGCATGATCTTCAAAGACGAAGGCGAACTCTCCGATGCGCCACCAGGGATCAGGTGATGCATCGTCCTCCTTCTTTCCCGCCTCGAAGCCCAGGTGCTCTCCCAAAAGGACCTGTGCGGCCTCGAAGCCAGCCCCCGTGGCCAGGCCGTCGCGGATTTGCTTTTCCCGCGCGGAGAAGGCTCGATTGTGGACCGTCCCCAGCTTTTGCAGGTAAGCTTCAAGGCGTTCCACCTGGAGCATCACGGCCGTATCTTTGATCTCCTCGGGGCTAGGCGGCGCGCCACCGCCGCGAGCGAGCGCGACCAGCCATGTGATCCCCGAGGATGCTTCCTTCGCCTGCCGGAACTGAGCCAGGGCTTGAGGGGCAAGCGCAGTCTCGCCGTCGTCGGCGGCGAGTTGCGCAGCGCTGCCAGCCAGATAATGCCAAAGCGCCCGATAGCCCCTCAGCCCGGGGTCTTTCAGGGAGCCCAGGACCTCTCGCGCGGCCTCGAAAGCCATGCTGTAGTCGCCACTCCACAAGGCCCGCTGCCAGGCAATTTCATGCGACACAGCTTTCGAGAGATCATCCATCGCCGGAAATGCAGCCTGCGTGGCCTTGTCACGCGATTCCAGGATGGCCTGGTTCGCCTCCTCCCAAGCGGCCTCGTGTTCCAGGAAGATGCTGAAATTATCTAGTAGGGCGTCGGCCGTGACGGGCGTCGCTGGATCACTGGTCGATTGCTCAATGCCGAACTCAAGCTCGGCTTGCAGCTCGGGATGAAAGTAGCCGCGCCGCTTCCGGTCGGTGAGGTAGGCGGACAGGTCTTCGCCGGTGACAACGACCGCCGAATAATCGTTCAAGCCCCGAGTGCAACGCCCGACTGCCTGCAAGACACGTGTCTGCACCCGCTCGTTGAAAAGAAGGTTCGCTCCCATCCGGTTCATCAGGAAACGTTCCTGCAGGTTGGTGGCGCGTGGGAGGCCTTCGACAAACAGAAGGCGGCAATCGTCGTCCGGAAAATCGATGCCGTCGTAGCGATTCGCCACAACGGCAACGGCAGGCGACGTGGCCACGAAATCCGCCTTGCGATCTTCGAGATCCGCACCGGAGAAGACGGGGAATCCGAGGTAGTCATTTACGTCTTTGGTGACGAGTGTGGCCCCCTCATTGCTTGGCGTAAGCACGAGGCTCCGGCCGGCTGCGGACATCAGCGACACGCGAAGTCCTTCGACCTCTTTCTCTTTCAGGGCTTTTTCCGGGAAAATGAAGAATCGGCGCCCGATCCCCTGCCTATCCCAACCGTCTGGAATGGGCAGGCGCAAAATCTTGGGGCGGCCGGTCAGACGCTCCAAGTCGCCGCCGGCGCCAAGCGTCGCTGACATGAAAATCCGCTGGGTTGCGCCCGCGAAAGGCGCGTGGTCCCAAGTGGGCGGGATCAGCGGGCGGATCAGGACTTCGGAGGACGAGACGTATACCTGGCAAGCCTTCAGGTGGTTACGGATCATCCGCCAAGGATAGCGCTGTGCACTCTCGCCGACGTTCTCGGCGATTGCGGCATGCAATTCGTCGGCGATGGACCCGAGCTGCGGCGTAGGAATTTTATCTACCCAAGTCACGTCGTCGACCGAACTCCAGTCGCCGGTGAGACGCCGATAGTTCGTGTCGTTAAGGACGCCCTTGAGCACACCGGCGACGGCCTTGAAAAGCAGCTCGTCTTCCTCGTCAAATCGGCTGATCCGCACGGTCCAGGTACTGGCGATGTAGTTTTCCGACGCATGTGCGTCGTCGACGATGACGACCTCCGGGTTGGTGAAAAATGGGTTGGTGTTGAAGAGGCTGCTATAGGTAGTGACGGCCACGCGATCCGCGTTTTGATATGCCGCTTTGGCTTCCGGGGTGTAGTTCACGACCGGGCCTGTGAACGGTTCCACGGTCAGGCCATACTTCGACGACGCCTCCGACACGACCTGGTTCACGAGCTGGCGGGTGGGGCAGAGATAGACGATGCGCTCGCAATTTTTGCGACGACGCCATTCGGCCAAAAGCAGGCCGACCAGTGTTTTGCCGCTCCCGGTCGGTAGCTGCAGCGCTACATCAGGCGCGTCCATGGCCTGGGCGACGTAAGTCCGTAAGATTTGGCCCTGGTGGTCGTAAAGGCTCGGATGCTTGCGCCTGGGGAGGTCTCGGAAGAGTCGATCCGGGCTTTCGGGAACGGCGACCTGTGCGGGTGGCTTCTTAAACGGCATGGCTTAACCCGACGAGCGAAGATGCCCAAAGCATTGCCACAACTTAGAGGGGTCTTGCGAGGCACAAGGTGGGGCGGCCGGCGGATTCATGCTTGGAGGCGTGTGGGGTCGTCTACGATGCACCACTCTGGAATCGTTGTCCGCCATGGCGCCGATCCTACGGAACCGAGCCGACACCCCTATGCCAATTCGGGGGCAGCACTCTCAGGCCCATCCGGATCGACGTCGTCACCCATCCATTGCGCGGGAATCAGAAAGTCCGCGTCGCCTCGCCAGTTCGCGACTTCCTTGACTCCTTCGATCTCGCCCCAAGCATGATGGTCGGCGTGGTCCAACACGATGATCTGAAGGCGGGATGCGAAGGCGCCACGCGCACGAGCTAGGCTAGAGAAGATTTTCTGCGTGCTTTCAAGATCGCTGAGACGACGTGTCCGGCGTTGGTCCGTGTCAGGCTCGGCCTCTGCGCTGCCGGGCGCGCCCTCTCCGGTAATAACCTGCTCGAAGGTGTCGCTCGGGAAGTAGACTTGGCTGGGCTGGTCAATGACGAGGAAGGTAGGCACCGGGTTGTTCTGTGATCGCGCGAGAAAGATCCCGTGGAGAGCCAGCAGGGCTGCCAAGTGGTACGCCATCCAGTTTTCGCCGCTGCCGATCTCCCAGAGGAAGTCCGCGCCCTTCCCGCCGTCATGTTCAAAGCGAAGGTTCAGCTCGCGTTCATCGAGTGTCGGCCGGCCATCGGCTCCCTCGATTCCGAGATTCTCGATGAAGCGGACGATATAGCTGGAGATCCGTCCGTGCACTTCTTGGGCGCGCTTGCGGCGTTCATCATCGTTGCCCTGCCGTTCGATCTCCCGGATGTCCGCACGGAGTTTGTCGACCCTGGCCTCCAACCCTTGGTCACCCTGGATGTCACCGAGCATCCGAAGAGCCTGTTCGGTCGAACCGATAAATCGATAAATATTCTCCAGGCTCTGCGATTGACCGCGCTCCTCATCAACAATCACCTCGAATTCGCGCCGGGTCCGCTGCAGCGCCAACAGGTCGCTTTCCGCCTGAAGCAAGGACGTCTGGACCGCGATTAGATCGCGATCAACCATCGGGCGCGCAGTGGTCGCCCCGGTCGATAGGCTCTGTAGTTCAGCGATCGGCTCGCTCAGTTCCTCAAGCGCATACTTCGCCGTCTCGCTCTCAGAACCGCACAGGATGCAGGACTCGCCAGCGACGTGGGACTTGAACCAGCCGACCCCCATAACGCTCGCAGATTGTTCGGCGAGCACATCGGCATAATCGACGACCGAGCGGGAGAGACTGCGTAGTTTGCGAAGCCGCCGCCGCTCCGCATTAATACGCTTATCGAGCGCCTCCTCCTGGCGGCGGATGTCGTCGAGCCGATTGACCGCTGCAGACACCCGTCCGGGCGCCGCGACAGACTGACCGCCGGCAGCGACGACTTCACCGAGGATGGTCAGGAGTCCCAGGAGATCGCTGGGCGGGTCTCCTAGCGGCAGCAGGCCAAGTTCCTGGGCCCGAAAGAAAGCACCACGGGCGTTGGCGCTCCAGTTGTCGATGGCGTTGCGACTCGTGCGGAGCTCGGTCTCCACCCTGCGCAACTCGTCGCGCAGGAGCCGAAGGCGATGAGCCCTCACGAGGTCCTCGTTGGTCACTACACCCATAGCCAGCGGCAGGACGTGACGCAGGGTCTCGCGGTGCTCGGAGGAATCCGCCTTGAAGAACAGGGTATGGGGGTTGGCTACGATATGCTGCGGCAGGAGGTTGAACGCCGCCAAGTCACGGAAGCTCGCTCGACCGCCAAAGCCCCTATCCTTCTCGGGATCGAGTGCCAAGTTCGACAGGCCCGAGTAGAGATCTAGCAAGGCTTTGAGCCGGGCGACGTTCGAGTTCGCGTGGGGGCGGGCCGGCAGGGGCAGCTCGACATCAGAGCCCTGCTGCAACCAGATATCTTCGGAGACCTGTCGAGCCGCAGGCTTTGGACGCGCGATCCGCATTAGTCCGACATCGGTCTCGATGGTAAGGCCGAACCAGGAGACGGTGTTGCGGATGACCCCAACGGCGATCGAACAGGTGCTCGATCCCAACACGTAGTCGATGATGTTGACGATCGAGGACTTCCCGGTGCCACTCCAGCCGGTAACTACCGACACAGCCTCCGGATCGAAGGACAGGGTCCGAGGCTCGAAGCTAACGTCTTCAGGCCAGATGATAATTTCACGTATGAAGAGCTTCATAGGTCAGAACTCGATGTTCAGTTGGCGCTGCACGGCCTCGAAGCCATCCAACGCGAACCAGCTCCCCAGCCGCTTCGCTGCGCTGAAGACGTAGGAGACAGGGGGATTTAGATCCCGAATGGCCAAGGGAAGATCGCTGCCGTTCATCGCACGGAAGCGCGGAAAGCCTTCGCCACCCTCTCGAATCAAGAGGCCGGAGGCGACGCCGACCTGGAGCGCCTTTAGCGCGGTGTCGGCGTGCGCCTCCATCCGTCCCTGAAGGCCGGCCAGGAGATCGGGTCGCTCGACGACGGCCTTCAACATTCCGCTGTCGAACTGCATCGCATGGATTTTGTTTACTGTGGCCCGGTGAAGAAGCATCGCGGCGCTGACAATGAACATAGGAAGTATCGGCGGGGCACCTTTGGCCTTCCCCGCGTGACGGTGCGCCACGTGCCAAAAGGCGCTGGCCATCAGGGCGGGGTTTCGGGCGAGCAGCTCCTCGTAGTCAATCTTCACCGGAGCCCTCCGGAGTGTAGGTCGGGTCCCACCAAACTTCGTTCTCATCTGCCAAGCGGTGATAGTGACCAGAGGTCATGTAGAGTTCGCCGCACGGCTGGCCGTCGAGCGGCTCATGATGATCATAGGTCGCATCCGCGAGGACCGTCTGTCCGATCTTTGCCGGGGATTTCGGCTGCATCTCCCGCGCTCGGCGACGCATCAGCGTTCGCCAGCGGGCTCGGAGCCGTTCGCCGCGGTCACGCCACTCCCGATCAGCAACCTCGCCCTCGACGACCAGACGGTACTTTTCGACGTTGAATTTCAGGAAGTGGTCAACCGCGTCAATGATGTCGTCGTTCCCAGCCTCAATGCGCCCCAAATGTTCGACGAAAGTCCGGGAGAGCGCGCCGGCTCGATCCGCATCGGACACGACGACATCGGTGGCCGCGCGGGGCAGAAGGCGGCCTCGCGCCTGACGCGCCTGAAGGGCATCTTTCTGCTGCAAAACGGCGGAACGGGTGATGAGTCCGGGGCGGCCGGCGCTCCACGCCTCGCGCATCAGCCGCGTCAACCATCCGAAGAGACCGTCGAGGATGTCGTCAGCATTGACGCGGGGGCCTAGACCAAGGCCGTTGGCCATGGCGGCACGGTCTTCCGCAAGACCACCAGCCTCCACGATCTCGATGCGGTCGATGAGGTCGATGAGGTCATCGTTCGACCGCTCAAGGACCCGGTCGATCAGGGCCTGAGCCTGGGTGACCTTTTTTGCCTTGCTCTTGAGCGGCGTCCGCTCAGCGCTCAGGGCGGCGAGGACGTCCGCCGCCGTCGCCTCCTCGCGCATCCGAGCCTTGAGTAGCGTTGCGATCGGGGTCTCGACCGGTTGGTTCACAAAGAACAGATAGCGGTCGCAGGCGACCGACTCCGACGCCTCGCGTTGCAGAAGCCAGATCTCCAAGGTTCTCCAGATCGCCTTGCTTCGATCGGATAGCAGTCTCGCACCTGATGTCGCGGTACTCTTGTCCTGCTCCTGCAGGACAGCCTTCCCATCCTTCAGGACGACCACGTCGTCAAGATGTTCGACGGCGACGGCGGCTCCCGCACCGGCATGAGCAAGGTGGTGGAGTGCTCTCTCGAGTTGAAGGATATAGCCGGCCGCCTGCGCCGCCGCCGTGTTGTTGATCCCCGCCAACCACCGACCCTGACTTCAACGGCGATCCGTCTCGCCGGACAACGGTTAGTTGTACGGATTTCTACCAAAACGCCAATAGCCCGGCGCACCCGACAGGATATAGCGTTGGGCCAAACTGTGACGGAGAGATATTCCCATCCGAGATGTGGAAGGCCCAGTTGCTGCATCGGGCCGGACAGCGGACGTTGCCGCTGACCGCAACGAGTCAGAGATTGCCTTGGTCGATTGGCGGTGTCGCCTCGCGGCGGAGCCCAGGCGAGCCTGCGACCGCGATCTCAATAAAAAAGTTGCACACCCATAACATTAGAGCCCAACGGCCCAGTCCGCCGCGCCATGGTGGCGGAACAAAATGAGATTCGAGTTTTGGAAAACGACTGGAAAACACTGGAAAACGCCAGCGGCGCGAAACCTCTAAGCCATTGAAATCTTGGAGCGGCCGGCGGGAATCGAACCCGCGACATTCAGCTTGGGAAGCTGACGTTCTACCTCTGAACTACGGCCGCATGTTCCAGGAATTC
>Ga0302314_10017600_pt1 | contig 11972 bp, 9 predicted proteins | sample III_Palsa_N2_3_FD_200533 | JGI IMG/M metagenome (GOLD analysis project Ga0302314, IMG submission 200533) | Peat permafrost microbial communities from Stordalen Mire near Abisko, Sweden - III_Palsa_N2_3 | ecosystem: Environmental > Terrestrial > Soil > Palsa > Peat permafrost | place: Sweden...
GACGGTCGCGTCGTTGGCCGGGATGGTGAACGAGGCCGACAGGTTGGCGCCCGCCGCCGTTGTCACCGTGCTGCCGGAGCCGGCCGTGCTGTCCGCCAGGCCGAGGCCGATGTTGCCCCGGCGCATGACAGCGCTGGCTTGATCGAGGATCGGTGACGTGCCGTAGCCCGCTGCGCCGGCGCCCCTGCTGTTGGCCAGGGTGACCTCCCGCGCGCCCGGCGCCGCGTAGACGGCCGACCGGGGGCTGTTGGAGGTCCCGTGCCCTGCCAGCGCGTCCACGTTGAAGTGGCAGGCGTCGATCGTCACCGCGGCCACGCCGCTGGCGATGTTGATCTCGTCGTACGTATTCGCGGCGTACTTGTACTTGCCGCCGCCGCCGAACTCGCAGCCGGTGAAGAGGAACCCGGTGCCCCCGCCGATCTGCACCGTGTGGCCCTGCTGCCCGTTGAAGACGCAGCCGTTGACGATCGCCGAACCCTGGAAGTCAGACCCGAACACCAGGCCGGGGATGTTCCCGTTGAGGATGGACAGGGCGGCAGAGAACAGGCACTGATTGAGGTAGACCTGCGCGCCGTCGTCGAACTCCATGGCGGCGATCGAGTGGTTGTTCGGCTCGATGTCGTACCCGAAGAACAAGTGCGGGACCTTGCCCTCGCTGTCCTTGGTCCAGTACAGGCCACGGTCACCGTCGTGGAACACCACCTGGCTCATGTGCTGGGTCAGGCACTGGCCCTGGACGAGCACGCCTGCGGCGGTGGCGACGCCGGTACCGCCCGGGGTCCAGATGGAGGTCGACCGGATGTTGTTCACCTGGCTGAACCCGGTGACCGCCACGCCGTTGACAGCCGCGAAGATGTTGCAGTTGTCGATGTCAATCTGGTTGCAGGCGTTGAGGACTATCGCCTGGTTAATCCGCTGGGACGCGGCGCCCTTGTAGAATCCGACGTTGGCTATCTTGCCGAAGTTAACATTGTCGAGGTAGAGCCCGATATTCGTATCGGCGTAGGCCCCGGCGTAGTGATCGTTGTAAAAGGCCATGTTCTCGACGATCACGGTACCGTCGTTACCGCTCTGCGTGATTGACCCGGTGTTGGTGATGCTCACGTAGGTGATGCTGGTCGACGTGCTGGCGCACCTGATATTGGACGCCTGCGGCCCGTCACCCGCGAGCCGCAGCGGCGCCGAGCTATCCCAGGTCACCCCGTTGGCGAGCAGATAGTCCCCGGCGGGAACGTAGAGGGTACCGCCGCCGTACGCTGCCAGCGCGTTCAGTGCCGCCTGGAACGCCGCTGAGCAGTCCGCGGTCCCGGCCCGGTCAGCCCCGCCTGCGTACGCGGGGTTCAGCACGTTGAACACCTGGCCCGTGCTACCCGCCACGGCGGCGGCAGAGTCGTTGTGGTCGTCTGACTGGCCGGTCTGGCCGCTTGCTCCCGTGCTGTCCTGAAGTGACACAACGACAATTATGCGCGATCTTCTTGTGGGTGTTTGGTATTACTTGTGAGGAATACCGCCCGGACACTAAACCGGCGGACGGCCAGGACGCGTGGCCACACCATCGTGAGCATCGCACCGGTAAAGACAAGATCAGGCCGCTGGTAGGCACGCCGGTGCCTGCGGTCACCAGGACGGGGCCGTCGCCGGGAACCTGATTGACCGAGGTGCCGCGGACCTGCCTGACCGCCTCCGCGATGCCGTTCATGCCGTGGATGTACGCCTCGCCGAGCTGACCGCCGTGCGGATTGAGCGGCAGGCGGCCGCCCAGCTCGATCGCGCCGCCGGAGATGAATTCGCGGGCCTCGCCGCGGGCGCAGAAGCCGAGCTCCTCCAGCTGGATGAGGACGTACGGGGTGAAGTGGTCGTACAGCACGGCGGTGCGCACGTCGGCCGGGCCGAGGCCGGCCTGCCGCCACAGCTGCCGGGCGACCACGCCCATCTCCGGCAGCGCCGCCAGGTCGTCACGGTAGTAGCTGGTCATGACGTACTGATCGGGCCCGCTCCCCTGCGCGGCGGCCGCGATCACGGCGGGCCGCCGCGGCAGGTCGCGGGCGCGCTCCAGGCTGGTGACGACGACGGCCACCGCGCCGTCGCTCTCCTGACAGCAGTCAAGCAGGCGGAGCGGCTCGGCGATCCAGCGCGACGCCTGGTGCTCGGCCAGCGTGATCGGGCGCTCGAAGAACCACGCCTTGGGGTTGCTCGCGGCATGCCGACGGTCCGCGACCGTCACCCGGCCGAAGTCCTCGCTGGTCGCCCCGTAATCGTGCATGTAGCGGCGGGCGATCATCGCGACCATCGCCGCGGGCGTGGCCAGGCCCATCGGGTAGTGCCAGCCGTTGTCGATCCCGGCGGTGGTCAGGTTGCCTGCCAGTCCGGCCGCCACCTGGCCGAAGCGACGGCCGGACCGTTCGTTGAGTGCGCGGTAGCAGACCACCACGTCCGCCGTTCCGGTGGCGACGGCCATCGCCGCCTGCTGCACGGTCGCGCACGCGGCACCGCCGCCGTAGCCGATCTGGCTGAAGAACCGCAGCTCGCGCAGGCCGAGCTCGCGGGCGACGGCGATCTCGGCGTTGCCGTCCATGGTGAAGGTGACCAGGCCGTCCACGTCGGCGACGGCCAGGCCGGCGTCCGTCAGCGCCGCCGTGATCGCCTCGACGGCCAGGCGGAGCTCGCTGCGCCCGGAGTCCTTGGAGAACTCAGTCGCCCCGATGCCGACGATCGCCGTCGTGCTATTCGTCATCGGCCGGCCTCCGGCCGGACGACACGCGCGGTCGCGGTCACGTGATCGCCGAGGCCGCAGCGGCCGGTGACCGCGATGACGCGCTCGGCGCCGTCGTCGGCCGTCACCTCGCCGGTGAGGGTGAGCGTGTCGCCCGCGTGGCAGGGCACGCCCAGCCTGATGGAGATCGCGCGGAAGATCGCGTCCGGTCCCGCCCAGTCGCCGACATAGCGCTGGACCAGGCCGGTCGTGGTCAGGATGTTGAGGAAGATGTCCTTCGCGCCCCCCGCGACCGCGCGGTCCCGGTCGTGGTGCACGTCCTGGAAGTCGCGGGTGGCGAGCGCCGAGGAGATCACGAACGTCGGCGTGACCTCGATGACCAGCGGAGGCAGGACGACCGAGGAGATCGGACGCCAGGCCGGGAGCGCGAGGTCGTCATCGACCCGGACGAACGTGGCGCGCACCGGCAGCCCGATCCGCGCCTGGCCCGGGCCGGCGCCGAGTAGTTCGCCGACCATCCGGACGCCTTCCGGCAGCTGCACGAGCGCGATCACGATCGGCAGCTTCTTGCCCGGCACGGGCGGATGGTGGTGCACCACGTAGCTGTAGACCTCGCCGGTCCCGGCCGCGACGACGTGCGCCGAGGCCATGCTCCCGCACGACGGGCACCGGGGACCAGGCGGGTGGCGCAGCGTCCCGCAGCCTTCGCAGCGCTGGATCCGCAGCTCGCCGGCCGCGGTGCCGGCCCAGAAGAAGGCGGTATCCGGCGAGATGACGGGGTGGATGACCCCAGGGCCAGGGGGGCCAGGGGGGCCAGGGGGGGACGGGGGGGCGGGTAGCCCCCCCGTGACCGCAGAGGGGGCCGGGGCGGGTAGCCCCCCCGTGACCCCAGGGATGGCAGAGGGGGTTGCTTCTCCCTGGGGTCGCTTGTGGGGCGCGGGTTTGAACTTGAGTATCCGGAAGTCCATCGTCGCCACCGGTTCGCCCGCTGCGGTCCAGGTGCTCCTGGTGGTCACGAACCATCCTTCGCCCAACGCGGTGCGCTTGGGTCCGGTGACGTCCACCAGTCGGGACCGGACGGCCAGCTGCTCGCCCAGCCTGAGGGATCGGTGGTACACCTGATCGCAGTTGGTCGCGACGACCGACGTGAACCCGGCCTCGTCGAGCAGCGCGGACATGGCCGTGAGGGGATCGCCGCCGCCGCGCGCGCGGTGCAGACCGGGCATCGTCCAGACCTGGATCATCGCCGGAGGCGCGGTGTCGGGGCACGGTGGGCCGCCCGGGTCGCCCCGCCCGCCCGGGTCGCCGATCGCCTCCAGCCAGTTGCGGATCATGGCCAGGTTGACCGGATCGCGGGCGAGCTGCGGGCTGCTCTCGCCGGCGGCGGCGATCCGCTCTGCCGCCGCCCTGATGGTCTCGGGCGTGATGGTCTCGGGCGTGATGGTTTCCCGCACGGGCTCGGGCGTCATCGCGGCACCCTCGGCAGCCCGAGGCCGGCGGTGGCGATGAGCTCGCGCTGGATCTCGTTCACGCCGCCGCCGAACGTCAGCACGGTGTTCCGCTTGAGCTGGATGTCCAGCCAGATCATCAGCGCCGCGGTGTCCGGGTCGGCCGGGTCGGCGTGCCGGCCCACGACCTCGGCCAGCGACTGCCCGATCACCTGCGCCTGCTCGGCCGAGAACACCTTGGTCGCGGACGCGTCGGCGATGCTCAGCTCCGGTTCGGCCGCCACTTGCCAGTTGAGCAGCTCGTTGACGCGCATCACGGCCGCCGCGCGCGCGAGCGCCAGTCGCACGTCCGGCCGGGAGAGCAGTGACCGCCCGGCGGCCCACGCGCGCACCCGGTCGGCCATCGCGGCGATCCGCCCGGCCGGGCCGAGCATCACCCGCTCGTGATTGAGCTGGCTGGTGATCAGCCGCCAGCCGCCGTTCTCCGCGCCGACGCGCATCCTGACGGGAACGCGCACGTGATCGTAGTAGGTCGCGTTGACGTGATGAGCGCCGTCATGGGTGATGATCGGCGTCCAGGAGAACCCGGGATCGTCGGTGGCGACGATCAGGATGGAGATCCCCTGATGCCTGGGCACACCCCGATCGGTGCGGCAGGCCAGCCAGATGTAGTCGGCCTCGTGGGCGCCCGTGGTGAAGATCTTCTGGCCGTCGACCACGTACTCGTCGCCGTCCAGCGCCGCGGTGGTGCGGAGGGCGGCCAGGTCCGTGCCGGCGTCGGGCTCGGTGTAGCCGATGGCGAAATGGATCTCGCCCGCGAGAATCCGCGGCAGGAAGAATTCCCGCTGCCAGGGCGTGCCGTGCTCCTGCAGCACCGGGCCGACCGTCTGCAGGGTGACGGCGGGCAGCGGGATGTCGGCCCGAGCCGCCTCGTTCACGAAGATCTGCTGCTCGATCTGGCCGAATCCGCGGCCGCCGTAGGCGGCGGGCCAGCCCACCCCGAGCCATCCGTCGCGGCCCATCCGGCGAACGACGTCGCGGTAGACGGTGCCGTGGCGCTCGGTGAGCAGCGTGACGCGCTCGGCCGGGGACAGTAGGCCGGAGAAGTAGCTCCGCAGCGTGTCGCGCAGCGCGGCCTGCTCGGTCGTCAGGTCGATGAACATGCCTGCCGCTCCAGCTGATAGTCGGCGCCGCCCAGGAACCGCACCAGATCGCTGATCAGGGCCGAGAAATGGTGCAACGGATACGTGGTGTCCATCCCCGTCCCGCCGTGCAGGTGATGACAGGTTCGAACCGACCGCGGCGCCTCCTGCGCGCACCAGTATCCGGCCACCGCGAGGTCGCCGCTCGCGTCCCGGCCGGTGTCAAGCAGCCAGCAGGCCGACACGGTGGCCAGGTGCAGGGTGCGCGACGCGATGTAGACGTCGGCGATCTGCTGGGCGACCGCCTGGAACGTCGCCAGCGGCCGGCCGAACTGCCGCCTGGACGCGACGTGGTTCCTGGTCAGCGCGAGGGCCGCGGACAGGGCGCCGTCGGCCAGGCAGCACGCGCCCGCCACCGCCAGCTGGGACAGGTCCTCCAGGCAGTCGGCCCCGCCGAGGACGTGCTCGACCCGGACGCGGTCAAGCCGGAGGGTGCACTCGGGGGCGCCTGCGGCGGACGGGGTGGGAGTCACGAACGCCCCGTCGGCCGTGGGGTCGATGATGACGACACCGGTCCCGCCTGCCAGCTCCGCGCAGGTCACCGGCAGCAGGACGCGGCCGGCCTGCGCGCAGTAGGGGACGCCGACCTTGGTGCCCGACACGGTGCCCTCGGTGACGGTGACAGCCGGAACCCGGGGCAGCGGGTCCGACGGCTCGCGGAGGCCGGCCGTGAGGATCATCTCGCCCGCGGCGGCGGGCGGCAGCAGCGCGCGCCGGAGGTCATCGTCCCCCCAGCGGACGATGGGGAGCATGCCGGTCATCAGCGTGGCCAGCGCCGGCACCGGCGCCGCCCGCCGGCCGATCTCGGCCAGCAGCACGGCCGAGTCCATGACGCCGAATCCCTCGCCACCCAGCTCAACCGGGAGAGACAGGGCAAGCAGACCCGACTGGGCGAGTTCCTTCCACGGGTCGGCCTTCCCGTCGTCAAGCAACTGGGCAGCGAGGCGCGCTATCTCCTGCTGGGTATCCGTCAGGCTGAAGTCCATCTGCGCTGCCGCGTCATGGCGACCGGCACCGTCACCTCCCCCTGTTTCGCTGATAAGTAGAACACGTTACATCTAGGCGCGGCCCACATGGAAATTACATAGATCGTCATGCCCTTGGTACGCTGATCATGGGTGTGCAGACGACGAGAGGTCCCGAATGCCAGCGACGAGAACGCGTGCCAGAACCAAGCCGACCGCCGCGGCCGAGCCCGACGTCGGTTCGGCCGCGCAGCGGGAACGGCGCAAGCGGATCCTGGACGCGACGCTGGCGCTCGCGTCCAAGGGCGGTTACGACGCCGTGCAGATGAGGGCCGTCTCGGAACGCGCCGACGTGGCGCTGGGCACGCTGTACCGGTACTTCCCGTCCAAGAACCACCTGCTGGTGGGCGCGCTCATCGAGGAAATGGACCAGATACAGGACAAGCTCGACCGCAAGCCGATCCCCGGTAACACGCCGACCGAGCGGATGCTGTTCGTGCTGTCGCGGGTCACCAGGAACATGCAGCGTGACCCGATGCTCACCGAGGCGATGACGCGGGCGTTCATGTTCGCCGACCCGAGCGCCGCCGTCGAGGTGAACGCGGTCGCCCAGCAGATGACCCGCATGTTCACCAGGGCGATGCACGATGGCGAGCCGTCCGCCGAAGACATCGCGATCGCCCGCGTGATCGGCGACGTCTGGCTGTCGAACCTGGTCGCCTGGGTGACCAGGCGAGCCTCGGCCGACGACGTGTCCGGCCGCCTCGAGCTCGCCGCCCGCCTGCTGCTGCGCTGATTCGGCTGGCATCAGCCGAAGAGGGTGTCGAGGAACGGGTTGCTGAACACCCCGTTCGGGTCGTAACCGGTCAGGATCGACACCGCGGTGGACCAGCCGTCATCGCTCGCCTGTCCCGCGCTGACCGCGGCCGGGATCGTGGTGCCGAGGATCGTGGTGTTCGTCCAGGGCGCGGAGGACGTGCACGCCCAGGCCTTGGACCACTCGGGCCGGACGGTGGCGTAGCTGCCGGTGTAGTGGCTCCAGATCCACGACTCCATGGCCGCGTAGAACTGGGAGAAGCCCGCCGTCACCGGCAGCGTGCCCATGTCCAGCCAGACCGCGACGTCCCAGCCCGTCTCGTCGGGCCGGGGCCTGACGGAGGACAGGATCGGCGACTGCGCCCCGGTCACCAGCGCGTCGGCGGGCTGGTCGAGACCGGTGACCCGGATCTCGATCGGCCCGTTCATCGGATACTCCCCGGCGCTCGCGTAGGTGCTGAGCAAGGTCGTGTACTGCGTGTAGAAGTCGCTGACGACCTGCTGGATATTCGCCCGCGAGGTGATGACCGCGAACCCGGCCTCCACGATCCGCACCGTGGTCGGCTTGACGTAGAGCAAGACGTTCTGCCACTGACTCCAGATGTCCCAGGTGCCGGTGAAGACAAGGCCGGTCTCGGCCAGGGCCAGGGCGGTGCCCTCGAAGGCGGGCGTGCCCGAGGTGTCCCCCGTCGCCACCTCGTCGAAGAACGTGTTCTCGGCGGGCGTGATGCTGTTGGTGAACGAGTAGTTGTACGGGCTGGTGACCGCGATGGAGAGCGCGGGCTTGGTCGGGGCGATGGACCAGACCTTCAGCCAGGGCGTGCTGGTGAACGGGAACCAGATGGCCTCGACCCGGCCGGCGCCTTCCGCGTAGCTCGCGAAGGAATTCGAGCCGGCGGTGGCGGGCGGCGCGAACAGGGTCGCCGCTGATATGTCGACCCAGCTCTGGCAGCGCAGGTTCTGGCTGGCCGCGACCTGCAGGGTGACCTCGGTGACGAACGCGCGGCCGAGGTGGGCGAGGAAGGCGCGAATGTCGGGGTCGTCGCGCTGGAACGTCTTCAGGACGTACTCGCCCTGGGCGGAACTCCAGACGACGGCGGTCAGCGACAGGATGAGGTTGGACAGCGAGCCGTAGGTCTGCCCCGACAGCGGGGTCTCGCCGGTGCCCGGGATCGCGCTGCCGTGCGCGTTGATCGCCAGCGCGCCGCCCAGCGTGATGTCCCCCGGCGCCGGGATGGCGCAGAATCCATAGCCCGCGGCCGCGACGCTTGCGGTCAGTGCGTCCATGGTGACGCCGGCCTGCGCGGTGACCGTAGCCGGCGGGCCGGCCGTGATGGACACCGACGTCAGGGACTGGGTGGTATCCACCAGCACGTACCCGGCCCCGGTGTTCCCGGCCGGAAGCACGATCGGTGACCAGCCATGGCTCATTCCCTTCGCCCGCAGCCGGTACCCGTTGGCGTGGGCCCAGTTCGCGAGCGTGACGACGTCGCCGGCGGAGGCGGGGGCACAGGTCCAGACGTCGTCGATCACGATCATCTGGGCCCAGTTCTCATACGCCTGCTGGTAGACGGCGATGGACGAGGGGAAGTTAGGCGGCGGCGAGGACGTGGCCTGCGCGCTGGCGGGGGTGGCGCGGAAAACCGGGACCCAGGCGAGCGCGCCCGCGGCGGCCGCGCCGCCGAGGAAGGCGCGCCGTGACGGGCGGCGGTCGCTGCGATCGTGGCGAGGCTCCATCGGCTCTCCCGGACTCGTAAGTAACCAGTCGGTCGCTCCCCCTGTCCTGTTACCATAACAGAGAATTAGAACACGTTCTAGTTTTCTGCGACGATCAAAGACAGGTCGGGTGGAGGTTGCTATCGCCGCGATGAATCCGCCGTTCCGCGCGGACCTGGCGCGCTCGGTGCGCCTGCTGCGCGCGTTCCGCACCGAGCAGGCGTCACCCGACCGGTACTACACCGAGCTCGCGACCGACACCGTCGCCCAGCTCGGCCAGTACACCAAGCTGACCGGACGGGTCGTCGCCGACGTGGGCGGCGGCCCCGGGTTCTTCGTCAGGGAGCTGCGCCGCGCGGGCGCGCGGTCATTCTGCGTCGACGCCGACTGCGGGGAGATGAGCGCGCTCGGCCGGCCGGAGAGCGGCGCCATCGCGGGCAGCGCGCTCCGCCTGCCGATCGCCTCGGGCTCGCTGGACGTCTGCCTGTCGTCCAACGTGCTCGAGCATGTCGGGGACTGGCCCGCGATGCTGGCGGAGATGGTGCGGGTGACCAAGCCGGGCGGCACGGTGTTCGTCGCGTTCACCAACTGGCTCTCGCCCTGGGGCGGCCACGAGACGTCGCCCTGGCACTATCTGGGCGGTGAGCGCGCCGTCGCCCGCTATCAGCGCCGGCACGGCCGGCCGCCCAAGAACCGCTACGGCGCCACGCTGTTCCCGGTGTCCGTCGCCGCCGTACTGCGCTGGGCGCGGTCGGCCGAAGGCGCGGTCCTGGTCGACGCGGTGCCGCGCTACCTGCCCGGCTGGACCCGGCCGCTGCTGCGCGTCCCCGTGCTGCGCGAGTTCGCGACCTGGAATCTGCTGCTGGTCCTGCGCCGCCAAGGCTGACCGCCGGACCCCGCCCTGAGCAACGGGCGCGCCGGCGCCTACCCGGCGGACGGGGAGCCGTGGCCGTCGGGCCCTTCGCCATCCCGCCGGTCGGCGGCGAGTTCAGCCGTCTCATCGCCGAGGCCGGGCACGATGCCCGCGCGCTCGGCGGCGTGATGTCCCGATCCGGAGACTGCGGGTTCCCCGGAGACTCCGTCCTGCTCAGAGACGGCGGCCTGCCCGGAATCGGGGGCGACTTCGCGCGATACGTCGTCAAGCTCGGCCATGTCCTCGTGGCGCTTGCGGCCGAGGAGGATGCCCGCCAGCAGCGCGACGCCGCCGACGATCCCGAGGACGATCGGCAGGGTCGTCTCGATCAGGGTGAGCTCATTGCGCCCGCTGCTGTCGAGCGCCACGATCTGGGTCACGCTGGCCGGCGTCGCGATCAGGTCGGCGTCGAAGCCCACCAGGGCGGGGGCGGCGCTGGCGCTGGCGCGCAGGGTCGTCGACTGCTGCTCGTTCACGTCGATCAGTGCCCCGGTCTCGGGGTCCACGTAGTAGATCACGTGCTCCTGGTCGTACTCGCCCAGGGTGACCGACGCCGCCGTCGACTTGACGAAGGAGCCGGGCAGCGTCTGCGAGCCGATCTGCGTCGGCGGGACGTTCTCCACGAATTCGTAGGCCTGGACGCCGTCCACGCTCGTCGTCCCCGAGTACACGAACGGCACCGTCTTCTTCAGGCTGGTGTTGAAGACCTGGTACGTCTGCTTCTGCGTGCCGAACGGGAACACGTACCCGACCATGCCGGTCTGCCGGACCGTGGTGTCGCCGTTGAGGCTCGCGCCGCAGCAGTTGACCAGCTGACCGGTCCGCCGGTTGAACGCGAACGTCCGCAACATCTGCTGCACCGGCTGGTGGTTGGTCAGGTCGTACACGTAGCTGTACTCCTCCCACACGGCCGTCGAGGAGTTGCCCGCGCTCGCGTCGCCCTTGATCGTGTAGGTGGCCTCGAGGTTGACGCCGGTCTTCTCGCTCAGCGAGGTCGTGCTGAAGTACGAGGCGTTGCTGGCGTCAAGGGTGGCGGTCTCGTACTCGTGCAGCGGGAACTTGACCACCTGCCCGACGATCCAGGTGGGCAACAGCACCGCGACCAGGATGAGGCACGCGCCGAGTCCGGCGAGTATGAGTCCGATGATGCCGCGCATCGTCCCTCCCGGGGATCGCAGGCTACTTACGAGTAATGTGCTCCCACCTTCGCACTGAACACCCTCCAGATCTAGCACATTACTGTAACAGGTTCTACTTTTTGGCACGAGTAATGTAACGGCGCTGATGCCAGACTCCACCGCCGGGGAGCTGGGCGACCTCGTGGAACGCGCTGGTGCCGCGCAGCACCTCGACGCCGCCAAGGCGGTCGGCCAGCTCCCCGGGGCAGAAGGCGGCCCGCCGGGCATCGGGCGGCGGATGGACTCCGGCGGCAGCTTCGGCCCGCTCTCAAGCGCCGGGCGCTGCTCCGGCGCGAGCACGGAGAAGCCGGCATCGAACCAGCGGCGCGCGATCGCCGCGTACCGCTCCGCCGACGGCATCTCCACGTCGATCATGCACCGCAGCGTCCGGTGCGCGGCGAAGCGCGCCAGCCGAACCGTCTCGCTCACTATCTGTTCCTCTCGGTTTAACGGTAGGGCGATGAGGGACCACGCCAGGGATTGGCTGCGGGCCAGCCGAAGTTCCCGCTAAGGGATCCTCCCGCCGCCAGCGCGAGCGAAGTAACGGCGCTCATGCCAGTCCGGGTGGTAGGTCGTCGGGTCGGCCGCGACCACGTCAACGCCGTGGGCGGACAGCAGGCGGCGCACCCGCCGTTCGGTCAGGCCGTGCATGCGCATCGGCGCCGGGTAGCCGAGCAGCCGGCGCTGTACGAGGCCGAGGACGGCGGGCGGGAGACAGCGGTAGGCCAGGCCGCGTGGCGTCAGGCGGGGGTGCGTCGGCAACTGGATGACGAGCGAGCCGCCCGGCCTCAGCACGCGGGCGAACTCGGCCAGGTAGCCCCGGATCAGGCCGGGCGACAGGTGCTGCAGGACGACGCTGCTGTACACCAGGTCGAACTCGTCGTCGCCGAACAACGCGAGATCGGGGCTAGTGTTGAGCAGGAACTCGCACCGCGCGGCGACCGGGTTGTCGCGGCGCGCCAGGTCGAGCATGGCCGGCGCGATGTCGACCCCCTCGACCAGCTCGAACCGGGCGGCCAAC
>Ga0302314_10017603_pt1 | contig 11970 bp, 13 predicted proteins | sample III_Palsa_N2_3_FD_200533 | JGI IMG/M metagenome (GOLD analysis project Ga0302314, IMG submission 200533) | Peat permafrost microbial communities from Stordalen Mire near Abisko, Sweden - III_Palsa_N2_3 | ecosystem: Environmental > Terrestrial > Soil > Palsa > Peat permafrost | place: Sweden...
GTGCGTGACCGGTCGATTGCCCATCACGTCGAGTGAGGGCGCGGTACCGTCATCGAATGGTGCCAACGGACACGACGTTGGATCGGCGGGCCTTTCTGCGCCGCGCCGGCACGGTCTCGGCCGCCGTCGGCGCCACCGCGCTCGTCGGTGCCGTCGCCGCGTGCTCGACGACACCGGGTCACTCCCAGTCCGGGGGAGCGACGACGACCACCGGCGGCACCGGCACCAGCACGAGCACGACCGCCGGGGCGCCCCAATGGAGCGAGCTCGCCGGAATGCTCACCGGCACGCTGGTCGTGCCCACCGACGCCAACTATCCGACCAGCGCTGAGCTGTTCAACGAGCTCTTCTCGCCCCAACCGGCCGCCATCGCCTACTGCGCCAGCGCAGCTGACGTGCAGCGGTGCATTGCCTACGCCGGGGCCCACGGCGTCCAGCTGGCGGCCCGCTCCGGTGGCCATAGCTATGCCGGGTACTCATCGTGCCCGGGTCTGGTCGTCGACGTCTCGTCCCTCAGCGCCATCTCGGTCGAACCGGGGATGCGCCTGGCAACCATTGGCGCCGGCGCGCAGCTCGTCGACATCTACAACCAACTGGGATCGTCGGGTCTGCTTCTCCCCGGCGGCTCGTGCCCCACGGTGGGCATTGCCGGTCTCGCTCTCGGCGGAGGGATCGGGGTCTTCGGCCGGGCGTACGGCATGACGTGCGACAACATCGCGTCGCTCTCGATCGTGACCGCCGACGGCTCCCTGCACCACTGTTCGCCGACGAGCGACGCCGATCTGTACTGGGCCAGCAGGGGCGGCGGCGGCGGCAATTTCGGTATCGTGACGTCCTTCACCTTCACGGTCCATCCCATCCCGGCCGTGACCTTGTTCACGCTCGAGTGGCCCTGGGGCGAGGCGCCGACCGTGGTCGATGCCTGGATGCGCTGGATACCCTCGGCGCCCGATGAACTGTGGTCCAACTGCCAGCTGGCGTCGAACGGCACGGGTAGCGGAGGAACCTTGAAGGTGACCGGGGTGTTCGCCGGTTCGACGGCGGCCTGTTCGAGTGCCCTGGCGCCGTTGCTCTCCTCTGTGGGTGCGACCCCGACCTATCAATTCGTGGGACCCGAGGACTACCTGCGGGCCATGTTGATCGAGGCGGGATGCGAGAACGTGACCGTGGCGCAGTGCCACCTGCCGTCACGGAACCAGGGGGGCACATTGTCCCGATCGGCGTACAGCGCAAAGTCGACCTTCATCGACGCCGCCCTCCCTTCGGCGGGGACGGCGGCGATGATCTCGGCGGTCGAAGCCGTGGCCACCGATGTGCCCGGCGTCGGTGGCGGCATCGTCTTCGACAGCTACGGGGGTGTCATCAACCAGGTGGCACCGGGCGACACCGCCTTCGTGCATCGTGGTGCCATTGCCTGTGCCCAGTACTCCATCACCTTCCCCAGTGCGAGCCCGGCCCCCTCGACGGTTGCCGCCGCCAAGAGCTGGCTGGATCAGACCCAGAGCAGCTTCACTCCGTACGCCAAGGGCTCCTACCAGAACTACATCGATCCGTCCCTGCCGAACTGGGCCCAGGCGTACTACGGGTCGAACCTTCCCCGCCTCATGAAGGTGAAAGAGGCCTACGACCCCCACGACGTCTTCCACTTCGCCCAGTCGATCCCGTTGCCAACCCGGTAGAGCCGGTGGAGCCGATAGACACGGTGACTCAGAGGCCCCGTAGACGCTGAGAGGCGAACGATGAATTTGCAGCAGTCGATGACTGATATCGGTTTCAAGGTCCTGAGCGAGAGCCATCGGGCCCTCCTGCGTCTCAGCGGGGGACGGATCTTGCATACGGGGTTTGGGATGGAGGTCGTGGAGTTGCGCACCATCGGGCGCAAATCCGGCCAAACCAGAGTCACGATGCTTGCATCGCCCCTGCACGACGAGAACCGTGTGGTTCTGGTGGCGTCGAAGGGTGGTGATGACCGCAATCCTCAGTGGTACGGAAATCTGACGGCCAATCCCGACGTCGAGATCGTGATCAGGGGAAAAACGAGGAAACTTCGGGCCCGTACCGCCCCGGCCGACGAGCGCGAGGAGCTGTGGCCGCAGATCGTCGCGGCCTACAAGGGATACGACCGCTACCAGGGCAAGACGGCACGCCACATCCCGGTGATCATCTGTGAGCCCCGCCCCGCTTGACGGGTTTGGGCGCTGAGGCGAGGGCGCGAGGCAGAAACGGGCTCCTACGGGCGCTGGGTCTTCCACCAGGTCAAGGGGTACAATGCCGCCAATGACCATGGAGCCGGCGGGCGGAAGCGGGGGCGACGCGTTCGACCTCTCGATGGCTATCTCGTCCTTGCAGTCCAACAGCACCGACTCGCGCATCATGCTCAAGCTGCTCGTCGCGCAGCTCTCTGACGTGCTCGGCGGTCGCATCACGGTGGAGCGGGCCGGCGGCCGTTTCCGCAAGTCCGATGAGATCAAGTCGGTGCAGATCATCCTCGGGGACGACACCCTGCGGGCCGACGTCGATGGTGCCACGGTACGGTGCAGTATCGGCCACGCCTCAGGGGGTATCCGAATTCGTAGCGAGCAGGTCGGAATGGACGCCTGGCTCACCCGGCTCCTCACCATCTTGCACAACGAAGCGTCCCACAGCGAGCAGACCAGAATCGCCCTCGAAAACATTGTGATTGGAGAGTCATCGTGACTCAGCCTCAGGATTTGCCCAAAGACGCCGCTCATCGCCTCGAGGAGCTCGAACACGGTCTCTTTACCTCGGACCTGTCGGTGAACGAGTTCCTCTTGGTGAAGGAAGCCGGCTTCCACCCCCTCGGCTTCGTGATGGGCTCGTCGATTTACCATATCGGGCTGCAGACTCGGAAGTGGGGGGAGAGCCAGGAGCTCACCAAACTCACCGAAGCCATGTACACGGCCCGTGAACTGGCCATGAACCGGATGGAAGAGGAAGCCGAAGAGCTCGGCGCCGACGGCGTCGTCGGTGTCCGTCTCGACGTCAACTACTACGAGTGGGGCAACGACTCGGCGGAGTTCATCGCCTTCGGGACGGCCGTCAAGGCAGAGGATGGCAAGTCATACAAGAACGCGCAGGGCAAGCCCTTCACCTCCGATCTTTCGGGTCAGGACTTCTGGACGCTGATGCAGACCGGCCATGTGCCCCAGGCCCTGGTCATGGGGACGTGCGTGTACCACATTGCCCATCGCAAGCTCACCCAGGCGTTGGGCTCGGTCGGGCAGAACGTCGAACTGCCGAACTTCACCCAGGCCCTCTACGAGGCACGGGAGTTGGCCATGACCCGCATGCAGGATGAGGCGGGCCAGCTCAGTGCCAGCGGCATCGTCGGTGTGCGCCTGGAGGAGAAGTCGCACCAGTGGGGCTCGCACACCATTGAATTCCTTGCCTTGGGCACGGCGGTCACGAAGACGACCGGTGAGGTCACGCTGCCCAAGCCGATCACGATCATCTCGCTCGACAACTGATGAGCGACAGCTCCGACGAGCTCCCCGAGGCCGCGGTCCGCCGCCTGGACTCGGGAGGATTCTCCTCCGGGCTGACCGTGCCCGACTTCGCCGCCTGCCTCGATCTCGGGCTGCAGCCCGTCGGCCTGGTGCAGGGATTCTGTGTCATGCGTTGGGGCTGGTACGGAGCGGGCTCTGGGTATATGCGGGGCATGAATCCCTACTCATACGGCTCGCAGCCCACCGGGGCCTATGCCGAGACCTACCGCTGCCCCCACGGGTACGTCTCGGCCGAGCACCGCATGTGGGGCCAGAACCTGGAGCAGACCTGGGTCGAAGAGGCTTGGTCGGACGGATACGGATCCGCCTACACCCGGATGCTCGATGAGGCCAAGGAGGCCGGCGCCCACGGCGTGATCGGCGTCGTCGATCGCGTGACGAACCTGGCCGACACGGGCACGACTGAATTCCATTTCCTCGGTACCGCCATCAAGGTCGAGGACGGCCCGCCTCCGGCCGGGGGCGTGCCGTGGACCACCTACCTGGCCGGCCAGAGGCTGACCAAGTCGATCGAGGCCGGTTTCATGCCCGTGGCCGTGGTGGCATCCATGGCTTCGGTGCGCGTGTGGGCCTATTGCATGACCGAATACCTGATGGAGGGGAGCAGGGGCTGGGGTGGCCCGACGTCCCCCTACGAGGTCGAGCAGGTCAGCAAGGCCCACATGGCGGTGCGCCAGCTGGCCCGCAAGCACGTGCGCGAGCAGCTCTCGGGCGACACGCTGCACGGTGCCCGGGTCGAGGTGGTGAAGCGAGAGCTCGCACAAGGCGACGAGGTCATCGACTGCACCTTGCGGGGCAACCGCATGCGCCGCTTCAAGGACTTCGACGTCGTGCCTCCGCCACGACCGACGGTGCGACTGTCATGAGCGGCACCGCGGCCATCGACGCCCGAGCCGAGATGTTGAACGGAGCCCGATCGCTCGCCACCGCAGCGTCTCCCAGCAAGGCACGCGGTGTGACGTCTGATCTGTCCATTGACGAAGCATTGCTCCTGCATGCCGCAGGCTGGGAGCCGGTGGATCTCGTCTGCGGCGTCGCGGTCGTCTCCGTGCCCGTCGGCGTGTGGACATGGGGACAGGGCCAGATATCGAGCGCCTCGGAGGCCCACAATGCCGCCGTCAAGGGCGCATCAGACCAGCTCAAAGGTGAGTGCATGAAGGTGCACGGCCATGGCGTGGTGGGCGTGCGCGTCGAGGTGGAGGTGCGTACGCATCACATCGATGTCGAACTGATCGGGACGGCGGTACGCCCGATCGACGGAGGCGACCACCCGGCGTCCCCGTTCGTGTCCGATCTCTCAGCGCGTGATTTCACCCTGCTCAAGGGGGCCGGGTGGCTGCCCGTTGGCTTGGCCTTCGGTGCCTGCTTCACCTATGCCCCCCGACGGTCGGCCGGGGATGCCATGAAGCAGAAGACGCAGAACATCGAGCTCACCAATTTCACCGAGGCGATGTATACGGCCAGGGAATCGGCCATGGAGCGGATGCAGCGCTCCGCGCTCGATGTGGGTGGTCAGGGCGTCATCGGGGTGAAGGTGACCGAAGGCCCGATGTCCTTCGCCCGCCATGCCGTCGGTTTCACGGCCTGGGGCACCGCGGTGCGCCTGGTGGCCGATGCCCACCAGTTCGTGCAGCCCGACGTCATCCTCCCGCTTGACGACGTGGTGGTCGCCTTCGACGCACAGAGTCTGCGAGGAGAGTAGGCCACCGATGGACTGGCAGGCGTGGGCGCGTGCGTTTGAGGCCGTGAAGGGACCCGATGCGTTCGCGGCCCTCTTCGCACCGGACGGTGTGTTCTGTGACCCTGTGACCTCGTGGACCACCGATGTCCGCAAGGTCGCCAGCGACACTGACCAGATGTTCCCCGACTGGCAACAGCGGGTGGACACCATCCGAGGGGGAGAGGATTGGGCCGTTTTCGAATGGACGGGGACAGCGACCTTCCGCCAGGAGGGCTCCGCCGGCATCCCCATCGCCATGGAGGGAGCAACTGTCATCGCCGTCGACCGAGACGGCAAGGTGACGTCGTGGCGCGACTATCTCGATACCAACCAGCCCATGCAGCAGATACAGGCCGGGCTCAAGGGTTAGATCGCTCGACCCACCCCCGGACCGGTTTGGCCGGAGCGTCTGGGCGAGGCATTTTGGCGAAGCGGTCTCTCAGCGGAAGTCGAACGCGACCTTGACGGCGCCGGTTTCCTCCTGCGTCGCCAACGCGGTGAAAGCCTCACGCCACTGGTCGAGGCGGAACGTGTGCGTGAGCATCCCGGTCAGGTCGATCCGACCGTCCTCCACCAGGTGGAGGTACTGGTCGATACCGTGTCGGCGCACGCCGTCGACCTCTTCCACGCCGAACGCGTTGGAGCCGACCCAGGAGATCTCCTTGAAGTAGAGCGGCGACCACTCCCACCGTTCGGGTGCGTTCACACCGCTCTTGACCATGGTGCCGCGCGACTTGAGGAGGCGCACGCCAACTTCGGCTGTATGACCGGTACCCACCGTGTCGTAGACCACGTCTATTCCCCCTGGGTGCGCCATGGGCAGGGAACCGCGCTGCGTCGGTTGGAGCACCCCTCCCGACCATGCTGCTGCTTCCTCGAGGAGTTGCTCGCGCGGATAGGGGTTCACGACCGCTGCGCCCAGGCGACGGGCCAACGCGGCTTGGGCGGGAAAGCGGGCGACCACCATGACCTCGACATCGGGATGCAAGGCCCGCAATATGGCCGTCGCCGTGGTGCCGAGAGCCCCACCGCCGTAGACGAGCACTTTGCCCCCGGGTGGTGGTGGGTGACGGGTGATCGAATGCAGCGAGACGGCGAAGGGGTCGGCCAGCACCGCTTGCTCGTCACTGACCGAGTCAGGAATCGGGAAGAACATCGACTCGTGTGCCGGGAGGTATTCGGCGAACCCTCCCGGCGCGTCCCGCGAGGTTCCCGTGTGAATGCCCGGGGCAATCGGGCCCTCGGTGAAGTGCCAACAGAGGCTCAAGTCTCCGGCTTGGCATGAGCCACAGAGCGGGGTGATGCCCCGCGGGACGCACGACAGCCACGGGTTCAAGACGACGCGTTGACCGACCTCGAGGCGGGAGACGGCGTTCCCCACCTCGGCGATCTCGGCCACGACCTCGTGGCCCAGCACCGTTGGCACCGAGAAGTAGGTATTGAGCGCACTGTCGCTGAAATCGTCGCCGAAGTCGCTGAAGACCTGCTTGGCGTCGGACCCGCAGATACCGGTGAGGCGCGTCTTGGCCATTACCCAGCCGTCTCGCGTCGGATGGGGCTCCTCTCGCTCCTCCAGCCGCATGGGCACCTTGGACAAGCCGACCAGGAGATGATTCTGGTCGTCCGGTGGAGTCCAGGGCTCCGGTGCTACCCCGTAGGTAAGTCCTTGCATCAATACCTCTCAGTGTTCAGTTGTTCGTACAGATGATGATGTGGGAGTTGTTGGTGCTGCAGGTGTGATGCCCGAAGGCGGCAACCAGTGAAACGAAAAGGATGAAGATCCCGATCAGGCAGAACCCAACGATGATCCCCGCCAATGCCAGTCCCTCCCCGCCCTGCGCACCATGTGAGCGCTTGATCTGACCTCGAGAAACGAACCCGAAGATGATGCCGAGAATACACGTCACGCCGAAAAAGAACGGAACGATCCCGGCAATGGAGCAGACCAGGGACGCCACCGACAATCCGTTGGTGCTCCGCGCCACGGTCGGCTGGCCAGCGAACGGCATCGGGGGGTAATAGGGCGCTTGACCCATCGGCGGAATCTGACCCATTGGAATCTGACCCATCGGAACCTGACCCATCGGAACCTGACCGACGGGTGGGACCTGCGCGGCCTGGGGTGGGGGAGGGATCCATGCCTCGGGCGGGTACCACTTGCCGTCAGAGGCCAACCACCACCCCTGACCCTGTGATGTGTCGCTCATCCTGTCGTCCCCCCTGCTCCCACCATGGTGGGGAGAGCATAAGTCGGCGTGATCGCCGGGGACGTGGCCGGGCGGGGGTGTGCCGGGGTCCGAGCCGCGCCGCTCATGGCAAAGAGCTCAAGGCAGATAAGGAGCTCATGTCAGATAGGGACAGTGCCGACAACCCGAATCGCAGCAGGTGCCTCGAGCCTCGAGATAGCCCGCCGTGAGTACGGAGAGGCCCGAGGGAGGATCGATGTAGGTCATGGACCCTCGGCGAAGTGCGCCGGCATGCGCGTCGAGAATCTCTTCGTACTGCGAATGCGAAGGCGAAAGCCTCTCGTTGTGTGGCTGGGTGAGGGGACGATCGGCGATCGGGTCACGCATAGGTTCCCGATTCGCCGACCGTCCTGCCCATTGCTGGGCTCAACCAGTCAGCGTGCCCGCTTGACGGCCTTCTTGGCGGGGGCGCGGCGGACAACCTTCTTCGCAGCCGGAGCCTTCTTGGCGGGGGCGCGGCGGACAACCTTCTTCGCAGCCGGAGCCTTCTTGGCCGGAGCCTTCTTAGCCGGCGCCTTCTTAGCCGGTGCCTTCTTAGCCGGTGCCTTCCTGGCCGGGGCCTTGGCGACGGACGCCCGGACCGGAGCGACGGCAGGCGTCTTGCCAGCCGCGGCGACAGCAACGCTGTCGATGGGGTAGGCACCCTTCTTCAACTTCGGGGCGGTGGCCGGAGCCAGCACCGCATCCTTGAAGGCCTTCACGGGCGTGATGCGAGCCTTCTTGGAAGCCTTGATGCGGATGGACTCTCCCGTAGCGGGGTTGCGGCCCATGCGCGCGGCGCGGTCGACCTTGACGAATTTGGCAAAGCCAGGAATGGAAACCGGCTCGCCTTTCGACACGACCGCCGTCACGACATCGGTGAAGCCGTCGAGGACGGCCGCCACTGTCTTCAGCTCAACATCGGCTTGAACGGCTACGGATTTTGCTAGTTCTCGTTTATTCATGGGTACATTGTGGCCGAACGACGTACCGTTGTGCACGTTTTATGACCGACGCGCCACATTCCGTGCGTGAATTTCTTCAATGTTCGACGCGCGTCACGCTGATTTGGCGACGAAATGGAGTGTGTCGGCGCTCATTGGTACCGCCCATCGGGAGAGATCAACGACTCAACGCAAAGCCTTCATAGTCATTTGTCGCGACCTCGACGCATTTCTCCGCGTAGGGCGGAAAGCCAAGGAACGGCATGAAAACCCGCGTCTTCCCCGGAACGTTGGCACCCAGGTACCAGGAGTTGCACGTTGGAAAAAGCGTGAGATCCGCAACCATATTGACGAATTCGACCCACGCCGTCTGTGCCTCTTCCGTCGCTTCAATGCGCCCGTAATCGTGCTCACGAAGGTAGGCGACACAGTCGGTGATCCAGTCCACGTGCTGCTCGATCGAGACCACCATATTGGTGAGAACCGAAGGGCTGCCAGGGCCGGTAATGGTGAAAAAGTTCGGAAATCCGACCACGCCCAGCCCCAGGTAGGTGCGGGGCCCGGCCGACCATGCGTCCCGCAGCCTGATGCCCCCCTTGCCACGTACATCAATGCGCATCAGGGCGCCGGTCATGGCATCGAAACCGGTTGCGTAGACGATGGCGTCCAGTTCGTATTCCGCCGCTGTCGTCTGGATGCCACCGGGCGTTATGCCTGTAATCGGGGACTTTCGCAGATCAACGAGGTGCACGTGCGGCTGGTTGAATGTCTCGTAATAGCCCGTGTCGACGCACATCCTCTTGCAGCCGATGACCTGGTCAGGGCACAAGATTTCGGCGGTGCGCTCCTCGTTGACGATGGTACGAATCTGATCCCGCACGAAATCGGCCGCAGTGTCGTTGGCTTTCGGGTCGAAGAGGAGATCGGCGAAGGCGCCCAGAAACGGCAGTCCGCCCTCTTGCCAGCGCGCCTCGTATTCGGCCTCACGTTCTTCGTCCGAGACCGCCAGGGCCATGCGCTCGCTGCGAGGCCGCTGCTCACCGATAGCGGTGAGGTTTTGGCTGTTCGCGGCGCGGAATGCTCGATAGTTGGTCTTGATCTCCGCTACGTGAGATGGATCGAGTGGTCCGTTCCAGGCTGGAACCGAGTAGGTCGCCGTGCGTTGGAATACCACCAGGTCACGCGCCTGTCGGGCGATGACCGGTATCGACTGCACGGCCGAGGAGCCGGTGCCGATCACCCCCACGCGTTTGCCGGTGAAGTCAACACCCTCGTGTGGCCATTGTCCGGTGTGGTACGTCGGGCCCCTGAACGACTCCGCGCCGGCAATGGGCGGGGTGTTGGTGGCCGACAAGCACCCGGTCGCCATGATCACGAACTGGGCCGTGTACTCCTCGCCCGCCTCGGTCCGTACCGTCCACCGACCTTGTGCTTCGTCGAACGCTGCGTCGGTCACCCGCGTTTCGAACTGAATGTGGGGATAGAGGCCGAATCGATCCGCCACGTGTTCGAGGTACCGAAGGATTTCTGGTTGCCCCGCGTAGCGCTCTGTCCACTCCCATTCCTGCGCCAGTTCGTCCGAGAACTGGTACGAGTACTGCATGCTTTCCACGTCACAGCGGGCACCGGGGTAACGATTCCAGTACCACGTGCCTCCGACCCCGGCACCGGCCTCGAATACCTGCGCCGAAAGCCCCAGTCCCCGAGCCCGGTGGAGCATGTACAGGCCCGCGAATCCGGCCCCAACGATCACCGCATCGAGGTTCCGGCGGTCTTCGGTCATGTAGCCCCCCAACAACGCAGAATTCACGAAAAGTACCACGCCGAATCCCGAACCGAGCCTGTGGGTCGCCGCGCGCCGCAGCGTCGGTGGCCCGAACCGTTAGCTCCCGGTTAGGGCGGGCACCTTCCTATCGCTGCCTCCTGCCATCAGTTTGAACAGCCAGCCGGTATAGAGAATCACGGCGGCGGTTGCCAGTACCACGGCGAAAGGAATGCCCAAGGGAGGCGACCACCCGTGGCTGACATGGTGAAAGGGGTTCACGGTACGACCGAGGCCCACCGTGAAGCGGCGCAGGGTCCACAGGAGATCGGCCAACTGGGTTACCCCTATTCCGAGGGCAACGACGAGTGCCAGGCGCCTTGTGGGGGAGGTCCCGAAGCCCTCGAGGGCCCGGCGCGGTATCACGATGCCGGCAACGAGCGGTACACCGGCATAGAGAGGGAAGCCATCGCGGGCTTGCCACGTAATGCCCAGCGTCCGCGAGTTCCATTCGATGAGGGCGATCGTAAGAACGAATGAGCCAAGGAGCAGGAGGGCGAGCACGACACCGTCGCTTCTCTTCGAGACGGTGAGCCCCAGGACGAGGATGAACCCGAGCAGCGATGCCCACAGGATGGTTGACAACAGCGGCGACGGGGTGTCGAGCCAACCGAACACTCCCAGGAATTGCCGGAGAAAGAACCCGAACTGACCCAGGACGTGTTCGGTCAGCACGACAAATGATTCGTGGTGGGGCGGCAACGCGGAGGAAGGCAGCACGCGGAGGGTGCGGGCCGTCACGACGTAACCCACGGCGACTGCTCCGACGACTACGAGGACCCCGACGCCGATCCGGACGTTCCAGCGGCGGAGCAAGAGCGAGCAGGACCTGGGTTCGAGGCAGACCAATGTCAGCAGGATCAGCGCCATCCAGAGCACCGAGAGTCCCCTGGTCAGCTCGAGAAGACAACCTGAGGTAATGAACGCGGCCAGAACAGCCCGGGGAGGCTGCGCCGTCCCGTTTCGCACCAGGGCCAGGCCACTGGTCCACGCGCAAATGGCGGACGCAATCTCGAACCCGTTCGGGTTCACCACGCCGGCAAGGAAAATCGCCAACGGGGTCATGGCCAAGGCAATTGCTTCCATCATCATGGTCGTGCGGCACCAGATGACGGCGATGCTCAGAGCCAGGCTGAGGAGAAGAGCGGATATCAGTGCGCTGAGCAACCGCATGAAGTAGATCACGCTCTCGGAATGCATCACGAGGGTGGGTAGCCCGACGACGGCGTAGTAGAGGGGAAGGTATCGCCCCACGTAGGAACTAACGGTGACGATGCGGCTCGAGGAGCGCAAGTGCGGGGCACAGCCAGCCGGGGTACCTGAATGAAACTGATAGCAGGCGGGAAGCTGATAGACGGATTTGAACACGGCCGGTACGCGGAAATCCCTGGTGGCGGATTGCGCACGCCGAACCGGCTGGCCGATGAGCTCGCCCCGCACCGTTGCCGCCGCCTTGACGATGTGCGCCGGCTCGTCAGGAGCACCGCCCAACGGAATGGCCACCGTCCATGCCGCGCAGAGCACGAATATCACCAGAAAGCATCGGATCCACGTTCCAAAGAACCTCGCCGAATCGGAGGTCCGGGGCCTGTCCCGTCGAACGTGCGCTCCCCGCACCGTTCCGTTGGAACGAGTAGCCCGAGTGGAGCGGGCGGCGCGAGCTTCCGCTCTACTCGGCGGAGCAATCGTCACGCCATGGCCCGGCTGGCCAGTCGGGTGCACACGGGCTCAG
>Ga0302314_10017606_pt1 | contig 11969 bp, 9 predicted proteins | sample III_Palsa_N2_3_FD_200533 | JGI IMG/M metagenome (GOLD analysis project Ga0302314, IMG submission 200533) | Peat permafrost microbial communities from Stordalen Mire near Abisko, Sweden - III_Palsa_N2_3 | ecosystem: Environmental > Terrestrial > Soil > Palsa > Peat permafrost | place: Sweden...
GATCGCGAGTTTGACCGCCAGCCAGCGGCTGCGGGAGACCGACTGGTTCCAGACCAGGAAGTGGGTGCCGCGCTCGAGTTCCCCGGCGATCATCGGCGCGCCCCAGAAGACGCCGATCAGCGCGGGCGCGGCCAAGACGAAGAATTCGGCGAGGTACTGCGGGCCGCTGTAGGTGCTTTGCAGCTGGTTCAGAAGGTCGGAACAGGAGGAGAGCGCGTTCTGCGAACGGGGGCGTCCTGGGCGAGGAAGCCGACGCGTGCGAGCTGCCCCGGGCCCGACCCGGGAGTCCCGCCGAGCACGCTGATGCTGCCGGAGGTCGGGGCCAGGAAGCCGCCGGCGAGCTTGAGCAGCGTGGACTTGCCCGCACCGTTCGGACCCACGAGGCCGACGACGCGTCCGGGCGGAGGCGTTGTGAACCAGGTTTCGCCGAACCCGCGCGTGGTCATCGCCGACGACCAGGAACTGGTGCGCGCAGGCTTCAGGATGATCCTGACCGCCTACGACATCGACGTCGTCGCGGAAGCGGCCGACGGGCTCGCGGCGATCGACGCAGTGCGGCGGACCCGGCCGGACGTCGTGCTCATGGATATCCGCATACCCCAACTCGACGGGCTCGAGGCGACCCGGCAAATACTCACCGACCCCACGCTCACCGCCGATGACGACCTGCCCCGCGTGATCATCCTGACCACGTTCGACCTCGACCGGTACGTGTACAACGCCCTGACCATCGGCGCGGCCGGCTTCCTGCTCAAGAACGTCACCCCCGAGCACCTGGCGGCAGCGGTGCGGCTGGTGCGCACCGGAGACGCCCTGCTGGCTCCGACAATCACCCGCCGCCTGGTCGAACGCTTCACCCAGGGCCCCTCACAGCCCTCGCCACGTTCCACCCGCCGTGATCTGAGCGCACTGACAAGCCGCGAGATCGAGGTGCTCGAGCAGATGGCCCGCGGATCGAGCAACACCGAACTCGCCGAGCATTTCCACGTCAGCATGGCCACGGTCAAGACCCACGTCGCCAGGATCCTCAGCAAACTCCAGGTCCGCGACCGCGTCCAAGCCGTCATCGCCGCCTACGAGGCCGGACTGGTGACAGCAGAACCAAGCCCGGACAAGCCCGCACCGGATGACAGCACGTTGTGAAGCCGTCCACACTCAGCGTGACTGACGTCCCGAACGGCCGTTGCCGTACGCGTGGCGTGTCGAGGGGCTGTGTCTACTGCACATTCAGACCGGTCATGGCGGCCGCGATGCCGAAGGCACCGGCCAGCAGGAGAGCGGAGACCACGCCACGCCTCGCGGCGAGCAGGTAGAGCGCGGCGGCGGCCAGCAGGAGGTATTGCCACCAGTGTCCGAGTGCGAGGGCCAGTGGGATCGCGGATCCGGCGATCGCGCCGATGACGGCGGGTCCGGCGCCGGTCAGGAACGCCTGGACCGGGCGGTTGTGGCGTAGTCGGTCGAAGTGGCGGGCGCCCAGGAGCACGAACAGGAACGAGGGGCTGAAAGCGATCAGGACGGCAAGCACGGCCCCGGCCAGCCCGGCTGCGGCGTAGCCGACGACTCCGACGGTCAGCACGACCGGGCCGGGGGTGACCTGGCCGAGGGCGACCGCGTCGAGGAACTGCGCATTGGTCATCCAGTGGTAGGTGTGGACCACGTCGTGTTGCATCAGCGGGATGATGACGAACCCGCCGCCGTAGGACAGGGCCCCGACCTTGAACGCGATCCACCCCAGCGCCGCCAGTCCTCCGGCGGCGACCGCGCCGGGAAGCGCCAGCGGCACGACGGCGCGCGGGTCGGTGCGCGGTTCAGTGCGCGGGTCACTGCGCGGTTCACTGCGCGGGTCAGTGCGCCCGGGCCGGAAGCGCACCGCGATCTCGGCCAGGCCGCAGCCGAGCAGGACCAGGACCAGATACGGGCCGATCGTCGCGGACGCGGCGGCGCCGGCCAGCGCGTAGCCGAGCCAGCGGGTGCGGGCCGGGCGCAACCGGTCCGCACCGGGGACCGCAGGGTCCTGGATACGTTTCCAGCTGGCCGGGGCGAGTCCCCACGCGGCGTGCGCCGCGACGGCGGGGACCGCGGCTCCGGCCCCGGCAGCGGCGCCGAGCACCCAGGCCGGCGGATGGGCGGCCAGGAACAGCGCGGACAGCGCCAGAATCACGACCAGTCCCGGCGCGATGAAACAGACCCCCGCCACCACGGCGCCCGCCCTGCCCCGCAGGCGCCACCCGCACCAGATGGCCAGCTGTGTCGAAGCCGGCCCCGGCAGCAGATTGACGGCCGCCGTAGCGTCTTCGAATTCGCTCGCCGGGATCCACGCACGCTGCTGCACACACAGCTTTCGCAGCAGCGCGATGTGCGCCGGCGGTCCGCCGAACCCGGTGATCCCGATCCGGCCCCACTCCCGCGCGATCTCGGCCAACGGCACCCGTTCGGTCTGCATAGTCATCCGTCTCCTGAGGCCATCGGGGCGGTACTGATCCTAGGCGCAGCGGCGTCGTGTGCGCGTATTGCGACGGCCAATCGGAGTTCATCACAGCGCCATGACGCCCGTCCATAGTTGTACAGACAACTCCCGTACCATCTGAGGAGACTGACGACCATGATGAAACGCTCCCGATCCGCCCTGCTCGGCGCCACCGCCCTGATCGCCGCGATGCTGCTGAGCGCACCCCCGGCCAGCGCGGCGACCAGCGGCAACCTGATCGTGAACGGCAATCTCAGCGCGGGTTCGTGCACGACCGACTGGGACGCGGCGACCACCGTGCCCGGTTGGAGCGTCGTGTCCGGCAGCCCCGACCTGATCTTTCCTCGGCCGGCACCTTCGGCTACCCGGCCGGCGGCAGCGCGGACCCGGCCTTCTTCGCCCCGGGCAACCAGGGCGACGGATCGATCGAGCAGACCGTGAACGTCTCCTCGGCCGCCACCGCGATCGACGCGGGCGGGGTCGGCTACAATCTCGGCGGCTGGCTCGGCGGCTGGACGTCCTACGCCGGATACACCGAGGTCTCCCTGGAGTTCCTCAACTCCGCCGGCGCCCAGGTCGGCGCCACCGCCAGCCTGCCGACCGTCTCCGCCGCCCAGCGCGGCGACACCACCGAGTTCCTCGCCCGCACCGCGACCGGCACCGTCCCGGCCGGAACCCGCTCGATCCTGGTCCAGCTGCAGTTCGTCGACAGCTCCAGCGAGGCCGGCTACGCGGAGAACCTCTCGCTCACTCTCAACACCCCGGTGACCGCGCCCGTGCTGGCCCCGCCGACTTCGGTCGTGCCGACCTACCAGCATGTATTCATAATCATGATGGAGAACACGGACTACGACGAGGTGGTGGACAACCCGACAGACACCCCGTACATGCATACCCTGATGTCCGAAGGCGCCACCATGGCGAACTATCACGCCGTGTACCACCCCAGCGACGAGAACTACATGGCCATCGCCGGCGGCGCCACCTACGCGACGGGCGCCACCTACTGGCCGAACATCAAGGACCCGAACAAGAACATCGGCGACGAGCTCGTCGCCAAGGGCGACACCTGGAAAGCCTACGAGCAGGGCATGGGCACGCCGTGCAACCTGACCACGCAGTACGACTCGTACTACGAGCCCGATGACGCGCCGTTCATCAACTACACCGACGTCGCCGGCAACACCGCCTACTGCCAGGCGCACCTGTTCGACACCACCCAGCTGACCACCGACCTGACCAGCGCGTCCACCACCCCGAACTTCTCCTGGATCGCCGCCGACGACTACTACGACGGCGAGTCCTCGGGCAACGGCAACGCCACCAGCCTGCAGACCCAGGACACCTGGCTCAAGCAGACCGTGGCGCCCATCCTCACCTCCCCGGCCTGGACCACCCAGAACTCCCTGCTGATCCTCACCTGGGACGAGGACAGCACCGAACCGGACAACCACGTCGCCGCGATCGTCCTCGGCTCCCGTGGCACCATCCCGGCAGGCACCGTCAGCACCACCCGCTACGACCACTACAGCACCGGCCGCACCATCGAAAACGCCCTCGGCATCGCCCCGATCACCGCGAACGACGAGTACGCCACCCCGCTCAACGACGCGTTCACCGGCACCAGCACCGGCCCCGGCCCGTCGTCGAGCAGCATCACCCCGCCCCCCGGCACCCTGCCGGCCGGACAGGCATTGAACGTGGCATACAGCACCACGGCGAACGAATCCAACACGGAGAACTGGATCGGCCTCTACCCGATCGGCGTGACCCCCGGCTCGCAATCCTCGACCACATGGCAGTGGGCCCCCGGCACCAGCGGCACCGCCACGTTCCCGGCCAGCTCACTGCCAGCTGCGGGCACGTACGCACTCTGGTACCTGTACGACAACGGCTACACCTCGCTGGCCGGACCGGTGGACATCACCATCGGCTGAGGCCGCTGATGACTGACGCCTGACACTCTTCGACGCTGCGCCGGCCCGGACCGTGATTCCGGGCCGGCGCAGAGCGTGTTCAGCCTTCGTCCACTGCCACGGCGCAAGTCCGCGTCGACCCCGCCGAGCCGCAGCACTCCCCCTGCGCGCCCTCTTCGCGTCCTTGCGGCGCGCTCGGCCATCCGGCCGCCGCGAACGAGGTGCGCCACGGCGCACATGGAGTATTTCAGACCTCGATTTTCCTGATCGATTTCCGCGCCATCGCGTTGAGCTGGACATCTCCGGCAGGTCGTGGCCCAAGCCGGGTCGTGGTCGCGAAACTCACCTGATCGAGCGACGGGAATGCGGGTCCGCTGCCCGCACGATATAGCCCGCGGACCGCTCGGCCCGCGCACACCAGGAGCGGCCCATGACCCGCGCCTTGAAACAGATCTGGGGGTCAACGTACCCATGACACATCGATTACGGCGAGTGCTCGCCGCACGACCGACCTTCCGCGGGACACTCATGTCCCGACGGCTGACCGCCGCGGGGACGGTGGTGGCCCTGGCCGCCGCGTGCCTGACGGCAACGGTCTCCACCGCCGCCGCGTACACCAACCCGTCCCCGCCGTTCAACGAGTGCCCGGCCGTCGGGAATGCGACCAGTTGCGCGGTCCTGCTCGTCTTCCAGTCCGACGGCACCGTGTCGATCCTGAGCGATCCCAACAGCGGCAACCCCTACGACGGCTCGGACGACACCGAAATCGGCGTCCTGAACAACTCAGGCGTCACCATCCCGAACGTCACGCTGACCGGTAACACCGACATCTTCGGCTTCGACGGCGACGGCATCTGCTCCGGGGAGTTCCCCGGGACGCCTGCCGGCTGCCCCTTCGACACCACCGGCTATGCCGGACCCGGCGTCACTTACTCGGGAATCAACGCCGCCGCGACCGCAGGCGTGGTGAACTTCGCCAAGTCCTGCACCGGGAACACCAACTCCTCCTGCACGTCGACCCCGGGCCTGGTCACCGGCGACACCGCGTTCTTCGCCCTGGAGGAGAACCTGACCGGCGCGTCGATCGTCATTCCCAAGGCCAGTCCGGTGATTTCCACCACCCCCTCGCCGTCGACGACGGTCGGCGGCGCCATATCCGACTCGGCCGTGCTCGCCAACGGGCGCGTACCGAGCGGCACCCTGACATTCACGCTGTTCGGCCCGGGGGACACGACCTGTCAGACCCCGATCGACTCGATCAGCACCAGCGTCAGCGACAACGGCACGTACGGCTCCGGCAACGTCACGGCGACCACGCCGGGCGTTTACAGTTGGGAGGTTTCCTACAGCGGCGATACGAATAACAACCCTTACGGTCCAACCGCCTGCGGCAGTGAGACCGTGACAGTGTCCAAGGCTTCGCCGAGTATTGCCACAGTCCCGTCCGGATCAGTGGCCGTCGGTGGCCAGATCTCCGACTCGGCGGCGCTCAGCGGTACCGACGCCGGCACCGGGACCTTGACCTTCACGCTCTACGCTCCCGGCGACACCACGTGCCAGACCGCGATCGCGACCGTCAACGACACCGTCAACGGTAACGGCACCTACGGCTCCGGCACCGTTGCTACGACCTCTCCGGGTACGTATAGCTGGAGAGCTTCCTACGGCGGAGACGGGAACAACAACGCCACTTCGACCGCCTGCGGTAGTGAGACCGTCACGGTGATCAAGGACTCGCCGACCCTCACCACCACTCCGTCCCCATCGGTCCCGGTCGGCGGCAATGTCTCCGACACCGCAACCCTCGCCGGCTCCTATAACGGGACCGGGACCCTGACCTTCACTCTCTATGCCCCAGGGGACACCACCTGCCAGACCCCGATCGACACGCTCCACGCGACCGTCGCGGGCAATGGCCTGTACAGCTCCGGAAACGTCCTGGTCAGCAACCCGGGCGTATACAGCTGGGAGGCGTCGTACAACGGTGACGGCAACAACAACCCCGTCACCACCGCCTGCGGCAGCGAGACCGTCAAGGTCACCCCGCAGACATTGACCGGGCGCGCGTACGGCCTGACCGCCAGCGCCTCGGCCCTGGGCCTGCCGCTCCTCAACATCGCACCCACCCCGGATACCGGATCGGTCTCCACCACCGTGGCCGACACGGTCGCGCCGCCGTGCGTGGCGACCCTGTCCGGCCTCATCACCGCCGGGACGCTGTGCGCCCAGGTGGTCACCTCGCTCAACCCGTCCAAGTCGAGCGCGCAGGCCTCGGTGAACAGCACCACGATCGGACTCACCGGCGTCCCGGTGATCACGGTCGGCGCGGTGCAGTCGCAGTCGTCGATCACCTGCAACGCATCCAGCGGCAGCACCACGATCGCCTACCTCAGCGTCGGAGGCGTAGTGGTGATCTCCAAGCCGACCGCCGTGGCACCGAACACGAAAGTCAGCGTCCTGGGAGTCACCCTGATCCTCAACGAGCAGATCGCGACACCGGGCGTGCTGACGGTCAACGCGGTCCACGTCGAGATCAACGCCCTCGGCCTGAGCCTGGTGACCGCGAATGTGGTCCTCGCCTCGTCGACCAGCGACATCGAGAACTGTCCCTGATGTCATCGGCGCGCCGTAGCCCGTCGTCATTCGTGCCGTAACCGGGCATAGGCGCGTTGATCAGAAAACCGGCCGGGCATCGACGAAAGCCCGTCGATGCCCGGCCTTCGGCGGTGGCCATGATGTGCCCTGTGATCTGTGGAACTGATGTGCCGACGGCGCCTGGTCACCGGTGGGTCGAGCGGGTCGTGCGTTCCGTGCGGATGGGGGCGAGGTGTATGAGCATGTTGTAGGCCACCAGGGCGATGGCCAGGTGCATGACCATCAGGATCGCGACGGCGTCGCCCGGCTGGCCGGCCTTGAGAATGTAGACGTCGGGCAGCAGCAGGACCAGGGTGACGAGGATGGCCATCCGGAAGAACATCCAGCGCGGTTCGGAGGTGATCCGGGTGACGATCGGCCAGGCCGCGCAGGCGATGAGCACGCCGATCACGGTCAGCTTGCCGTAGTCGGAGAAGCGGAAGTGGACGTAGCCCTTGGTGTGCGGGAACAGGGCCACGCCGATGACCACGATCAGTGCGTCGGCGGCGAGTGTGCCGATCAGCGAGGCGAGGGTGGCCAGCAGGACGCGGCCGGCCTGTGGCTGGCCGTGCCGGGGGGCGAAGTCCAGGTGGACCAGCTCGGCCGGACGGCACAGGATCGCCGGGAGGGTCACTCCTCCCGGACGAGGCGGGGTAGCCGGTTCGCGCTCTAGGGGTTCGGTGTTGCGAGACATGGTGGGAGTCCTTCTGGTCGTCGGTTGTGGGCAGGCGATCGTCGTGGTGTCATCCGGTTCGGGCGCGCGGTGCGCGTGCGACGCGCAGGGCCAGGACCGGGCAGGCGGCCACGGCGCGGCGGGCGTGGCCGAGCAGGTGGCCGGGGATCGGGTCTGGTCGGATCACCGGGTAGCCCCACTCGTCCAGGCGGATGTGTTCGGGAAGGAGTTCGGCGCACAGTCCGTGCGCGGTGCAGGCGATCCGGTCGATGGTCAGAGTATGGCTCATCGCCAGTCCCCCTCACCGATCGTCGCCGGACGCGGTACGGGAAGAACCGGTGCGTGCGACCGGGCGGCCGGGCACGGTCCGCGGTGCAGGTGATACTGCGCGTCCTGGGCGAAGACCCGCAATGCGCTGGCGGCCAGGCGGGAGGCGCCGTCCGGGTGTTTGCACGCCCCGCGCCCGGCCAGCAGTCCGATCCGCTCTTGCAGGCGGCGGGCCTGGTCCTGGTCGATGCGGGAGTGGGCCAGGTCGGCCAGGTCCCGGGCGACGGCGGGCAGGCCGAAGCGGCAGGGCCCGCATTGCCCGGCACTCTGCGCGGCGAGGTACTCCAATACACGTGCGGTCTCGACCAGGCCGCATGCGCCTTGGGGTAGTACGGCGATCACGCCGGCGCCGATGCCGCCGCCGGCCGCGTTGATCCCCGGGGCGCTGTAGCCAAGCGCCCAGGCCTCTTCCGCGGTGAGCCAGGAGCCGAAGAACCCGCCGAGCAGTACCGCCTGCGCGGGCTGGGTCAGGGTGCCCAGCGCGATCACGTCGCGCAGCGGCGTTCCCAGGTCCACTTCGAACACGCCGGGGTCGGCCAGCGCCCCGGAGAGGGTGACGAGGGTGGTGCCCGGGGCGTCGGGAGCGCCCTGGGAGCGGAACCAGGCCGGGCCGTAGCGGGCGATCAGGGCCAGGTGGGCGAGGGTTTCGACGTTGTCGACCAGGGTGGGCCGCTTCCCGACGCCGCGCTCGAACGGGCGCGGGGGCACGGAGGCGGGCTTGGCCGACTCGCCGTTGAGCCAGCCGATCAGCGAGGTCTCCTCGCTGGAGACGTAGTGGTGGGGTAGGCCGTGGACGTCGATCGCGATCGGGTCGACCCGGCGGTTCCAGCGCTCCTCGGCCGCTTCGCGCAGTGCGTCGACCAGGTGCGGCCGGGTTCGCGGCAGACACAGGTGCGCCTGATCGGCGCCCACGGCCAGGGCGGCCAGGACGATGCCGTCCAGGACAAGGTGCGGGGCCAGGGCGAGCAGTGTCCGGTCCTTGCTGCTGGCCGGTTCGCTTTCCATCCCGTTGGCCACGACCACCGCGCCGCCGCGGCCGTCGGAGACCGCGCGCAGTTTGCGCGCGGTGGGGAACGCCGCACCGCCGCGCCCGGTCAGCCCGGACTGCTCGACCGCGTGGATCAGTCGGCTCCGCCGGTGATCGGTCGTCAGGCCGGTGATCGGCGCGGAGCCGTAACGGTCCAGGTGCTCGCGAAGGCCCGCCGGCCGCCCGGACTCGTACCAGCCCGCCAGCAACCGGGGACCATGCGGGCGCGCCGGCTCACGGTGCTGAGCAGTCGCCTCCGGCGCGGTCCGCATCGAGTCGGCGTAGGAGCGCGGGCCGCGGGCCGACTGGGACGCTCCGGTGGGCACGTTCACCGAAAGCCTCCTGAGAGGAGCGCGCCCACAGCGGCGAGCGGCGGCCCTGCGGGTCCTGGTCCGGCGGCGCGGTGCGACCAGCCGGGCGCCAGTGGACCGCTGGTGAGGAACACCGACAGCAGTACGGGCAGGGCCCCGGCGACCAGCCCGGCCAGGACCCGGGCCGCCAGGTGGCCGGGGCCGGCGGTGTGCAGCCGCCACCAGCACGCGGCGGTGACCGACCCGACGCACAGGACGTAGAGCACCAGTTGCGGCTCCAGGCGGGTGTCGGTGCCGGTCCCGGCCGCGTGGAAGATCGCCACGGGCCAAGCGGCGTAGGCGAGGTAGTGCACTGCTTTCCAGCGGCGCAGTCCCAGGCGCAGTCGGACCATGCTGGTCAGTGTCACGGCCAGCAGCAGGTCGAAGGCCACCGTGCCCAGTCCGACCCACAGGGTCCGGTAGGGGGAGGCGAAAGGGATCACGATACTGATCCAACCGAGCGGGACGTACGTGTCGGCGATCGCCGTCAGGATGTGCACGATGAGGAAGACCAGGGCCAGCGAGGAGGTGTTGCGGTGTGCGGCGGCGATTTCGAACCGGCCCATCCGGCCCGGGGCGTACCGGGCGGCCGAGGTGATGCCGATCACCACGCTCAGGGTCAGCAGGATCAGGGCGACGGTGCCGCAGGCACGAGTGGCGAACCACAGCGGATTGCTCAGCAGTGTGCTCATCTACCGCTCCCGGCCCGGCCCGGTCACGAAGCTCCGGAGACGACCCGCGGCGGAGCCTGGGTCGGTGCCGGGGCCCGGGTCGGGGCCTGCAGGGCGGTGGTCGGGGGCGCGGGCTGCGCCGCGGCGGGTGTGGTCGCCGGGGCGGCGGCGGCGCCCGGTTGCGCGGTGGACGCAGTCGGCGCGGGTGCGCTGGTGGAACCGGGCGCGGCCCCGGGCTCGGTCTGACCCGCGCTCGACGGAGGGATCGGGCTCAGGCTCGACGTCGTTTTCCCCGGGGCCGCGCCGGCATACCCCGCGGCCAACACGACCGTGCCCGCGGCGGCGGCCGCAGTGGCCCACCCCGTCGCGATCCGGACCCGGCGCAGACCACGGTCCCGAACGTCCGCACCAGCGGCAGACCTACCAGACGGCTGACTCATCGCGGGCCTCCTGAAAGATACTCTCCGACGGCGCGTGAACGCCCGTGACTCCACCCTCGCACCCGGGCCCCGGGAAAGCGGTTCAGAACTTCTTCGGGAAAGGCAAAGATCACTGAATCCGGCCTTGAACAACACAGACGTTCGCAGATGGAGAGCTGCGGACTGGCCGGACGCTGACGGCGATCGTGATCGGGACGGCGCGGGCCGTTTGCGGATCGGGGCGTGCGGGTCAGCTTGCAGTGGAGGCGGAGCCGGGTCCGGAATCGTTGTGGCGGGTGGGTTGCCGGGGTGCGGCGGGCAGGTCGAGTTCGATGGTCAGCCCGCCGCCGGGGGTATCGGCCAGGCGGACGGCGCCGCCGTTGGCGGTGGCCAGGCGGTGCACGATGGCCAGGCCCAGGCCGTTGCCCCGGGCGCCGGCGTTGGCGTGGCGGTGGAACGCCGCCGCCTTGGCCGCCTCGTCCATACCGGGGCCGTCGTCAACCACGCGGACCAGTGCGCGGTCTCGGTCGGCCGCGCCGTGACCGCCGGCGGCCTCGATCCGCACCAGACCGCCGTCCGGGACCGCCTCCAGGGCGTTGGCCAGGATGTTGTCGAGCATCTGGTCCAGGTCCCCGGGCCCGAGATACGCCGTGACGGGCGCCGGGGCCCGGGTTTCCAGTCGCACCCGGCGTTCCCGGGCCACCGGCTGCCAGGCCGCCACCCGCTCGAAGGCCAGGGTGTCGGCGCGCACGGGCTCGGGCCGGGGCACCGTGGATTCCGCGCGGGCGACCGCGAGCAGGCCGTCGACCAGGCGGGAGAGTCGGCCGATCTCCTCCTGCGCCCCGGCCAGTTCCACCGCGGTCTCCTCGCCGACCTCCTCGGCCAGCACGTCCAGACGCAGGCGTAGCGCGGTCAGCGGGGTGCGCAACTGGTGCGAGACGTCGGCGACCCAGGTCTGGTGGCTGCGGATCAGGGTCTGGGTGCGTTCGGCCATGCCGTTGAAGGTCGCGGCGAGACGGCGTACTTCGCCCGGACCCCGGTCGGTCGGGGCGCGCACGCCGAGTGCTCCGTCGCCGAGTCGCGCGGCGGTGCGGCCCAGGTCGCTCAGCGGGCTCGCCACCCAGCGGGCCAGGCGCAGGGCCAGCAGCACGCCCAGGGCCAGGCCGCCGATGCCGGTCAGGGTCAGCCACCCCCACATGGCGGTGATCTTGTCGTCGAGCGGGTCGGCGGAGCGGGCCAGGACCACCGCGCCGGCGTTCTCGTCGTCGCTGACCGGAACCGCCACCCGCAGCCACACCCCGTCCCGGGCGGTGATGTCGCTGCTGTCCGGAGTCACGTGCGCGGCGAGGGCGCGGGCGTCGGGGCCGGTGGCCGCGTCGCACGAGGTGGAAGTCACCAGTGCGCCGCCGGCGGCGTAGACCGCGACGCAGTCCCCGTGCGCCGCGGCGGCACTGACCGCCGCGTCCATCGCGGCCGGTGGGCGGT
>Ga0302314_10017608_pt1 | contig 11966 bp, 8 predicted proteins | sample III_Palsa_N2_3_FD_200533 | JGI IMG/M metagenome (GOLD analysis project Ga0302314, IMG submission 200533) | Peat permafrost microbial communities from Stordalen Mire near Abisko, Sweden - III_Palsa_N2_3 | ecosystem: Environmental > Terrestrial > Soil > Palsa > Peat permafrost | place: Sweden...
AGGAGGCCCGCCCCATGCCCACCCCCACCGGCCCGCTCGCCGGCCTGCGCATCGTCGAACTCGGCGGCATCGGCCCGACGCCCTTCTGCGGCATGCTCCTCGGCGACCTCGGCGCGGAGGTGGTCCGGATCGACCGCCCGTCCGCCGCCGGGCGCCCCACCCCCTTCCCGGTACTGCACCGCAACAGCCGCTCCATCGCCGTCGACCTCAAGCACCCGGACGGCGCGGACACCGTGCTGCGACTGATCGACACCGCCGACGCGCTGATCGAGGGCTTCCGCCCCGGCGTCACCGAGCGACTCGGACTCGGCCCCGACGCCTGCCTCGCCCGCAACCCCCGCCTGGTCTACGGGCGTATGACCGGCTGGGGGCAGGACGGACCGCTCGCCCAGGAGCCAGGACACGACATCAACTACATCGCCCTGTCCGGTGCACTGCACGCCATCGCCCCGGTCGACGGCGACCCGCTGCCGCCGCTGAACCTGGTCGGCGACTTCGGCGGCGGCGGGATGCTGCTGGCGCTCGGCGTCGTCAGCGCACTGCTCAGCGCCCGGATCAGCGGCCACGGCCAGGTCGTGGACGCCGCGATGACGGACGGGACGGCGGCGCTGCTCGCCATGACCTACGGCTTCATGGCCCAGGGCATGTGGCAGGACAGGCCCGGCGTCAACCTGCTGGACGGCGGCGCGCCCTACTACGGGGTCTACCGCTGCTCGGACGGCCGGCATGTCGCGGTCGGCGCGATCGAGCCGCAGTTCCACGAGGCACTGCTGCGGGTCCTGGGACTGACCGACGACCCGGTGTTCGCCTCCCGCAACGATCGAGCGGCCTGGCCGGCGATGCGCGCCAGGCTCACCGAGGTCTTCGCCGCGCGCAGCCGGGACGAGTGGGCGGAGGCCTTCGACGGGCAGGGCGCCTGCGTCAGCCCCGTCCTCTCCCTGACCGAAGCCCCCGAGCACCCGCACCACGCGGCCCGGCGCACCTACCTGCCCGGCGCCACCGGCGGCCACCAGCCCGCACCAGCCCCGCGCTTCTCCCGCACCACCGCAGCGACCCCGCCGCAGCCGGCCCCCCTCGTCGGCACCGACACCGACCCCGTCCTGACCACAGCCGGCCTCACCCCCAACGACCTGCAGGCGCTACGCGCCAAGGGCGCCATCGCCTGAGAGCGCCGTCCCGCCACGACGGTGGGTCAACTCTCCTCCCCCGCCCAATTCTTACGGAGATCGAACGCCTGCCCTGCAAGCACCGCCGGAGGCCATTTCTGCGCTTACGGTGATGAACGAACCGGCGGCGGTCGCGAATTGCGAACCGGCCGCGAATTCCGTTCTCTGCAGGGGGAGTATCCGATGAAGCGCATCACCCGCACGGCCCGCACCGCCGCTATCGGCGTCGTCGTTGCCGCAGCCACCGCGCTTTTCGCCGCGCCGGCGAACGCTGCCACCGCCGGCGCCCAGCACCACTCGCACTCGTACTCGCACTCGCGGGCCGTGTTCGTGCAGAGTGACAGCACCAGCGGCAACACCGTCGTCGTCTACGACCGCGCCACGGACGGGGGCCTCACCCAGGCCGGGGTCTACCCCACCGGTGGGGTCGGCGGGATGCTGGCCGGCTCGGCTGTGGACCACCTCGCCTCGGAGGGGTCGCTGACGTTCGATCAGGACCACCACCTCCTCTACGCGGTCAACGCGGGCAGCAGCACCGTCTCGGTGTTCGCGGTGGACGGTGACCGGCTCAGCCTTCTCCAGGTCGTGTCCTCCGGGGGGACGTTCCCGGTCAGCGTCGCGGTCCACGGTGACCTCGTGTATGTGCTGAACGCGCTCGGCGGCGGGTCGGTCCAGGGGTACGTGCAGACCCCGTCGGGGCTGCAGCTCGTGCCGTCCTGGAACCGCTCGCTGGGCCTGGACCCGAGTGCCACACCGCAGTTCACGCACACTCCGGGGCAGATCTCGTTCACCCCGAACGGCTCCGCGCTCGTGGTCACGACCAAGGCCAACACCAACAGCATCGACGTCTTCCCGCTGGCCGGCCGGGCCCACACTCCCTCCGCCCAGCCGGTGGTGACCGTCGAGGCCGGCGCCGTGCCCTTCGGCTTCACCTTCGACCCGGCCGGACGGCTGGAGGTCACCGAGGTCGGGCCGGGGACCCTCGACACCTACACCGTCGGACGGAACGGCACCCTCACGGCCGTCGGTTCGGCGGCCACCGGGCAGGCCGCCACCTGCTGGGTGGTCAGGGCCGGGGACCGGCTGTACACCTCCAACGCCGGTAGCGCCACGCTGTCCGGGTTCCAGGACGGGGCGAAGGGCGCGCTCACCGCGCTCGGCAACACCGCGACCGACCCGGGCACCGTCGACGCGGCGGCCTCGCCCGACGGGCGCTACATCTATGTGCAGACGGGCGCGCAGGGCATCGTGGACGGATTCCGGGTCAACGCCGACGGTTCGCTCACCCCGGTCGGCTCGGTGACGGTGCCGGGCGGGGTCGGCGGGGAGGGGATCGCCGTGTCCTGAGCCGAGACCGGCGGGTCGGGTCGGAACTGGGCCGGACACACAGAGACACATGGACGCATAGAAATACGGAACTCCTGCGGACTGTCGTCCGCAGGAGTTCCGGTCGTTCGTTCAGGAAGTTCCCGGCCTCACAGTATGGTCGAGAGGGTGAACGCCTGGGTGGCGGTTCCGGCCGAGTTCTTGGCCGTGATGGTGAGGTGGTAGGTGCTCAGCAGCGCCAGGGTGGTGCCGGAGATGGTGGCGGTGCCGTTGGTGCCGGCCGTGAACGTCAGGCCCGAGGGCAGCGCCCCGGACTCGCTGAGGGTGGCCGTCGGGTAGCCCGTCGTCTTGATGGTGAAGCTGAACGGGATCAGGCCGAGCGCGGTGGCCGAGCTCGCGGTGGTGATCACCGGGGGTTGACCGACCGTCAGCGCCAGGGTCTGGCTCGTGGTGCCGACGGCGTTCTTGGCCGTGAGCGTCAGCGAGTAGACCCCGCCGGTGCCGGCCGCCGGGGTGCCGGACAGCGTCCCGGTGCCGTTGCCGTTGTCCTTGAAGGTCACCCCGGACGGCAGGGTGCCCGTCTCGGTCAGGGTGATCGGCGCGGTGCCGGTGGTGGTCACCGCGAAGGTGCCGGCGACGCCCGTGGTCAGGCCGGCCGTGCTGGCGCTGGTGATGGTCGGGCCGATGGCCTGGGTGACGGTGACGGTGACCGCCTCGCTGCCGGTGCCCGAGGCGTTGGTCGCGGTCAGGGTGACCGGGTAGGTGCCCGCCGTGCCCGAGGCCGCGGTACCCGAGATGGTCCCGGTGCCGTTGCCGTTGTCCTTGAAGGTGAGGCCCGAGGGCAGCGCGCCGCTCTCGGTCAGGGCGGGTGCCGGGTAGCCGGTGCTGGTGACCGTGTAGGTGCCGGACGTCCCGGTGTAGAAGGCCGCCGTGGTGGCACTGGTGACGGTCGGCGCCGACGAGACGGTCAGGGTGTAGCTCTGGGTGACCGCACCGGAGGCGTTGGTCGCGGTGATGGTGAGCGGGTAGCTCCCGCCGCTGGTCGCCGCCGGGGTTCCGGCCAGGGTGGCGGTGCCGTCACCGTTGTCGGTGAAGGTCACGCCGGACGGCAGGGCGCCGGTCTCCTTGAGCGCGGGGGCCGGGAGGCCGGTGGTGGTGACGGTGGTGCTGAAGGCCACGCCCGCGGTCGCCGAGGCGGTCGCGGCGCTGGTGATCATCGGCGGGGTGTTCTGCTGCAGCGTGGTGGATCCGCTGCCCGCCACCGAGGTCCAGGCCGAGAGGGTGCCGCCGTAGGCCTGGCCGAAGGCCGCGCAGTTGACGGTGGTGCCGGTCGGGGCCGTGATCGGCACCGAGACGGCGGTCGTGCCCGCGTTGGTGACGGTGACCGCTCCGTTGGTCTCGGAGGCGGTGACCGAACCGGCGGCCTCGGCCGCGCTCCAGGCGGTCTGCTCGCCGAGGACGTCGCCGATGGCGCCCAGGGTGAGCTGCTGGTACGGGGTGAGCGAGCTGAAGTAGCTGTCGTACTCGGCGAGCAGCGGGTTCAGCACCGAGTAGAGCAGGCCGTCGCCGGTGGTGTCCGGCGTGGTCGGCGGGGTGCCGCTGGTCGCCGGGCCCGCGGGCGGCGCGCCCATGATGTTGGTCTGGTGGACATAGCTGGGCCGCGGGTCGTTGCTCAGCATGTTGGTGAGCATGCCCGAGACCACGCTGTTGACGATGTCGGCGAAGGTCGCCGGCGAGGTCTCGCAGGTGGTCGTCGAACTCGCGACGCACTGGCCGCCCTGGGACACCGGGGTGTAGAGGGTGTTGTACTCGTCCACTTCCTGCGCCTCGGTCGAGGCGTTGTAGTAGATGTTGATCGGGTGCCGCGGGACGACCTGCGACGTGCCGTCCATGAACGGCTGCGAGGCCGCGTAGGTGCTGCCGGTGTAGGTCGCGCCGATGCCGAACTGGGTGTCGGGCGGGTTGGGGTAGACCTTCGAGGCGTCGTCGCCGACGTCCTTGATCCCGACCGCTTCCAGCGCCGGGATGAAGTACGGGTTCTGCTCCCAGGCCGACTCGTCCGCGTTCTCCGTGGTCGGCGGCGTCCAGCCGGGCTGTGTGGTGCCCGCGGCACCGGTGTCGGTGTAGCTGAGCTCCGCCTCGCCGCCGCCGGTGACGTCGGTGGTGGACGCCGGGTTCCCCGAGCTGTTGTCGGGGAGGGTCGCGGAGTCGGGAGTCGAGTAGGTGTCGATCAGCGACCAGTTGTTGCTCCCGGCCACCTCGCGGTAGATCTGGTAGTCGGCGGCGTGGCAGATGGCCTCCATCTGCAGGGTCACCGAGCCGCCCTGGGGGACGGTGAGCGCCGGGGTCACATAGGCCGCGGACTGGCCCGCGCTGGGCGAGTCGGTGAACTGGTCGGTGACCGCGTACTCGTAGCTGCCCGCGGCCAGGCTGCCGCCGCTGCTGTTGACCGTGGACGGGTCCAGGTCGGGCGGGTCGACGGTGGCCGGGTTGCCGGGGACGAGGTCCGCGAACCCGGAGTGGTTGCCGGGCACGAACACCTGCGGGTTCTCGCTGCCCAGGGCCAGGGCCGAGTTGGTGCTGGAGGTGATGCCCAGACCGCCGGTGCCCGGGGTGCTGCCCGGCGCGGACGACGCCCAGCTGGTGTTCTCGTTGAGCTCCGCCTCGATGTAGTTCTGCGTGGCGCAGCCGACGTCGAGGTAGGGGGTGTCGTAGGTGTGGCTGAGCCAGCCGAAGTCGTCGGCGTAGGGCTTGCCGGTGGCGGGGTCGGCTTTCTGGAACTCGGCGAGCACCGGGTCGGTGCCCGAGTTGTTCGCCTGGTACTCGACGCTGCCGCCGCCGTTGAACAGCTGGTCCATGCGGAAGCCGTTGGCCTGCGACCACTTGGCTGCGTAGTCGACGTCGGCGGCCTGCATGCGCAGGGCGTCGGCGTCGCTGTAGTCGATGGTGTGGGTGGTGCTGTCCCACGCGTCGTCGGGCGTGAAGGTGTCGTCGATGTCCATCTCGACGTAGTTGCGGTAGAGCCCCAGGTGCAGGCTTCCGGTCACCCAGTTGATCAGCCCCGGCGCCAGCAGCAGCCACTGCGTCTGGCTCGCGTTGTAGTCGAAGCCCAGCGTCAGCTCCGCCACTCCCGCCTGCGGGTCGGTGCTCGGGTGCTGGTAGACCCCGGCGAGGATGCCCCCGGCGGAGTTCTCCAGCCAGGGGGTGAACGGGGCCCCCGCCACCGCTGCTGCCGGGTAGCCGTAGGAGCCGGTGCCGAAGGGGACCGTGCCCTTGAGTTCGGGAAGCGCCGACTGCCCTGCCGGTGTGAGCGTTCCGGAGGTTCCGTCGAGCGCGCCGGAGCTGGTGTCGGTGAGTCCGAGGGCCGGGTTCGGGTAGCTGTACCCGTCGATCTGCCTGACCCCGAACGTCGATTCGAAGCTGTCCAGCGCGGTGAGCTGCCCGGCCGCGAAGTCGGAGGGGGAGTCGGCGATCACCACGCCGTTGAAGTACCCCTGCGATCCGCTGGACAGCGCCGGCAGGGTCACGGTCTCACTGCCCGCTGTGCCGGTGCCGTCGACCTCGGTGTAGGGCACCCCCTCGGTGGTCAGCGCGGCCTCCCAGGCCGCTGTCGTCGGATCGGAGGCGCCACCGCCCACTAAGAGCACCTTCAGATCCAACTGCGGGGGCGCCGCCGCCCCCGACACCGACGGCACGGCGGCCCCCGCCCCCGTGATCAGGGCGATGGTGGCCAATCCGGCCACCCACCCTCTCTTGCCTTGCCTCATTGCCTGACCCTCCCATGGCAAAAACCTCAACAGCCTCACTCGGCTGCCGCGCCAGAATGGCAGGCGGAGTGGGCGATGTATGGCGATTGCGGAGAGATTCAGCGAGAAGCCCCGGGATATCCGAACATGTGTCGGTTTCCATTGGCACTGTGCGAACAACTCAGACACGTGTGGGTGATGTCCTGCCAACTCACGGACAGTCCTTGACCCGTCCGTCCGCCACTGGTCCCACCACTAGTCCGCCGGACCGCTCGCGAGGGAGACGGTGGCACTGTGGGTCGCGCCGGTCAGGTCGGTCCACTGGATGCCGACCTTGTTGCCGGGGCTCTGCTGCGCCGTCAGCGCGCTCAGCGCGGCGGACGAGCTCACGGAGCTGCCGGCGAACGATGTGATCACGTCTCCCTGGGCCAGCCCCGCCTGCGCGGCCGGAGTGCTCGGGATCACGCCCTCGACCAGCGCGCCCGCGGACCCGCCGGAGCCCGCGCCGGTACCGGTGCCGGTGGATCCGATCTCCACGCCGAGGAAGGCCGTCGGGCCCACGTGCACGGCGCTGCTCGTCGTGCCCGCCTCGATCTGCTGGGCGATGGTCGACGCGGCGTCGACGGGGATGGCGAACCCCGCCGTCGTCTGACCGCCGGACGACTGGACACCGCTGGCCTCCGAACCGGCCACGTCCACACCGACCACCTTGCCCGAGGAGTCGACCAGCGGCCCGCCGGAGTCGCCGGGCTGGACGTCCGCGCTCACCTGGATCAGCCCGGTCAGCTGCTCGGCCGTGCCGCTCAGCTGGTCGTTGGCGCTGATCGACTGGTTGAGCGCGGTGACGGACCCGGCCGCGGCGGTCGGCGTGTATCCCACGCCGCCCGCGTTGCCTATGGCCGTGACCTGCGCACCGACGGCGACCTTGGAGGAGTCCCCGAGCGTGGCGGTGGCCAGCCCCGAGGCGTTCTGCAGCTTCAGCACGGCCACGTCGAGGGTGCGGTCGTAGCCGACGACGGTGGCGGTGTAGGTCCGGCCGTTGCCCACATCGGTCGCGGTGATCGTGGTGGCCCCGCTGATCACATGGTTGTTGGTGAGCACCTCGCCGGAGGAGGTGAGCACGATGCCGGTGCCCGCGGCCTGGACGTCCTGGTAACCGAGCGTGGTGTCGATGTCCACCAGCTCCGGGTCCACCGTGGCGGCGACCCCACTGGAACCACTGTTCGATCCACCGTTCGAGCCGCTGCTGCCGCTGGGCTGCGGCTGGGGGAAGAGCGGGTTGCCGGGGAAGGCGGAGGGCCCCGGGGAGGCGGACTGCCGCCAGTAGGCGTGGCCGATGCCTATACCGGCGGCCAGCGCCAGCACCACGGCCAGCAGCACCGCCAGCAGGGTCCGCACCGGATGCCGTCGGGACCGCGCGGGCGGATACGGGTAGGGCGGGTACTGCGGCTCGTACTGCGGCTCGTGCTGCGGCGGATAGGGGGGCATGGGCGGAGGCATCTGCGGGGACATCGGTGGCGGATTCCAGCCGGTGCCGTCCTCGCCGCCTGCTCCGGTCGGCGGCTGCGCACCGTAACTTTCGCTCATGACGGCCCCCATGGGTTCCGACTCGGACGAGATAAAGGGTTCTGTCCTCACTCCATGATGCGGGTACTCCGCGTAAGTGCACCGTCAACCGGAGATGTGCGCCGCCGCACCGCGGAGCAGCAGCAGGGCGACGTCCACCCCGGCCAGCCCCAGCGTCGCCAGGAAGGGGGCTCGGCTGTCCGGTGCCGTCCACCGGGTCGGCGGCAGCGACACGACGACGGCCAGGGCCCCGGTGGCACCGAGCCCCGCCCAGCCCACGACACCCGGGTCCCCGGGCGGCCCGAGGACCAGGGCGGCCGAGGCCCCGAGCAGCGCCAGGGCCGCCAGCGCCCCGGCGCGGCGCTGCCCCAGCCGCTGGGGCAGGCCCCGGACGCCCGCGGCGAGGTCCGCGTCGATGTCCGGCAGGACATTGGTGACGTGGGCGCCCACGCCGAGCAGCGCCCCCGCCGCCAGCAGCCACACCGGAGGCCAGGGCCGGCCAGGGAGTCCGAGGGCCACGAAGGCGGGCAGCAGCCCGAAGCCGAGGGCGTAGGGCAGCCAGGACAGGGCGGTCCGCTTGACCCCGAGGTTGTAGCACCAGCCGGCGGCGACCCCGGCCAGGTGCGCGGCCCCGGCGAGCAGGCCGGAGGCCAGGGACAGCGGCACACAGAGGGCCAGTGCGCACCCGGCCGCGACCGCCACCGTCCCGGTCCTCAGCGCCCCCGACACGAGGGGTTTGTCCCGGCGCCGCGCCGCGGTGTCGCGGGCGACGTCGATCCAGTCGTTGCTCCAGCCGATGGACAGCTGCCCGGTCAGCACCGCCAGGGCGACCAGCAGGCAGCCGGCGGTGCTCCGCCCGGACGCCGCCGCCAGCGCTGTGACCAGGACGGCGACCGCGAAGGAGGGGGCGGGGTGGGCGGCCCCGAGCAGCGTCGGCAGCGCCCGGGAGCGGGCGGCAGGGCCGGGACCGACGGGGTCATCGAGCATGCGGGGAGGCCTCCGTCATCTGCCAACACGCATGCAGGACGCGCTATGTGATATTCGATCAGTTGACGCCTAGTATGGCGCAATGACCCGAATCGTCGCGGTCCACGGCGTGCTCCCGCCACACCGGTACGAACAGTCCGAGATCACCGACGCCTTCGCCGAGATGTGCAGCCTGCCCCCGGGCAAGGACCGCAACGTGCTGGAACGGCTGCACCGCAACTCCACGGTCCGCAGCCGCCATATCGCCCTCCCGCTGGAGCGCTTCGCCGCCCTCAACGGCTTCGGGGAGTCCAACGACGCCTTCATCGAGGCCGCGCTGCCGTTGGGGCAGCGGGCCGTCGTCGGGGCGCTCGACCGGTCGGGGCTGCGTCCGGAGGACATCGACCTGGTCGTCTCCACCACGGTGACCGGCATCGCCGCCCCCTCGCTGGAGGCCCGGCTGGCCGGGCCGCTGGGGCTGCGCCCCGATGTGAAGCGGGTGCCCCTGTTCGGTCTCGGCTGCGCCGCGGGCGCCGCCGGACTGGCCCGGCTGCACGACTACCTCGAAGGCCACCCCGGGCAGGTGGCGCTGCTGCTCTCGGTCGAGCTGTGCTCGCTGACCCTGCAGCGGACCGACTCCTCAATGACCAACCTGGTGGCGGGCGCGCTCTTCGGGGACGGGGCCGCCGCCATCATCGCGGTCGGCCGGGAGCACCCCCTCGCCCGGCAGCCCCGGCAGCCGACCGTGGTCGCCTCCCGCAGCCGCCTCTTCCCCGGAACCGAGTCCATGCTGGGCTGGGACATCGTGGACAGCGGCTTCCGGATCGTCCTCGGGGCCGACCTCCCCGACCTGGTCCGCCGCTGCCTGGGCGACGAGGTCCGGGGCTTCCTCGCCGACCACGGCCTCACCCCCGCCGACATCACCGGCTGGATCTGCCACGCCGGCGGCCCCCTGGTGCTCGACGCGGTCCGGGAGACCCTGGAGCTGCCCGCCGAGGCGCTGGAGCTGACCCGGCACTCACTGGCCGAGGTCGGCAACCTGTCCTCGGCGTCCGTGCTGCACATGCTCCGCGACACCCTGGACCGACCCGTACCGCCACCGCCGGGAACGCCCGGACTGATGCTGGCGATGGGTCCGGGCTTCAGCACCGAACTCGTCCTCCTCCGCTGGTAGGCGCCCTGTGTCCCCCTATGCCGTACTCGTGCTGCTGGTGGCGCTGGAGCGCCTCGCCGAGCTCGTCACCGCCCGCCGCAACACCGCCTGGAGCATGGCCAGGGGCGGTGTCGAGTACGGGCGCGGCCACTACCCGGTGATGGTCCTGCTGCACACCGGCCTGCTGGTGGGCTGCCTCGCGGAGAGCGGGTGGGGACACCGGCCGTTCCTGCCGGCCCTGGGCTGGCCGATGCTGGCGCTGGCCCTGGGCGCGCAGGCGCTGCGCTGGTGGTGCATCAGCACGCTGGGGCCGCGCTGGAACACCAAGGTCATCGTCGTTCCCGGGCTGCCGCCGGTCACCGGCGGCCCCTACCGGTGGCTGACCCACCCCAACTACCTGGCCGTGGTCGTCGAGGGCTTCGCGCTGCCGCTGGTCCACGGCAACTGGCTCACCGCGACCGGCTTCACCCTGCTCAACCTGCCGCTCATGGCCACCCGGATACGGTGCGAGAACGCCGCTCTGGCGACCCTGCCCCCGGCCCGGGCCGCCGTCCCGACGACGACATGATCGACCTGCTGGTGGTCGGCGGCGGCCCGGCCGGGCTGGCCACCGCCATCCATGCCGCCCGCGCCGGGCTGGACACGGTCGTCGCCGAACCGCGGCCCACCCCCATCGACAAGGCCTGCGGCGAGGGCCTGATGCCCGGCGCCGTGCGGGCGCTGGCCGCCATGGGAGTCGCGGTCGAGGGGCATCCCCTCCGCGGCATCCGCTACCTGGACGAGCGGCACGTGGCCGAGGCCCGGTTCCGGGACGGTGCCGGGCGCGGAGTCCGGCGCACCGAGTTGCAGGCCGCGCTCGCCCGCCGGGCCGCGGAGCTGGGCATCCCGGTGATCCCGCTGCGGGCGGGCGTTGTCCGGCAGGACGCCGACGGCGTCACCGCGGCCGGGCTCGGCATCAGCGCCAGATACCTCGCGGCGGCGGACGGCCTGCACTCGCCGATCAGGCGCCAACTCTCCCTGGAGCAGACCGATCCGCGCCCCTCGCGGTACGGCCTGCGCCGCCACTTCGCGGTCCCGCCGTGGACGGACTGCGTCGAGGTGCACTGGTCGCCGCGGGCGGAGGCCTATGTCACCCCGCTCGGCCCCGAGCTGGTCGGCGTCGCCGTGCTGACCACCGAGCGCGGCCCGTTCCCGGCCTCCCTCGACCGGTTCCCCGGGCTGGCCGCCCGGCTGCCCGCGACCGCCGCCACCGGTGTACGGGGCGCGGGGCCACTGCGGCAGCGGGTCCTGCGCCGGGTGGCGGGCAGGGTGCTGCTGGTCGGCGACGCCGCCGGCTACATCGACGCGCTGACCGGCGAGGGGATCTCCCTCGCCCTCGCCACCGCCGCGGAGCTGGTGCGCTGCGTCGGCGGTGGCCGGGTCCAGGACTACGAGGCGGCCTGGCTCCGGGCGTCCCGGCGGCACCGGCTGCTCACCGAGTCGCTGCTGTGGGCGCGGGCCCGCCCGCGCCTGGCCCGGAGCATCGTCCCGGCCGCGTCCCGTCTGCCCGCCGTCTTCACCGCCCTGGTCAACCAGCTCGCCTGACGTTGAATCCTTATGGCCTTCTCACCAACGCTTGCTAGCTTGCGCAAACGTGCAACAGGCAGCCTGTGACGGCGGCCCGACCAGCCGGAAGCCGACCCGGCGCGTGCTCCTAAGGATGAGACGGATGAGCGAGTTCCAATCCCCCCTTCAGGACGAGGGACGGGCGGCCCAGCGCCGGCGCACCAAGGGCAAGCGCAAGAAAGTCCTGAAAATCGTCGCCTTCACGGCGGCGGGCACGCTGGTCGTCGGCGGAGCCGGTGTCGCGTACGCCTACACCAAGCTGAACGGCAACATCAAGACCGTCTCTCTGTCCACGGGCAAGGACAAGGTGAACCTGGGCACGGAGAAGCCGGACGCCTTCGGCCGGACCCCGTTGAACATCCTGCTCCTGGGCTCGGACACCCGCGACACCGCCGCCGACTGCGCCATCGGCGGCGACTGCGGCGACGGCGGAGCCGG
>Ga0302314_10017610_pt1 | contig 11965 bp, 9 predicted proteins | sample III_Palsa_N2_3_FD_200533 | JGI IMG/M metagenome (GOLD analysis project Ga0302314, IMG submission 200533) | Peat permafrost microbial communities from Stordalen Mire near Abisko, Sweden - III_Palsa_N2_3 | ecosystem: Environmental > Terrestrial > Soil > Palsa > Peat permafrost | place: Sweden...
CCCGCGGGGCCGCCGGGGGCGCGGCCCAGGTCCCGGCGCCGACCCTGGCGGCCGCGCGGGCGGCCCTCGGCGGCGACGGGCACGACGGGGTGGCGATGGCCCGGGCCGACCGGCGCCTGTCGGTCACGTTCGCCGCGCCCGACGGCCCGACCGTGCTGCTGGCGTCATGGGGGGACGGCAGCTCCCCCGACGACGCGACCGACCTGCTCGAGGACGCGGCCCACTCGCTGCGGATGGCGCTCGAGCGCGAGCGGGCGCTGGTCGCGCGCCAGGAGGCGATGGCCCTGCGGCAGTCGCGCGAGCTCCAGCAGGCGTTCCTGCGCAGGCTCAGCCACGAGCTGCGCACGCCGCTCACCGCGATCACCGGGTACGCGACCTCGCTGCTCCAGCAGGACGTGACCTGGGACGCGGAGTCGCAGCAGCGTTTCCTGTCGCGCATCGCGGCCGAGTCCGCCCGTCTTGGCCGGCTGGTCAACGACCTGCTCGACTTCTCCGCGATCGAGTCGGGGATCTTCCGGCTGAACAGCGACTGGTGCGACATCCCGCTGGTGCTCGACGCGGCCGTCGCGGTGCTGCCGCCGGAGGCGGCGGCGGGCGTCCAGGTGCGGGACGCGCCCGGCCTGCCCGCGATCTGGGCCGACCACGACCGGCTCGAGCAGGTGTTCGTCAACCTGCTCAGCAACGCGCTCAGCCACAACCCGCCGGGGACCCGGGTGGTCGTCACGGCCGAGGCGGCCGGGCCGACCAACGGCTCCCCCGCCACGGTCACGATCCGGGTCGCCGACGACGGCGACGGCCTGCCGCCCGAGCTCGCGCGGGCCGTCACCGAGGCGGCCCACGGGCGCACGCCGCGCTGGGACGACGTGATGGCGTCGGACGGGGTCCGGCCCTGGCGGCGCGGGGCGGGCACCGGGCTCGGCCTGTCGATCGCGGGCGGGATCGTGGCCGCGCACGGCGGCCTGATGGAGCCCGAGCCCGCCGACCGGGGGACCTCCTTCCTGATCACCCTGCCGGTGGAAAAGCCCGCCGACAAGCCGGTCGTCCGCCCGGTCAGGCCCGTAGCGACAGCCAGGCCCGTAGCGACAGTGGCGAAGACAGCCCGTGGAGAAGCCAAGTGAGCGAACCGACGATCTCGACCAGGGTGCTCATCGTGGAGGACGACCCGAACATCGTCGACCTGATCAGGTCGAACCTGACGGTCCGGGGCTTCGACACGCTGGTGTCGACCGACGGCAGCAAGGCCCTGACCATGCTGGAGACCGAGCAGCCGGACATGGTGCTGCTCGACCTGATGCTGCCCGAGGTCGACGGCTTCGAGCTGTGCAGGCAGATCCGCGAGCGGTCCTCGGTCGCCATCATCGTGGTGTCGGCCCGCGGCGGCGAGCGGGACAAGGTGACCGCGCTGAACATGGGCGCGGACGACTACATGACCAAGCCGTTCGGCATCGAGGAGCTGCTGGCCCGGATCCTGGCCACGCTCCGCCGGACCCGGCCCGCCGAGGCGACCCTGGAGCCGGTTCCGCCGGTGATCACGATCGGCGCGGTCGAGATCGACCTGGCCGGCCAGCTGGTCCGGCTGGACGGCGAGCGGGTGCACCTCACGCCGACCGAGTTCGCCCTGCTCCGCGAGCTGGCCCTGAACCGCGGCAAGCTGCTGTCGCGCACCCACCTGCTGCGCCGGGTCTGGGGGCGCGGGTACGAGACGGAGACCGAGTACGTGCGGGTGTATATCAGGCGGCTGCGGTCCAAGCTCGAGCGCCCCGGCAGCCCGCCGCTCATCCTCACCCAGCCCCGCGCGGGCTACCGGCTCGCCGCCGACTAGCACGCGTCGCGGCCCGCGACACCCCACGCGAATAACTACTTTGGGTGACTGTGATGTATCGTACCGTAAGCAGAACGTTGCGGAGAGATTAACGCTCGACAAACGGATTGGTTACGAAAAGGTCTCGGCTATTACCGCTAGAACCTTAGCGCAGTCTGAGTGTTAACCCTTTTTTAACGGTTTTACAAAAGTGTTAACGGGAACGTTTCTCCCCGCAGTCCTACGATTCCGCAGAGGTGCCCGGTCGAGACAGAGACCGGGCTCACCACGGATCTGGTCTCGCACATGCCCGGTGGGCATGTCTCGACTCAATAAGCGAGGTACATCGTTGTATTCCGTTACAGCACGAGCAGGACTGGCGGTCACGGCCGCCGCTGCCGCGCTGCTTCTCGCGGCCTGTAGTAGCAGCAGTAGCAGCAGCAGCAGTAGCACCCCAGCCACGTCGGCCTCGGCGAGCACGAGCATGAGCGCCAGCGCGAGCGCGAGCAGCAGCTCGAGCACGGCGTCCGCGTCGATCTCAGCGACCGACCTCACCAATAACTTCTCCGCGATGGCGGCGCTGAAGTCGATCGCCGCCGCGGGCACCGGCAACGTCGCGGTGATCCTTCCGGACACCGTGTCCTCCACCCGCTACGTCGAGTTCGACGCGCCATACCTGAAGGACGCGTTCACCGCCGCCGGGCTCACCAGCTCGCAGTTCACCATCCAGAACGCTCTCGGCAGCGACTCGACTCAGCTGACCGACGCCGAGTCCGCCATCACCAAGGGCGCGAGCGTGCTGGTCGTCGACCCGCTCGACTCCGGCGTCGGCGCGCACATCGAGTCATACGCCAAGTCCCATGGCGTGGCGGTCGTCGACTACGACCGGCTCACCCTTGGCGGCAGCCGGTCCTACTACGTGAGCTTCAACAACGTCGAGGTCGGCACCCTCATCGGGAAGGGCCTGGTCTCCTGCGTCGCCTCCTGGGGCGTCAAGACGCCCAACGTCATCGTCATGCGGGGCGCCCCGACCGACAACAACGCGACGCTGTTCGCCCAGGGCTACGACGCGGTGCTGAAGCCGTACTTCTCCTCCGGCAAGTGGGTGGACGTCTCCAACCCGGCCGGGACCTGGGACCCGCCGACGGCGCTGTCTGAGTTCCAGCAGCAGTACACCGCGCACAAGAACATCAACGCGGCGCTGATCCCGAACGACGAGAACGGCGCCCCGATCATCCACTACCTGCAGGGCCAGGGCGTGAAGGCGAAGACCTTCCCGACCACCGGGCAGGACGCCACCCTGACCGGCCTGGACAACATCCTGTCGGGCTACCAGTGCGGCACCGTCTACAAGCCGATCTACGAGGAGGCGCAGGCCGCCGCCGCGCTCGCGATCTACGTGCGGGACAAGCAGACCCCGCCCTCCTCGCTGGTCAACGGCACGACCGAGGACACCACGGCCCACGTCGCCGTGCCGTCGGTCCTGCTCGCGCCGGAGTGGGTCACCACCGCCAACATGAACAGCACGGTCATCGCCGACAAGTTCGTGCCGGCATCGCAGCTGTGCGCGGGCTCGTTCGCCACCGACTGCAAGGACGCCGGAATCTCCGGTTGATCAAGGAGCACTCCACCGTCCGGGGTGCGGGCCTCACCGCCCGCACCCCGGACGGGGTCATCAACCAGGAACGAGCCGGATCAGGCAGGATATGACCGTGAATGACGACGCAGAGCCGCTGCTGCGGCTGCGCGGTATCGGGAAGAGCTTCGGCCCGGTGCGCGCTTTGAATGACATTGACCTCGACGTCCCGGCCGGGCAGGTCACCGCCCTTGTCGGCGACAACGGCGCGGGCAAGTCAACGATGATCAAGACGATCTCGGGGATCTGGGAGCCGTCCCACGGGGAGATGTTCTGGCAGGGCAAGCCGGTTCACTTCCACTCCCCCAAGGAAGCGAGCGACGCCGGGATCGCCACGGTGTACCAGGATCTCGCGCTCTGCGACAACCTCGACATCGTGCAGAACATGCTGCTCGGCCACGAGGTGCTCACCCGCGCCGGGTTGCTCAACGAGATCACGATGGAGAAGACGGCCAAGCAGACCCTGGCCGACCTGAGGGTTACCACGGTCCGCAACATCCGCCAGCCGGTCGGCTCGCTGTCCGGCGGCCAGCGGCAGTCGGTCGCGGTGGCCAAGGCGGTCATGCTCAACGCCAAGCTGGTGATCATGGACGAGCCCACCGCGGCGCTCGGCGTCTCGCAGACCGCGCTCATCCTCGATCTCATCGGGCGTTTGTCGGCCCGCGGCATCGCCGTGCTCCTGATCTCGCACAACCTGGCCGACGTGTTCCAGGTGGCGGACCGGATCGCCGTCATGTACCTCGGGCGCCTGGTTGTCACCGGTCCCAAGTCCGATTTCACCACCGATTCAGCGGTCCACTGGATCACCACGGGCGCCGGCCCGGGTGCCAGTCCCACCGCGGCACAGATCGCGGGGGCCTGAGTCATGACGTCCGTGAACCAAGAGCCCGCGAGCCAGGAGCCCGCCGAGCTGATGTCCACGCCCGACGCGTCCGCCGACCTGCTCGCTAACTCGATGGGCGACTATCTCCGTATCGTCGGCAGGCGAGTCCGCGCGGGCGAGAGCGGCGCCCTCCCCGTCGTCCTCGGCCTGGTCGCCATCGTGATCTTCTTTCAGGTCAAGAACTCGCTGTTCCTGTCGGCGGGCAACCTGGTCAACCTGATGGCGCAGTCGGCGTTCATCATCACGCTCGGCATGGCCGAGATCTTCGTCCTGCTGCTCGGTGACATCGACCTGGCGGCCGGGTACACCGCCGCCTGCGCCGCGGTGATCGCGCTGTGGATGCTGGCGCTGGGCGACCCGTTGTGGGTCGCGGTGGTCGTCGCGCTCGCGGCGGCGGCCGCGTACGGTGCCCTGCAGGGGATCGTCATCTCCCGGCTGAAACTGCCCTCGTTCGTCGTGACCCTGGCCGGCCAGCTCGGCCTGTCGGGCGTGCTGCTCTACCTGATCAATGCCACCGGCAGCATCGGCGTCGGCGGCGTGATCGAGCTGCACAACTCCATCATCAACGACATCGAGAACGGTCAGCTCAACCCGACCGCCACCTGGATCGTCATGATCGCCATCGTGGCGGTCGCGGGCGCGTTCATGTTCTACGGCGACTTCCGCCGCCGCTCCGCGGGCCTGGTTGCCCCGCCGGTGTCGGTCACGCTGCTGAAGGTCGCCGGGATCGTCGCCGCCGGGATCATCGTGGCGGCGGTCGCGAACCAGAACCGCGGCCGGCTCATCGTCCTCGAGGGCATGCCCTGGGGCGTGCTCGTCGTGCTCGCGCTCCTGTTCGCGTGGACGATGCTGATCGGCCGGACCAAGTTCGGCCGGTACGTGTACGCGATCGGCGGCAGCACCGAGGCGGCGCGCCGGGCCGGGATCAACCTCGTGCGGGTCCGCACGCTCGCGTTCATGTTCGCCGGGCTGACCGCGGGGATCACCGGTATCATCTACGCCTCGTATCTCGGGTCGATCTCCAACGGCGTGCAGGGCGGCCAGACCGTGCTGAACGCCATCGCGGCGGCGGTCATCGGCGGCACCAGCCTCTTCGGCGGACGCGGCAAGATGCTGCACGCGGTGCTCGGCGGCCTGGTGGTGGGCGTCATCTACAACGGCCTGGAACTGCTCGGCCTGTCCGCGGCGGCCCAGCTCATGTGGACGGCGCTGGTCCTGCTGGCGGCGGTCATCGTCGACCGGATCACCCGGCGCGGCGCGGCCGGAGTTTAACCGCCGCGGCTAACCGATACTGGAGCGGTGAACGACAATCAAGGGCGACGGCGGACCGGACGGTCCGCCGTCGCCGCGCGTCCGCGGGTCGCCGTGCACCTCCAGACCAGGCTCGGCACCGCGGAGATCGTTCCCGACCTCGACCGGGCCGACGCGTGGCTGCTGTTCATCGGCGGCGTCCCGCAGAGCGGGGTGGACCTGGCCGACCCCGGGTACCTGGAGTTCGAGTACGTCCGGCGGATCGGGCACGTCGCCGACCTGGCGTTTCCCGCGGGCGAGCCGGTCCACGCCCTGCACCTGGGCGGCGGGGCGCTCACCCTCCCCCGCTACCTCGCGCACACCCGGCCGGGGTCGCGTCAGCTGGTCGCCGAGCTCGATGACACGCTCACCGAGCTGATCCGCGAGCACCTGCCGCTGCCGAGCGGGCACCGGATCCGGGTGCGGGCCGCGGACGCCCGCCAGGTGACCGAGTCGGTCCGGCCGGGCACCTACGACCTGGTGATCAGCGACGTGTTCGCGGGCGCGCTGACCCCGCCGCACCTCACGACGGCCGAGTACGCGGCCGCGGCCGCCCGCGCGCTGCGGCCGGGCGGTATCTACGCGGTGAACGTGGCCGCCGGGCCGTCGCTCGAGGGCGCGCGGTCGGCAGTCGCCACGGTCCGTTCCTCCTATCGGGAGACGTGCATGGTCGCCGAGGCGAGCGTGCTTCGCGGACGCCGGCGGGGCAACCTCGTGATCTTCGCGAGCGACCAGCCGCTGCCGGAGGCGGCGCTGCGCCGGGCGACGGCGGCCGACCCGTTCCCGGCCCGGGTGGTCGCGGGCGAGGAACTGCGGCGCTTCGTCTCCGGCGCGCCCGTGATCACCGACGCGGACGTGGCAGCTCACACGGCCGAGCCGGCCGAAACATTTCCGCAGCCAACAAAGTGGTAACACGCCAGATTTGAGGGCTAAGCGTGCCCCCGGTTCTTCTACCCTTGCCCTATGCCCTTGCCCCCATCAGGTTGGTACCCGGATCCGTACGGCACGCCCGATCTGCTCCGCTGGTGGGACGGGTCGGTCTGGACCCATCACACGCACCAGGAGGGGGCCGCCGCGGCCGACGGCGGCGCGCGTTCGGTCAGCGCGTCGCCCAATACGGCCGCGCTGACCAGGGCTGAGCCTCCCACCGGGCCGCCGACGTCGCCGCAGCCCGCGCTGCCGGCCACGACCGTGCAGGGGGCGGTGCCAGCCGGCGGCTACGACTCCGGCGGCTACCAGCCGGCCGCCACCCGGGTGCAGGCGCCGGTTCAGCCGACGGCCTACCAGCCCGCGGCCTTCCAGTCCGGCGGCTACGAGCCGACCGCCTACCAGCCGACCGCTTACCAGTCCGGCGGCTACCAGCCGGGGTCCTATCAGTCGGGCGGCTACCAGCCGGGCGGCGCGGCCCAGTCCGGTGCCTTCCAGACGGGTGCTCCCCAGCCGGGCGGCGGCGACGGGACGCAGGTGCTGTTCTTCGGCAACGACGGGTGGCAGGGGCCAGGCGGGCCAGGCGGGCCAGGCGGCCCGGGCGGCCCGGGCGGCCCGGCGCAGTACGGGTACGGCTACCAGGAAGCCCAGCGGCGGCGGCGGATGTGGCTGATGATCGGGCTCGCGGCGGGCACCGCGGTCGCGGTCGCGGTGGTCGCGGTCATCGTCGCCGGCCTTGGCTCGTCCCCGGCCACCTCGGTCGCGGACCAGACGCCGGCCGCGCCGACGACTCCGGCCGCGGCGGCCTCGCCCACCCCGACGCCGAGCGCGACGCCCTCCCCCTCGCCCAGCGTCTCGACGAGCGCGGCCGCGGCGACGCTATCGGACGGCCAGTCCGGCCTGTCCTACACGGAGCTCTCCTCGCCCTGGCAGGCGACCTGCCCGGCCGACCTGAACAACGGCGCGTTCACCTTCACGTCCGGGGAGTCGGCGGTCGCCGGGCAGGTCAACGGCGGGCAGACGACCTGGTACGGGGAGGCCTGCGCGGGACCGCTCCCCCAGCAGTACGGGTACACCGGGGTGAGCGACCTGGAGAACATCGCGACCAACCTGGCCGACACGTTCGGGGGCGCCTACTACAACGCGCTCGCCCACACGGCCACGCCCGAGGTGAGCCAGCCGGTGACGGTCAGCGGCCACGCCGGCTGGGAGTACACGTTCGAGATCACCTACACCGACATGCAGGGGCAGGGGGTGACCTGGGCCAACGAGCAGGCCGCGGTGGTGGTCGCCGACACCGGGACCGGGGACACCCCGGCGGTGTTCTTCACCTCGATCCCGGCGAACCTCGACGAGTCCAACGTGGCCTCGCTCGTCTCGTCGCTGCGGCTGTCGGTGCTGCCGCAGGCGAGCAGCAGCCCGAGCGACGACGGGTCGCCGAACGACGACGGGTCACCCAACCCGTAACCGGCTCGCTTTGTCCCCGTTTTCTGTCGTGCTAGCGACAGAAAACGGGGACAAAGTCACGCGGGCTGACGGCGGTCAGGAGTTGACCGGGAAGCCGAGGTTGACGCCGCCGTGGCTCGGGTCGAGCCAGCGGGAGGTGACGACCTTGCCGCGGGTGTAGAAGTGCACGCCCTCGGGGCCGTGCATGTGGGTGTCGCCGAACAGGCTGGCCTTCCAGCCGCCGAACGAGTAGTAGGCCATCGGGACCGGGATCGGCACGTTGACGCCGACCATCCCGATCTCGGCCTCGGAGACGAACCGCCGGGCGGCGCCGCCGTCGTTGGTGAAGATCGCCACGCCGTTGCCGTAGGGGCTGCCGTTGACCAGGTCGACGGCCGTGGCGTAGCTGTCGGCGCGGATCACCGAGAGCACCGGGCCGAAGATCTCGTCGGCGTAGGCCGACATCTCCGGCGTCACGTGGTCGAGCAGCGACGGCCCGAGCCAGAAGCCGTCGGCGTGCTCGCCGCCGGGCTCGGCCCCGGTGACCGGGTGGGCGCGGCCGTCGATGGCCAGGGTGGCGCCCTGCTCGACCCCGCTGTCCAGGTAGGACGCGACCTTGTCCCGGTGGGCCCGGGTGACCAGCGGCCCCATCTCGGACCGCTCGTCCCGGCCCGGGCCGACGGTGAGCTTGGCCACCCGCTCGGCGATCTTCGCGACGAGGTCGTCGCCGACCGGGTCGACGGCGACGAGCGCGGAGATCGCCATGCAGCGCTCGCCGGCCGAGCCGAACCCGGCGTTGACGGCGGCGTCGGCGGCCAGGTCCAGGTCGGCGTCGGGCAGCACGATCATGTGGTTCTTGGCCCCGCCGAGGGCCTGGACCCGCTTGCCCGCCTGGGTGCCGGTCTCGTACACGTAGCGGGCGATCGGGGTCGAGCCGACGAAGCTCACCGCGGCGATGCCGGGGTGCCCCAGGATGGCGTCGACCGCGACCTTGTCCCCGTGCACGACGTTGAAGACGCCGTCGGGCAGGCCGGCCTCGGCCCAGAGCCGGGCCAGGAGGATGGACGCGGAGGGGTCCTTCTCCGAGGGCTTGAGTATGAAGGCGTTGCCGGCCGCGATCGCCACCGGGAACATCCACATCGGCACCATGGCCGGGAAGTTGAACGGGGTGATCCCGGCGACCACGCCCAGGGGCTGCCGGATCGAGTAGCTGTCCACGCCGGTGGAGACGTTCTCCGAGAACCCGCCCTTGAGCAGGTGCGGGATGCCGCAGGCGAACTCGATGACCTCGAGGCCCCGGGCGACCTCGCCCGCCGCGTCCGACGCGACCTTGCCGTGCTCGTCGGTGATGAGCGCGGCCAGTTCGGCCGTGTGGTTCTTCACCAGCTCGCGGAAGGCGAACAAGATCGTGGCCCGCTTGGCCAGCGAGACCCGGCCCCAGGTCTTCGCCGCCTGCCGGGCGACGCTGACCGCGTCCTCGACGTCCTGCGCGGACGCGAAGTCGACGGTGCCGCTGACCCGCCCGGTGGCCGGGTTGTAGATGTCGCCGCGGCGCTCGGCCTCGCCCGTCCAGGGCTTGCCGCCGATCCAGTGGGTGACGTGCTTGCCGGTTTCCCCGGCCATTACGCGGCCGCTCCGGCGTCGACGGCCCGGAGCGCGTCGAGCAGCAGGCCGAGGCCCTCGCGGGCCTCGTCGGTGCTGAGCGTGAGCGGCGGGGCCATCCGCAGCGTCGCGCCGTACAGCCCGCCCTTGCCGACGAGCAGGCCGCGCTCCTTGGTCGCCTCCAGGACCTTGCTGGCCAGGGCCGGCGAGGGCGCGCCGGTGGCCGGGTCGGCCAGGTCGACGGCGAACATGAGGCCCTTGCCGCGCACGTCGGCGACGGTCGCGAGGCCGCGCGTCGCCGCCTTGAGTCCGCCGATGATGATCTCGCCGCAGGCCTTGGCGTTGGCCTGCAGGTCGTGGGAGAGCAGGTAGTCCAGGGTGGCGCTGGCCGCGGTGGTGGCGATCGGGTTGCCGCCGAAGGTGGAGATGCCGTTGCCGCGGATGCCGTCGAGCAGGTCGCCCCGCCCGACGACGCCGCCGATCGCGAACCCGTTGGCCAGGCCCTTGGCGAAGGTCATCAGGTCGGGGGTGACGCCGTGGGCCTGCATGCCCCAGAAGGTCTGGCCGGTGCGGCCCCAGCCGGTCTGCACCTCGTCGGAGATGAGCAGGATGCCGTGCTCGTCGAGGACGTCCTTGTACGCCTTGAACAGGCCGTCGGGGGCCATCGTGAACCCGCCGACGCCCTGGATGGGCTCGGCGATCAGCGCGCCGACGTCGGCCGGGTGGATGGCGGCGGTCAGCAGCTCGCGCAGGTCACTGACGCAGGCGTCGATGAACGCGGCGTCGGACAGGCCGCGGTAGTGCGGCAGCGCCTTGTCCGTGCCGTGCAGGTAGTGCGTCCCGAACGGGTCGTTGCTGCTCGCCTTCCAGGCCGCGTTGCCGGTGATGGCGACGGTGCCGAAGGTGCGGCCGTGATAGGAGCCGCGCATCGCCAGGACCTGGTTGGCCTTGCGGGCGCCCAGGGCGGCGGCCAGGGCGGTCTCGTTGGCCTCCGAGCCCGAGTTGGTGAAGAACACCTTGGCGTTCTCGATGCCGGAGAGCTTCGCGATCTTCTCGGCCAGCTCGACCTGGCTGCGGATCAGGTACAGCGTGGAGGTGTGCATGACCCCGGACGCGATCTGCCGCTCGACCGCCTCGCGCACCTCGGCGACGTCGTAGCCGAGCATGTTGGTCAAGATGCCGGCGAAGAAGTCGAGGTAGCTCTTCCCGTCGCCGTCGGTGACGCGGCAGCCCTTGCCGCCGACGATCTCGATGGGCTCGTTGTAGTAGACGGCGACCCAGTTCGGGATGACCGCGCGGTGGCGGGCAAGAAGATCGGACATGGTATCTAGTCTGCCCGCGCGCGGGCCGGCGGCAAAGGGACGACCTGTCACGGATTTCCCGCCCTGGCTTTACAGGCTGTAAGGCGCAGGTTGTAAAGTCGCTAGCACCATGCTGCTGACGCTGCGTGAGATCCTCGAGCTCGACGCGGTCCGGCGCGGCCTGCCCGCCGTAGTGGCCTGCGCCGACCTGCTCGACCGGCCGGTGCGCTGGGTGCACGCGGTCGAGCTGACCGACGACGTCGGCCGGCTGCTGCGCGGCGGCGAGCTGGTGCTCTCGACCGGGATCGCGCTGCCCGAGCCGGCCGAGGGGCTGGCGGCGTACCTGGCCGAGCTGGCGTCGGCCGGGGTGGCCGGGCTGGCGATCGAGCTCGGCCGACGGTACACCGAGTCGCTGCCGGCCCCGCTGGTCGCCGCGGCCGCGGCCCACGGGGTGGTGCTGGTCGAGTTCCGCCGGGAGGTCGCGTTCGTCGAGATCACCGAGGCGGTGCACACCCGGATCTTGCGGGCGCGCGAGCGGCACCCGGAACCGCGACTGCGCGGCCTGCTCTACGAGCTGCGCGACGACCCACGGCTGCGCGCGTTCACCGACCGCGAGCTCGGGCCGCTGCTCATGCACGACGCCACCCACGGCACCCATCTGGTCGGCGACCTAGCGGCCTACCTGGAGGCGGGCGGCAACAAGGCCCTGGCCGCGTCCCGCGCGCATCTGGCCCGCCCCACCTTCTACCAGCGGCTCGGGCTGATCGAGCGGGTCCTCGGCATCACTCTCGCCGACCCCGAGTCCCGCGCCTCGCTGCACGTGGCGCTGCTGGCGATGCGGCCCGACGGATGACGCGGGCCGAGCCGACGCCGGCCAAGCTGACACCGGGACAGCTGACACCGGGACAGCGCCGGACCCTGACGGCGGTCGAGGCCGAGCTCGCCCGGCTCATCCGCTACGACGACGAGTCGGTGGTGCACGACGCCTGGATACGGCAGCGCTACGCCGGCGGCTTCGCCGCCAGCTACGCCCCGGCCCGGACCGCGGCCGTGGGCACCGCCTGGCACGAGGCCGGGCA
>Ga0302314_10017612_pt1 | contig 11963 bp, 15 predicted proteins | sample III_Palsa_N2_3_FD_200533 | JGI IMG/M metagenome (GOLD analysis project Ga0302314, IMG submission 200533) | Peat permafrost microbial communities from Stordalen Mire near Abisko, Sweden - III_Palsa_N2_3 | ecosystem: Environmental > Terrestrial > Soil > Palsa > Peat permafrost | place: Sweden...
GCACTTTCCTTCATCGCCGGCGACCCCGAGCGGCTGGGGCTGTTTCTGGCCGAAAGCGGGATCGGCCCCGAGACGCTGCGCACCGCTGCGACCGATCCGCATTTTTTGGCCAATGTGCTGGATTTCGTGATGCGCGATGACGCGACTGTGAAGGCGTTCGCGGCCGCCTCGCAGCTTCATCCCACCAACATCGCCGCGGCCCACCAGGCGCTGAACGATCCGCAATGGGAGCGCGATGTGCCGTGAGCGCCGCCGCGCCGGAGCCTGGCGGCCCCACCTGCTTCTGCCGGGATTGTCTGGCTGATCACGATATCGCCGCCCGGCGTTGCGGCGAATGCGGCTCCCCTCGCCTGGTCCGTCACCCCACGCTGCCGGCGCTGACGCTAGCCCACATCGATTGCGACGCGTTCTACGCCACCGTCGAGAAGCGCGACAACCCTGCAATTGCCGACACGCCGGTCATCATTGGCGGCGGCAAGCGCGGCGTGGTGTCGGCGGCATGCTACATCGCCCGCACCTTCGGCGTGCGCTCGGCGATGCCGATGTTCAAGGCGCTGGCGCTGTGCCCGCACGCGACCGTGATCCGGCCCGACATGGCCAAATATGTCAGGGTCGGCCGCGAGGTGAGGCACGCCATGCAGGCGCTGACGCCGCTGGTCGAGCCGCTCTCGATCGACGAGGCGTTTTTGGACCTTGCCGGCACCCAGCGCGTCCATGGCATGATCCCCGCCAAGGTGCTGGCGCGCTTTGCCCGCGAGGTCGAGCGCACGATCGGCATCACGGTTTCCGTGGGCCTTTCGTGCAACAAGTTCCTGGCCAAGATCGCCTCCGATCTCGACAAGCCGCGCGGCTTTGCCGCCCTCGACCAGGAGCAAGCGCGCCTGATGCTCGCCGAAAAGCCGGTCGGCTTCATTTACGGGGTCGGACCAGCCACCCAGGAAAAGCTGATCCAGCGCGGTTTCCGCACCATCGCCGACCTGCAGCGCGCCGACGAAATCGAGTTGATGCGGCAATTCTCGACCGAAGGCCGCAGGCTGTGGCGGCTGGCGCGCGGCATCGACGATCGCCGAGTCGAGGCCGATCGCGGCGCCAAGACCATCTCCAACGAGACCACGTTCGAGAGCGATATCCGCGATTTCGCGACCCTGGAAAAAACCCTGTGGCGGCTGTCGGAGAAAGTATCCTCGCGACTCAAGAGCAGCGATCTGTCGGGCGCGACCATCACGCTGAAACTGAAGACCGCCGATTTCAGGCAGCGCACCCGCTCGCAATCGATTCACGCGCCGACCCAACTCGCCACGAAAATCTTCGCGACCTCGCGGGAAATGCTGGCAAAGGAAATCGACGGTACGCCGTTTCGGCTGATCGGCACCGGCGTCAGCGCGTTGCGCGTGGGATCGGCGGCCGACGACACCGACATGCTCGACCGCCGCTCCGCCCACGCCGAACGCGCCATCGACGATTTGCGCAAGAAATTCGGCAGCGCCGCCGTGATCCGCGGCATCGCCTATGACGGTCCGGAAAAGCCGCAATAGGATTCGAAGGCGGCTATCCCGGCGGAAGCGGAGGCATAGAAAAAGCCGCCATGACAAGCTTGGCGAGCCACGTAATGGCCGGATCGGCCAGCCCATCGCGATGACGCAGCAATGTCAGTTCGAAGCCAGGGATCGCCATCGGCGGCTGGTGCAGCGTCACCGGAAACAGCGACGCTGCGTAGAGGCAGGCGCTGAGTGGTGCGGTGAAGATCGCGTCGGATTGGCTCACCGCGGCGAAGGCGAGCAACATTTGGGGCATTACCGCCGCAATCCGGCGCCGTCGGTCGAGGCCACTGAGAACCATGTCGATCGTGCCGCGTGCGTCGCGATCATGCGAGACCAGGAGGTGGTCGAGCCGGCAATAGGTATCGAGATCGAGCGTCCCTACGATGCGCGGATGATCGCGCCTGGAGACCACGCGGAAGGTTTCATAGGCAACGGGCTTGCTGACTGTCTTCTTTGGCGTATCGAGGAATACGCCGATGGCCAGATCGACGTCGCCGGCGATCACCGAGGCGGCGGCGCTCTCGTGGCTGAACGTGCGAAACATGACCTGGCAGCGGGGCGCTGTCTGAGCCAACTCGGCCAGAACGACCTGCGCAATCTGTGCAACCACGGTATCCGGTGCCGCCACGGTGAATTGGCGTGTGGCGGTTCCCGGGTCAAAGCGCCGGCCGATCTGGACCGCATCGCGTATGCCGTCGAGGGCCTCAGTCAGAGGCGGACCAAGAAGCTGGGCGCGTGCCGTAGGCTCAACGCCAGCGCCCTTCCTGACAAATAGCGGATCGTCGAACACCGATCGCAGGCGCCCGACCGCATGGCTGACGGCGGATTGCGTCAACCCCATCTCGGCCGCGACCGCGCTCATGTTGCGCTTCTTCAGCAGCATTTCAAACACGACCAGGAGCGTCAGGTCGAGGCGACGAATATGAGCGTTATCGATCGAATCCATGAATCGAATTCTGTTTTGTTCATGATCCTCGTTCGATACAGGTTTTTCAGCACCCGGGATAGGACCGGCGAGAAAGCTCAGCGGTAACTGGACGACGACCAACGCGACGTCAGAGGCCCGCGATCAGGAAGCCCAATCAATGACGCCAACAAGGACGATGTGGCTGGTTTCGCTGGTTACGGCGATCAATGTCCTGATCGCGGCCGGCTTTTCCATCGCAGGACTGATCCATCCGCATGCCGTGCTGCCGCCCGGCGATGTGCCGACGGAGGCGTCGTCGCTATTCGCCCTGTACGCAGCGGCGCGCACCGTTCCGCTCGCCTTGATCACGTTGGCGGCGATCTATCGCCGTGCGGCGTCGGCATTACTGATCCTGGGTACGCTCGCGGGCGTCATCCAGTTGCTGGATGCGGGAATCGGTCTGTTGCAGCATGACGCCGGGAAATTCGCCGGACCGCTCGTGATTGCCATCGTTCAATTTTCCGTGCTGCTGCTTCTGAACAGCGGCATGCGCAGACCGCAGGGGTGAATGCGCCGAGTTCGTCATTGCTTATGCCATCACTTGCACGGCTTGGAATCCTTGACGTCGAATTTGCCGAGCACGCCGGAAACGACGAAATCATTGTAGTCCAGCAGCAGCGACCGCGAGACGCCGTTCTCGTAAAGCTCGAACGACATCGCATAGGCCGGCGTCTGCTCGCCGTCCGTCGGCTTGATGTCACGGTCGTAATAGCTGACCGTGACCGGCCACCGCGTCAGCGATTTCATCACCTCGCTGGTGGTGGAGGGATCCGGCGTCGCGATGGTCCGGTCGCCTGGTATCGGCTGCCCGATCACCGACAGCGTGTTGTAGACCTTCTCGCCATTGTCGGAACCATCATAGACCGTGAGCTCCAGCACGGATTTGCCGGCGCGCGCGGCCTCAATGATGCGCTGGATCTGCTGGGTCGGAAACACCGTGCTGCCGTCGAGCGTAAAGGTCTTGGCTTGCGGCTGTTTCAATTTGACCGTGACGTGGTCACCGGTCCGCTCGGCCACCCCGTCCACCGGATTCGAGTCGGTGTCGTTCATCCGTGAATCGATCTTGAAACGATAGCTCTTGCCATCGGCGTCTTCCCAGGAGGTCGAGCGCAGATCGCTCAACGTCACTTTGTCTTCGCCGCTTTGCAGTTCCGAGACCTGCCTGAATTCCGAGGTGTAGCCTTCGCAGGCGCTGCCGGTGAACGTGTAGAGAATACGTCCCCGCGCGCTGTCGACCGAACTGCCGCGCGACTTGACGAGGGCCAGATCATACAGCGCCTGATGCGGCAAAAACGGACTGCTCGCGCCGGCATCGGCCCGGCTGCCGGTAAAAACCGATCCAAATGCGAGGACGGCGACGCTGAGCGCCAGTGATCTGGCGCCGCGAGGCAAAATGAGTGACACAGTCATGTCTTTTCCTCGAAGGAGATCTGTCAGATTAGTGACGGCGCTATTGCGCCGCAACTAGGGCAAAAATCACAAAAAACGGCGGGACAGCAAGGTTTTTCAGGCTTGGCGCGGGAGGCGTCACGGAAGCGGCAACGGACCGGCGCTGGCTTGCATGTAGTGCCGCAATGCGCGAAACAATGTGCCCCCGATCACATTTCATCGGGTGCTGGTTCACATCAAACCTGGTTCACATCAGACGAGGACGAAACATGGCGGGTACGGTCGAACAAAAACTGGCGGCACTGGGCATTGTCTTGCATACGCCGCCAAGCCCGGTAGCCAATTACGTTGGGTTTGTGCGCACCGGCAACCTGCTGATCGTGTCCGGTCAGGTTTGCGTCGACCCCGAGGGCAAGCTGATCGCCAAGGGCAAGCTCGGCGCCGGCGTTACCGCGGAGCAAGGCAACGCGGCGGCGCGCGGCTGCGCGATCAACCTGCTGGCTCAGGTCAAGGCCGCGCTCGGCGACCTCGACAAGGTGGTGCGCGTGGTCCGTCTCGGCGGCTTCGTCAATTCGGCGCCGGACTTTCTCGACGGGCCGAAAGTCCTAAACGGCGCCTCCGACCTGATGGTCGCGGCCTTCGGCGACAAGGGCCGCCACGCCCGCACCACCGTCGGCGTTTCCTCGCTGCCGGCAGATGCGGCCGTCGAGGTCGAGGGGATATTCGAGGTCGTCTCCTAAGAAAACCTCAGCCGGTGCGCGCCCCCGACTGGCTCACCGCACGACCCGTGGCCCATCGCGGCCTGCACGACCGCGCCCGTGGCATCATCGAGAACATGCCGGGCGCGGTGACGGCCGCGATCGCAGGGAATTTCAGCATCGAGGTCGACATCCAGCTTTCGGCCGACGGCGAAGCCATGGTGCATCATGATGACGTTCTCGGTCGCCTCACCGAAGGGTCTGGCGCCTTGCGCAGCCTGACCGCCGCCCAACTCAAGGCGGTCGCGTTCAAGGATACATCCGAGCGGATGATGTCGCTCGGCGATCTCTGCACGCTGATCGCTGGCCGGGTGGCGCTGGTGATCGAGGTCAAAAGCCATTTCGACGGCGACCGCCAACTGGTGCGGCGGATGTCGCAGGTTCTCGCCGCCTATCGCGGCCCCGTGGCCGGCATGTCGTTCGACCCCGATCAGGTGATGGCGCTGCGCGAAACGATGCCGCAGCTCGCCCGTGGCATCGTGGCCGAACGGTACTATAGCGAGGCCAATTGGCCGGAGGCTTCGCCCACGCAGCGCCGGGACATGACGCATCTGCGCCACGGCTTCCGTAGCCGGCCGCATTTTGTGGCCTATCGGGTCGACGAACTGCCCGCCGCCGCGCCCTGGATCGCCCACCACATTTTCGGGCTGCCGCTGCTGACCTGGACCGTGCGCACGCCCGCGCAGCGCCAACGCGCCGCCCGCTACGCCGATCAGATGATATTCGAGGGGTTCGTTCCAGCAATCTGACTCCACGAATCTGATACGTCACCCCGCCGTCACGACGACCCTTGAAGTCGCGCGTGCAATGCACGATCTTTGTCGGGTTGGTCACGATATGCGATGGCCGATCGTGACATGAGGCCGGTCCAAGTCGTCGATGGCGCCATCCGAAATATCCCTCGAAGCAGTCCCTTCCGTCAGCGATATTCCGGCTGAGGACTGGGACGCCTGCGCCAATCCGGTGCCCGGTCCGGCCGGGCTCGAAGAGCTCGATACGCTAGCGCCGATCGACCTGGCCGACGGCTCCTGTGTCAGGTCAAATCAAGGATATAACCCGTTCGTTTCTCACGCTTTTTTATCGGCCGTGGAAGCGTCCGGATCGGCCTGCGCGCGGACCGGTTGGGGTCCGCGGCATCTCCTGGCAAAACTCGATGGCCGCATTGCCGGCATCGTGCCCTGCTATCTGAAATCGCACTCGCAGGGCGAATACGTGTTCGACCGCGGCTGGGCCGATGCCTATGAGCGCGCCGGCGGACGCTATTATCCGAAACTGCAGGCCTCGGTTCCCTTTACGCCGGCGACCGGCCCGCGCCTGTTGATCCGCGGTGGTGTCGATGCCGATGTCATCGGCGGCGCCTTGGCCACGGGGCTTGTCGCGCTGTGCGAGGCCACCAAGGCCTCGTCGGTTCACGTCACCTTTGCCCGGCAGGCCGAACAGAAATTTCTGGCCGACCACGAATTCCTGGAGCGCACCGACCAGCAGTTCCATTGGCACAACCAGGGCTACGGCAGCTTCGATGATTTTCTCGCCACCCTCAATTCGCGCCACCGCAAGGCGATCAAGCGCGAACGGCGCGAGGCGCTTAGCGCCGGGATCACCATCCACGCCCTCACCGGCAGCGACATTACCGAAGACGCCTGGGACGCCTTCTTCGAGTTCTACATGGAGACCGGCTCGCGAAAGTGGGGCCGGCCTTATCTGACGCGGAAATTCTTCTCGCTGATCGGCGAAAGCATGAGCCGTGATGTGCTGCTGGTGATGGCCAAGCGTGACGGCCGCTGGATCGCCGGCGCGATCAATTTCATCGGCTCCGATACGCTGTTCGGCCGCAACTGGGGTGCGATCGAGCACCATCCGTTCCTGCATTTCGAGGTCTGCTATTACCAGGCGATCGATTTTGCGATCAAGCGCGGCTTGAAAACGGTGGAGGCCGGCGCCCAGGGCGAACACAAGATCGCGCGCGGCTACCTGCCGCAAACCACCTATTCGGCGCACTACATCGCCGACCCCGGACTGCGCCGCGCCATCGCGGACTATCTCAAGCGCGAGCGCGCCTATGTCGCCGAGGCCGGGCGCGAACTGACCGAGGCGGGCCCGTTCCGCAAAACCGACCAGGACCCGGCTTGACCGCCTGAACCAGTGCCATAAAACTGTAGCGTTTTCGAGCGAAGTGGATACCGGTTCGCGTCGAGAAAACGCGTCAAAACAAAAGATCAGAACCGGACTTCAGGGAGCCGCCAAGGAGCAACCATGACCGCGTATGACCCGAGCAACATTTTCGCGAAAATCCTGCGTGGCGAGATCCCCTGCTACAAGGTCTATGAGAACGACCACGTGCTGGCGTTTCTCGACATCATGCCGCGCTCACCCGGCCACACTTTGGTGATCCCGAAGGCCCCCGCCCGCAACATCCTCGACATCGAGGCGGAGGATTTCGCCCATGTCGCGCGCGGCGCCCACAAGATCGCCCGGGCCGCCATAAAGGCGTTCGAGGCCAACGGCATCACCGTGGTACAATTCAGCGAGCCCGCCTCGGGGCAAGAGGTCTACCACCTGCACATGCACGTGATGCCGCGCCACGACGGCATCGCGCTATTGCCGCCGGCCAGCCGCAAGGAAGACGCCAAGGTGCTGGAAGCCAATGCGGCCAAGCTGATCGCGGCGCTGGGGTAGGTTCGTAGCCCGGATGAGCGCTGCGATATCCGGGAACTTAGGCGCGAGCGCCATTCAGCTGGCAGTGGGTTGAAATTGCCATGTAACGTTTCGCGGAAAATTCGGTCATGCTCGCGTTAAAGGCAACAAAGCCAAAAATGACTGAGTAAACGAGGAACATCCCGTAAGTGACATGAAAGGGTCCCAGATCAAGCACCGCCGCGTCGAAACTCTCAAGGATCGCCGTCGTCTTGGGATTTCTTCTGGCCCCTTCAATTACGGCAGCGAAGCACGTACTGAATAAAGGCAACGCCCAGAAATCTGAAGTGCCGCTGCGATAACCCGCTATGAAATCGCTTCCCGCACAATTCGTGCTCAAGGCGCCAATGGCGGCCAAATAGCTGAGTACGGAAGTTGCACATGCCAACACGACAGCCATCGCAACAGCGATCGCCGATATGACGCGAAAACCGGGCATCAGTTTGTGTGCTCCAATGCAACGTGACCGTCACGTAGCCCGGATGAGCGCTGCGATATCCGGGAACACAATCCGACACCGGCCCCGGATGTCGCGGAGCCTGTCATCGGGCGCGCATTCGCGCGACCCGTTGGCTCATCCGGGCTACGCTCAACTGTCCCTCACTCCGTCTCAAAGTCGCCTGCCTGCGGCGGCGCCAGTGGGGTGAACTCGCAGCGGTCGGGTTTGATGTCGATCAGCGGCGTCTCGTCGAGGCAGTCGAGGCCGCGCACCAGAACCACATTGCCTTCGATCCCGACCAGCTTCACGATCGAGGTGCCGATCGGATTGGGCCGCACCGGCGAGCGCAGCGAGAACGTGCCGCGGGTCGATTTGTTGTTCTTCGGCGATTGCAGCACCAGGTCGCGGCGCGACTGTTGCAGCCAATAGAGCACTTCGAGATTGACGTAGAAGTCGACGCCCTTCAGCGCCGGTACCCATGGCTCGAAGATTTCGAGCCGGCAGACCGGGCCATCGTGCCGCCCCTGCCGCGGCGTCGCCAGCCGCGAGGTCCAGGGGGTACGGATGCGGCCGATAAAGACCAGACCGGCATCGCGCCCTGTCGGCGCCTCGACGGCAACCTCCCCTTCGCGGACTTCACTCTCTCGCACCATGTCTCAATCCAATGAAATGTTTTGCGCCTTGATGACCGCCGACCACCTGGCACGGTCGGCGTCGATGAACTCCTTGATAGCGGCGGCACTGCGCGGACGGAATACGGGAAAACCGATTTTTTCAAGCTGGGCACGAAATGCGTCATCGTTCATGGCGCGGTCGAGGCTGGCGCTGATCCCGGCGGCGATGTCGTCCGGCAGCTTGGCTGGTGCGGCGATGCCATACCAGACGCTGACGCGATATTCGGGATAGCCGCTCTCGGCCATGGTCGGCACATCGGGAAGATCCGGGCTGCGCTGCTCCGAACTCACTGCCAACGCCCGCACCGATCCGGATTTGATCGGCGGCAACGCGGTGCTCATGGTATCGAACATCACCTGGATATTGCCGGCGAGCAAATCGGCCAGCGCCGGGCCGGCACCCTTGTAGGGAACGTGGGTCATCTCGATTCCCGTGATCTGCCTGAACATCTCGCCGGCCAGATGGATGGTGCCGCCGGTGCCCGCCGACCCAAAATTGATTTTGCCGGGGTTTTGTTTGGCGTAGGCGACAAACTCCGCGACCGTCCTGGCCGGCACCGATGGATGCACCTCCATCACGACAGGCGCGTCGGTCATAATAGCCAGCATCCGGAAATCCCTGACCGGATCGTAGGACAGCTTCTTGTACAGCATCGGGTTGAGGACGAGGATCGAGCCCGCCGTGACAAACAACGTGTAGCCGTCGGGCTCCGATCGCGCGACGGCCTCAGCGCCGATCGCGCCCTGTGCGCCAGCCTTGTTTTCGATGATGACGGGCTGCTTCAAATCTTTGCTGAGAAAATCGCCGACCAGACGCCCGAAAAGATCGGTCGGACCACCCGCAACATAGGGAACCACCAGCTTGATCGGATGCCTCGGGTAATCCGCAGCGCATGCATCGCCCGCCATCATCGCAAGCATGGCGACGAGGCAGGCGACAAAACCTCCGGCGCGCGCTTTCATTGAAATCTCCCGCGATGATTTTTTGTTGGTTCGAGCTTATCCGACCTGCGATCCTGGGCAAGCTCGGCAAATCCCACCGCGACCGCGGTGTAACGCAGCCAGTCCGGCACGCTCGCCAACGCGGCCGGCGGTTGCATCCGGCCCTCAGCCTTAAATCCAGCCTTGAAAATTCATCCCTGGAAATTCAGGTTTCGGAGCACGAAGCAGGCGCCGCCGGCACGGCGGATGCGATTGCAGAGATCGTCTGCCGCGGGACGCGTGTCGGTGCCGATACGCACCTGATAGAACGCGCGGGTGCCGCGGGTGCGCATCACCGAACTCAACAGGCTGGGGTCCTGGTCGCCGATCACGGCGCCGAGCCGCTTGATGGCGCGGGCATACATCGCCAGCGCCTTGTTGCGATCGAAGCCGGCGGCGAGTTGCACGCCCCACAACCGGTCAGCACCAAGCTTCACATGCTGTTCGAGCTCGGTGACAAAGGGATTGGGCGCGCGGCGCAGCAGCGCCATCAATTCGCGGCAGCCCAGGCTCGAGGTAACAGGCGCGCGGGGGGCCGGCTTGCCGCTCCTGCTGGCCGCGGCCCAGTCATCGACCGTGGTGCCGGTGATGGCACTGACATAGTTGCGGGTCTCCTGCGGCATGCTGCCGGAGCCGTTGAGCCAATCCTGCACCCGGCGCGGCCCGGCATTGTAGGCCGCGGCGGCCAGTCCGAGATTGCCGAACTGATTGCGCAATTCGCTGAGAAACTCCGCCGATTTCGGCAGCGCCTGCACCGGATCGAACGGATCGAGCAGTCGGCGCTCGGTCGCGGTGCCCGGCATGAATTGCGCGATGCCCTGCGCGCGCTGGCCGCTGCGCGTGACCGGCCCCATTGCGTCGGACTGGAAGCGGCTCTCCTGCCAGATCACGCGGGCAAAGAATTCGACAGGCAGATCGTTCGACCGCGCCGCCGATTCGATCATCAGGCACATCGCCTCGCGGGTACCGGAATCACCCGAATCCTTGGGGTCGGTGCTGGGGATGGCGAGTTCTTCGACGCTTGGATGCACCACCCGGGGGGCGGCGACTATGGTTGCGTCTTCCGCCACGGCCCCTCCCGCCGGCCACCCCAGCGCCATGACCGCAAGGCAGAGCGCCGCACACAGACCGGTCAAATTTGGCGCCGCCATATCCCGTTCCTCGGACCTGCCGGGCACTGCCTGGAGAACACCAACCGGTTATTTGGCAATCATGGCGCGCATGTGGGGAGCGTGGGCCAACCGGCGCGGGCAAAATCCCTGAAATACGCCCGATCAGGGCGGAGTTCGGTTTACGTTAACACGGTATTTTACCACCAGCGCCCTTTCGCTGGACCTTGAGCGGTGCGTAAGGTTCCGCCTCTTGAGGTGGAGGAATATCGATGCAGGATCGACGCCAGAATACGCGCGACAAGGTTCTTTACGGTGGCGTCGCCAAATCAGGCGAAAGCGACACCGCGAAAGATTGCGTCGTCCGCAATATTTCCGAAAAAGGCGCCAGCATCGAGTTCAGCAACGTCGTCAGACTGCCCAAGGAGCAGATCTCGCTGACCATCGCCCGAAAAGGCCGCTCCTTCCTCGCCAACATCATCTGGTGGCGCGACAATTTCGTCGGCGTCGCGTTTTCGGACGAGCCCCCTGCGCTACCCGTCTCCGATCTCGACGAACGGCTGCGCAAGAGCGAGGCGAAAAAGCGCCAGTTGCAGCGCCGCATCAAGGAGCTGTTGGGCGAAGGCTAGAGCATGACGAGATTGGGTTAGGTCGCGACGTCGAGCCCTTTTTCGCGTGCCATTCTACTTTGCATGGGGTTGTTTTCGCGATTTTGTGTTTGGCCCCTCCAGAGCATCCGGATCGCCTGTGCTGGCGCTGACGGCGAATCGATTCAACTCCAACCCATCATGCTCTGGAGGCGATCTGGATTTCACGGCGGTCCGTCATTGGCTTCAGGCGCGAACGTAGACCCAGGCGGAGTTTCCGGAGCGAAGCAGGACCTCGACGCGCTTGTAGTCGGAGACCTCATAGTCGTCGGCCGCCTTCAATTCGGCATCCGTGATCCGAAAAACCTTGCCCTTTACTTCGTCGCCGGGATTGTCGCTTGCCTCGACGATGGGATGGAATCGCTTACCGCTTTTCCTGATCACCTCGGGGTCGGTGATTTCGACCAGAGATTGGCGGTACCCGACCATGGCGTCCTCCTGCCCTTCCAGCCGACGGCCAAAGGACGAAAGCTGAACCTCGTCCTGTTGCAGCGTTCCATAGGAAAAGAGCAGAACCGTTCTCTCATCAGACATTGCCGTAACGTACCCCTTGGTCCCGTGTGCCGTGCGAACACGATACGGCATGTGACCAACAATGTCGCCTCGGCAGCGCCACAGCCGGCTTTCACCGGGGCATGGATTGCGAAACCAACTATCCGCCCCTTCCCAAATGCGATAGCCAGTTGATGTGAAAAGTGAGGGCCCGACCACGATGATCGAGCACGCCGATGGACTGCCCCAGCCGCAACGCAACTGGGCGATCC
>Ga0302314_10017613_pt1 | contig 11962 bp, 9 predicted proteins | sample III_Palsa_N2_3_FD_200533 | JGI IMG/M metagenome (GOLD analysis project Ga0302314, IMG submission 200533) | Peat permafrost microbial communities from Stordalen Mire near Abisko, Sweden - III_Palsa_N2_3 | ecosystem: Environmental > Terrestrial > Soil > Palsa > Peat permafrost | place: Sweden...
GCGCTCGAACGAGCCGAGCAGGCCGAGAATGCGTTCGTCGCGGGCACGGGCGGCCTTCAAGAAATGGTGTTCGAGCGAGCCAAAGCGGACGCTCTGGTTTCGGTGGCGTCAGCCGCCACGGCGCGGGCCGCGCAATCGCTCACTACGCTCTCGCAGATTCAGTTGTAAGTTATCGAAAGGCACCGATCGATGAGCGCGTCCGTCCTCAACCACTGGCTGCAATTGCCGATGCGAACGCGGATTGTGATCGGCATTTCCGGGGCTGCGCTGCTCGTCGCGCTCTCGGTCTTTTTCTTTTCGCGCGATGCCCAGTCGGCGCTGTTCGCCCGTCCGCTGCTTCCCGAGCAGCTCGCCGACGTCGAGACGCACTTGGCCGCCTGGAACGTTCCGTATACCGCGGAGAGCGACAATGTGCGCGTCGCTTCGAGGAGCCGCAACGAGGTTTTGCTTCGGCTGTCGCTTGCGGGCGTGCCGCGGCCGCACATCGCCGATTCCAACGAGACGCTCGCCAAAGTCGGTGCGCTGACCCCGCAGTCCGTGCTCGACGCGCAAAGCCGCGACGGGCTGGCCGGCGATCTCGAGCTCGGCTTGCGCGGGATCACGGGGATTTCCGATGCGATCGTCATCATCGCGCCGGCGAGCCCCGGATACTTCGCGGACCAGCAGTCGCACGCGGCAAGCGCGAGCGTTCGCCTCACCCTCGAACCGAACGTCGTCCTTTCACCCGAGACCGTCAACGGCATTAAAACGTTCGTTGCCGCAGCCGTCCCAGGGCTCGACCCGGATCACGTTGCGGTACTCGACGATCGCGGCGTTGCGCTGAGCGGCCGGCCGACCAGTGGTGAGGGCGAAGCGAGCGCGCTTGCGGGTTCGATCCAAAGCGCACTCGACCAAATGCTCGGCGCGGGCCACGCGATCGTGCGCGCCCACGTCGACGTCGACGGGCGTACGAACGTGCAACTCGAGACGAAGCGGACGCCGGCGCTCGCTCAACCGATTTCGAACTCGAGCGTCAACGAGCGGTACCAGAACGGCAAGAAGCAGTACTCGAAGGTGCAGTCGAATGCAGACGCCGGCAGCGATGTCGTCCAAAGCGAGACGCAAAGCGCCCCGGGCACGCTCCAGCGGGTGTCCGTCGCCGTGTTCCTCGATCAGCGCCTGACGGCGCAAATACCGCAGATTCGTGCGCTCGTCGAGACGGCCGCCGGCATCAACTACGCGCGCGGCGACACGGTCACCGTGCAGCCGATTACGCTGGCGGCGAACGCAGGCAGTGCCGTCGCACCGGCGCAACCGGGCTCGCCCTGGCACTCACTACTCGCAACCTACTTGCCGGCGCTGCCGCCCGCGATCATCGCCTTGGCGTGGCTCGGCCTCATGTTACTGCTGGCAAAACCCCTCGCGCGCATCATTCTCTCCTTCGTCGACCAAGCGAAGGCCGCGCGCGCGCCCGCGAGCCCCCCAATCACGGTCGACGCGCAGCTTCCGCCTGAATCGATCCATCGCGCTCTCTGCGGCGAACCGCCGCACACCGCCGCGACGGTCATCGCCGGTTTGCCGACGCCGACCGCTGCAGCCGTGCTGGATTTGTATCCCACCGAGGTTCGTCGCGAAATTATTGGGCGGCTCGCTCGTCCGCGCTCGCCACTCGGCGTCGACGTCGCGGGAGATCTTTCCGGTTCGGTCGGCCGTGCCTGACGCATTTCGCAGCCTCGCCTCGATCTTCGCAGCGCCCGTGACGCCGAAACCGAGCGCGGCGCCGCCCCCGCACGCCGAGCCTTCCCCGAGCGCTGTAGCGACGGCCGCGAGCGACGAGCACGCCGACGAACGCATCATCGACCTGCTCGACGGATTCGTCGCAGAACTCGGCCGTTTACGCGCACGGGCAACCGAACGATTGGAAGAAAGTGCGGAAACGGTGCTCGCGGATCTTGCCGCTCGGGTGCTCGCACGCGAGCTGTGCGCCGCACCCTCGGACATCGAGGCGCTGATCGAGCAAGCGATGGACGAGTTCTCCGACCGGACCCGTCTTAAAGTTCGCGTTTCGAAGAGCGATGCCGCTCGTTTGGGCGACCGCTGGCCGCTGGAAATCGATCCGAACCTTCGCGCGGGCGACTTCACCGTTCAAATCGATCACGGGCACTACGACGCCGCGCTCGCTACTCGGCTCGAGACGATGCTCGCGTTGCATCGCGTCGCAATATGATGCTGGCGACGCGGCGCGGCCGCGTTACGGCGGCTCTGGAAAACGCGGTGCTCGCCACGCTCCCGAATGCTCGCGTGGGCGAAACCGTTCGGATCAAGCCGCCGCAGGGCGCAATTGCGGCCACGGTGACGCGGGTCGAGCGGGATCTCGTCGCCCTCTCGACGCACGTCGCCCAAGCCGGCATCGGCATCGGCGACGAGGTCGAAAGCGATCCGCTCGGGGGAACGCTACCGCTCGGCATGCGCCTTTTAGGACGCGCGATCTCGGCCTCGGGTGAGCCGCTCGATGGGCGCGGCGAAATTTTGGGCCGGCGCGCTCCGGTCCTCGATGCGCCGATCTCCGCTGCGGACCGCGCCCCGATCGAGCGGCCGTTTTGGACCGGCATCAGGGCGATCGACGGGCTCATCACGATCGGCCGCGGCGCGCGGATCGGCCTTTTCGGCGGCCCCGCCACCGGCAAGTCGCTCCTCATCGAGATGCTCGTCCGCGGTGCGAATGCCGATGCGATCGTCGTCGGCTTGATCGGCGAGCGCGGACGCGAGGCCGCCGCTTGGATGCAGCGGATCGCACCGCACGCGACGATCGTGTGCGCCCCGAGCGATCGGCCTCCGGCCGAACGCGTCCGTGCCGCGCACGTCGCAATGGCGCAGGGTGCGCAGTTACGGCGCCGCGGTCTTAACGTGCTGGTCGTGATCGACAGCATCGCACGCTTTGCGGCGGCCGCACGCGAGATCGCCACCCGCAACGGTGAGAGCGTCGGCCGCGGCGGCTACCCGCCGAGCGTCTTCGCAGAACTCGGGCGCCTGCTCGAGCGCGGCGGCAACGTGCACGGCGGCAGCCTAACCGTGGTCGGGACGGTCCTTTGCGACGGGCCCGACGACCGCGAGCCGATGGCCGACGCGGCGCGCGCCGTACTCGACGGTCACATCGTCCTGTGTCATAAGCGCGCACGCGCGGGCTTGTTTCCCGCGATCGAAGTCGTCGGGAGCGCGAGCCGCACGATGGACTCCGTGACGAGCCCCGAGCATCGCCGCGCAGCGGGAACGATCAGGCGTGCGCTCGCGCAGCTCGAAACAACGCGCGAGTTGCGCGAACTCGGCTTCGTGCAGCCGGACCCCGAACTCGAACGCGCGGTCGCCCTCCAAGAACATCTCGAGACGCTCATCCACCACGGTACGCGCACATTCGGAGCCGCCGAGACGGTCGCGGACGTTTGCGCGCTCGCCGCGCGCTTGCGCGCCTCATGAGCGACGCGATGGGGGCACCGAGCGACGTCGCTGCGGTCGAGTACCGCATCGCGCAGCTCTCGCAAGATGCGGGGACCCCGATTCGCCCTGGGGATCAGAGCGTTGCCGCGTTCCAAGCGTTGCTGAATGCGCCGTATGAAGCGACACCCGCTCCCGCGGGTCAGAGTCCGATCCCGCCGGCACAACTCGAAAGCCTCATCGCGCGCGCCGCGATGGCGAACGGCGAAGATCCCGCGCTCGTAAAAGCGATCATCGCAAACGAATCCGGCTTCGACCCGGCGGCAACCTCGCAGGCCGGCGCGCAAGGTCTGATGCAACTGATGCCGTCGACGGCGGCAGGCATCGGCGTAAGCGATGCCTATGACCCCGTGCAAAATATTGCCGGCGGAACGCGCTATCTCGCGCAACTCCTCCAACGCTTCGGGGGTGACGTTCCGCGGGCCGTTGCCGCCTATAATGCGGGTCCCGAGGCAATAGCGCACGACGAACTCCCCGCCGAAACGCGCGCGTACGTTCGCAACGTGCTTTCGTCATACGACCAGTACCGCGCCGAAAAGTAGCGCGCTCGACCCTTCGCCTTCCGCGGCAAACGAGGCGTCGAGGCATTTGTAGCACCCGGCAAGTAGTACGGGCTGCGCGTAAGAACGCAGCCGAGCAACCATCGGCTACGCGCTAACCGCGAAAGCCGGAGTGAACCAATGGCCCTGCCCGTCGTCTTCGTCCACGGCGTCCCTGAAGACGCTACGCTTTGGGATGGCGTGCGCGAGCACATCACCGATCGCGAAACCCGAGCGCTCAATTTGCCGGGGTTCGGAACTCCGATTCCGAGCGATTTTTCCGCCACGAAGGAGGCGTACCTCGCGTGGCTCGTCCGGGAACTCGAGAACGTTCCCAAACCGTTCGATCTCGTCGGACACGACTGGGGCGGAATTCTCGTCGACCGGGTGGTCTTCACCCGTCCCGATCTGATGCACACCTTTGCGAGCGACACGATTAGCGTCTCGAGCGGCAAGTACGAATGGCACGATCTTGCGAAGGTCTGGCAGACGCCGGGTGCGGGCGAGGCGTTCATGCAGGCGAACGCCTCGCGTCCGGTCGCCGAGCGCGCCGCCCGGCTCGTAGCCGCCGGGATGACGCCCGAGTACGCGAGTCACGTCGCGCACCCCGACCCCGTCCGCGACGATTGCATCCTGCGGCTCTATCGGTCTGCGCCGAACGTTTCGGCAGAATGGAAATCCGAGGCCGTTCCGGCGGTGCCCGGCCTCTTCATCGGCGGAGCGACGGATCCATATGGCAGCCACGCCGCCTCCCGAGCATTTGCACAGAGCTTAGGGATGCAGACGCATACGTTCGAGGGCGTCGGGCACTGGTGGATGCTGCACGAACCGGCGCGTGCCGCCGAAGTCTTGCGTGCCTTCTGGGGCGCAGCGGAGGGGTAGCCGTGAAGTCACCGTCCGCGCACCATGGGATGCCGCGGGTCCTGCACGGCCATCGGCGTCGGCGGCATAAGGAGCGCGTTCCAGAACGCGCACTGATGTTCGGTATTGAAGCTCGTGAAGTTGGCATCGTGCGGCGTATTCAGGTCGACCATATTGCCGATCTGCCGCACGAACGGGAACCACAGCGTGCCGTCCGCGATGACGGGGTTGCCGAACGCGGCGAAGGTTGTCCAGAACTGCACCATCGAGTTCGACAGACGCATCTGCTCGGCACTTAAGGGTTGCGGGAATGCGGCCGCGACGTTGAAGAGATACTGAATTTCGCTCGCGTGCGCCGCCTCGTACGGGAACGAAACCGGTGGAAGGAACAGTTCGGGGGCGTTCACATCGGAGAACTCGTAGGCGAACGTGGGCACGTAGTGCGAGAGCGACTGATCGAGGAATAGCGCGTTGCACGAGAACGTGCCGTCCGTGAGCGCGGCCGAGTTCGCGAGATCCGGAGTCGGATACGCGCTCACCGGGTACTGAGCGAGGACCAGCGGCGCGGCGGCCGATCCGACTTCCGCCGCAAGCGCATACGGATAAGTCGCCGCCGTGATCGGGCCGGAAACCAAATCGAAGTCCAAGGCCGTGAAGAGACGGAACTCTTCGCCGTTGGAGCCGTCGATCACGGGGACGCGATTGAAGGTTCCGTTCGCGATTGCGACCTTCGGATTTACGGGCAAGATCGTCCCGTCGACGGTCGGAACGTAGCCGCTTGGCTCGTCGCCGAGGAGCGCGGTCACCGAAAGACCGCGCATGCAAGCGTCGCTCAGGCTCGCGCAACCCTCAGCCGTCGCGTAGGCCGCTCCGGTTGCCTCCGCCTCGGCCCGCGTCGGCGTGTTCGCATACGCACCGCTTTCGATGATGGCGCGCTGGAACGTGCCCGTCGCAAGCGGCGAAACCAGCTGCGACATCACGCTGGCGCCGCCTGCCGATTCGCCAAAGACCGTCACACGGTTCGGGTCGCCGCCGAATGCCGCAATGTTGCGCCGCACCCATTCGAGCGCCGCTTGCTGATCGAGCAGCCCATAGTTTGCAAACAGATGCCCTTCGGCATCGAGCGAGGGAAGCGCGAGGAAGCCGAGCGCGCCCAGGCGATAGTTCAGGGTCACGACGTCGACGCCGCGCGCGACGAGCTTCGCCGGATCGTAGTCGTCGCTTTCGCCGACGACAAACGCTCCGCCGTGTATCCAGACCATGACGGGACGGCGTGCGCGCACCGACCAACGCGAAGCGGGAGTGAAGACGTTGAGGAAGAGGCACGCTTCGGTCGTGGAGGGCTTGCCGAAGGGGCTCGCGGCTTGCGGACAGTGCGGCCCGAAGTGCGTCGCCGCGAGCGGCGCGCTCCAGGGCGCGACCGGGGCGGGCGGCTTCCAACGAAGTGCGCCGACCGGCGGTGCGGCATACGGAATGCCCAAGTATTTGAGCTCGTTACCCGACACGAAACCGGTTACCGGGCCGCTCGTCGTGCGAACGAGGGTGCTTGCGCCGGCCGGCCCGCCGTGGAGCGTCGCAAACGAAAGCGCTCCGGCGGCCAGCGCGCGTGCCAAGCAACCGCGCCAACGAAGTTTAGCAGACAACATCATCCGACTCCTCGCAACGAAAGCAGCGCAAAAGGACACTGGTTTCAGGCGTAGTGCCCGTGTCTGAAAATAATATCCTTGCAGCTGTACCAACGCAGCAGCCGGGCAGTCGGCTCCCCGCGACTATTCCAGCTCCACGAGGAGGTCGCCGGCGCCGACGCGGGCGCCGACCGGTGTCAGGACGGCGCGGACCTTGCCGTCGGAGGAAGAGTGGACGATCGTCTGCATCTTCATCGCCTCGATCGTGAGCAGCGCCTCGCCCTTGTGCACCTTGCGGCCGGCTGACGTGGTGACTTTTACGATTTGGCCGGGCATCGGAGCGCCGATCTGGTGCGGATTTCCGGGTTCGGCTCGGCGCGCGGGGGCTTTGACGCCCACGAGCCTCGTGTCGAGAACCGAGACGGTGCGCGGCTGACCGTTGAGCTCGAAATAGACGATGCGGTGCCCGGTTTCGTCGGGCTCGCCGAGTGCGGCGTAGCGCACGAAGAGCGTCTTACCGCGCTCGAGTTCGATCGCGACCTCCTGACCGACGTTCATGCCGTAGAAGAACACCGGTGTCTCGAGGTTGTCGACGTTGCCGTACGTATCGCGATGCTTCGCGAACTCGACGAACACCGCCGGATACATCAGGTACGACGCCAGTTCCGCGTCGGTGATCTCGTGCTCGACGAGATGCTCGGCCTCGGCGCGCGCAGCCGCGAGATCCAGCGGCGCAAGCGCCGCCCCCGGACGCTCGGTCAGCGGCGGTTGCCCTTTGAGCACCTTCTTCTGCAATGCCGGCGGGAAGCCGCCGGGCGGCTGACCGAGATCGCCGTGAAAATATTCGACGACCGATTGCGGGAACGCGATTTCGAAATTGGGATCCTCGACCTGCGCTTGCGTCAGGTCGCCCGCGACCATGAACAACGCCATGTCGCCGACGACTTTCGAGGACGGCGTCACCTTCACGATGTCGCCGAACATGCGATTGACCGCCGCATACGTTTTGGTGATCTCGGGCCAGCGTTCGCCAAGACGCATCCCTTGGGCTTGCTCGCGCAGGTTCGTGTACTGTCCTCCCGGCATCTCGTGCTCGTAGACCTCCGACGTGCCCGCGCGCATGTCGCTCTCGAACGGCCGGTAGAAGCGCCGCACGCCTTCCCAATACGTCGATATCTCGAAGATCGCGGCCGCGTCGAGCCCGGTATCGCGCGGACCGTAGCGCAGCGCGGCTGCGATCGTGCCGAGGTTCGGCTGCGAGGTAAGCCCGCTCATCGCGTCGATCGCACCGTCGACGGCATCGATGCCGGCCTCGAGGGCGGCCAACACGCTCGCGCCGCTGTTACCGCTCGTATCGTGCGTGTGGAAATGGATTGGGATTCCGATTTCGCTGCGCAGCGCGGTGACGAGCACGCGCGCCGCCTCGGGTTTGAGCAGGCCCGCCATGTCTTTGATTCCGAGAATGTGCGCGCCCGTCGCCTCGAGTTCTTTGGCCAGCCCGACATAGTACCCGAGGTCGTACTTCGGACGGGCCGGATCGAGGATGTCGCCCGTGTAGCACAGTGCCGCCTCGCAGAGCTTGCCGCTCTCCAAGACGGCATCGATCGAAACGCGCATGTTCTCGACCCAATTGAGCGAATCGAAGATCCGGAACACGTCGACCCCGGCCTCGGCCGCCTGCGCCACGAAATAGCGCACGACGTTATCCGGATAGCTCGTGTAGCCGACGGCGTTCGCGCCGCGCAGGAGCATCTGGAGCAGCACGTTCGGTATCGCGCGGCGCAGCGCGCGCAAACGCCACCACGGATCCTCTTTGAGGAAACGCATCGCGACGTCAAAGGTCGCGCCGCCCCAACATTCGATCGAGAACAATTCCGGCAAGAACTCAGCGTACGCCGGTGCGATCCGCAGAAGATCGCGCGTCCGCATGCGGGTCGCGAGCAGCGATTGGTGTGCATCGCGGAACGTCGTGTCGGTAAGGAGGGCGCGGCGTTCGGCCTTCATCCACGCCGAAAAACCTTCGGGGCCGAGTTCGAGCAAGCGGTCCCGCGTGCCGGGCTTACGCTCGGGCCCTCGCGACGGGGGAACGGATGGTTCGACCCGGGCCTCGGCGGCCGGCCGGCCGCGCACCTCCGGGTTGCCGTTGACGATCGTTTCGCCGACGAAGCTCAGCATCCGCGTCGCGCGATCGCGGTAACGGCGCATGTCGATGAGCCCCGCGCTTTCGTCGAGGAAACGCGTCGTCACCGTGCCGTTCACAAAGTCCGGGTCTTCGAGCAGTGCGTCGAGGAACGGCACGTTGGTCGTGACCCCGCGAATTCGAAACTCGCGCAGAGCTCGCAGCATGCGCGCGCGCGTCTCCTCGAACTCCGGCGCCCAGACCGTGACCTTCTCGAGCAGCGAATCGTAGAACGGCGTCACGACCGCGCCCGCATACGCGGTGCCGCCGTCGAGCCGTACGCCGAAGCCGGTCGCCGGTCGGTACGCCGTGATCTGCCCATAGGTCGGGGTGAAACCGCGGAGCGGATCTTCCGTCGTGATGCGGCACTGCATCGCGTGCCCGCGCAACACGATATTTTCCTGGCGCGGCACGCCGCTCTCTGGCGACCCGATTGCAACCCCCTCGGCGATCCGGATCTGCGCCTTCACGAGGTCGATCCCGGTGACCACCTCGGTCACGGTGTGCTCGACTTGAATGCGCGGATTGACTTCCATGAAGTAAAAGCGCCGGGCGTCGAGGTCGACCAAAAACTCGACGGTCCCCGCGTTGTCGTAGCCGACCGAGCGTGCGAGCGCGAGCGCCGCCGCCGACATCCCGTCGCGCAGCTCCTCGCTCAAGTTGCGCGGCGGCGCCTCCTCGACGACTTTTTGATGCCGGCGCTGCACCGTGCAATCGCGCTCGCCGAGGTGAACGACCGTTCCGAATCCATCTCCGAGAACTTGGACCTCGACGTGACGCGCGCGGGCCACGTACTTTTCGACGAACAGCTCGTCGCTGCCGAACGCGGCGCCCGCTTCTTCCCGCGCGCCGCCGAGCTGCTCGCGCATCTGCGTCGCATTCGTCAGCACGCGCATGCCGCGGCCGCCGCCGCCCCAACTCGCTTTGAGCATGACCGGAAAGCCGATCCCCTCGGCGACCCGCACGGCCTCCGTTTCGTCGCGCGGCAGCGCTTCGCTCGCCGGTACGACCGGAACGCCCGCCTCCTGCGCGAGCGCGCGCGCCGACACTTTGTTTCCGAAGCGCCGCATCGTCGCGGAGGCCGGCCCGACGAAGACGATGCCGGCGGCGCGAACGGCGTCGGCGAAATCCGGATTCTCCGAGAGGAACCCGTAGCCGGGGTGAATCGCATCGACGCGCGCCTCGAGCGCGATTCGGACGATGTCCCCGGCGTCGAGATAGGCCTGCACGGGCGAACGCCCAGCCCCGACCAAATAACTTTCGTCCGCCTTGAAGCGGTGCAGCGCAAAGCGGTCCTCGTGCGAATAGATCGAGACCGTCGCGATGCCGAGTTCGGTCGCGGCGCGCAGTACGCGGATCGCGATTTCGCCGCGATTGGCGACCAGCAGCCGCTCGATGCGGCGCATTAGAGAACCGGCCGCAAGAATCCGCCGCTCTGGGCGAGCAGCTCGCGCGCCCGCGCCGCGTCAACCCCGCGCCGATGCATCGCGACCGCGACTTTCACGCTGCCGCCGGAAGCCTCGAGCAGTTCGTGCGCGGCCGGCTCGTCCACAAGGGCCAGCTCGCACACCAAACGCATCGCTCGCGCGCGCAGCTTGGCGTTGGAGGCGACGACGTCGACCATCACGTTGTCGTGAACGCGGCCGAGCCGCACCATCGTTGCGGTCGAGAGCGCGTTGAGGACGAGCTTCGCGGCGGTGCCGGCTTTGAGCCGCGTCGAGCCCGCGATCGGTTCGGCTCCGGTGTCGACGACGATTGCGAGCTCGGCCGCGGCAGCGAGCGCCGACGCAGCGACGCTCGTGAGCGCAATCGTCAGCGCACCCCGCTCGCGCGCGGCCGCCACCGCCCGCACGACGTACGGGGCGCCGCCGCTCGCGGAGATGCCGACGACCGCATCCCCGGCGCCGGCATCACGGATCGCTTGCACGCCGCGCTCGCCGTCGTCTTCGGCGCCCTCGACGGCGCGCACGAGCGCCTCGTCGCCGCCGGCGACGTGCGCGACCACTAGTGACGGCGGGGTGCCGAAGGTCGGCGGACATTCGGCCGCATCGAGGGTCGCGATGCGGCCCGAGGTCCCCGCGCCGACGTAGTGCAGGCGTCCGCCGGCGCGCAGGCGCGCGACGATCGCGTCGACGGCGCGCGCGATTGCCGGCGTCGCGCGCTCCACGGCGGAGGCAGCCGCGCATTGCTCGCGCGCGAGCAACGCGACGATCGCCTCACTATCCATAAGATCGAGGTCGCGTGCCGCGGGATTGGCGGTTTCCGTGCTTGGAAGACCGCCCGTCAAAGGAGCTCTTCCGCGAATCGCAGCGCCGCCTGAGCCGGCTCGTCGCGCAGGCGCACGACGCTCGCTCCCGGGATTTCGTTCGTAATCCGGGTCTCCAAGAGAAACGAGAGCAGCGAATTCTCGCGCAGCAGGCCGCCGGCGAACACGACCGGCGGCTCGGCGTCCTGCAACCCGCTTTGCTGCGCCGCCGCGCGTGCGAGATCGCCAAGCTCTTGAGCCGCACCCTGCACGATCTTCGTGCTCGCGCGATTACCCGCACCGGCGAGCGCGAGGATTTTCGGAGCAAGCGACGCGATGCGGGCGACGTCGAGCGGCGTTCCGTAAACGGCGCCGAGTAGCGCGTCGCGATCGGGCGCATCGAGTTCGGCGGCGGCCATTTCCGTCGTTTCGTCGGGACGTCCGCGCCCGTCGTAAACGCGGGCCAGGAGTTTGGTCGCGGCAAGACCGATTGCAAACGCCGACCCTTCGTCGCCCAGCAAATACCCGGCACCGCCGATGCGCGTCCGGAGCGCACCGTTTTCGGCGTACGCGACGCTGCCCGTTCCGGCGATGACGACGATTCCGTCGCCTTCGGGCAAAGCCGCCCGCAATGCGACGCGCGTGTCGTCCTCGACCGCAACGTGCGGCGTCTGCGGAAACGCAAGCCGCAATGAAGCGACGAGCGCATCGCGCGCGTCTTCGCGCCCGGCACCCGCGGCGGCGACAAACAGCGCTTGGGCGGCACTTCCGTGCGTCAGCTGCCGAACGGCGCTCGCAATCTCGGTCGCGGCGGCGAATGTCCCGCGCGAGCTCGGATTTGCAGGCCCCGTGCTCACGCTTGCCTCGTACCGGCCGCCGCGCGAGAGGGCCGCCACGGTCGCGGTTCCTCCCGCGTCCACGCCGACCGCGATCGGTTCGCTCATCCCGGGTCGTTCGCCGTACATTCCTCGCGAATCTTCGCGAGGAGCTTTTCCAGCCCCGAGGGCGCGATCGCGCCGAGGAGGGCGGGGTGCCGGGCACC
>Ga0302314_10017616_pt1 | contig 11962 bp, 11 predicted proteins | sample III_Palsa_N2_3_FD_200533 | JGI IMG/M metagenome (GOLD analysis project Ga0302314, IMG submission 200533) | Peat permafrost microbial communities from Stordalen Mire near Abisko, Sweden - III_Palsa_N2_3 | ecosystem: Environmental > Terrestrial > Soil > Palsa > Peat permafrost | place: Sweden...
CCTTTGCGGCGCGGGTAAGAGGCGAGGTGGGAGACGTTTCAGGCGCAGAGTTCGGCCAGGGCGCGGGGGTTGCGCAGATGAATCGAGCGGCAGCCGGTCAGCCTGATCAGGCCCGAGACCTGCAGCTGCGTGAGAGTGCGAGATACGGTCTCGATGGTGAGCCCGAGGTAGTCGGCGATGTCCTGCCGCGACATCGGCAGCTCAACGCCTTCGCCGTCACCGATGCGGTCGGCCATGTCGACGAGGAAGCGGGCGACCCGCTCGCCCGCGGACCGCCGGCCCAGGGTAAGGGCATGATCATGGCTGCGGCCCAGCTCGATCATGGCCAGGTCCCACAGGCTCCGGGCCATCGTGCTGCTGCCGTCGTGACTTAGGTTGGACCGACGAGCGACGACCAGAATGGCGCCGGTCAAAGCCTCCGCGGTGATCGTATGGTCCGCTCCGCGCTCGATGCCGAAGATGTCACCCGGCAGGTAGAAGTCGCAGATCTGCCGACGACCGTCGGACAGGACCCGAAAGCCGCGGACGGCGCCCCTGACCACCTTGTAGACGTGGTCGGCCGGCTCGCCCTCGCCGAACACTTCCTGGTCGCGCGCCACATGCGTGGTCATCCCGATCAGCCTGACGCCCTCGGGCTCTCTGGAAACCTGCGGCGCCGGGGCCCTGTGCGGGGCTCGGGGGGCGAGGGCGGCTGATACGTTCACGGGGTGGTGGCTCCGTTCCTTGAGGAAACGAGGCCAGACTAGGGTGCGCCTTCACGCAGGAAAATTCGGGTCCGGTCCTTAAGGGCGACCCCGCTACGGGTTCTTACGGAGACCTCGCGTCGGGCGATATTGACCCGGATCAAGGCGCATTGGCTCATTTGTTGCGACGTTGCGCCCTCAAGGAGAGGGCTCCGCTTTGGATCAGACCGTGCAACTTCCGCATCGAGCTTCGATTGTGATCGTTGAAGACGACGCATCGCTGCTGGGCGCCCTCGTCTTCGCCCTCGAGGCCGACGGATTTGTTGTTCACGCCTTCGGACGGGGGGCGCCCCTGCTGTCGGCGCCCCCCCACGCCGACTGCATGGTCGTCGATATGAGGCTTCCGGACGTTGACGGACTGACGCTGATCTCACGGCTGCGCGAGAAGGGCGCGTGGGCGCCCGCCATTTTGACAACCACCAATCCTGATGAACGCACCCGGCGGCGCGCGGCCGAAATGGGCGTACAAATCGTCGAGAAGCCGCTGATTACCGGTGAGCTGCGCGGCCGGATCGGCGAGTTGGTGGCCGGCGCCCTTCGCTAGACTAGAGCCGGATCACCCAGGCGCTAGATCTTAGAGTTGGCGCACTCGCTCGTCGCCAAACCAGTTCCCCCTTTGGCGGCGAGTGCGTTAGCGATGTCCACTCGCGCCTACGCGGGGTCGGCCCGCATGGCCATGCGCACCAGTTCGGACAGGCTGTTGGCGCGCATCTTGGTCATAAGGTTCGCGCGGTAGATCTCGACCGTCCGTGGACTGATGTCCAGGTCGTGGGCGATCACTTTGTTGGCCTTTCCGGCCAGCAGTCCGTCGAGGACCTCGCGCTCGCGTCCCGACAGGCTGGCGATCCGCGCCGCGATCTCCGCCCGTTCGCTTTCGCGCGCCTCCCCTTGGCCGCTCTCAGCCATGGCCCGGCGCACCGCCTCCAGGAGCTGCTCGTCGTCGAAGGGCTTTTCAAAGAAGTCGACCACGCCGGCCTTCATCGCCTCCACCGCCAGCGGCACGTCGCCGTGACCGGTCATGACGATAACGGGCAAAGCCACGCCCAAGTCCTTCAGTCGCCGTACGAGCTGGAGCCCGTCCATCCCCGGCATGCGCACATCGGTGACCACGCAGCCCCGGGCGTGCTTGGCGACATCGAGAAAAGCCGCGGCGGTAGAATAGCTCTCGTACGGAACGTCGGCCGTCGACAGCAGGAAGCCCAGGGCGTCCCGCACGGCGTCGTCGTCATCGATGATATGGGCCATCAGATCAGACACCGGCCGGGCCCTCGCTGGCGTTGGGGACGGTGAAAGCGAAGGTGGCGCCGCCCTCGGGGTTGTTGCGCGCCCAGATCGCGCCTCCGTGCGACTCGACGATGGTCTTGCAGATCGAAAGTCCCACGCCCATCCCATCCTTCTTCGTGGTCATAAATGGCTCGAATAGTCTTGCCAGGGTCTCGTCGGAGATACCCGAACCGGTATCCGAAATCGTCACCGCGATGAAGCCTTCCGGCGCCGGCTTGACGTCGACATGGAGCTCGCGGCGCGGGCTCGCGCGCATGGCCTCGACGGCGTTGCGCATCAGGTTGATCGCGACCTGCTGGATCTGCACCCTGTCGACCAGCGCCATTTCGCAGGCGGCGTCGAAGCTCATAGTCACCCGCAGGCCCAGTTCGCGGGCGCCGATCAGGGCCAGGGCGCTGGCCTCTTCGATAAGCGCCGGCAGCCGTTCCAGGCGTTTCTCGGTCTCGCCTCGCCCAACGAACTGGCGAAGACGCTGGATGACCTCGCCCGCGCGAACGGCCTGATCGGCCGCCTTATCCAGCGCTTCGGAGAGGCGGGGCCTGTCCAGCGGGTCGTTCTTATCCAGCAGTCGACGGCAGCCACGGAGATAGTTGGCGATGGCCGAGAGCGGCTGATTGAGCTCGTGCGCCAGGGCCGACGCCATCTCCCCCATGGCCGTGAGTCGGGAAATGTGGACCAGTTCGGACTGAAGCTCCTGCAGCCTCGCCTCGGTCTGCTCGCGGTCGGTGAGGTCACGCACGAATCCCGTGAAGAATCGGCGGTCCCCGACCCGCATCTCACCCACCGACAAATGCATCGGAAATACCGCGCCGTCGCGGCGCTGGCCGACCACCACCCGCCCAAGCCCGATGATGCGCTTCTCGCCCGTGGCCAGGTACCGGTGCATGTAGCCGTCGTGGCCTTCCTTGTAGGGGCCGGGCATCAGAACCGACAGATTCTGGCCGATCGCCTCCGCTTGCGACCAGCCGAAAAGGCGCTCGGCGGTCGAGCTGAGGGACTGCATCATGCCCCTTTCGTCGGCCACGATCATGGCGTCGGGAACCGTATCGAGAATGGATTGAAGGTGGGCTTCCCGCTCGCGCAACTGCTCAACGTGGACCGTGTCCCTGGCGCGCGTCACGCGCATTCGCTCCCCGACATAGGCCGAGCCAATCGAGAGGATCACGAAGAAGATCACGCCGAGAGGATCGGTCGCGCCGCCACGAAGTGCGTTCGATGCGACGATGGTCACCAGGCTGAGCCCGGCGGCCAGAACACCGGGCGCGGCGCCGCCCAGGGCCGCGGCCAGCAGCACGAAAGGCGCGATCATCAACAGCGTTGGGTCTTCGGTCAGCGCCGGCGCCAGCGCCAGGCGGACGAGCAAGGCCGCGGCGACGCCCAACGCGGCGACGCCATAGGCCAGAGCCTGCCTCGCTCGATGCTCGGGTTCCAGGGTCACGGCCGGGCCGGGCCGGCGTGGACGGGCGCGGCGCCGTGCGTCGGCCGACTCCGCACCTGAGGGGCGAAGGCGACCTCGACGCGATCGGCCAGATAGGGTGCCTCCTCGAAGTTGTATGAGACCATGATGATAGTCTTCCGGGTCTCTCGCCAGAAGCGCAAGATTTCATCCTGCAATTCGTCGGCCATCACGCGATCGAGGGGAGCACGCGGCGGCGGATTGCTCCCGCCCGCTGAGCGAAATTGATCGGGGTCAAGGCGCCAGCCGCTCATAACCCCGAAGGTCGGACCCGACTAACCGGAGGGTCCGATGTCCAACGACGATGCCGCTCGTGTTCAATCCGCTGCCGATGCGATCGCGGAGGCGGCGATCTACCGTCTCGCCTGGGACGTCGCTGGGCCACCCGATGCGGTCAGGATCGAGAGACCGGCCTCGCCAATCTCTGGAAGGAGCCACCGCGCCCGGCATCTCCGGCCGTATGTCGGAACATGCCGCGGCTGGTGATCCTCACCACGCTTTGCCACCGCCCTATTGCGCCGCCTTCCCCGTGGGTCGGGAGGGCTTCTCCGCCCGCTTCGGCGGGGGATCGGGCGGGGCGAAGGGGTGGCCGTCGGACGAGAGCAGGATGGCGATGGGGCGCGAGGCCGGGAACTCGGCGCAGATGGCCATGACGATTACGGTGAGCGGGGTGGAGAGGAAGGCGCCGGCGACGCCGAAGATCACCCCCCAGAACGCCAGGGAGAGCAGGACGACCAGCGCGTCGATGTTGAGGCTCCTGGCCTGCATGCGGGGCATGTAGACGTGGCCGACGACGAAGTGGACGATCTCCATGCCGGCGAAGATCACCCCGGCCTTCCATGGGGCGTCCAGTTCGACGAGGCCGAAGGCGGTCGGTAGGAGGACGCCGAAGGCTACGCCGATGAGCGGTATGTAGTTGGCGAGGAAGATCAGGAACGACCAGAAGAGCACGTGGGAGAGGCCCATGGCGCCCATGATCGCCGCCGAGCCGAGCGCGATCAGGCCGCCGGCCACCGTCTGCACCCAGATGTAGCCTTCCACCCCGTGCTGAATGCGCTCGAGGATGGTCAGCGCCTCGGCGTGCCGGGTTTCCTCGAACATCTCCGCCAGCTTGCGCCCGAAGCCGGCCCGGGACGCCAGCAGGAACCCCAGGTAGACGAGCACGAAGCCGGCCTTTTCGGCGATGTCGCCCACGCCCCGCGCCAGAGCGCCGATGTAGCGCCCGGGATTGAGCTGTCGGAACAGTTCGTCGATCGACGGCGCGGCCTGCATCCCGAGCCGGTCAGCTGCCAGCTGCAGGAGGACGTCCAGGCGGGCGGCGTACACGCTCGATTTGGCGGCTATGTGCGCCCCGTTCTCGGCCAGTATCCAGATCGAGAGCCCGAAGATGGCCACCACCACGGCGATCGCCGCGGGCAGAATCGCGGCCCTGGGCAATGGCGTCCGGCGCGAAAGGACGCCCTCCAGGCCGCCGATCATCAGCAGAAGAAACACCGCCAGGATGAACGGCGTCAGGACATGGCGCAGGGCCCAGAGGGCGAAGACCGTGAGAATCGCGGCGATGATCGCCACGCCCGCCTTCAGGAATCCAAGACGGTCCGGTTCGGTGGAGTCGGGAGGGGCGGGAGGCATGGAGTCTCCTAGCTCAAGAATCAGCGGCGGTCGAAGGGCGCCGGGAAGGCGTCACCCGAGCGCATTGCCGCCCTCCGGGCTATCGGCTAGAAGCCGGCGCCATCACCGGTCGCCGCGCGCCCGGCCTACCCGCTCCACGCCTGGATCCTACTCTCGATGACCATGGATACGACCAACGCACCCGCCGGCGGCCAGCTGTCCGGGAACGTTCTGTTCTATTCGAATCCCGAGCCGCTCAGCAACGAGACGCACGGCAAGCTCGGGCTGCGGCGCATCGACCGGCCCTTCGCCTTCGCGGCGGGCGCGCAAGCGGTGCCCTTGACGGTGACCGAGTTTCCGGTCGCGGCGCTTTCCTATCCGATCATCTTCGCCGGCGATCGGCGCCAGCCTCTGGCGGTGATGGGCGTCTCCGGCGAGTCGAACATGTTCATACAGCCGAACGGCTTCTTCGAAGCCGGCGTCTACGTGCCGGCCTACATCCGCCGCTATCCCTTCGTGCTGGCCAACGATGCGGTCCGCGAGCAGATGGTCGTCTGTATCGATCGCGCCGCGCCGATGCTGGGCGACCTCCCTGACCTGCCGTTCTTCGATCCGGCGGGCCAGCCGACCGACTACACGAAGAACTGCATCCAGTTCTGCAACGACTACGAGACCGAGCTCCGACGCACCGAGTCCTTCTGCACGCTGCTGACCGAGTTCGACCTGCTGGACGTGCGCAAGACCACCTATACGCCGCAAAACCCAGACGGCTCACCCGGCCAGCCGCAGGAGATCGCGGAGTACTTCGCCGTGTCCGAGGAGCGGCTGAAGGCGCTGCCGGACGACAAGGTGCGGGCCCTGCTCGACAACGGCGCGCTCAGCCAGATCTTCGCCCACCTCACCTCGCTCATGGGGTGGGACAAGCTGATCCAGGTCGCCCTGGCCCGGAGCGCCGGCGGTCCCCTCCCAGCAAATCTGAACTAAAGCGCTTCAGCGCGCGAACACGCTGCGGGTGAGGCAGGAGAACACCAGCCTGCCCGCCTCGTCGAGCAGATCGTGCTGGGCGATGACGATGCCTTTGCCCTCGCCGACCGGGTCGATGCCCATGATGGTCATGCGGCCGCGGATCAGTTCGCCGACCGGCGGGTTTCGAACCCATCGCAGGGCGTCGACCCCCACACGCTTGGTCTGCGGCCACTGGGCTGCGGCGTCGGCGTCGAGGCGCGACCAGATGGCGAACACCATGGCGTCGGGAGCGCCTTGCTCGACGCTCCAGCCGGGCGCGAAGGCCTCGATGAAGGCCTGCAGGGACCGTTCCTCGACGACCGTGGCCCCGAAGTGGGCGACCATGCCGACCTGAAGATCGTCGAACGATGCGGGCATGCGGAGCTCCAGGGTCGCGCACCAGGCGCGCGGCGGCGATCATGGGGTGCTTCGCTCGGCACAGGCAAGCTGGCGGACCGCCGAGAGCGGACCGAACAGCGTTTCCCCGGCACGCCACGAGGTCTAAAGGAGCCGCATGCAGCGCCTCGCCGCTTTTCTCCGGGCTCTCTTCGCCCTGACGCTCTTCGGCGTGGCTGGAGGACAGGCCCGCGCGGGGTCCGTCGTGGCCTCCCCCCACGCGGTCACCACGCTGGCGGCGGAGACCTCGGCCGTCGCGCCCGGCTCGACGCTTTGGGTCGCCGTCGTTCAGCAGCTGGACAAGGGCTGGCACACCTATTGGCGGAACCCCGGGGACGCAGGCGAGCCGACGGCCATCCGCTGGAGCCTCCCGCCGGGATGGCGGGCAGGCGATATCGTCTGGCCGGCGCCCCACCGCCTGCCGGTCGGGCCGATCATGAACTATGGCTACGAAGGGCAGGTCGTTCTTCCCGTTCCGATCGAGGTTCCCGCGAACGCGAAGGCGGGCAGCCAGGCGACGCTGTCGGCGACGGTGGACTATCTGGTCTGCGCCGAGGTCTGTGTGCCGGGAAGCGCCACGGTCGATCTCACCGTACCGGTCGTGGCCGGGACACCACCGGTCGATCCAGCGTCCGGACCCGAGATCGCCGCCACCCTGGCGAGCGCGCCGAAGCCCTCCGGCCTGAACGCCCGCTTCCAGATCGCCGGATCGCGGCTCAGCCTGGCGGTCGTCGGTCCGCCCCTGGCCGCCGCAGCCGCGCAAGACGCCTACTTCTATCCATACGGCGAGACGCTGATCGATCACGGCAAACCTGAAACCATCGAGCGCGGCCCCCACGGACTGACCTTGACGATGACCGCCGGCGAGGCCTTCGCCAAGGGCGCCGCGCCGTCGCAGGCGACCGGCGTCCTTTCGCTGGACGGGAAGGCCTATGAGGTGAGCGCCACCTCCGGCCCGCCGCCCGAGGGGTCCGGGGGCTTGGGGCCACCGGCGCAGGCCGGCGCCGGCGCCGAGGTGGGCGCTCTTGCGCTGGCCGTGGGCGGCGCCTTTCTCGGCGGCCTGATCCTGAACCTGATGCCCTGCGTTTTTCCGATCCTGTCGATGAAGGCGGTCGCCCTGGCCGGCCACGCGGGCGAGACCGCGCGGGCTCGCAGCCATGGGCTGGCTTTCCTCGGAGGGGTCGTGGTCAGCTTTCTCGGCCTCGCGCTCGCCTTGCAGGCCGCCCGGGCCACGGGCGAGGCGGTGGGGTGGGGGTTCCAGCTACAATCGCCGGTGGCGGTGGCGCTGCTGGGCCTGGTCATGCTCGCCGCCGCCCTCAACCTGTCGGGCCTCTTCGAGATCGGGACATCGGCGCAGGGCCTGGGCGCGGGCCTCGCCTCGCGGGGGGATCTCGTCGGCTCGGCGTTCACCGGCGTGCTGGCGGTGGTCGTCGCGGCGCCCTGCACCGCGCCCTTCATGGGGCCGGCGCTTGGTTTCGCCCTCACAGAGTCCGCCCCGGTGGCCCTGACCGTATTTCTTGCCCTGGGGCTCGGCTTCGCGGCCCCGTTCACCCTGCTCTCTCTCAGCCCGGCGCTGGTCAGTCGCCTTCCGCGACCGGGACCATGGATGGACGTGCTCCGCAAGACCCTGGCCTTTCCCCTGTACGGCGCGGCCGCCTGGCTGGCGTGGGTGCTGGCGCAGCAGACGGGGCCGGAGGGTCTGGCGCGCATGCTGGCCGCCGCCGTCATCCTGGCCTTCGCCGCATGGTTGTTCGGCATGGGTCAGAGGCGCTCGGCGATCGGCCGGGACGCTCGCGCGATCGGGCTGGAGGGTGGCGCGGCAGTCTGCGTGGCCGCCGCCGTCGCACTGGCCGCCATCGGCATCGGTCCGGCGGACGGCGGCGCCGCCCACGCGGCGCCAGCTCCCACCGGCCTGCCCGAGCAGCCCTGGAGCCCTGAACGTCTGGCCGCCCTGCGCGCGACCCGCACCCCGGTGCTGGTGAACTTCACCGCCGCCTGGTGCGTCACGTGCCAGGTCAATGAGCGGGTGGTGTTTTCGGCCGGCGAGGTCGCCCGTGCCTTCCGACGCGCCGGCGCGGTCTATCTGGTCGCCGATTGGACGCGCCGCGACGGCGCCATCGCGCGGGCGCTGAGCGATCAGGGGCGCATTGGCGTTCCGCTCTATCTCGTCTACGGCGCCGACGGCGGGCCGCCCCGGGTGCTGCCTCAACTCCTCACGGCCGGCCTGGTCGCCCAGGCCCTGGACCATGCGGCGTCGAACCGATAAGCGCCGCGCATGACAAGCGACGCTCCACAACGGCCCAAGGCGCGGGCGCCGCGCGGGTTCCAGGATCGGCGTGCCGACGCCTTGACGGCGGAGCGGCGGATCCTGGAGGCGGTTTCGCGGGTCTATGAGTCCTACGGCTTCGAACCGTTCGACACCGGCGCGTTCGAGTACGCCGACGCGCTGGGCAAGTTCCTCCCTGACGCCGACCGGCCCAACGAGGGCGTCTTCGCTCTGCAGGACGACGATGAGCAGTGGATGGCGCTGCGCTACGACCTCACCGCCCCCCTCGCCCGCTTCGTCGCCGAGCACGGCGATGGCCTGCCCAAGCCGTTCCGGCGCTACGCCTATGGGCCCGTGTGGCGCAACGAGAAGCCGGGCCCGGGTCGCTATCGCGAGTTCCTGCAGTGCGACGCGGACACCGTCGGCTCGGATCGGCCGGAAGCGGACGCCGAGATCATCGCCATGGCCGTCGAGGGCTATGCCGCCGCCGGCCTGCCGCGCTCGGCCTATGCGCTCAAGATCAACAACCGCAAGCTGCTCAACGGCCTGTTGACCGCCGCCGGCGTCGATGACGCCCTGCAGAAGCTCGCCGTTCTGCGGGCGGTGGACAAGCTCGACCGCCTCGGGCCGGAGGGCGTCACCGCCCTGCTGGGCGCCGGACGCAAAGACGAGTCGGGCGCATTCACGCCGGGAGCGGGGATCGGGTCGGCGGCGATCGACGCGGTGCTGGCCTTCGTGCAGGCCGGACGCGACTCGCGCGGGGCGACGCTCGACCGCATCGCGGAGGTGATCGGAGGCTCTCCGGAGGGCGACGAGGGCCTGCGGGAGCTCTCGCGCATCAGCGAGGCGCTGGCCGGCCTGGGAGTCGGCGAGGATCGGGCGCTGTTCGATCCCTCCATCGTCCGGGGGCTCGAGTACTACACCGGCGCCGTGTTCGAGGCCGAATTCGCCGTCGACGTCATTGGCGAGCGGGGTGAGGCCGTGCGCTTCGGCTCCATCGGCGGCGGCGGTCGCTACGATGACCTGGTGGCGCGCTTCACCGGCCAGCGCACGCCGGCCACCGGCTTCTCGTTCGGGGTCTCGCGCCTGGCCGCGGCCGCGGCCGCGGCGGGCGGAATGGCGGCGCGGGCGCGCGGTCCGGTGGTGGTGATCGCGTTGGAAGCGGGATTGATGAGCGAGTACTTCAACCTGGCGGGGGAGTTGCGCGCCGCCGGCATCGCCGCGGAGGTCTATCTCGGTGCGTCGGGCATGCGGGCCCAGATGAAGTATGCCGACCGCCGCCTCTCCCCGGCCGCGGTGATCATGGGAGGCGACGAAATCGCGGCCGGCGCCGTGACCATCAAGGACCTCGACGCCGGCCGGCGCCTCGCCGAGTCGGTAGCGGACAACCAGGCCTGGCGGGACGAACGGCCTGGCCAGATCACCACCCCCCGCGCTGAACTGGTGGCGCAGGTGCGGCGCATCGTCGAGGCCGCCGGGTGAGACTGGAGGCCCCGGTCCCGGGCGATATCCTGGCGGCGGTGGAGGCGCCGTTTCACGACGTCCCCGCAGAGACCCTCGATGCGCCCCTGCTTCAGTCGCTGGGATTGCTGTTGGACCTGGCCGGCGAAACCCTCCGAGAGCGGCTGTTCGTGGTGCAGGGGGAAGGACCGGAGGCCTGCCTGCGCCCCGACTTCACCGTGCCCGCCGTCCGCGCCCACATCGCCGGGGGCCTGGCGAGCGGCCGCTATTTCTACAGCGGCCACGCGTTTCGCGTGGCCCCGCGAGGGTCGAACCGGGCCGAGGAGTTCCCTCAGCTGGGCGTGGAGGCCTTCGAGCCGGGCGACCCCGCGATCGCCGACGCGGAGATGGCGGCCCTCGCCTGGCGCGCGTCAGCGGCCGGCGGCCGCGACGACCTGACCCTGCTGATGGGCGACATCGGGCTGTTCGGAACGTTCGTCGACGCCCTCGACCTGGCGCCGCCGCTGGCCGCCCGGCTGAAGCGGGTGTTTTCCACACCCCGCCGCCTGCGCGCCGAACTCAATCGGGAGCTCACGGGTGCGTCGGCGGGCGAACCCGCGGGGAGCCGGCTGGCAGCCTTGCTATCGAGCCTTTCCGAGGAGGCCGCGGCCGGAGTGCTCGAGGAGATCTGGGCCATGGCCGGGATCGAGCCCGTAGGGGGAAGGTCGCCCGCCGAAATCGTTCATCGCCTGGCTGAGCGCGCGGCGCTGGCCGCCGCCCCCCGCCTCACGCCCACTCAGGCCGACCTGGTTCGGGACTTCCTGAGCCAGGCCGGCGATCCGCGCCGGGCGCTGGCGTGCGTCGCGCAGCTGGTCGGCGGGTCCACTCCCGCGCTGGACGCGGCGCAGGCGGGGTGGGAGCGGCGGCTGTCGGCGCTGGCCGACGCCGGCGTCCCGGGCGATCGAATCAGTTTCTCGGCCGCGTTCGGGCGGGCGTTCGGCTACTACGACGGCGTGCTCTTCGAGATCCGCAGCGCGGCTCTAGGCGACGACCAGGCCGTGGCGGCGGGAGGCCGCTACGACAGCCTTCCCGCCAGGCTGGGCGCAAGCCTGGCGACCGGCGCCGTCGGCTGCATGGTCCGGCCCGGCCGGGCGTGGGTGGGCGCGGGCCGATGACGAGCGGCCCCCTGGTCATCGCCGTGCCCTCCAAGGGCCGCCTGAAGGAACAGGTAGAGGAATGGCTGGCCGATTGCGGCCTTACGCTGCGCGTCGCCGGCGGCGCGCGGGGATATTCCGCCGCGTTGGTCGGCTTTGACGACGTCCAGGTCCGGCTGGCCTCCGCTTCCGACATCGCCAGCCAGCTTCATGCCGGAGACATCCACCTCGGCGTGACCGGCGAGGATCTCCTGCGCGAATCCGCCAATGGCGGGGAGGCGCGGGTGATGCTGCTGACGCCGCTGGGGTTCGGCCGCGCTGACCTGGTGGTCGCCGCGCCGAAGAGCTGGGTAGATGTGGAAACCATGGCTGACGTGGACGACGTCGCCCACCTTTACCTGGCCAGGACGGGCCAGCGCCTGCGCGTGGCGACGAAATACCTGGTCCAGACCCGGGCTTTCTTTGCTCGCCACGGCATCGCCGACTATCGCCTCGCCGAGTCCGGCGGCGCGACCGAAGGCGCACCCGCCATGGGCGCGGCCGAACTGGTCGTTGACATCACCACGACCGGAGCCACTCTGGCCGCCAACGGCTTGAAGGTGATTTC
>Ga0302314_10017618_pt1 | contig 11961 bp, 9 predicted proteins | sample III_Palsa_N2_3_FD_200533 | JGI IMG/M metagenome (GOLD analysis project Ga0302314, IMG submission 200533) | Peat permafrost microbial communities from Stordalen Mire near Abisko, Sweden - III_Palsa_N2_3 | ecosystem: Environmental > Terrestrial > Soil > Palsa > Peat permafrost | place: Sweden...
CATTCGTGGCAGCAGGCCTGCTCGACGAGTGACGCCGCGACCGCGCACCGGCGGCGGTCAGGGGGTGACGCTCTTCCAGAGTTCGTTGAACGCGATGCTGTCGTAGAAGGCGGTGCCGTCGATGACCTCGCCGTCGGCGAGGGTCATGAACCAGGCGTAGGTGTTCTCGTAGGCGGTACCCGCGGTGGTGGTGCCCCGGCCGTCGAAGAGCACGATGACGGTGCTCTTGTCCTGGTCATCGTAGATAGCCCGGATGGTGACCGGGCGGAACGGGTCGTCGGTGCTGAAGCGCGCGCCGAACGGGTGAAGGACCTCGTCGAGGAACTGCCGCGTGCTCGAGTACTTCTTGGACGCGGCCGACCGGCCGGTGATCTCCCAGGTCATGTCGTCGGCGAAGATGCTGGCGACGTACCCGGTCCCGTCCATCCAGGCGTGGAACGCCCCGGCGACGATGTCGCGGTTGGTCCTCATGACTGACCTCATCCTCTCCCGTGCGGAAGTCGACGTCTCCGTCCGTGACAGCGTAGAAGCCGTGGGAAAATCCTGTCGATGAGTCAGATGACTCCACAACCGGCCGGAAGAGGGGAGGCCGCCGACGATGCGGATAGTCGTCCTGTCCGACACGCACGCCCCCCGGCGCTGGAAGTCCTGCCCGCCCGCGGTCGCGTCCCAGTTGCGCGGCGCGGACCTGATCCTGCACGCCGGTGACGTGTGCACGGCCGCGGTGCTCGACGAGCTGGCCCAGTACGCGCCGGTGACCGCGGTCGTCGGCAACAACGACGGTCCCGACGTCGCCGCCTGGGGCGCGGCCGAGACGGCCGCGCTGACCCCCGACGGCCTGCGGATCGCGATGATCCACGACAGCGGCGCCGCCGCCGGCCGGCTGCCCCGGATGCGGGCCAGGTTCCCCGAGGCGGAACTCGTCGTGTTCGGTCACTCGCACATCCCGCTGGACGCCGCCGACGACACCCTGCGGATCTTCAACCCCGGCTCGCCCACCGACCGGCGCCGCCAGCCGCACGGCACCCTCGGCGTCCTCCACGTCGCCGACGGCACCCTGGTCGAAGCCCAAATCCTCGAGGTCAGCTAGCCGCGGTAGGAGGCGGCCACCCAGCATCGGCTGCGCGCGTGATCACGAAGGATATGTATAGCTATAAGATTCGAAATATACATCAGGAACAAGATCTTCGTGATCATGGCGGTGCGCCGGGCTGGATTAGCCGCGGACTAGCCAGCCGTCACGCGATCACCATGATGAGGTCGCCGCCGTCGACCTGGGCGGTGCCGGCCAGCGCGACCCGGGTGACGGTGCCGGCCACCGGGGCGGTGATCGAGGCCTCCATCTTCATCGCCTCGATCTTGGCCACGGTGTCCCCGGCCGCGACCTGGGTGCCGGCCGCCACCACCGGGGTCACGCTGCCGCCGAACGGGGCGGCGACGTGCCCGGGGCTGGCCGGGTCGGCCTTCTCGGCGGCGGGCGCGTCGGCCTCGACCGAGCGGTCGCGGACCGGGATCGGGCGGAGCTGGCCGTTGATCGTGCACATGACGGTGCGGATGCCGCGCTGGTCGGGCTCGCCGACCGACTGGAGGCCGAAGAGCAGCGTCTTGCCCTCGTCGATGGTGACGCCGTGTTCCTGCCCGGGCTGGAGCCCGTAGAGGTACTCGGCCGTGCCGAGCACGGACAGGTCGCCGTATCTCGCCCGCGACTCCTCGAACTGCCGGGTCGGCCCGGGGAACAGGAGCCGGTCGAGGGTGCGGCGGCGGTCGGTGCGCAGGCCCTCCCGCTGGGCGTCGGTGAGCTCGGTATCGAGCACGCGCGCGGTGCGGCCGGCCAGGGCCCGGGTGCGGAACGGCTCGGGCCAGCCGCCGGGCGGGTCGCCGAGCTCACCGGACAGGAACCCGATGACCGAGTCGGGGATGTCGTACTTCCCGGGGTTGGCGGCGAAGTCCCGCGGGTCGGCGCCGACGGCGACCAGGTGCAGGGCGAGGTCGCCGACCACCTTGCTGCTGGGGGTCACCTTGACGATGTTCCCGAGGATGTCGTTGGCGGCGGCGTACATGTCCTCGATCTGCTCGAACTTCTCGCCGAGGCCGAGCGCGGTCGCCTGCTGGCGCAGGTTGGAGAGCTGGCCGCCGGGGATCTCGTGGCGGTAGACCCGGCCGGTCGGCGCGGGCAGGCCCGACTCGAACGGCGCGTAGAGGCGGCGGGCCGCCTCCCAGTAGGGCTCGAGGTCGCACGCGGCCCGCAGCGACAGGCCGGTCTCGCGGGCCGAGTAATCGGTGGCGGCCACGAGGGACGACAGCGACGGCTGGCTGGTGGTGCCGGACATGGCCGCGTTGGCGGCGTCGACCGCGTCGACCCCGGCGTCGATGGCGGCGAGCAGGGTGGCGAGCTGGCCGCCCGGGGTGTCGTGCGTGTGCAGGTGGACCGGGAGGTCGAATCGCTCGCGCAGCGCGGTGACCAGGGTCCTGGCCGCCGGCGCGCGCAGCAGGCCGGCCATGTCCTTGATCGCCAGGATGTGGGCGCCCGCGTCGGCGATCCGCTCGGCCAGGCGCAGGTAGTAGTCGAGCGTGTAGAGCCGCTCGCCCGGGTCGGACAGGTCGCCGGTGTAGCAGAGCGCGACCTCGGCGACTGCCGTTCCGGTGGCCCGGACGGCGTCGATGGCGGGCCGCATCTGGCGGACGTCGTTGAGGGCGTCGAAGATGCGGAAGATGTCGACGCCGGTCGCCGCGGCCTCCTCGACGAACGCTTCCGTGACCGCGGCCGGGTAGGGGGTGTACCCGACGGTGTTGCGGCCGCGCAGCAGCATCTGCAGGCAGATGTTGGGGACGGCCGCGCGCAGGTCGGCGAGGCGCTGCCAGGGGTCCTCGGCCAGGAAGCGAAGGGCCACGTCGTAGGTCGCGCCGCCCCAGGCCTCGAGCGACAGCAGTTCGGGCATGGTCGCCGCGACGTGGCCGGCGACGTTCAGCAGGTCCCGGGTGCGCACCCGGGTCGCCAGCAGCGACTGGTGGGCGTCGCGGAAGGTGGTGTCGGTGACCGCGACTTCCGTCTGGGCGCGCAATGAGCGCGCGAATTCGCCCGGCCCGAGCGAGCGCAGCCGCTGGCGCGATCCGGCCGGGGGCGCCGGGCGCAGGTCGGTGTCCGGGAGCTTGCTGACCGGGTCGGTGCTGACCGGGCGGGCACCGTAGGGCTGGTTGATGGTCACGTCGGCCAGGTAGGTGAGCAGCTTCGTGCCCCGGTCGGCGGACGAGCGGGCGGTCAGCAGCCGCGGGTGGGTCTCGATGAAGCTCGTGGTCAGGCGGCCCGCGCGGAAGTCGGGGTCGTCGAGGACGGCCTGCAGGAACGAGATGTTCGTGGCCACGCCGCGGATGCGGAACTCGGCCAGGGCGCGGCGGGCGCGGTCGATGGCCGCCTCGAACGTCCGGCCCCGGCAGGTGAGCTTGGCCAGCATCGAGTCGAAGTGCGGCGACACCTCGGCGCCGGTGTAGGTCGTGCCGCCGTCCAGGCGGACGCCCGCGCCGCCCGGTGACCGGTACGTCGTGATGACGCCGGTATCGGGCCGGAAGCCGTTGGCCGGGTCCTCGGTAGTGATCCGGCACTGCAGCGCGGCGCCGCGGATCCGGATCCCGTCCTGCGACAGGCCGAGATCGGCCAGGGTCTCGCCGGCCGCGATGCGCAGCTGCGCCTGCACCAGGTCGACGTCGGTGATCTCCTCGGTCACGGTGTGCTCGACCTGGATGCGCGGGTTCATCTCGATGAACACGTAGCGGCCCGCCGGGTCGAGCAGGAACTCGACCGTGCCCGCGTTGACGTAGCCGATCCCGGTGGCGAAGCGCACCGCGTCGGCGCAGATCCGCGCGCGCAGCCCCTCGTCGAGGTGCGGCGCGGGCGCGATCTCGACGACCTTCTGGTGGCGGCGCTGGACCGAGCAGTCGCGTTCGTAGAGGTGGATCACGCCGCCGCTGGCGTCGGCCAGGATCTGCACCTCGATGTGGCGGGGCTCGACGACGGCCTGCTCGATGAAGACGGCGGGGTCACCGAACGCGCCCTCGGCTTCGCGCATGCAGGTCTCGATCGCCTCGCGCAGGCCGCGTGGCTCCTCGACCCGGCGCATCCCGCGGCCGCCGCCGCCCGCCACGGCCTTCACGAAGACCGGGAAGGGCAGGGTAAGCGCGTCCTCGATCAGCGCGTCGGCGTCGGTGCCGGGGGCGATGCTCCGCAGGGTCGGCACGCCCGCGGCCCGGGCGGCGGCGATCGCGCGCGCCTTGTTGCCGGTCAGGGTGAGCACGCCGGCGCCCGGCCCGACGAACGTGATGCCCGCGTTCGCGCAGGCCTCGGCGAGGGCCGGGTTCTCTGACAGGAAGCCGTAGCCCGGGTACACGGCGTCGGCGCCGGCTTTCAGCGCCGCCTCGACGATCAGCCCGGGGTCGAGGTAGGCCCGGACCGGGTGTCCCGGCTCGCCGATCTGGTAAGCCTCGTCGGCCTTGAGCCGGTGCTCGGAATTGCGGTCCTCGTAAGGGAAAACGGCCACGGTCTGGACGCCGAGCTCGTAGGCGGCACGGAAGGCGCGAATCGCGATTTCGCCCCGGTTGGCTACGAGAATCTTGGAGAACATGTACTGGAGTTTCACCCGGGCGAAGGGCCCGGGAAACAGGGCCCATACGAAAACAAATGCCTTTTTTGCCAGTGATGTTAAACAACGGCCCGTTCACCCTCAAGGACTTTGATTTTCCGCGTGCCAGCGGCGTGTACGTGTCCTGCCAGCGGCCCGCTCCACCTTGAGGTCATGACAGATCTAGCGATTGACGCCACCGGGCTGGTCAAGTCCTTTGGCGCTACGAAGGCGCTGGCCGGGGTTGACCTGGCGGTGCGCGGGGGCAGCGTGCACGGGGTGCTCGGGCCGAACGGCGCGGGCAAGACCACGGCGGTGCGCATCCTGGCCACGCTGCTGCGGGCGGACGCGGGGTCGGCCCGGGTCAACGGGTTCGACGTGCGCGAGCAGCCTGCGCGGGTGCGCCAGAGCATCGGCCTGACCGGGCAGTTCGCCTCGGTCGACGATGACCTGACCGGGACCCAGAACCTGGTCATGATCGGCCAGCTGCTCGACCTTTCCAAGCAGGCGGCCCGGGCGCGGGCGGCGGAACTGCTCGAGTGGTTCGACCTGACCGCGGCCGCGGGCAAGCAGGCGAAGCACTACTCGGGCGGCATGCGGCGGCGGCTTGACCTGGCCGCGTCCCTGGTCGGGCGGCCGTCGGTGATCTTCCTCGACGAGCCGACCACTGGCCTCGACCCGGCCAAGCGCGAGGACATGTGGGACGTGGTCCGCAGCCTGGTCGGCAACGGCTCGACGGTGCTGCTGACGACGCAGTACCTGGAGGAGGCCGACGCCCTGGCCGACGAGATCACCGTCATCGACCAGGGCCGGGTCATCGCGCACGACACCCCGCACGGCCTCAAGCGCGCGGTCGGCGGGCAGCGGCTGACCGTGCACCCGCTCGACCCGGCCCGCTACGGCGACCTGGTCACGGTGCTGTCCGGTATCACCTCGGCCACCGGGGTCGCCGGGCGCGACCAGCGGGCGGAAGACGGGCGCGGATCGGTGACCGTCCGCGTGGACGGCGACGAGGTGCTGCCCGAGGTGGTGGCCCGGCTGCGCGCGGCCGGAATCGCCACGGACGAGTTCTCCCTGCACCTGCCGAGCCTGGACGAGGTGTTCTTCTCGCTGACCGGGACCCGGTCCGGCGACTCTCGCGTTCCCGAGGAGATCGTGTCATGACCAGGACATTCAACCCGCGGCACGCGCTCGTGCTGGCCAAGCGCAACATGATCAAGATCCTTCGGACGCCCGAGCAGCTCATCGACGTGACGCTGCAGCCGGTCATCTTCCTGCTGCTGTTCACGTACGTGTTCGGCGGCGCTCTTAGCGGCGGCTCACAGCACGCCTACCTGCAGTTCCTGCTGCCGGGTCTGCTCGGCCAGACGATCGCGATGAGCAGCATCTCCATCGGGCAGAACCTGAACGCCGACATCGAGAAGGGCGTCTTCGACCGGTTCCGGTCGCTGCCGATCGGCCGGGCGGTGCCGCTGGTCGGCGCGGTGCTCGCCGAGTTCTTCCGCTACCTGACCTTGTTCGTGGTCGCGATCGGGTTCGGCTACATCATGGGCTTCCGGATCGAGACGGACCCGCTGAAGCTGCTCGCGGCGGTGGGGGTCGCGATCTGCTTCGCGCTGTCGTTCGCCTGGATCTCGGTGTTCGTCGGCATGAAGGCGCGCACGGCAGGCACGGTACAGGGCGTGATGTTCCTGATGGTGCTGCCGCTGTCGTTCGCGAGCAACGTGTTCGTGCACGCCTCGACGATGCCGGGCTGGCTGCAGGCGTTCGTGAAGATCAACCCGCTGTCGCACCTGGTGTCGGCCGAGCGCGCCCTGATGCTCGGCGGCCCGGCCGGCGCGCAGGTCGGCTGGACGTTCGCCTGGTGCGCGGGGCTGCTGATCGTGTTCTTCCCGCTGGCCCTGCGCGGCTACATCCGGCGGTCCTGACCCGGCGGGGATTGGCCGGCTTGGCTTTGCCGGCGGGATTGGCCGGCTTGGCTTTACCGGTCCGGACCGACCGGCTCAGATCGCGGCCGGGTCGAGGAGCGCGAGCGCCTCGGCCCGGCTCAGCGCCGCCCCGGCCGCGTACGCCTGGTCATAGGCGTCCGGGCCGAGCGCCTCCCGGAGCCGGGCCGCCGTCGAGGCGGCCAGGGGATCGGTGGGGTCGGGCGCGCCGCGCACGGCGGCGCAGGCCCCGATCATCGTCGCGGCCCGGCCGGGCTGGCCGAGCGCGTGGGCGAGCCGGGCCAGCGCCCCCGCGGCCGAGGCGATGACCGGCATCTCGTCCGAGGCGGCGAATCCCCGGTACAGGGTCGCGGCCCGCTCCCGGGCCAGGGTCAGGTCCGCGTCGGCGAGCGCGATCATCAGCCCCGCGGCCGCCACCGCGGCCACCAGCTGGTGGCGCCCCGGGTGCGCCGGGCGCAGCAGCGCCATCCCCTGCTCGGCCGTCGCGTTCAGCGCCCGCGCCCGCTCGACGCCGCCCGCCGTGATCTCGAACAGCGCGAACCCGGCCGACACGACCGCCACGTCCAGGCGCGACGCGTCGGACTCGGCCCCGGCCAGGGCGGCCTGGTAGAACTCGCGGGCGGCGGCCAGGTCGCCGCGCCGGGCGGCGATGTTGGCCAGCTGCAGCGGCCGCTGGGCCGCGTCGTCCTGCGAACCCATCTCCTCAAGCAGCCGGTCGGCCTCGGCGTACGCGGCCGCCGCCCCGTCCAGGTCGCCGTCGAGCACCCGGACCGAGGCCACGCTGCGCAGCGCGCTGGACAGCCCCCAGCGCTCGCCGATCGCCCGGAAGCGCCGCAGCGCCTCGGCCGAGGCCGACCGCAGCGTGTCCAGGTCGCCGCCGTTGTCGGCGACCAGGGCGGTCATCGTCCAGGTCGCGGCCACCAGCCACTCGTCCTCGCTGGCCATATTCTCGGCCAGGTACCGGCGGGCGCGCTCGCCGTCCTGGTTGAACAGCGCGTACATGGGACGCAGCAGCCCGGCCAGCGGCAGCCGGCGGAATTCCAGCCCCTCGACCCGGGCGGCCAGGCCGGGGAAGCCGTGCTCATCCACCGCGAAGTCGTGATCCGACTGGATGGTCGTGGCGAACGCGTGCAGCGCGTCGGCCATGGTCCGCAGGTCCGGGTCCGCCTCCCCGGGGAGCGCGACAACCTGGCTGATCACGTCGGCGATGTCCGCGTGGTTCCCGAGCAGGAACATCAGGCCGCTGAGGGCCAGCGCCAGGCTGATCGCGCGGGCGGCGTCCCCCGCGTCGCACCAGTAGCGCAAGGCGGCCGCGATGTTGTCGCGGTCGGCCTCGATCGCCTTCAGGCAGCCGATCTGGTCCCGGGTCAGCAGCCGCGGCGCCGCCTCGTCCATGAGGTCCGAGTAGTAGTCCGCGTGGCGCCGCCGCAGCTCGTCGAGTTCCGCGTTCCCGCCCACGGCGCGGCCGGCGAGCTTCTCGGCGCCGTACTCGCGGATGGTCTCCAGCATGCGCAGCCGCGTCCCGTCGCCCGCCGGCTGCAGCAGCGACTTGTCGACGAGCGAGGACAGCAGGTCGTCGAGGCCGTCAGGCCCGGGGTCACGCCGGTCACCGCAGACCGCGGCGACCGCTTCCGGTGTGGCCCCGGCGGGGAAGACGGAGAACCGCTCGGCCAGCCGCCGCTCGTCCGGGGTGAGCAGGTCCCAGCTCCACTCGACGACGGCGCGCAGCGTCCGGTGCCGCGGCAGGGCGGTGCGGCTGCCCCCGGTGAGCAGCCGGAACCGGTCGTCGAGCCGCCGGGAGATCTCGGCCAGGGGCAGCGTGCGCAGGCGGGCGGCGGCGAGCTCGATCGCCAGCGGCAGCCCGTCGAGCCGCCGGACGATGCCGGTCACGAGGGCCAGGTTCTCCGCGTCCAGCGTGAAGCCGGGGCTGACCGCCGCCGCCCGGTCGGCGAACAGCCGCACGGCCGGGTCCGGCCCGAGCGGCGGGACGACGAGCAGGGATTCCCCGACGATGCCGAGCGGCTCCCGGCTGGTGGCGACGATGCGCAGCCCCGGGCCGCGCGCGAGCAGGGCATCGGCCAGGTGCGCGCAGGCGTCGATGAGGTGCTCGCAGTTGTCGAGGACGAGCAGTGCCCGCGCGTCGGCCAGGGTGTCGAGGAGCCGGGTCCGCGCGTCCCGGGCGACGACCCGCTGCATGCCGTCGAGCATGATGTGCGCTTCCCGCATGCCGACCGCGCCGAGCACCGCCTGGGCCACGTCGGCGGCATCGGTGACCGACGCGAGCTCGGCCAGCCACACTCCGTCCGGCGCGAGCTCGTCGTCGGCGGCACCGACCCGGGCGGCGGCCTCGGTCGCGAGCCGGGTCTTACCCGCGCCGCCCGGCCCGACCAGCGTGACCAGGCGATAGGTCGCCAGGGCCTTGTGCACCCGGTCGACCTCGTCCTCCCGGCCGACGAAGCTGGTGAGCTGAGCGCGCAGGTTGGTCCGCCGGCCCGGCGGCCGGGCATCGCCAGTGCCCGGGTTCGCCGCGACCTTCCCGCGCAGGACCTCGAGCTGGACCGCCTGGGCCTGCGCCCCCGGGTCGATGCCGAGCTCGTCGGCCAGCCGGGCGCGCAGGCTCTCGTAAACGGCGAGGGCCTCGGCCTGCCGGCCGGTCGCGGCCAGCGCCCGCATCAGCAGCGCGGTGACCTTCTCGTTCAGCGGGTTACCGGCCGACAGGGCCTCCAGGTCGGCGACGTGCGCGGCCGCCCGCCCGGCCTCCAGCTGGCGGGCCAGCCAGCCGGCCGTCGCGTCGAGCCGCAGGTCGGTCAGCCGCAGGGCGTAGGGCGCGGCGAACTCGCCGACGTCGTCCAGGGCGGGGCCGCGCCACAGCCCCAGGCCCTCCTCGAGGTCCCCGGCCGCGACGAGCCGCTCGAAGCGGAGCGCGTCCACGTCGTCCGGGGTGACGTCGAGCTGATACCCGGCCGCCGACTGCCGCACGGCGGCCGCGTCGCCGAGGGCGCGCCGTGCCCGGGAGACGAGGGTCTGCAGCGCGTTCGCCAGGTCGGCCGGCAGGTCGTCGCCCCAGACCGCCTCGGCCAGCGCGGACGTGCTCACCGGCCGCCCGCCGGCGAGGGCCAGCCGGGCGATCAGGTCACGCAGGCGAGCGCCGGCGACGCGAAGGCAGTCGCCGGCGTCGTTCCGTACCTCGAAGGGACCGAGGAGCGCTACCCGCATCAGGCTATTGTCGCCGGCCCGCGCCACTGCCGCCCCCGCCCGCGGCCCGGACGGAGAAGGGATCGCCTAGACGGTGCCGGGGGAGACTATCCAGCGTGTCGCCTGGTCGGTAAAGCGGGCGATGGTATCGAAGTCCCGGTCGTAGTGCAGGATCTCCAGGCCGCGGGCGCGGCCGGTCGCCGCGACGATGAGATCCGGGATCGACGCTGACCTATGCTGGGCCTGCTCGGTGAGGGCCTCCTGAATCCAGGAGGCCTGCTCCCAGATGTCCTCGGGGGTGTCAACGCGGTCGAGCGAGGCTTCGAGTTGTTCCTTCATCCGGGCTCGTTCCTGGATGTTCCTGGCGGAGTAGAGCATCTCGAGTTCGGTGACGCCGCAGATGCCGACCAGAGCTCGCATCATGAGGGGTTCTAGTTCTTCGCGGACGGCAGGCAGGTGGAGCCGGGCCAGCGCGCTCTTGTCGGCGAGGTAACGGGTCACCCCCACATCCGCTCCTCGGCACCTGGCTCAAGCAGGAAGTCGAACGCGCCTGACTCGCCGAGGGTTACCAGGTCGCGGACGGCGGCCATGCGGATCACCTCGCGGAACGCAGCGCTGATGGTCTCCCGGATGGACTCGGTCCCGAGAATGCCCCGGACCTTGTTGAGCTTCTCGATATCGATGTCTACGCTGGTTTTCGCCATCTCTTCACCTCCGCGATGGATATCCGATCCCCCCGCTAGAGTACATCCATTCTACGCCGATCTTGGAATACTGGCGGGCTTGTCCTGCGTAAAGTGCGATGGCCACGGGCGTTAGGCGTGGCGGGCGAGGCGATCGGAGATCAGGTGGTCGATCTCGCGGTCGTAGAGGCGCGCCGGGTCGACCCCGACCTGGACGAAGAAGCCGTCGATCTCGAGGCTGATCACGCCGTGCAGGCGGGTCCAGGCGGACAGGCCGAGCATGAGGTTGCCGGGGACGGGAATCGTGCCGGGCTCCTGCCGGGCGCCCCATTGCTCAAGCTGCCGCTCCAGGACCGCGTCGCTGACCGGGGGCGGCGGCGCGGTGCTCAGGCCGGCGAGAGCGGAGAGCAACACGGTCATCGACCGGGTGGCGGCCGGGATGATGCGAGCCGGGTCGAGCGATCCGGTCCCGTACGCGCTGCCGAAGACCAGCCGGTAGCGGTGCGGGGCGGCCAGGGCCCAGCCGCGGAAACCGCGGGCCACGGCTCGCAGCCGGCCCTCGGGCGCCTGGCCGGCGGCGTCGGCGGCCACCCGGGCCACCGTGTCGGCCAGGTCCTCGAAACTCTCCGTTACCAGGGCGGCGATCAGCTCCTCGCGGGAAGCGAAGTACCGGTACAGGCCCGGGCCCGACATGCCCATGGACTTGGCGATGGCGTTGAGCGACAGGGCACCGGGGCCGCCCTGGGCGATCTGGGCGTAGGCGTACTCCTTGATCTCTCCTACCGTCAGCGCCCGGACGCGTTCCCGGTGCGTCAAGCCCTCTCTGGAAGCCATGCCTAGAAGTGTAACAGAGCGTCAATTTTGCTAAGACCGTTAAATTTAGTTATAGTCTCTAACAAATGACAGACCGGGTTACGCCGAGAGGAAGACATCATGACGACGCTCACCGAGATCGTCCTGCCGGAGATCACCGAGCCGGACGGCCTGCTCGTCCGCCACCGCCCGGTTCCCGCTCCGGGACCCCGGGAGGCGCTCGTCGAGGTGCTGGCCACCGGCATTTCCTTCGCTGAGCAGTCCATGCTCCGGGGCCGTTACCCCGGTCAGCCCGCGTTCCCGTTCGTCCCCGGCTACGACCTGGTTGGCGTGGTCACGGCCGTCGGGCCCGGCGCCGACCGTCAGCTGATCGGCCGGCGGGTAGCCGCGGCCACCAAGACCGGAGGGTGGACCACCCACGCTCTCGTCGACGCCCGGGACCTGGTTCCGGTCCCCGATGGCCTCGACCCCGCGGCGGTGGAGACCGTCGTCGTCAACGGGATCACCGCCTGGCAGATGCTCCACCGCGAGTCCCGGGTAAAAGCCGGCCAGACGATCCTGGTCCACGGGGCCAGCGGCGGGGTGGGAACCACGCTGGTCCAGCTCGCGCGCCAGGCCGGCATCCGGGTCATCGGCACCGCCGCCGCCCGTCACCACGATGCCCTCCGCGCCCTCGGCGTCGAGCCAGTCGATTACCACGACCCCGACCTC
>Ga0302314_10017619_pt1 | contig 11961 bp, 5 predicted proteins | sample III_Palsa_N2_3_FD_200533 | JGI IMG/M metagenome (GOLD analysis project Ga0302314, IMG submission 200533) | Peat permafrost microbial communities from Stordalen Mire near Abisko, Sweden - III_Palsa_N2_3 | ecosystem: Environmental > Terrestrial > Soil > Palsa > Peat permafrost | place: Sweden...
GCTTCATCACCACCAAGATTAGTTTTGCCAACTACGTGGGCGACGTCGCCGACAAGACGCCCAACGCCGACAAGTTTAAAATCCTTCAAGCCGTGGGCGCCGATTCGCGCATTGGCGGCAAGTACTTGCTCCCGGGGTTTGGCTACGGCGGTCCTTGCTTCCCCAGGGACAACCGCGCCCTGGGCCAATACGCTTCCCTGCTCGGCGTGCCGCCGATAATATCCGAAGCCACGGACGACTTTAACTTGGCGCACGCCGATATCATCGCGCAGCGCATGCTCGCGTCTCTGCCCGCGGGCGCGCCCAAGTCGTTTGTGATGAGCGACGTGGCGTACAAGAGCCGGTGCCCCGTGGACATTATCGAAGAGTCACATCCGCTCGAGGTGGCCAAGCGACTCGTCAAGGCGGGCGCGCAGGTCACGATTAAAGACCGTAGGGGCATCGTCGAGCTCGTGCGGCGCACTTATGGCAGCATGTTCACGTACGTCGTGGACGTCTCCACCGAAGATGGCCCCGCCAATGTGAACTGGGGCAACCCGCTGGGCAGCTACCGGCGCTAAAAGTACCTAGGGTTATTACCATCGTAGATTAGGTAAAAGCTCCATTCAGAGTTCAAACTTCAGAGTGGTAATTTAGAGGGGCACCGGGCCACCTATAGGTGCAGGACCGCGTGCACGCCCGCCCGTACACGACGGAAAAAAAATGCTTGCGTCGGGACCACGAAATTTCTTGCCGCGGGTGGCGACGCGAGGAAAAAAAAAGCGTGGCTCTCGTGCATCGGCGGCCCGCACCCACACGCGCGCTCGCGTCAGACATTGCCCTGCCCGGGCGCTGTCCACCCCTTGGGCGGTGCGCACCAGCGTTTAGTTTCGCGCGCCACTTGGATATGCGTTGCCTTACAAGGCTTCAAGCCTACTACTACATGCTGCTGCTGGCATGCGGCTGGATCTCCTGCTGCAGAGCTGTGGACACGAGGCCGAACATTGTGCTGTTCATAGCCGACGACCTCGGTTACGGCGAAGTCAACCAGCAGGATGCCAGCGTGGGCTTTCCGTATAATCCGCTCTCAGCCAATCCCACCGTCGCCGCGCGGCCTGCCGACGTGGAGCGTACGATGGTCACGCCCAACCTGGCCAAGCTCGCCGCGCTGGGTACGCGTGCCTTGTACTCTTATTCGCCTTCTTCTGAGTGCGCGCCGAGCCGTGCGTCCATCATTATTGGCAGACACGTCGGCACCATTTCCGTGCGCGGCAACGGCGGCTCGGGCATTGATTTGAACATACTCGAGCCTGGGTTTGTTGTTGCGCTTAACAACGCGGGCTACGACACTGCCGGTACGCCGCTTTGCCATCAATGCGCACCACACATACACTGAACTGACGACGACGACGACGACAGCCGTGGGCAAATGGGGCATAGGCAGCACCAAGGGCGCGCCCTGGCTGCACGGCTTCCAGCGCTTCTACGGCCAGATGACGATGCGCGAGGCGTGGGCCTACTACCCAATGTACATGTACGATTTCGACGCCGCGTCGGGTGACGACGCCACGCTGCCGGCGACGACGTTCCGCTTTCCCGTGCCTCTCAACGTGGCGAGCGACGGCAGCCTCTCAGAGGAGCTGTGCGCCGTGAACCCAGGCCCGTGCTCGCACTCCAACGACATGTTTCGCACCGCGGCTCTCAGCTACGTTTCCGCGCACAACACGACCAGCGCGCGGCCCTTCTTCTTGATGTGGGGGCCCACCGCCCCGCACGTGGGCACGTACAACCCTGGCACCGTGCAAACCAGTCCGGTGCGGCGCTTGGGCGACCGCGTGGGCACGATGACAATGTGCCGCCGCGGCCACGCTGCGTCCATCGAGCAGCACCTGGACACGGACGTCGGCGCGCTCATGGCCGCCCTCGACAGCTCGGCCAAGCTGCGCAACACCTTGTTGGTGTTCACCTCGGACAACGGCCCACACGCCGCGTGCGCTGACGACCCGGGCTACTCGCCAGCCTTCTTCGTGAGCGCCGGCGGCCTACGCGGGCTCAAGATGACCATGTGGGAGGGCGGGCTGCGCGTGCCCACCATCTTCTTCTGGCCCGGCAAGGTGCCCGCCAACCAAGTCATGCTCACCCCGCACGCGCTGTACGACTTGGGCACCACCTTTCTCGAGCTCGCCGGCGTGCCCAACTGGGGCACCAACGCTACCGGCCCGTTGGGCGCCCCGGGCGGCGCCATGTCGCTGGTGCCGCAGCTGCTCGACCCGACAACACCGCTGCAGCGCTCGTGGCTGCACTTTGAGCTGTGCAATGACAATCTGCCGCTCGAGTGGTACGTGGCGTGCGCGCGGTGGCGACTGACCCGCTGGCCATGGGCTCGACCAGCTCGCGCGCCACCATTGACTTGACAACAATGCACAAGATTATCGTCATCCCGGGCGCGGCCAAGACTGTGTTCGACCTGATCAACGACCCCGCGGAGACGACTGACATTGCGTCCACAATGCCCGTCGCCGACTTTGACGCCCTCGTGCTCCTCGACAGCAATGTGCGCGAGTCCTTTGGCGTGGGCGCCGTGCGCAGCACGTGGGCGCCCAGTCTTTCGCCCACCAACAAGCCCGTCGTCGTCACCCGCCGCCCCTCGCTGCTGCCCACCGCGCTGCCTTCGGCGAGGCCTACGCGCAAGCCGACGCAAAGGCCAACGAAACGGCCCACGAATGCTGCGACCAAGTCGCCCACATCGCACGCGCCCACGTCGGCGCCGTCCGCCGTTCCATCGGTGGCACCCTCGGTTGCCACCACAATCGTGCTTACCAGCAAACCCACCCGGCGACCGAGCTCGAAAAAGCCCACGTCGCACGCGCCCAGCGAGTCGCCCTCGTCCGTGCCCTCAGTGGCTCCAACGCAGAGCGCCACGGACGTTCCCAGCCGCGCCAACCGCGAGCGTCTGCCATCGCAGCTGCCCACGACGGCGCCCACGCCGGGCACCACGGCGTCGCCGGAATCCACGCCCGCGCCCTCGAAGCGCGTGCCGCCGCCCACAACAATGCCGCCCTCCAGGGACGTGCAGCGCCCCGTGTCGTCGTCGCCGTCGTCGCCGTTGGCTGCGCCCTCGCAAGCACCGACGACGCAGCCGCCCGTTCCGGACTCGGCTGGCGCGTCAGCGTGGGGCAGCATTCCGCCGCTGCTGCCGTGCTCCACGACGAGCGACTGCAACTCTGGCGCGCTCGTGTGCTTTGTGCCCGCGCAGCTGCCTTGGCTACGCGCGTCGGATGCCTCGGCGACGGCGCCCGGACTGTGCGGCTGCAGCCGCGCATTGGCGCTCGTCAACGCCGGCGTTGCGTGCGAGAAGACTGGCGCGCTCTACGTCGAAGCGCTCAGTCTCGTCGCTCTCATGCTCACCGCCGTGTGGGCCATGGTCCGGTGGGCTCGCGCGCGCGCCCAATGGCCGCAGCTGCCGTGGTGGGCGACGTCGTGCCACGTGCACTGGGGCACGGGCGCCGTGCCGGCGTTGTTGTTCCTCGCGTTCATGCTCGACTTTTCGTGCATCGTGGGCGGCGTCGCGCTCGACCAGGGCCAATGCACCTCGCAGCCCTTTGCGCAGGGCCTGCGCGCAGTCGCCGTGCTCGCGCTCGCGCAAGCGTGCGCCAACGTATGGCTGCTGTTGCTGTACAAGCATGAACGCCGCCCGCTCACGCCAGCGGTATTGGGCATCGGCACGGGCGTGGCGTCAGGCTTGTGGGCGTCGAGCAGCGCGCACGCGGTTGCTGGGCAGTGCATAACCCTGGTGGCGTGCTGGCTGTGCGCCGCCGCGCTGGCGCACGCCGCTTGGGCGTCGAGCCCTGCGCCGCTGCTCAAGCACGGACTGGTGCTGTGCAGCGCAGTGCTGGCGGGCACTGGCTTTGTGGACGCCATCGCGGTGGCCGTCATCGTGGGCACGACGGCGGACCAGGGTGAAGCGTTCGAGCCCGGGGACTGGCAGCGCCCCGGGCACTTTCTCACCCTCGTGGCCTACGGGCTGCTCGTCGCGGGCGCCGTCGTGCTCGTGCACGTCGTCGTCGCCCTGCCGCCGTGCAAGGAGACGTTTGCGCAGTGGGTGCTCCCCAACCAGACGCAGCCGTCCTCCTCGTCGCCCAGCAAACCGCCGACTACCTTGCCAGCATCGCCTACAAGGCCGCGCAACGGCAACGGCAACGGCGGCGGCGGCGCGAGAGCCGACCGCGTACACGCGGACAACCTGCGCTTTGTGTTTGACGACGAGTTTGCCGAAGACGTTTAATAAAACCGTAAAATGCTGTGTGTGTATGTCAGGTTCACGCTCGTCAACTACTACCCTAGCACTTCTGCTCGCCGCTTTTCCGGCGGCGAGCCAGCGGCGTTCACAACCCCAGGACCGGCGTTGCTCGCAAACACGCGCTTGCGCGCCAAGCGCTTGCCGTCGACGTCGTCAAACAGCGACGGCGCTGCGGGAATGCGGATCGGCGTGAGCCGCTCGCCCGTGGCGGCCACCGGCGGCGACGTCGAGCCGGGCGAGCCCACAAAGAGACCGTCGTCCTCCTCCTCGTCGTCGTCGTCGTCAAACATGGCCTCCTTGTCGTCATCGCGCTCCGCACGCGACTCGCCAAACGCGCGCGGGTGCAGCGGTAGCGGCGACGGCGTCGCGCGCAGCGACCGGTTTTCGAGTGCGTCCACTATTCCAGCGGCCTGCGGCATGGTGCGTAGCCGAGGCCCGAAACGCTCCAGCACGTACTCGGAGAGTACTTGGTTGTCCACCTTGGCGATGCGCTCAATCAGCTCGAGCACGGACGAGTGAACGAGGTTGCCGCGGCTGCCGTTGCGCTCCAACGCGTCGAAAATTGGCTGAAAGGCGTCGAGGTTGACAAGGAACGAGGCGTAGAACTCGGCGCCGGGCGCGATGGAGCCCACGCACGCGCGCACGAAGCGAATGGCGTCGAGCACGAGGTGCTTGTGCCGCGAACCTGCGAGGGCGAGCACGGGCGCGGCCACGTTGGTGGAGAGCAGGAACTCGCGCGCCAAGTGACCGTGCGTCATGATACAATACGTGACCAGCTCGCACACAATATGCGTGCTCCACAGCTGCTGTTCTGTTCGCGCCGGCGCCGCCAGCGCGTCGAACATTGCCGCGCCGTAGTGGCTGTAAAACAGCCCCAAGAACTTTTCCTTGGTTTCCAACGGCTCGGCGAGCTCCGGGTCGAGCAAAAACCGCAGCGTTTCAGCGCATGTGGACTGCACCCCGGCGTCCGACTCGTGCACGATGCGTCTCAACAAATGCCCCAGCAAACTGGACCCGGCCTGCGACTCCTCGCGGAGCATAATGTGCTCGCGCACCAGCGCCGAGTCGTGCTTGAGCGCGAGCACGAGCAGCTCGGCGACGTTGAGGCGCTCCTTGAGCGAGCTCGAGGGCGAGGACAAGATGCGCTCGTACGCGTCAAACAACCCAGGCTCGCCGCGCGGCGCCAGCGTGCGGTAAAACTCGGATTGCTGGTGCGGCGACAGCTTTTGCGCAAGCGCGCTCAACTCGGCAAGGAAACTGGTGGCTTCCTCGCGCAGAACGTTTTCCGAGCGCACCACGTCGAGCAAATTGCGCATAAAGTCGTCGTCCTGGTGCAGCCGTAGCGCAATGTCGTAACTTAACCGCATGTCCAAGTCGCCCAGGCGCTTGAACGACGTTTCGTCCAGCACGCGGGCCAACAGCACGTCGCGCATGTAGGCGAGTCGGAAGCGCTGGGTGATCATGAACACCACGGAAGGGTCGGAAATGGCCACGACTTGCTTGAAGCGCACGTGGTCGTGCAAAAAGGCGCGATACTCGGGCTTTAACGGCAGGTTGGGTTCATACTCAAGCACACCCGCAAAGCGCGGGAACAATTCATCAGACAGCAAGGCCTCGGTTACCGACAGGCTGTACATGAGCGCCACGGCTTTGCACACGTGGAAGCATTGCACGAGGCCTTCGGCGTCCTTGTCGCGCTCCATGGCGTCGAACAAGTCAAACACTTGCACGAGCGCGCCCTCTTGCACGAGATTTTGGGCCAAGCGAGCCCCGGTGGGCGACGCTGACAGAATTGCGGCAATGACCGTGAGATTTTCCCGCGTCACTTCGGGAAGCGACTGCGAATCGTCCACCAACAACGACATGCCGTCGTCGGGCGACAATCCTTGAGCCGTGTAGATTTGCCGCCAAATCTCCGCGCAGCCAAACTCGTCCTCGAAGCTCAACGCCGACTCGACTCCGTCGGTGGTCCAGGTGATAATCGTACTTGCCGTGCGATGGTAGCTGGGGTTCTCGTTGGAAATGCGAGCCTCCAAATGGACGTTGGGCACGCCGGCTTCGTTGACCGTCTCGCCCTCGAGCACCAGCGTGCCTTCCAACGTCGCGTCGCTGTGTTCCACCTTGACGAGCCCAACTCCGTGGTCTTTCCATGCGTCGTTATGGCTTAGCCGATACAGCTTTGCCCTGTGCCCGCGTGTCGCAGGCATGATTCACTCTTCCACTGAGGCGTGCAAGCACACGCGTGCCAATGCACGCACACAGCACGCGCGCGCGTGGTGCGATTTGTTCGCCTCGGCGCGCACGCGCACGAGGGACACGACGGCGACGGCGGCGCGCGGGGAGAAACGCAGATGCCCGAGGCGCGCACGGGACGGCGCGCGAGGCTGCCGAGCGCGCACGCGCTGCGCGGTCGATGGAAGGGCGGCGAAAAAAGTCGGCAAAGCGACGGCGAAAAGCCGGTGGCCGCGCGCGTCTCCTGGTGTCCAAAAAAAAAGCGTGCGCAACGACGCCGCGCTTCGCCCCATGATGAAGGAACAGGCCAAGGTGAGCCCTAGCCGTCGGCCGCTGGCCACGCCACCGCCATCCATGCCCAGGGCTAACCTTTGGCCGGAAACACAGACGGGCGTGGACATCAAGAGCATTCGCTCGCGGTTCGAAAAGGCCGGCAACGTCAGGCAGACGCCAGAATCCTTCCTCATGCAGCAAAAGCTCGCGGCCGAGCAGGAGGCGGCCGCAGTGTTGCTGGCGCGCAAAAAGGCGGCTGCCTTCAACATGGCCATGCGCCAGCACGAGCTCGCGGCGTCGGTGCAGAAAACTATTGCTAAAATGCCCAAGGAGGACAAGGACACGCGGGAAAAGCTGCGACAGGAGGCGCGGAGAGTCTCGCACGTGCTGCGCAACATTGACGACAGTCCGTCGCAGTCTCGCCCCATGGCCGACGGACAGCAACGGCGCGCCACGCAGCTGGTGCTGGCCAGCATGGCGGAGGAGCTCGAACAGGAGCTCAAGCGCGAAGAGGAGCTGGCCAAGCAGCGTGAAAAAGAGGCGCGCCAAGCCGAACTGGCCGCAAAGGAAGCCGAGGCCAAGCTGGAAGCCCAGCGGCAAGCCTTGGAGCAGGCCCGCATCGCCGCGCGCGCGCGCGAGGAGGCCGAGGCCGCGGCGATGGCCTCGCTCAAGGCCAAGGAGGAGGCGTTGCGCGAGGAAGAGCGCATTGTGTCGGAGGAACGCGCTGCCGCCGAGGCGGCCAAGCGCGCCGAGTCCGAGGCTGCTGCCGCGGCGAAGGCGGCGGCCAAGCGTGTGGAGGACGAGCGGCTCGAGGCGCACAAGGCCGCCGTCGCAACCGCGCCAGTCTCAGCGGAAACGTACAAGCCGCCGCCCAAGGCTGACAACTCCAAGGACCGCGCCATTCTCACGTCGTACCTCCGCGAAAACTACCCGGAAAAGCTGGACCAGGTCGACGCTCTCCTCGAGCAGTTTAGCGGCAACCTGGACGTGCTCTTCGAGGAGCTGGCCAAGGACCAAAAGTTTGATGAGGCGGACGACATTGGCGACGCCACCGACGCGGCCACGTTCAAGGAGGAAGACGTGGCTGCCAGCGCGGTGCCCACGGCTACTTTGGTGGGCTCCAAGAGCTTTCTCAAGCCCGGCGTGGACTTGCGTCTCGTCGTCGCGAGCTTTTACCAAATCTACGCGCCATCCAAAATCAACGACGTGGACGACATCCTCAAGCACTTTGCCGACCGCGAGTCTGACCTGTTCCGCACGCTCGAGGTCAAGTACGACGTCGAGTTCTCGCGCGACGGCAGCTGCAGGCCGCTCGACGCGGACAAGGTGGGCGAGCCCTTCCTCGAGGCCAGCCAGTCGTTCCGCCAGGAATCGAGCAAGTTTGCCGTTGACGTGGGCGCGGCAACGCTCAAAGAGAGGCTCAAGAAGCAGGGCGCCTCGCCTGAAAAGCTCAGCGCCGTCATGTCCTCGGGCTCGGGCATGATGTAACGTTTGGTTTGCCATTTCAAGGTATCAAGGTAGCCAAGAAGAGTAAAAGAAGTTGGCATCCGTGTGAGATACAACATTAGAACAAGTCCCACACGCCAAACGCGACGCCGTTGCGGAATACCGCACGCTTGCTCGTGCCGTCGACCCAACTGCTGCCGGGGTCCAAGTAAAAACCGACGGCGTCGGGCCGCCGCGTCGCTCCAACCTCGCGCCCGCGCTGCCGCACGCCGCCGCACGCTTCGTCGTTGTCGTCGGATTCAGCGCTCGCAGCGCCGTCGGCGAGTCGCCACTCGTGGCTGCGGCCACCTCGCGTTACGCTGCGCGCTGCAGTCTTGCCCACGCACACCTGCACGATTTCGCGCCGCGGATCGTCCTTGAACACATGAGCCACTACTACGAAGAGCAAATTTCCCCGCGCGCAGTCCCACACTCGCGTGGCGCCGTCGAGGCCGCCTGACACGGCGCGGTCGCCGGCTTCGGTCCACGCCACGCTCAGCACGTCGCTTGCGAGCGGCATGACGCACAGCTCGGCGCCCGTGTCGGCGTTCCACGCCTTGAGCGCGCTGGCGGGGCCCATGGCGCCGACGAGCACGGAACGGTTGCGCGCCGCGAGTGCGAGCACTGGTCCGGGGTGCTTGTTCATCGTGTGTAGGCACTGCCCCGTGGAGTTGTGCCAGATTTTAACCGTCTCGTCCAACGACGCGGTGACCACGCGGCCTTGGTCGCGCGTCATGAGCACTGCCGTAACGGCCTCAAAGTGGCCGCGTAGCACCCACTTGACTGCGCGCGCGACGCAGTCCCACACGCGCGCAGTCTTGTCGCGCGCGCTCGACATTAACAACGTGCCGTCGCCTGACCATGCCACGCACAACACTGCCGCCGCGCGGTGCTCCTTGAGCTCAAAAGATTCGCCCCCAGTGAGCGTCACGGCATGTACGGCCACCACGCCAGCCACATCGCCGGTGGCCAGCCACTTTGCGTCCGGGCTCAGCGCCGCACACGCAATCTCGGCAGCGGCCGCGTCGGCAGCGCCAACGTGCGCGCCAATCTCCCACACGCGCGTCGTGCCGTCGTCCGAGCGCGACAGCGCCGTTGCGCCCTTGTCTGCCACCGCCACATGAGTCACCGCAGCCGTGTGGCCCACCAGAGTGAGCAGCTGCCGGCCCGTCTCCGCGTCCCACACGCGCACGTGAGCGTCGCGCGATCCCGTCACCACCCACGGCCCGTTGCTGGCCAGCGACACGACGCCGCCGCCGTTCGCAAGGGAGTACAGGAACTCGCCCTTGTCCACCGACCACACCGCAACCGAGTCGTTGAACACGGTGAGCGCCATCTTGCGCTCAGGCGGCGCCCACACAAACGCCACGCTCGTGACCGGGCTGCGGCGCTCCTTGTCCTTGAGCGCGTGCAGCAGCCGCCCCGTGGCCGTGTCCCACAGCCGGGCAACGCAGTCCACAGCGCCCGTGAGCGCCACGCTGCCGTCGTGCGCCAAGGCGACTGAGAGGATTTGTGAGTGGTGCCCCTGCCTGACCTCGATTTTGCGCCCCAGTGCCACGGAGAATTTAGTTTCCTTCACGTCGCTCTTGCCAAGCTCGCATGCCAGGCGGCCCAGCGGAATGTTCCACACGCATGCGGTGTGGTCCGTGCTGCCCGTGAGCGCTCGTAGCCCGTTGTGCGAGAGCGCCACAGCGGACACTGGAGCGCGGTGCCACTTGAAGATTTTAATCTGCCGTCCAGTGGTGAGGTCGTACAGCCTGGCGGAACGGTCGGCCGACCCGGTGAGCACGAGGCGGCCGGCAATGGCCACCGCTGTGACGCGGGCAGTGTGCCCGCGCAACATGAACACTTGCTCGCCCGTGCTTGCGTCGAGCACCAACGCAGAGTCATCAAACTCGGAGCCGGCCTGCCTTTTTCTTAGTTCTGCGACATGCGCGTGCACGCTGTGTGTGTGTGCTTGTGTTTGTAAACGCACCACGCAAAACTTGCCGTCCAAGCTAAGCGCGACGGGCGCGGCCCTTTTAATGCGCAGCCGGCAGAGCCCCTGCGCGCCCTCGAGACCGCTGGACGCCATCGCCGGCCTCGCGATGCGAACGCTCGGGGCTGCCTGCTGCACGAGCTTTTCAGCGCTGCTTCGCAGCTGCTGCGCGGCGCTGTCAATCGTGGACAGCTCACGCGACGGCGACACTCGCGGCGGCGGCGGCGGCGCCGGCGGCGGCTGCTGCGGCTGCTGCTGTGATGGCAGGCGCGACGGTCGGCGCGATAGCCGGTCCATGAGCGAGAACCCAGGCACCGGAGCGTCGTCGTTGGCGGACATGTGCAGCATCGACTTGCGCGACGAGAGCCGACGACTCATGCCTCGAATCATGCTCGCCATGGCGCTCGGCTTGCGCTGTAGGCCCGACGCCGCTTTGGACGACGCCGCTGACAATGGCGGCGCCGGAATGCGCGCCAGCACCTGACCGAAAAGCTGCCGCGGGTCGCACGCCAGCGCGTCCTGGGCGAGCTGCAGCGCGTTGACGACGACCTCGACGTCGTCCTGCCCGGGCATGGAGCGCAGCACTGCGGCGTCGGCGGTGACGCGCCCCAGGCTATCAAGCGCGCCGGCTCGGGCGACGGCCACCATGCGGTACAACAAGCCGGCGTGCACAAACCACAGCCGCGCCTTGTCCAGCTCGTCGGCGCCCATGAGGTGGAAGGCGCAGTGGCGCACGCACCAGCGCTGCTCGGGCGAGAGCGCGTCGCCGAGGGCCAACGCCGGTGCGGCAATGGACTGCACGCCGTCCTCGCACGCGCGCGCCAGCCACCCGTGCGCATCGGGCGAGGCGCCCACGGCCAGCACTTCCTTGCCCATGCCCCTGGCCGACGTCGCGTCCACGCCTGAGAGAAACGCCAAACTCGAACAATGCCTGGCGGCCACAACAACGTCGTCGCCGTCCATGCCGCGCAGCAGCGGCAAAAGCAGCTCGCACACGTGCTTGCGCGTCGCCGCGGCGTCCAACCCCGCTGCCTTGAGCGCGCGCTCCCACACGGCAACGGGCACTGGCTCTCGCGGCGCCAGCAACAACGTGGCCAGCGCCGTTGCGTACGCCTCGCCGCCCAACGCGGCGTGCAGCTTGGCGAACACGTCCGCGTACGTGTGTTGGAGCCCCTTGGGCGCGTCGGCCAGCCTTTGCTCGTTGAGTGCGGCCCACAAAAAATTGCCTTCGCTCCGCGCGAGTGCGTCGTCGGTCACGGCGGCGGTGGCGCGGCCGCGGCGTTCGAGGAACCACTTGATGCTGCGCATGCGCTCTTCAGCGACAAGCTTGACCACGATGGGCACAAAGTCGTCCTGCGCCGACAGCATTGCAGAGTTCTCCGCGGTGCACACGAGAACGAGCCAGGGCGGCCGACCTGCGTGCCACGCCGTGCGCAGCGCCAGCGCAAGCTCGTCGTGCTCGGCGCATTCGTCCAGGCCGTCGAGCACGATGACAACCGGACGCGCCACGTCGCGGCGCTTTAAATCGCGGCAGGGTTTGAGCACAAACACTTCGAGAAGGACCGCGGGCCCCGTGCTCGCAGCGGCGGCGATTTGCGACTCATCCGGCAAGTCGAGCGCTGGCAGGCACGAGCGCAGCTGGTGCGCAATGGACAAAATGGCCGTTTTCGACGAGCAAAAGCCCGAGTCGCACGCGTCGAAGAAGTACGCCGCA
>Ga0302314_10017620_pt1 | contig 11960 bp, 11 predicted proteins | sample III_Palsa_N2_3_FD_200533 | JGI IMG/M metagenome (GOLD analysis project Ga0302314, IMG submission 200533) | Peat permafrost microbial communities from Stordalen Mire near Abisko, Sweden - III_Palsa_N2_3 | ecosystem: Environmental > Terrestrial > Soil > Palsa > Peat permafrost | place: Sweden...
CAGGTTCCGCAGCACGTCATCCCGGGCGGCCACTGGCAGTCGGCTCGCCCGGCCGAGGCGGCCGAGACCCTGGTGAGCTGCGTGGTCGCCCCCGGCTTCGACTTCGCCGACTTCGACCTGCTCGAGGCCCAGGCGTGACGGCCCCAGACGTGACCGGCCCGGGCGTGACCGGCACCGACAACCAGGCTCCCGTGCTCGTGCTCGGCCCCATGCTGCGGTACGTCAGCGAGACCGAGGCGACGATCTGGGTCGAGACCGACCGCGCCTGCCAGGTCGCGATCCTCGGCCGCCAGGCACCCACCTTCGCGGTAGCGGGTCACCACTACGCCCTGGTGGTGATCGACGGGCTCACGCCCGGCAGCGAGCACGAGTACCAGGTCACGCTCGACGGCACCGTCCGGTGGCCAGAAACAAGCGGCCCAGAAGCCGCGGCCGCCGCCGGCGGAATCTTCCCGCCGAGCGTGCTCCGGACGCTGCGCCCGAAGGCGAGCCTGGCCAGCGAGCCGATCAGGATCGCGTTCGGCTCCTGCCGGGTCACCGAGGTCAAGCTCAACTCGCCCCGCGAGAAGGCGGCCTACGCCCAGGCCGACGACGCGGACGCGCTCGCGGCCAGCGCCGCCCGGCTGCGGGATACCCCGCGCGACCAGTGGCCCGATGTGCTGCTGATGATCGGCGACCAGGTGTACGCGGACAACCCGGGACCGGCGACCCGGCGGTTCATCAGGCAGCGGCGCGACGCGTCGGCCCCGCCGGGCGAAGAGGTCGCGGACTTCGAGGAGTACTGCGCCCTGTACCGCGAGGCCTGGGCCGAGCCGGCCGTGCGCTGGCTGTTCTCGGTCATCCCGACCGGGATGATCTTCGACGATCACGACGTCCGCGACGACTGGAACACCTCGGCCGCCTGGCGCGAGGACATGGCGGCCAAGCCCTGGTGGCGGGCGCGGCTCGAGGGCGCCTACCTCGGCTACTGGATCTACCAGCACCTCGGCAACCTGTCCCCGGCCGAGCTCGACGCCGACGAGACCTGGCAGCAGGTCCGGGGCCGGGAACAGAGCCACCAAGAGCAAGGCCACAAGAGTCAGGAGAGCGACGCGGCCGGGATCCTCCGCGACCTCGCCCGCCGGTCAGACGAAGGGGCGGCCGGGATCCGCTGGTCCTTCCGCCGCACGTTCGGAACGGTCCGCGTGGTCATGATCGACTCGCGTACCCGGCGGGTGCTCGACCCGGGCAAGCGGCTGATGACCGACGAGGCGGAATGGCAGTGGGTCACCGACTCGGTCCGCGGCGACTGGGACCACGTGGTCCTGGCCACCTCGGTGCCGCTGCTGCTCCCGCGGGGCATCCACGCCCTCGAGGCCTGGTGCGCGGGGCTGTGCGACGGCGCCTGGGGGAACCGCGGGGCCCGCTTCGGCGAGCGGCTGCGACGGACGGTCGACCTCGAGCACTGGCCCTCGTTCGGGCGGTCGTTCGCGCTGTTCGAGCAGCTCCTGACCGGCCTGGCGAGCGGCGAGCACGCCGCGCCAGGAGGCGAGCCGCCGGCCTCGGTCACGGTCATCTCCGGCGACGTGCACCACAGCTACCTGACCGTCGTCGACCTGCCGGCCGGGGTCCGGTCGCGCACCGCCGTCCACCAGGCGGTGTGCTCCCCGTTCCACCAGTGGATGCCGCCGCTGCTGCGGCGGGCCCAGAAGCTCGGCGGATCGGCTCCCGGCGGCTGGCTCGGCGCCGCCGTCGCCCGGCTGGCGGGCGCGCGCGACCCGGCGATCGGCTGGCGGATCACCCGGGGACCGTGGTTCGAGAACATGTTCTCCGTCCTCGAGTTCACCGGCCGCCAGGCCACGGTCACCTTCGACCGGGCCGTCACCGACTCGGCCGGCGTCCCCCGCCTGACCACCGCCGACCAGACCCGCCTCAGCTGAGGCGGAGGCCAAGCCCGAGGCGGAGGCCAACCCCGAGGCCAACCCCGAGACCGGGCTAGCCGTGCCAGGACAGCGTGCGCGGCGTCGCGTGCAGCGTCATCGGGATCGCCCCGGCCGGGCGGAGGGTGACCCGGTAGCTGGGCGCGGCCACGAAGCGGGGGTCGATACGGAACGTCCAGGACTGGGCGAGCATGGCCAGCACCGTCGTCATCTCCGCCCAGGCGAACCGCTCGCCGATGCAGGCCCGCGGCCCGGTGCCGAAGGGCAGGTACGCGTGCTGGGGAACGAGCCGCTTGCCGAGCCACCGTGACGGGTCGAACGCCTCGGGACCGGGATACCAGCGCGGGTCGTGGTGCAGCAGCAGCGGGCTGACCGCGGCGATCGACCCGGCGGGCAGCCGCCAGCCGCCCAGTTCGAGATCGGCGGTGAGCGTGCGGCCGATGATCCACGCGGGCGGGTAGCAGCGCATCGCCTCACGGAGCACCGCCCGGGTGTACCGGAGGGCGGGCAGGTCGCGGGCCGACGGCGCCTGTCCGTCGAGCAGGCTGGCCTCGCCCCGCAGCCGGTCCTGGACGCCCGGGTGCCGGGCGAGCAGGTACAGGGTCCAGGTCAGCGCGCCCGCGGTCGTCTCGTGCCCGGCCAGCAGCAGGGTCATCACGTGGTCGTGGACCTCCTGAGCGGTGAACCCGTCCGGGATGCCCGAGCGCGCGAGCAGCGCGGAGACCACGTCGCCCCGGTCCTGCGACGTGGTCTCCCGCCGCTGCTCGAGGATGTCGTCGACCAGCCGGTGCAGGGACGCCCGAGCCGTGCCGTCGCCGTCGCGGCCTTCGCCCGCCCAGTCGGTGAGCGCCGCCTCGAGGTCGGCCCGCACCTGGGGGGCCTGGGCCGACAGGTCGGTACCGAGCAGGGCCAGCCCGGCGATCCGCAGGGTCAGCGCCCCGATCTCGGCGTGCATGTCCCGCCGCTCGCCGTCGGCCCACCCGGCCATGCTGTCCCGCGTGCACTGAGCGAACACGGCGCTGTAACCGTCCAGCCGTCGGGGGGAGAAGGCCGGCGCGACCAGCCGCCGGGCCCGGGCATGAGCGGCGCCCTCGCTGCTGAGCAGCCCGTCGCCGAGCATGCTCCGAGTGCTCTGCACGCCCGGGCCCTTGACCGTGTCCGCCGCGTGCCCGGCGAGCAGCTCGTGGGCGAGTCCTGGGTCGAGCACCAGCAGCACGTGCCGCCCGCGGATCCGCAGCCCGACGGCGTCCTCCCGGCCCCGGGCCAGGGCGCGGAGCGCGGCCCCCGGGTCACGCCGCCGCCGGGCCCGGCGCGTGCGCAGCAGCACCCGCGCCGTGCCCATCCACCGCTGCCGGTCCCCGGTAACAAGCGTCACGAGCCTCATAAGGCTCACGAGCCGCACGTCCACTTCAGCGACCCGGTGAAGGTCCGTCCGCCGCTGCCCTTCGCGCTGACCGAGAACGACCCGCCGGTGCTCGAGAGCACCGCGGGCACCCGGGACACCCCGGCCACCGCGGTCACCACCCCCGACGCCTGGTGCAGGGTCACGCCGACCACGGCGTCATAGCTGCCGGGTCCGCGGTAGCGGGGAGTGGCCACGCTGAACGACAGCTGGTCGCCCTGCACCACCGCGGTCGACACCGAGGCCCGGTACGCGAGCCCGGTCGAGCAGGAGACCGCGACCGGCACCGACCCCGAGATCGTGACCGGCGAGGTCACCGACACCGAGACCGACCCGGCGGCCCCCGAGGAGCCGGCCCCCGACGAGGAGGCGGCCGTGGTCGCCGGGTCCGCCGCCGCACCCGGAGCGGCCGCGGCGGCCGACGAAGCCGGCGCGCTCGCGGCCACGGCGGTGATCGACCCGGGCGCCCCGGTCGAGCTGGCGACGACCACGCCCTTGCAGCCGGCCAGGCCGGCGGTCAGCGCGAGCACGACGCCCGCCGGAACCGCGGCCCGGGCCAGGCCCGATGCGCGGCGGCGGGAAGACCGGGAAGACGGAGCGGTCATGAGCGATCTCCTCAAAAATTGGCACTAGTGTCATAAATGAGGATGGTCCACGCCCGGGCGAACTGTCAATAGTGACATCATGCACTAGTGTCATATTTTTTTCACGCCGGTTATGGCAAACTGCCGGTATGACGATGGAGGGCCGCCGCGACCGCAAGAAGAACGAGACGCGCCAGGCGCTCCGCGACTCCGCCCACCGGCTGTTCGCGGAGAAGGGCTTCTCCCAGACCACGATCGACGACATCGCCGCGGCCGCCGACGTCTCCCGCCGCACGTTCTTCCGCTACTACGACAGCAAGGACGACCTGCTCCGCAGCGACGTCTCCGACCTGCTCCCGGCGATGCTCGCGGCGCTGCGCGCCCGCCCCGCCGACGAGCAACCGTTCGCCGCGCTGCTGGCCGCGCTGCGCACGCTGATCGGCCCGGACGGCCCGCCCGCGGTCGCCCAGAGCCTGGCCGACCCGGCGATCTCCGGCATCCGCGCCCGGCTCAGCATGGTCCGGATGCTCTCCCAGTGGGAGCAGGGCATCGCCGACACGCTGCTGCTGCGGGCCGGTCTCGACACCCCGGGCGAGGAGGACCGGCTCCGCGCCACCGTCATCGCCTGCGCGGCCACATCGGCCCTGCGCGCCGCCACCCAGATCTACCGCGGCCGTTACCCGGGACGCGGGCTCGAGACCACCCGGCTGCTGCCGATCATCGAGCAGGCCTTCGCCGTGCTCCGGGACGGCTCCCAGATCTCCAACCCTTCACAATGAACGGGCCGGGCCTGCTCCCTCCCGCCCATGACCCTCGCCCCCTCGCCCGCCGTACCGAGGTGTTTACCCCCGCGTGCCCCACGCGCGCGCCGGCCCGGTGCACACTGGAGACGGTGCACACTGGAGAGCGTGGATCGGGCAGCGGGGAGTGACTCTTGAGCGCGGGTGACCGGGTACGGCCGGGGAACAGCAAGCCGCCGCGGGCCCGGCGCGGCCCGGCGGCGCGGGTCAGCCCGCTGGAGGCCGATGAGACCGTCTCGTTCGCGGCCGAGCGCGACGCGGCCCGGATCGACGACATCATCAGCCACCTGAACGGCGAACTAGTCGGCCTCGCGCCGGTGAAGCAGCGGGTCGAGGAGATCTCCGCGCTGCTGCTCGTCGACCGTGCCCGGCAGCGGTTCGGCCTGAGCGCACCGCGGCCGAACCTGCACATGTGCTTCACCGGCGCCCCCGGCACCGGCAAGACCACGGTCGCGCTGCGGATGGCCACGCTGCTGCACCGGCTCGGCTACCTGGAGAGTCCCACCCTGGTCCACGCGATGCGCGACGACCTGGTGGGCGAGTACATCGGGCAGACCGCGCCCAAGACCAAGAAGGTCCTCGAGCGCGCCATGGGCGGCGTGCTGTTCATCGACGAGGCGTACTACCTGTACCGGGCCACGGACTCCAAGGACTACGGGCAGGAGGCCATCGACATCCTGCTCCAGGTCATGGAGAACGACCGCGACAAGCTCGTCGTCATCATGGCCGGCTACAAGGACCGGATGGACCTGTTCTTCGAGTCCAACCCGGGCCTGCGCTCCCGCATCGCGCACCACCTGGACTTCGCGTCCTACGACATCGGCGAGCTCGCCGAGATCGGCAAGATGATGCTCGGGCAGGCCTCCTACTACCTGTCGCCCGCGGCCGAGCAGGTGCTGCGGGCCGAGATCGCCCGGCTGATGACCGAGCCGCACTTCGCCAACGCCCGCACCGTCCGCAACGAGCTCGAGCTCGCCCGCCTGCGGCACGCGCACCGCATCTCCACCGACCTGCACCGCGAGTGGACCCGCGACGACCTGATGCGCTTCGAGCCCGAAGACGTCCTGCTGTCCCAGTCACAACCCCAGCCACTTCGGTAACCCCTGCGGCTCACGTAACCCCAGACCACGCCGCCCGCCGTCATGATCACGAAGACTTTGTTCCTGATGAAGGAAAAACATCGTATAGGTGTACGAAGTCTTCGTGATCACGAGCCGAGGAAGCGCAGCAGGCGCGCGTTGAAGTCCTCGGGGTGCTCCAGGTTCAGCAGGTGGCCCGCGGCGGCGAGTTCGTGGCGTTCGGCCCCCGGTATTTCCCGCTCCAGGACGCCGGCGATCTCGCGGTAGCCGGCCACGTCGAGCGCGCCGTTCAAGATGAGCACCGGCACGCGCAGGCCGGCCAGCCGGCCGGCCAGCGACGGCAGCGGCGCGGCCGCCGGGCCGTCGGCCCACTGGTAGGCCGGAAACCGGGCGACCATCGCGGCCAGCCGGTCCCGCGCCGCCGGATACTGGTCGGCCGAGCGGAAGATCTCGTGCCCCAGCCAGTACCGCTTGGCCGCCGCGACCCCCTCGCGGCGGGCGACGTCGGCCGCCTCGTCCGGCGGCCGGGGCGTCGTCCACCGGTGGCCGGGCAGCCCCGGCGAAGCCAGCACCAGACTGCGCACCCGGCCGGGATGGTGGACCGCCGCGGCCAGGGCGATGTTGGCGCCGAGCGACAGCCCGACCAGGTGCGCCCGGTCGGCCGCCAGCCCGTCGAGCAGCGCGATCAGGTCCCCGACATGGTCCCGGCCCGCGACGGGCGCGCCGGACTCACCGAACCCGCGCAGGTCATACCGGATGACCCGATAGCCCCCGGCGCCCTGGTGGCCCGCCGTGTCACTTTCGTACCGGGCGAGCGCCGCGAGCTGCGGGTCCCACATCGACCGGTCGAAGCTGAACCCGTGGATCAGCACGACCGGCGTCCCGGTTCCCGACTCCTCGCCCCGCAGGCCGCCCTCGGCCACCTCGACCCGCAACGGGACCGCGTCGGTCACGCGGTGACCGGGGCGCGGGCCGGGTCGCGGAAGACCGGGATGATCCGGCGCTCGCTGATCCGCCAGCGCTCGTCCCCGCACCAGGTCAGCACGTCGTCGAAGTCGGCGACCAGGTAGACGCCGACGTCGTCGACCGGCGCCGGGGCGTTGGCCGCGTAGTTGACCCAGGTGGACCGGGCGTGTGCCCGGGCCGAGCCGAGGGCGCCGGGCACCCCGCGGATCGCGCTTACCCGCAGGCCGCTGTAAGTGTGGCGGGTGGAGCGAACCACGGTCCGTTCGCTGTAACGGTTTTTGATCGCGGCCCGGCCAGTGAGCTCGAGACCGCCCGTGACGAACAGGGCATCCTCGGTGAACAGGTCGGCCAGCTTGTCGAGTTCCCCGTGGTCGAGGTACCAGGCCCAGTCCGCGAGCACGGCGTCGATCTCCATGCGCAGCACCACGGCGGCGATCGTCGGCCCCGGCGCGCCGGACTCCTCGAACATCATCACAGCAGCTCGACCGGGTTGCTGAGGGTGCCGATCCCGGTGATAGTGACGTCGATGGGGCCGCCGAGCGCGACCAGGTTGACGTTCTGGATCGCCGAGCCGCCGGCCGCGGACGGCTTGAGCGCGGTGCCCATCGCGATGATGTCGCCCGGCTCGAGCGTCATGTAGGAGGACACGAACGAGATGACGTCGGCGACCTTGTGCATCAGGTTCGCGGTGCTGTCCTGGGTGACCAGGCGCCCCTGGTGATGACAGGAGACCGTGAGCGCGTGCGGGTCGGGCACGCTGTCGGCGGTCGCGATCCACGGGCCGATCGGGCCGAACCCGTCGGTGCCCTTGTACCGGCCGGGGTAGCTGACCCAGGTGTCGACGTACTCGATGCCCTCGCCGCCGTCGGGCTTGGGGTGGATAGCCCGGTAGTGGAAGGTGTCCTCGGCCCGCATCGTCGGCGAGGTCAGGTCGTTGATGATCGTGTAGCCGAACACGTGGCCGGGCGCCGCGTCCTTGGTGATGTCGGCGCCGCCGGTGCCGATGACGACGGCGAGCTCGGGCTCCGGGTGGACGCGGCCGTACTCCTTCTTCAGCCGGATCGGCTGGCCGTGGCCGAGGAGGGAGGTGGCGGGCTTGGTGAAGGCGGCCGGGTGCTTCGGCCCGCTCATGATCCGGTCGACGTTGGCGCTGTTGTTGAGCGCGATGCAGATGACCTTGCCCGGGCGGGGTACCGGCGGCAGCCACTCGAGCTCGCTGACCGGGACCTGCTGGTCGGCCCGGGTCGCCGCCTGGCCGACCGCCCGCTCGATCGCCGGCCGGGCCGCGGCCCAGTCGCCGATCAGGCCGGCCACCGTCAGCCCGGCGTCGAGCAGCAGGACGTGCGCGTCCTTCTCGTCGTCGACCGCGACCGCGACCCGTTCCGCGCCCGCGAGCCGTACCGTGCCCAGCTTCATCGCTTCGCCTCCATGTCGTGGGCGGGGAGTGCCCCGGGCTCGGCCATGACCAGCGCCCCGCACCCGGTTATAGCGGGAAAAGCCTGGAATGTGTAGACCGCCTCGGCCCGTTCGGACAGCGCCGCCCGCATGGCGAACCAGAGCGCCAGCTCGGCCGCCTCGGTGCCGCCGAGGCGCATGTACTCCCTGACCCCGACGGCGACGAGCTCGCCGAGGTGGCCGGGGAGCCGGCGCAGGAAGTACCGGTCGAGCTCCTCGTTGGCGATGCCGAACCGGGCGCCGCTGATCTGGTGGGACATCCCGCCGGTGGCGATGACGAGCACGCGGTCGTCGCCCGGGAACGCCTCGACGCTGGCCCGCAGCGCCGTGCCGAGCGACCGCAGCCGGTTGGCGGTCGGCAGCGGCTGGCGGATCATGTTCACCGCGATCGGGGTGACCGGCACCGGCCACGGGCGGCGCATGACGTACGGCAGCCAGGAGAAGATCCCGTGGTCAATCGCGAGGTCCTGGCTGACCGTGAGGTCGAACTCGCGCTCGACCAGCTCCCTGGTCAGGTGCAGCCCCCAGGCCAGGTCCCCGTCCAGGTCGGGCAGGTCACGCGGCCCCCACCCCTCGTCGGCCTGCCGGAACCTGGTCCCCACGCCGATCGCCAGGGTCGGGTAGTTGTCCAGGTCGAAGTAGTTCAGGTGGTCGTTGTAGACCACGATGACGTGGTCGGGGGCGAGCTGTTCGACGAGCTCCTCAACCTTCCTCGTGCCGTCGTACCAGGGCTGCCAGCGGGGGCTGAACCCGCCGGGGGAGGCCATGCCCCGGTCGTACTCCAGGCCCATGGACGGGGTGTGCGAGATCCCGATCCCGCCGATCACCGACGCCATCAGGCGTCGTCCCCGCTGGTTCCCGGGGCCATCGGTGTTCCCGGGGCCATCGGTGTTTCCGGGGCCATCGGTGTTTCCGGGGCTGCCGGTGCTTCCGGCAGGCCGCTGACCGTGCGCGGGCAGGCGGCGATCAGCTCGTCCCGGCCGCAGCCGGCGGTGTGCGCGCCGATCGACCACAGGTCCTGGCCGACCGTGGCGGCCAGCTTGAGCATCGCCTGTAGGTGCCCGCCCGCCAGCAGCAGCCCGGTCCAGTCCCGCTCCGCGACCAGCGTGATCTCCGTGCTGGTCAGCCCGAAACGTCGCATGTAGCTGGCCTCGTCGGCCAGGAACCGGGCGCGGCCGCCCGGCGACCGCAGGCTGAGCGCGAACCGGTTGAGCGCCTGCCCCGCGAGGGCGCGCTCGGCGGTGAACTCGATCGTCCCCGGCTCGTCGAGGGCGAACGGCGGTGGGGGGAGTTGGCCCGATCCGGCCGGGTGGGTCTTAGGCACGGTCGATCTTAGGCACGCGGAGAGTTCCCAGGTAAGGGCCCCCGCTCTAGCCTCCGCCCCGGCCCCTTTGTGCCGCCGCCCAGCCGGCCGGGCTCCGTGCGGTCAGCCTTGGCCGAGCCGGGACCAGTCGTCGTGCCCCAGCATCTCGAGCGTCCTGGCCAGCCACTCCCGGGCCGGCGGGTCCAGCCGGGCGGGTATGCCGCTCAGCCCGTGATGCTCCTGATGTCCCGGCGGACCCGAGTGACGACAGTTCACCCCCGACAGATCAGCTCAACGCCATGATCGCGAAGGATTCGGTCAGCAGGTAAGAAAAGGGGCGCTATAACGCCTCGAAACCTTCGTGATCATGGCGGCGACGGCGTAGGCGGGGGTCATGTCGCCTCGTCTTGGAGGGTTTGCGCGATCGGGCGGTGGTTGCTGGCGTGGGCGGCCGGGGTGGTGAGGGCGGCGACGGCAACGACGGTCCCGGCGAGAACCCTGCCGGTTACTTTTCGTCTTTGCCTAGCGGTGAATCTCTACGGGCACGGGTAGAAGACGGCGCCGTCCAGGTCGTCGTCGAACTTGACCGCGGAGAAGCCGTACGACGGCGAGTACACGGTGCGGCAGAAGGTGCTGAACTCGCGCGGGGCCGGGCACTTCTGCCCCGGGTCACATACGTAGCCGTCACCGGTGTACTCGGCTTCGCCGACCCACTTGCCGGTCGGCTGCCGGGTGGTGGCATCGGTGGTGAAGTCGTCCCAGCCGCAGGGCGTGCTGCCGGTCAGGGCGGTGCAGGTGATCCCGTACTGGCTGCTGCCCTGGTACTGCGACGCGAGGCAGTCGTGGTAAAGGTAGCACTCTTCGACGATCGCGCCGTCCGCGTACTGGCGTCCCCAGGAGGACAGGTAGGGGGAGTTCTTCCACAGCCCGGTCATCCCGTCGCGGTGGATCTCGTTGAAGGCGTAGGCGAGGAAGTTCTCCGCGTCGCCCGGGGTGAGGTGGAACCCGGTGGTGGACGGGGGGTCGAAGCTGTCGATGTCATCGAGCTCGACCGCGTCGAACCCCTTGCGCGCGCACATGCCGATCCGCTCGTCGAGCATGGGCTTGAGCGCGTCGAGCTGCCGGAAGTCGACCCAGCGTTCCTGGGGGTAGCCGTAGTACACGTCGCCGAGGGTGGCCGCGGGGAAGTAGCCGCCGCCCGGGCTCGCGTCCCGGCGGTAGTCCTCCCAGGCCAGGTCGATGTAGCAGATCGTGCGCGGGTGGGGCAGGGTGGCCGCCTGCCAGGTGGTCTCCATGGTGCGGACCTCGGCGGCGGTGGTGAGGAAGCCGTCGACGTCGTAGATGTCGACCGCGTTCTCGCCGGTCCGTTCCAGCGGCGTCACCCGGCCGATCTGCCAGTCCCACCGCATCGGCTTGCCGTCGCTCGCCAGGTGCGGCGGGTACCAGCAGCCGCCGGCTGGCGCTGAGCTACCCGACGAGACGCAGGCCACCGGTGCGGGCATCGGGATGACCCGCCAGCGGAACCGGATGACGCTGGTTCCCGCCCGGTTGGCCGTGCGGACGGAGACCACGTGCGGCCCGACGGCGAGCGTGCCCGTGTAGAACACGCGGTTGGCGGGCAGCAGGCGCCACGGCCCGTTCTCTATCTTGTATTTCTGGTTGGCCTGGCCGTCGGCCGCGTTCTCGTGCGGCGCGGAGACCTGGAAGTACTCCTCGGTCGAGGAGGTCCGCTGCTCCGGTGTGCCGTTGACGAACCCGGACGTCGGTGCCTGATGGAGCCGGTAGGCGTGCACGGCCACGGTCGCCAGCCGGCTCACCGAGCGCTGGATGTCCTGGAACGAGAACGTCGACGCCTGGGTCTCCACGACCGCGGACGCGGTTTCCGTGACCCGCAGCCGCCGGCCGGTGTCCGCGTGCCCGACGACATACGCGGCCGCGGCGAAGGGCGTCGCGGTCGAGTCCGCCGCTGCCTCGCAGTCTTTTCCGCGGTCGTCGCAGCTCTGCCAGGTGTAGGAGACGACGAAGCTGAGCAGCGTCAGCCCGCGGGCCAGCCGCGGCCTGGACCAGCTCAGCCCGGAGGCGGCGACGGTCGCGCCGTCCCTGAGAACGCCGCGGATGCGGAGCGCGCCCCGGTGCGTGGGCGCCGGGATGCTCGCGGCGATGCTGGCCGCCGCGGTCGCGGCGAAGGAGACCGGAGCCTGCGTCCCGGCGCCGAGCGCCACGACCACGACCGCCGCCACCGACGCCGCCATCCGGGATACCCGGGGCATCGCCTTCATCGGGTCAGCGTCGCAGCGCGGCGGGGAGAAGGTCCCGGTGCGCCGTGAGCAGCTCGTCGCACATCGCCACGGTCTGCGTCGTGGTCAGCGTCGCGGCGGTGTTCGGGTCGAGCAGCGCGGCCTGGTAGACGTGGTCGCGTGACCCGTCGAGCGCCGCCCGGACGGTCAGCTCG
>Ga0302314_10017622_pt1 | contig 11959 bp, 7 predicted proteins | sample III_Palsa_N2_3_FD_200533 | JGI IMG/M metagenome (GOLD analysis project Ga0302314, IMG submission 200533) | Peat permafrost microbial communities from Stordalen Mire near Abisko, Sweden - III_Palsa_N2_3 | ecosystem: Environmental > Terrestrial > Soil > Palsa > Peat permafrost | place: Sweden...
ATGTTCAACTCGCCACCAGACGATGGTTTTCTTGTATCAACCTTCCCGGACGCGGCTATGCCGCCCTACTGAACTCAGGTTGCGTCTGGATCAGTTACATCGCCGAGCTGGATACCGCTTCCGAAGTCAGTGCCTATCGCAATTATTTGGACGACTATGCGCGTGAGCAGCAGACTTCTGGCCGCTTCGGCTGGGCGCCCAATAATCGCCTGCGCGATTTACCTGCATGGCTGGACTTCGAGCAAGTGGTTCCATCGCAAACTAGGATGTCCTTTGTGGTTGCGCTTTGCCTTCTGCTGGTTTGCATGATCAACACGGTAGGTTTGTTGCTGGCAAAATTTCTACGGCGCTCCGGCGAAATCGGGGTGCGCCGTGCACTCGGCGCCAGTCGTCTCGCCATTGCTGCCCAGTTCGGCGTGGAGGCAGGCACGATCGGCCTGGCTGGCGGCGTGCTTGGCTTGATGCTGACCTGGCTGGGGGTACACGTGCTGCGCGTTTCGCTACCCAGGCAGATCGCCCTTCTGGCCCATATCGATATGGCGCTCCTTTGGCAGACGCTGCTGCTGGCGGTCGCTGCTACCGTGCTGGCAGGGCTGTACCCGATCTGGCGTGCCATGTATGTACGCCCGTCGCTGCAGCTCAAGGAAGATTGAGGAGTCACATCAGTCCATGCACCCCATACTTTCCGCCTTGCGGCGGCATAAGACGGGCACAACCCTGATTGCTCTGCAGATCGCGCTGACCCTGGCGATTGTCTGCAATGCCCTGTTCATCATCAGGACGCAGTTCGAGCAGATGGGCCGCCCGACGGGGCTCGATGAGCAAAATTTGCTCATGGTTGCCACGACACAATCCGGTATCAACAACAACACCGACGCCGGCAAGGCAACACTCGACGCATCGATCAAGGCTGACCTGACCGCCCTGAGGCAGTTGCCAGATGTGATCGATGCCTACGAAACGCGTTCGATTCCATTAAGTGGCGGCGTTTGGGGTCTGGGACTGAGACTGAAGCAAAGCGGTTCCTACGGCTCGCACACTACCTATTTCCACGCCGATGAGCACGCTCTGGCAACGCTGGGCCTGGGACTGGTGGCGGGGCGCAATTTTCGCAGCGACGAGATTGGCGAGGATGATGATTTCGGTATCCTGCAGCCGGCAGTCATCATCGTATCCAAACACCTTGCTGATAATCTGTTTCCGCGCGGTAACGCGCTGGGCAAACCGATCTATTTCACCAGCGCAACCCAACCCAGCACCATCATCGGCATCGTCGAACGCATGCAGACAAGTTCAGCCTATGGCGGAACCGACAACAGGACCTGGGACACCACCTTGGTGCCCATGCGCTTGGTGACTCCTTCCCGCTACTACGTCGTGCGTACCCGAGCAGGTCGGCTGGCCGCTGCCATGCAGAGCGTACCGGCCGCACTGTACGCCCAGGATCCGCAGCGCGTCATACCCGACGGCTTGGGGGGCGACGAAGCCGGTGTGCGCAGCTTCGCGCAGATTCGTGCAGAGGCATACCAGGGCGATCGCACACTGGCGATGCTTATGGGCGTCATCAGCATCATTTTGTTGGCGGTAACCGGCTGTGGCATCGCGGGACTTTCGAGCTTCTGGGTCGGCCAGCGCCGCCGGCAGATTGGCGTGCGCCGTGCGCTCGGCGCGACCCGGCGGGACATCGTGCGCTATTTCCTGATCGAAAACGCGCTTATCAGTGCCAGCGGGGCCATCGTCGGAATACTGCTGACCTTCGAGTTCAGTGGATGGTTGATGGGGCAATTCGAGCTGACACGGCTTTCACCAGTCTATGTCCTGATCGGCGTGGTGATGCTGTTGCTGCTAAGCCAGGGAGCCGCCCTCGGACCAGCGCTACGCGCTTCACGGATTGCACCAGTGGAAGCTATCCGCTCATCGTGAAATTCATCGTCTCTTTCGCGAACCAGGATGTGCTGATCTCCACCGAGAACACCACGGGCTCATTCAACTGTGAAATGCGCCATTCCGCGCAATGCTCATCAATTTTGAATAGCCGCTTTGCCGCATCCATCCGGGGTAGCCGGAAGGCCCTTCTTGGCCGATTTCGGACTTTTGCTGAACGTCGCCGGCCAAACCGCCGAAGATATAGAGGCAGAAATAGCTGCGTAGAATGCGGCGGTGTGAGCTGCTTTCCGTTTTTCATTCGACAGGCTATTCGAGGGCGTCATAGGCAATCCAGCAACTGGATAGTTGTTCTTCCCATAGCGACGAGCGAACTTTCTTGGGCGGCTACCGAATTTGTATAGGTAAGGACCTGCTGATTGCTAATGGCGGTCTCCACGCAACGAGCCCCCACCTTATATTCAGGGGTAGGTTCGCGAGGTCACGGAGTGGAACGTGACCACTGCGAAGATTCAGAAGTGCGGAGCCGCAGTCGCGATATCATGCTTGGACACTGAGCGCCGTTCTGCCCAATTTTAAGCAGCCTAAGGCCACTCACGGATCGAACTTTTTCTCCACGCCCAGTAGGATCGATTGATTGTCCTTGCTCGTATTGTCCAGATAGTTCTGATACTCGGCACGGAACGTCCAGCCTTGAACGGTCTGCAGGCCTATGCCGGCACCAAGCAACGTGTGGTTGCGTGACTGATTGAGCAGGGTCGCCTGATACAGCGGTCCGCTCAGTAGATCGGCATAGCGCATCGTGGCTTCACTCGATCCCTGCAAGTCATGACCGAACTCCGCGCGCAGTTGTGGAGCCCACACGCCGTAGTCGCTCTTGACCGACCACTGCGCCAGCACACCAAGCGTACCTGTGCTGGTCTTGACCGTCTGCCGCTGGTACGCGAGCGAATAGGTCGCGTCGCCGTGCTCGGTGTAGGCATCGAGATTCGCGTGGGCCAGGTCCAACCGGCCATAGGGTGTAAACAGCAGGCCGTCGTCGGTGTGGTGTTCGTAACCCACCGAAAACGATCCGAACCACTGCTTGCCATCGCGATTGCCGAACACGGTATTGCTGTCGTCGGTGACATAGCGACGCGCATCGAACGACAGCCATTGATAGCCAAGCAACGCATCGGCGTAGAGCGCCTCCGTTGGACGGAAGCTGGCGTAGATCGCCCCGTTGTAGCTGTTGACGGTACTTCGGCTGTCGTGTTGACCGATGTCCGAATCGTCGTGGCCGTAGCCGACGCCCACGCCCATCGCCAGTCGTTCGGTCACCTGTTTATCCGCACCCACGCTCAAACCTTGCGTCGTGAAGTCGACGCCGTTGTCGCTGGTGCCCGGCTGGGTCTTGCCGAAGTTCACGGCACCGCCGGTCCAGATCGAGAAACCGCCCAACGTGGAGCCGCTGCCGCTAGGTCCGATCAGCGGACTAGTCGACGTCGGCGCGTCCGGCGAGACCAGGAAGCGGGTCGTTCCGTTCTGGGTACCGTTATTCAGATCCGCCATCACGTCGGGGCGGCGCACGCTGTCCGCCGAGCTAGCGGTGATGCCGTTGCTGAAACCGCCGCCGGCGCTGCCGCCGTGAAGTGCTTCGAGACGACGCTGGAAGTTGCTGATCTGCCCTATCGCCATGCGACGTGTCGCATCCGCCTGTGCATCGAGCACGCCGAGCACTTCGGCGTTCTTCGACGGGTCGCTGCGCAAAGTCACGCTGACCGTCACCGTGCCAGGCGCTGAAGTGGCGTACGCGTTGCTGAGCGTATAACGCAACACCGCAGCACCACCGAACGTCGGCGCTGCCGTATAAGACAGCGTGTATCCCGTGCCACTGGCCTTGATCGTTGCCGAACCGGCGTTGGCCGGCGAAACCGACACCAGCGTCGCCGCCGTAAACGGACCGCCGTGTGCGCTGGTCGTGAGATCAATCTGCACCGTCGAGCCGGCGATCGTCGTGGCCTCGAGCGTGGGTGCTACAGGCACTCCATCGATCGTCAGGGCGACATGCGCCGGCTTGGAGGCACCGAAAGCGTTGGACAGCGTGTAGTCGAAACCGACGCTGCCTGAGGCATCGGCCGCCGCGGTGTAGACCAGATCGGTGCCTTGGACGACCACCGTGCCGGAGGACGGCTGTGTGGCGATGGCTGCGGCAGTAAACGGTCCGTTCGTGGCCCCCGTGGTGGCATGCAAAGTGACCGATTTTCCGGCGAGCACCGTCGCTGACTGCGCATTAGCCACCGGCACCGCACCCGCAACGACCGTGATGGTTTCCTTCGCCGGTGCGGACGTGCCGCCTGAGCCCGTCGCGGTGTACTCGAACGCATCAGTGCCAAAATAGTTCAATGCCGGTGTGTAGACGATGCTCAGCCCGTTGACCGTCGCCGTGCCGTGCACCGGCTGTTGAGTGACAGCGGCGCTGGTAATCGGCCCACCTTCGCTAGTCACCGGGATCGTCACGGCGGTGTTGGCATTCGTGCTTGCGGCGCCGTTAGACACAACGGGCACTTCCTGCCCAATCACAACGACGTAAGCCTGGGCCCCCTGAAAATTGAACTTATCGGTTGCCGTTACGGTGACGTTGAACGAACCGGCGGCGGTCGGTGTGCCGGACACTACGCCCGCTGGACTGAGTGTTAGTCCGGCAGGCAACGAACCCGACGTCACCGCATAGGTGTATGGGGCGGACCCGCCGGATGCAGACAAGGTGGTCTGCGTATAAGCAACAGCCACTTTGCCTTGCGGCAACGTCGCAGGCGTCAGCGTGAGACTGGGCGCATTCACCGTGAATGTATAACTCTGGCTGATCGAGAACGGCGCGCCAACGCCGCCGCTGCTGTCTGTAGCGCGAATGCTGAAAACAAAGGAGCCGGCGACCGTCGGCGTTCCCGACAAGGCGCCATTGCTTGCATTAAGTGTCAGGCCCGCAGGCAGGGTGCCTGCACTCACGGCATAGGTGTACGGCGCCGTGCCCCCGCTGGCCGTGAACGACTGCGTGTAGGTCGCTTCCGCCGTAGCCGCCGGCAGGCTTGTCGGCGTCAGCTGCAGGGTCGGCGCACCGACCACCAAGGCATAAGCCTGCGAGCCGGTGAAGCCCAGGCCATCGGTGGCGGTCACAGTGAAACTGAAACTGCCCACGTTGCTGGGCGTACCCGCCAGGTGGCCGCTGCTGGAAAGCGTCAGTCCGGCTGGCAGCGTTCCGACAGTCACCGCATAGTTGTACGTGCCATTGCCTCCAGTGGCGGTGATCTGCTGGCTATACGCCACGGCCGACTGAGCGTTCGGCAACGTGGTCGGCGTCAGCGTCACGGCGGGCGCGTTCACCGTGAACGTATAGCTTTGACTCACGGAGAACGGTGCACCGTTGCCGGTTGTACTGTCGGTGGCTTTCACTGTGAAGGTGAAGCTGCCGGCCGCACTCGGGGTTCCAGAGAGGGTGCCGCTGCTCGCGTTCAATGTTAGGCCCGCAGGCAGCGTTCCTGCACTCACGGCATAGGTGTAAGGCGCAGTGCCCCCGCTTGCCGTGAGGGTCTGGGTATAGGCGTCTTCCGCAGTGGCTGCCGGCAGGCTCGCCGGGGTCAGCTGCAGGGTCGGCGCGGCCACCACCAGGGTATACGCCTGCGTACCGGTAAAGCCGGCGCCATCGGTTGCGGTCACGCTGAAGTTGAAGCTGCCGGCGCTGGTCGGCGTGCCGGAGAGCTGGCCGCCATTGCTCAAGGTCAGTCCGGCAGGCAAGCTGCCTGCGCTCACGGTATAGCTGTAGGTGCCGTTGCCGCCATTGGCGCTGAACTGCTGGGTGTAGGCCGCCGCCACTTTGGCATTCGGCAGGCTAGCCGGGCTGATCGCGACGTTCGGCGCATTCACCGTCAGCGTGTAGTTGCGGCTTGCCGTGAACGGCGCGCCGGTGCCGGTGCTGCTGTCGTGGGCGGTGACGCTGACGACGAAGGTGCCGGCCACGGTCGGCGTGCCCGCCAGTGCACCCGTCGTGGGGTCCAGGCTCAGGCCGGCCGGGAGCGCGCCGCTGCTGATCGAATAGGTATACGGCGCGGTGCCGCCAGCGGCGCTGATGCTCTGCGAGTAGGCCACCTCGGCGGTCGCGACCGGCAAGGTCGCCGGGTTCAACGTTACGTTCGCTGCGGCGATGGTCAGCGTATAGCTCTGCTGGCCGGAGCTACCGTTCGCATCCGTGGCGCGCGCGGTGATATTGAAGCTGCCGGCCGCCGTCGGCGTGCCGCTGAGCGTGCCGCTGCTGCTCAGGCTCAGGCCGGCGGGCAGGCTGCCGCTGACGATGGCGTAGGTGTACGGCGCAATGCCGCCACTGGCCGTAAGCTGGCTCGTGGTGTAGGCCGTACCGACAGCGCCGGACGGAAGCGTCGCCGGAGCGAGCACGATGGAGGGGGCGGTCACGGTCACCGTGTAGTTGTTGGTCTTGGAGTACGGGCCGCTGCCGGTGCTGCTGTCGGTCATCGTGATCGAGACGGGAAAGTTGCCCGGCTGCGTCGGCGTGCCCGACAGCGTCGCGGTGGCTGGGTTCCAGCTCAGGCCGTTCGGCAGAGTTCCGGTCAGCACGAACGTGTACGGCGCCGTGCCGCCGCTGCCGGCGAAGCTCTGCGAGTAGGCGCTGCCGTAAGGCGCATTGAGCGTGCCGGCCGGCGGCGTGAAGTTCAGCGTTGGAGGATTCACGACCAGCGAGTAGTTACTGCTGCCGGTATTGGTGTTCGAGTCGGTCGCGGTGACAGTGAAGTTGACCGTGCCGCCGGCCGTGGGCGTACCCGACAGCGTGCCGCTGCTGCTGAGCCGCAGCCCGCTTGGCAGATTGCCGCTGCTGACGGCAAACGTGTACGGCGCCATGCCACCGGTTGCAGCGATGTTCTGGCTGTAGGCGGTGCCGATCGCGGCCGCGGGCAGGTTGCCGGGCGTAAGCGTGATGGTCGGCGCAGTTACGGTCAGGCTGTAGGTACGGGTGCCCTGGTAGGTGCCGTTGCGGGTGGAGTCGGTGGCGGCGATCGTGAAATTGAAATTGCCACCGGTGCTCGGCGATCCGCTCAGGGTTCCGTCGGTGCCCAGGCTCAGGCCTGGAGGCAGGGCGCCGCTGGCCAAACTAAAGGTATACGGCGCGGTTCCGCCTTGCGCGGCGAGCGTCTGCGAATACGCCACATGTGGGGTCGCCGCAGGCACGGTCGCCGGCGTAATGGTGATTGTCGGCGCGGCGACGTTTGGCGAGTAGGTATGCGTCGCCGTCGTGCCGGCAGCGTCGGTGACCTGGACCGTGAAAGTCGCGACACCGGTAGCCGTAGGCGTGCCCGAGAGCGTGTCGCCGAGCAGCGAAATTCCTGGCGGCGGGCTGCCGCTGCTGATGGCAAACGCGTACGGCGGATTGCCGCCGCTGGCTGCCAGCGTCTGGCTATAGGCCACGCCGGCGACCGGATTGGGCAAGGTGGCCGGAGTGATGGTCGGCACGCTCGGATGGATCGTCAGCGTATAGCCGCGGCTGCCCGAATAAGGCGTGCCGCCGCTGCTGTCCGTGGCGGTGACGGTAAAGTTGAAATTGCCGTAGACCGTCGGCGTGCCGCTGAGCGCCCCCGTGCTGCCATTCAAGGTCATGCCGGTCGGCAAAGCGCCCGAGGACACTGCATACGTGTAGGGTGCAGTGCCACCGCTCGCGGTGATAGCTGCGCTATAGGCCGTGGCCTGTGTACCCGCCGCGAGCGTGGTCGGCGTGATGGCGATGGTTGCCGGTTGTATCGTGCCGCTGTAGGCGAGCGAGCCGGTGCCGGAACCGCCATCGTGCACGCTGATCGTGAAGCTGTAGCTGCCGCCGGCGGTCGGCGTGCCGGACAGCACGCCGGTCGTGGAGGAAAGATTCAGGCCAGCGGGTAGGGTGCCCGCGCTGATGCTGAAGGCATAGGGCGACACGCCCGAGCCGCCGCTGGGGGTGATCGTCTGGTTCACCGGCACACCGACAGTCAGCGTGCCGAGCGTTGACGGACTCAGCGTGATCGGCGGCACCGCGTTGACGGTCAGCGAGGCGGTCACCGTGCCGAAGAAAGGAGCGATCCCGCTTGTGCTGTCGTACACCGTGAACTCGAAGCTGGTCGTGCCAACCGCAGTGGGCGTGCCGGTGATCAGGCCGCTGCTGGAGAGGCTGAGTCCGGCGGGCAGGCCATGACCGGCCACCAGGGCGTAATTTGAATAAGGCGGCGTGCCGCCGCTGATCTGCAGCTGATAACTGTAGGGCGCATTTACCGCAGCCGCCGGCGGCTGCGCCGCCGTCAACACCGGTTCGGCGATGGTGACCGTGTAATCCTCGTTGCCGGTGAGCGCGACGGGCGTGGTCGAATCGGTCACGTTGACCACGATCACGAACGAGCCCGTACCGGTTGGCGTGCCGGAGATGGTGTTTGTATTGAACGTCAGCCCCGGTGGCAGTCCGGTGACCGAGAAAGTGTAAGGAGCCCGGCCGCCGCTGGCGCTGAGCGTCGCGCTGTACGACTGCCCGATTACGGGCGTGGGCAACGATGCCGGCGAAATCGTCAACGCTGACGTGTTCGGCTGGATGGTGACGGTGAAGGCGATCGTATCGCCTTCGTCGTCGAGCACGGTGAAGTTGTCGGTAATCGAATTGGTCGAGCTCGGGTTCTCGTTGGCCACATAGGTGACCAGGCCGGTGCCATTGCCGTGCTGTGGATCAACCCCGGACAATGATCCATGAGTCGGTTCTACGGAAACGCCACTCAGACCGAAGACGGAACAAGTGCTGAAGTCGGCCGTGAAGGTGCCGCCGGATGCCACAGTCTCTACCTGCGTCGGCGGACATTCGGTGCTCGGGCCGTTGGCGTGCGCCAAGTCTGGCCACAGCGATCCGCCGGCAATGATCAGCAGCAGCGCCAAACGCGCCAATAAAATCGGTAGACGATGCGCACCCACCTTCGATTGAAGATGAGCGTACGTGCCTGCACGCGCCAGGGCGCGGTCAAACAGACGATGCAGCATATTGGCCCCTCTTCCCTGTTTTCCACAGCGTTCGACATCGTTGCGATGTCATGGCTGCAGTGACGACTCTGGATCCCCTGCAATCGACAAGCTCTGCGCTGTGATCGGCAGCAAGACTTCCAGGCTTCGTAGCTCCCCAGCGGTATTGAAGCAAGGAATGGGTACAAATAAAAGTGCCTGTAAATAGTCACAGGCTTTAGTTGCAACGCACCAAAAAACATGTACTTGTAACTACGGCAAGCGTGTTACACATTAGCGCGGCGCGAGGAACGCGCATCCTTCAAGGGGAAATATCCATGGCTCAGGTCTATATGGGGCAAATCATGCTGGCGGGCTTCGGTTTTGTGCCCCGCGGTTTTGCAGCCTGTAACGGTCAGCTTTTGCCGATCAGCCAGTTTCAGGCTTTGTTTTCGCTGCTCGGAACGCAATATGGCGGCGATGGCCGCACTACCTTCGCACTGCCCAACTTGCAAGGGCGAGCAGCGGTAGGTGCGGGGGCGTCGGTGGATCCCAACTGGCAGCCGCCGGCGTATACGCAGGGCGAGGTCGGGGGGGCCGAAACGGTCACTTTGGTATCGCAGAATCTGCCGGCGCATACGCACACGGCCCTGGGGTCGACAAACGCCGGTGCGATCAAAAACCCTACCAACGCGATGTACGCGGGCAGCGGATCGGAATCGATCTACGCGCCCTCCTCGGGGCCGCAAGTGGTGTTGAACGGCCAGACGATTGGGTTATCGGGGGGCAGTCAGCCGCATGTAAATATGCAGCCCTACGGCGTACTCAATTTCAATATCGCGCTATACGGCATTTTTCCGTCGCGTAATTGACCGTTTCAGCATCCAAGTCCGCACGGGAGCCAAGCCATGAGCACGCCTTATCTCGGAGAAATCCGGCTGTTCGCTTTTTCACGTATTCCAACCGGTTGGTTTGCCTGTGACGGCAGCCTAAAGCCCATTTCGGATTACGAAACGCTTTTCACCTTACTTGGAACCACCTTCGGGGGCGATGGCGTTAGCACGTTTGCCGTACCCGATATGCGTGGGCGCCTACCCATCAACATGGGCAGAGGAGCCGGTCTGTCGCCGCGCGTTCTAGGCGAGTACAGCGGTAGCGAGAGCGTGACGTTGCTTACGCCCAATCTGCCCTCGCACAACCATACGTTTGCCGCGACGACCGGCCTCGCGAACGGCAACGCACTGTCGAGCAGTGTCGAGCTGGGTACGGTCAGCGGCGATCTCCTTTATGCCAGCGATCTCACGGGTGCGCATTCCTATGCCATGTCTCCCACCACGATCAGTGCTATCGGCGCCAACCAACCACACGACAACACGATGCCGACCTTGACCGGGTCGTTCTGCATTGCCTGGGCCGGCATTTATCCGTCGCCGAGTTGAGTCGAGCGCAAGCATCGAATAGCCGCGACGCTAACATCTTGAGGAGAGCGATATGACCGAGCCGTATTTGGGTGAAATCCAGTTATTTGCATTTAACTTCGCGCCCGTCGGATGGGCGTTATGCAATGGTGCGACCTTACAGATCAGGCAGTTCAACGCCCTTTTTTCGTTGATCGGCACCGCCTACGGCGGCGACGGACAAACCACCTTCAACTTACCCAACCTTACCGCGCGTGCGCCATGCAGCCAGGGTACCGGACCGGGATTGAGCTCGCGCACTATCGGCGAAACGTTTGGCGAGAATGGGGTGGCGTTGACGACGTCTACCATCCCTTCCCATACCCATAGTTTCAACGTGTTCAATCAACCCGACACGGTCAAGCGAAGCCCTTCACCGGCGGCGAATTACGCGCTGATACCCCCGGAGAACGTGAACCCATTCGTCAACGGTATAACGCCCAATACCAGTTTTGCACCCATAACGGTCGGCGTAACCGGCGGTGGGCAGCCGCATGAAAATCGCCAGCCCTACCTCGCGTTGAACTACTGCATCGCGTTGCAGGGCGCGTTCCCCAATTTCGGTTGAGCGACGTGGCGTCACCCTCTTTCCCCGAAGCGCGCGGCGACCGATTGCGTACGCCAGTGGAACTTGACGCGCGCGGCATCACCTTACGCCCCATCGTAGACGCCGATATGGCATTCCTGCGCATGCTCTACGCGCAGACGCGAGTGGCCGAGTTGGCATCCGTGCCGTGGCCGGTCGAGTTCAAGCAGAAATTCCTCGACGACCAGTTTGACCTTCAGCATCGCCACTACGTGAGCTTTTTTGGTGCCGCCGAGTTTCTGCTGATCGAACGAGAGGGCGAGTCGATCGGGCGGTTATACCTCCTGCGCAAGGTGCTCGAATTCCTTATCGTCGATATCACGCTGATCGAAGCGATCCGAAATCAAGGTATTGGCGGCCTGTTGATCAAGCGTGCCCAAATGGAGGCAGGCTCGCTCGGACGCGGCATGGTTCTGCATGTCGATCGGCGCAATACCGCTGCGCGCAGGCTCTACGAACGACTGGGCTTCTGCATAGTCGACCTCGACGACGGCAGCTCTTCACACCTGACCATGCGCTGGTCGGCGGATCAATTGAATACTGCTTGATAGATAAACCCATTCGCTTGCCGAGTGATGGGCACCATAAAAATAGCGAAGTCGCCCATGATGGAATGCCGCAGCTGATAAAGGCTTTGCGGCATGACTTCCGCTCTCTCACAAAAAAACAGGAGACTAAAGGGCTGACGGGAAGTTGATGTCATGCCCAGCGGCGTCGCCTCCACCAGAATGAAGGCGACCGGTTCATCGTTATAGCTGCTCGCGAAGATCTCGTTGAGGTGCGGCAAGAAATGATGCAGCTCTAGATAGCTCATGGGGTTTCCGAGTCGACGGCACAGTGATCTGCGCAAGTTTAATACGCGAGATGGGATCGCCGAGAGAATGCGTCCGGGTAACTGTGCGTTCGCAATCGCTTTCTGCGCTGGCTTGTACTTTCTTCGAGGCGCACCGCGGTTCGTGCGTTTTGCTTATCCGGCAGCAAGCCTCTCCAATAGTACTGGCGACAATGCCTAACAATTCCGAAGAGACTTCCCGTCAATACT
>Ga0302314_10017625_pt1 | contig 11958 bp, 10 predicted proteins | sample III_Palsa_N2_3_FD_200533 | JGI IMG/M metagenome (GOLD analysis project Ga0302314, IMG submission 200533) | Peat permafrost microbial communities from Stordalen Mire near Abisko, Sweden - III_Palsa_N2_3 | ecosystem: Environmental > Terrestrial > Soil > Palsa > Peat permafrost | place: Sweden...
GCCACCTTCCCCGCGCCGATCTACGGCAAGTGGGCCGAGGCCTATAAGCGCGAAACCGGCGTCGGCCTGAACTATCAGGCGATCGGATCGGGCGGCGGCATCAAGCAGATCACGGCCAAGACCGTGGACTTCGGCGCCACCGACAAGCCGCTCAAGGCCGACCAGCTGGCCCAGCTCGGGCTGATCCAGTTCCCGGCGGTCATGGGCGGCGTGGTGCCGGTGGTGAACCTGCCGGGCGTGAACCCGGGGCAGCTCAAGCTCAGCGGCGACGTCCTGGCCAAGATCTACCTCGGCGAGATCAAGCGCTGGAGCGATCCGGCCATCGCCGGCCTGAACGGCGGCCTGCGGCTGCCCAACCTGCCGATCACCGTGGTGCACCGCTCCGACGGGTCGGGCACCACCTTCGTTTTCACCTCCTACCTGACCATGAAAAACGGCGGCTGGGCGACCAAGGTCGGCTCCAACGACGCGGTGGAATGGCCGACCGGCCAGGGCGGCAAGGGCAATGACGGTGTCTCCGCCTTCGTGCGCCAGACGCCGGGCTCGATCGGCTACGTCGAATACGCCTTCGCCAAGCAGAACCACCTGACCTTCACCCAGCTGCAGACGCGCGACGGAACCTTCGTCGAGCCGGTGGCCGCCAACTTCGCCGCCGCGGCGGCGAAGGCCGACTGGGCCCACACCCCGGGCGGCAGCTTCTACATGCTGATCCTCGACAAGCCGGGCGCCGACTCCTGGCCGATCACCGCCGCCACCTTCATCCTGGTCTACAAGCACCAGGACAACCCGGCGAAGGGCCAGGACGTGCTCAAGTTCTTCGACTGGGCCTACAAGCACGGCGACCAGCTGGCCGAACAGCTCGACTACATCCCGCTGCCGGCGGCGTTGAAGGCCTCGATCGAGCACAAGTGGCAGGAAGTCCACTAAGCCGACAAAGGCGCGCGGCTCGCCTCGCGCGCCGCGATCCTTGCTGTGTTATGGCTGGGCGCCCGAGCGGCGCCCTTTCCTTCCTCGGATGACGATGACCTCCGTTCCCGCCGATCCGCCCGCCTCAGGACATCCGCATCGGCGGGCCGTGTCGCGCGGATCGACCTTCGACCCGATCTTCGGCTTCCTGTGCGGGGCGGCGGCCACCCTGCTGCTCGCCACCCTGACCGGGGTGATGATCTCGCTGGCCATCGGCGGCTGGCCCGCCTTCGCCAAGTTTGGCCTCGGCTTCTTCACGTCGACGCGCTGGAACCCGTCCCCGGACATCGCCGGCGGCGAGTTCTATGGCGGCGCAGGTCCAATTGTCGGCACCCTGATCACGGCCGTCGTGGCGCTGGTCCTGTCCCTGCCGATCGCCGTCGGGGTCGCGGTCTTCCTCACAGAGTTCTGTCCGAGGGCGCTTCGGCGTCCCATCGGCATCGCCGTGGAGCTCCTCGCCGGCGTTCCCTCGATCGTCTACGGCATGTGGGGACTGTTCGTGTTCGCCCCGCTGTTCTCGCAAGTGGTCGAGACGCCGCTCGCCTATTGGACGCCGCCGCCCTTCCTGGGGCCGGGGTTCGCCGACTTCTGGAACAATGTCGTGATCGGCGATCTGGTCCCGAACGGCTCGGGCATCCTCGCCGCGTCGATCATTCTCGCCATCATGATCCTGCCGTTCATGGCGGCGACCCTGCGCGAACTGTTCCTCACCGTGCCGCCCAAGGTGCGCGAGAGCGCCTACGGCGTCGGCTGTACGCCGCTCGAGGTCGTCATGTCGGTGACCATCCCCTATGTGCAGCGGAGCGCGATCGGCGCGGTGATGCTGGGCCTCGGCCGGGCGCTCGGCGAGACCATGGCGGTGACTTTCGTCATCGGCAACGCGCACAACTTCCCCAAGGGGCTGTTCTCCGGCGGCTCGACCATCGCCTCGACCATCGCCAACGAGTTCGCGGAGGCCACCACGCCGCTGCACATTTCGGCGCTGATCGCCCTCGGCTTCGTTCTGTTCATCATCACCTTCGCGGTGCTGGCGATCGCGCGGACCCTGCTCAACGCCCAGCGGCAGGCATAGGAGGCGGATCATGGCCGCGATAGCGGGCTTCGGCGTTCTGATCCTGATCACCCTACTCATCCTCAGCGCGCTCGTCGCCGTGCTCGGCAGCCTGTTCCGCGCGCGCAAGCTGGCCAATCTGGGGTTCATCGCCTTCTGCGTGGGCGGCGCGACGCTGGCGATCGTCGCCCTGGCCGCCATCCTGGCGTCGCTGCTGGCCAACGGCCTCGGCGGCGTCAACCTTGCGGTCTTCACCCAGGATACGCCCGCGGTTGGCTCGCCCGGCGGTCTGCGCAACGCGATCGTCGGTTCGATCGCCATGTGCCTTATGGGCATGATCATCGCCGTGGTGATCGGCGTTCTCGCCGGCACCTGGCTGGCGGAATACTCCGGCCGCAGCCGGTGGACAGCCGCCTACGGCAGCATCGTCCGCTTCGTGAACGACGTGCTGTTGTCGGCCCCATCGATCCTGGTCGGCCTGTTCATCTATTACGTCCTGGTGGCCAAGACCTGGCCGCTCTCTCTCGGACATTATTCCGCTATGGCCGGTGCGGTGGCGCTAGCCATGCTCGCCGTGCCGGTCGTCACCCGCACGACGGAAGATGTGCTGCGGCTGCAATCCAAGCAACTGCGGGAATCAGGCGTGGCGCTGGGCGCCCCGCTGTGGATCACCATCAAGGACATCCTTTGGAAGGCGGGGTCCGGCGGCATGATCACCGGCGCCCTGCTGGCCTTCGCCCGCGTGTCCGGCGAAACGGCGCCCCTGCTGTTCACCTCGCTGGGCAATCAGTTCTCCACCGTGCACCTGCTGTACAAGGAAGGCGGCAAATGGATCTTCGACCCGTCGCTGGGTCTGAACCAGCCGACCGCCAGCCTGCCCACGGTCATCTTCAACTATGCGCTCTCGGCCTATGACGACTGGCGTCGTCTGGCCTGGGTCGGCGCCCTTCTCATCGCCATCGCCGTGCTGGGGATCAACATCCTGGTGCGCGTGCTCTCCGCGGAGCCCAAACGCTCATGAACGGCCCGATATCCTCCGACGCCATCGCCGGCGAGAACTACGAGAGCTTCAGCGAGGCGGTTCCGGACGCCAAGCTCGAAGCCAAGGGCCTCGACTTCTTCTACGGCAAGAGCCAGGCGCTCCACGACGTCAACATCGGCTTCCAGCGCAACGCGGTCACAGCCCTGATCGGCCCGTCGGGCTGCGGCAAGTCCACCTTGCTGCGGGCGCTGAACCGGATCTACGCCCTCTATCCCGGCCAGCGGGCCGCCGGCGAAATCCTGCTCGACGGCAAGAACACCCTCGACCGGGGCGTCGACCTCGGCCAGCTGCGCGCCAAGGTCGGCATGGTGTTCCAGCAGCCGACCCCCTTCCCGATGTCGATCTACGACAACGTCGCCTTCGGCGTTCGCCTGTACGAGAAGCTGTCCAAGCCCGACCTCGACCAGCGGGTCGAGGAAAGCCTGAAGCGCGCCGCCCTGTGGACAGAGGTGAAGGACAAGCTGCAGTCTTCGGGCCTTGGCCTGTCCGGCGGTCAGCAGCAGCGCCTCTGCGTTGCGCGCGGCGTCGCGGTGCGGCCGGAAATCCTGCTGCTCGACGAGCCGGCCTCGGCGCTCGACCCGATCTCCACCGCCAAGCTGGAGGAGACCATCGTCGAGCTGAAGCCCGACATCACCATCGTGATCGTCACCCACAACCTTCAGCAGGCGGCCCGCATCTCAGACAACGCCGCCTTCATGTACCTCGTCCGCCTGATCGAGTTCGCCAAGACCGATCGGCTGTTCGATAATCCCCGGGCCCGCCGCACGGCCGACTACATCACCGGCCGGTTCGGCTGATCGGGTTTGGGCTCGGAGGTCGGGTGCGTTCCCGCGCAAGGCTGGGTCCCACTTTTCCGTGATGTGCTTCTGGCGAGCGCTTCCGCCCCGCCCCGGTTTCGCCATATAGGCTAGCCGCGCGTCTCACGCTCGGCTACAAAGTGTTTCGGCTGCGCGCATGCGGGCCGATCTGGCTGCGCGAGCCCCGCGCGCTTCCCCAAATGAGCTTCATGGCCCCGCTTGTCCCGTTCGGAGCACCGATGATGTTTTCTGGTGCGCTGCAAGACCGAAATCTCCGCCCAAGACGAAAAGGCATGGTGACTTTTTCGCGTTCCGGGCGTTGCATCCGTCCAGGCGGGCAAGCGGGCGCGTGATGAGCCAGGACGTAAGGGTGGAGTTCGACATCAAGGTCGAACGACTGGGCGAAGGTGAGAACGCACCGCGCGTCGTTGTGGCCATTCCGGTCAAGGATGAGGCCGAGCGGATCGGCCTCTGTCTCGAGGCCCTGGCGCTGCAGGCCGATGTCGCCTTCGAAGACATCGCGGTGGTGCTGCTGCTCAACAACTGCACCGACGGCACGGCGGACCAGGTGCGCGAGATGGCGCCGTTGCTGCCCTTCCGGCTCGAGCTGCACGCCGTGAATCTGCCTTCCAGCCACGCCAACGCCGGCTGGGCCCGCAAGCTGGCCATGGATGCGGCCGAACGGCTGGTCGCCTCGGACGGGCTGATCCTCACCACCGACGCCGACACCCTCGCCGACGAGGATTGGATCGCCGCCAACCGCCGCGAGATCGAAGCCGGCCACGACGCCGTCGCCGGCTATGTGATGGCCGACCCGATGGAGCTGATGCAACTGCCGCCGGCCATTCTCGAGCGCGGGTCGCTGGAGTGGGAATACCAGCAGCTGGCCGCCGAACTCGACGCCCGGGTCGATCCCGAACCGCACGATCCCTGGCCGCGCCACAATCAGAACTGCGGCGCCTCCGCCGCGGTCACCGCCGCCGCCTATCGCGCCATCGGCGGCCTGCCGCCCCGGCCGGTGGGTGAAGACCGCGCCCTGTTCGAGATGCTGCGCCGCATGGACGGCCGGATTCGCCATTCGCTCGAAGTGCAGGTGGTGACCTCCGCCCGCACCGATGGCCGGGCTTCGGGCGGTCTCGCCGACGAGATCCGCTTGCGCACCGATCCCAACCACCCCTGCGACGACGCCCTGGAAGTGGCCATCTCCACCTTCCGCCGGGCGCTCTGGCGGGCGCAGCTGCGCACCTTGTGGTGCGCCGGCCAGGTGGACAGCCACGCCGAGACCTGGGCCGCGCGCATGCGCATCCCGGTTGGAAACGTGCGGGCCGCCCTCGGCCGGCATCCCTACTTCGGGGCCTTCTGGTCCGAGCTCGAGGGCCAGAGCCCCCGTCTCGCCTGGCGGCTCGTCACCATGGCCGGGCTGAAGCGCGAACTTCGCCGGATTCGCCGCCTCGTCGACGGCCTCAGAGCCCGCGATAAGGCCGCCGCCGCGGTCGCCGCCGCCAAGAAGGTCCGGGCGGCCTGAGCGGCGGTTCTACGCCAGCCAGATCAGCTTGCGCGCCGGCACGTCTTCGCCGCGCGCTACACAGTGCAGCGGCTCGACGACGCCCGTGTAGAGCATGCCGGCCTTGACCAGCACGCGTCCCGAGGCCGGGTTCTCGACGAAGTGCGACGAGCGGATGGCGCGCTTGCCCCAGCCGTCCCGCGCCCATCTCAGGGCGGCGGTCGCGACCTCCGAGGCGTAGCCCTGGCCCCAGTGGGCCCGCGCCAGCCAGTAGCCCAGCTCCGGAAAGGGCTGGCCCTCCTCCGAATGGAATCCGCAGCCGCCGATCAGCCCGTGTTCGCGATGGATGATCGACATCGGCCGCTCGGTGGCCGGATCGCGCCCGGGAAGGCGGGCCAGGAAGGCTTCCGCATCCTCGAACCGGTAGGGCCAGGGCGCGCGCGACAGCATGCGCACCACGTCGAAATCGTTGATGCCCTGATAGATCGCCTCGGCGTCGCCTGGCGCCGGCGGACGCAGGATCAGTCGGTCCGTTTCGATCCGTACGGCCCCGACCTGCTTGGGCGGCGCTTCGCTCTGGTTCGACATCTTCCCCTCCCGGGCTCCTTGCTGGAGCCGCTGGCGCAGGGAAGAAACGAAAACGGGGAGCCCGGCGACCCGGACTCCCCGCGCTGATTTCGCGATCCGGATCGGGCCCTTGGCCTGCGATCCGGAGGTATTCGGATCGCCTATTCGGCGGCCTGCTTCACTTCGGCGTGCGGCTTTACCGACACATAGGTCCGGCTGTCGCGCTTGGTGGTGAAGGCCACCGCCCCATCGGTCAGGGCGAATAGGGTGTGATCCTTGCCCATGCCGCAGTTGTCGCCCGGCCAGAACTTGGTGCCGCGCTGGCGCACGATAATGTTGCCCGGCACGACCACTTCGCCGCCGAACTTCTTCACGCCCAGGCGACGGCCGTCGGAATCGCGGCCGTTACGGGACGAGCCGCCAGACTTTTTGTGAGCCATAGGAGCTTCTCCTCGTTATTCGGCGTCGTCGGAAGCCGGCTTCGCCTTGGGGGCGGCCTTCTTCTTCGGAGCGGCGGTTTCTTCGGTGGGCGCGGCTTCGGCCTTCGGCGCAGCCTTGGCCTTGGGAGCCTTGGCTTCAGCCGCGGGGGCTTCGGCGGTAGCCGGCGCCTCGGCGGCGGCTTCTTGCGTGTCGACCACGTCCTCGGCGACGGCCTTCTTGGCGGCCGACTTCTTCTTCGGCGCGTCTTCGACCACGGCCGGGACCAGGCTCGAGCCTTCCAGAGCGGCGATCTCGTTCTTCAGCCCGCGGGCCTTGGCGTCGAGCAAGGCCTTGGGGGCCAGGTTCACTTCGCCGTCCCACTTCGTGGTCTTGCCGCCGATCTCCAGGCCGGTGACGCGCAGCACGGTCTCGGTCTGGCGGTGGCCACGGGTACGGCGATAGCCCTGACGGCGGATCTTCTTGAAGATCTTCACCTTCTCGCCCTTGCGGGTCTCGATCAGGGTGGCGTGCACGAAGGCCCCGTCGATCACCGGCGCGCCCAGGGTCACGTCGGCGCCTTCGCCGTGCGCGAGCACCTGGTCGAATTTCACCGCCGCACCGACGTCGCCGTCGAGCTTCTCAACGACCAGCACGTCGCCCGGCTGAACCCGGTACTGTTTGCCGCCGGTTTTGATCACCGCGTACATGCCGAAAGCCTTCTAGAGCCAAATCGGCATACCTAGGCTGAACGCCATCTGGCAGGCCGCGCAAAAACGGAAGCGCCCGCGAGAAACCCCGCGGGCGAGAGGGAGCGTCTTATAGCGGCGAGCCTTGCAAAGTCAACGCGAGTCAGAGTGGTCTAGCCGAAACGGAACTCCGGCTGGGCGCCGGCGACGTCCGCGCTTTCGGGGACGTGGCACGTGAAGGTGGCGCCCTTGCCGGGCTCGCTCTCCAGCGCCACCCAGCCGCCATGAAGCTCGACCAACGCCTTGACCAGGGCCAGGCCCAGGCCCGGACCGCCGCGGTCGCGGCCGATGAACCGGTCGAAGATGTGCGCCTGCACATGATAGGGGATGCCGCGCCCGGTGTCGGTGACGCTGAGCCTCACCTCGCCATGCGCCCGTCGCGCATCCAGGGTGACCTTGCCGCCCGGCGGCGTCGAGCGGACGGCGTTGGCGACCAGATGGTCGATCGCCTGCTCCAGCCGGCGGGTGTCGGCGCGGATCACCCCGCCCGCGGCTTCGGCGGCCACCTCGATCGTGACGTCGCCCTGTTCGGCGGCCCGCTCGCCGCGCTCCAGCGCCCGTTCCAGCAGGGCGTGCACGTCGGTGTCGCCGAGGCTGAGCGCCATCTCCCCGGCGTCGATCTGCGCCATGTCGAGCACGTCGTCGATCGACCGCGCCAGCTGGGCGGCCGCGCTGCGCACCGACACCACATGGCCCCGCGCCCGTTCGCCGAGGTTGTCGCCGAGGCTTTCCAGCAGCTCGGAATAGCCGATGATGGTGGTGAGGGGCGTGCGCAGCTCGTACGAGACGTTGCCGACGAAGTCCCGCTTCAGCCGCTCGGCGTCGGCCAGGGCTTCCGAACGGGCGATCACCGCCTCTTCCAGCTTGCGCGTGGCGGTCACGTCGTCGAAGGCGATCAGGGTCGCCCCGTCCGGCAGGGGCCGGGTCTGGTAGCTGACGATCCGCTGATCCGAGGTGCGGATCTCGCCCGTCACCGGCGCCCGCGCCGTCGGATCGGGATCGGCCACCCGCGCCTTCAGCTCGCGCCAGAACACCCGATCGTGCAGCAGGGGCGTGCATAGGGCCGCGATGCCGTCGAAATCGCCGGCGTCGGTCATCTGATGGCTGGTCAGGCCCCAGAACCGCTCGAAGGCTTCGTTGTGCAGCCTGAGCCGCCCGTCCGATCCGAACACCGCGACCGCATCGTTCAGCTTATCGAGGGTCGCCTGTTGCACCTGGACCAGACCGTTGTACTGGGCGCGCAGCTTCAGCTCGTCGGTGATGTCCGAATAGAGGGTGAGCAGCCCGCCCAGGGGGTGGGGCTGGCGCACCACACGCAGGGTGCGCCCGTCCGGCAGACTCCACAGTTCGTCGGGTGTGGCCTGCAGCGCCTCGTAATAGCCGAGCTCCCGGGCCTTCCAGGCGGCGTAGTCGATGGTGTCGGGCAGGCGGCGTCGCTGGCGCAGCCGGTCCAGCACCTCGCCGTTGGTCGGCTTCTCCAGCAGCCAGGCGGGCTCCAGCCCCCACAGCTCGGCGAAGGCGATGTTGTGGAACGACAGCCGCTTGTCGGGACCGAAGATGGCCACCGCATCGTCCAGCCGGTTCAAGGTCTCGTCATGCGCCGCCGCGGTCCGGCGCAGGGTCTCGCGCACCTCGGCGGTCTCGGTCACATCGAGCGCCACCGCGCCGGCCCCGCCGCCTTCCAGCGGCGCGGCCGAAACCTGGAAGGCCCGGCGCTTGCCCTTCACCGGGGCCCAGCGCAGCGCCTCGCGGGCCTCGCCCGCTTCCGCGGCTTCGGCGGCCACCGCCTCGATCGAACGGTCGAACGACAGGTCACGGGCGTGCGCGTCGTCGATCGAGCGGGCGTCCGCCGCCTCCAGCCAGGCGCGGTTGGCCCAGATCAGCTGGCCGTCGGGGCCCGCGATCCAGGCCGGAGCCGGCTGCATGTCGAGAAAGGCGGCGAAACGGGCGGACGAGGGCAGGCCGGCGCCGGAGCCTTCGGCCACCTCCAGGCGTAGCCAGGCCATGGCCCCGGCGGTGCGGCCGGCCACCACCACCGCGCCGCCCCGTGGTCCGCTAACCTCGAAGTCGCAAGGCTCTCCCTGCTCGATCAGCGCCTGGATCTTGTGCGCATGGTCGGGATCGGAGCGCATCAGGGCCTCGACCACCCGTTCGGGCGGGGCGTCGGCGGCGAGACCGAGGGCGAGGGCGCAGGCGGCCAGGCTGTCCGGTCCCGCCGCCAGCTCCGCGGTGGTCGCGCCGTCCGCCTCGGGATCGACAGCGATCACCGCGCTGCCGAACGCCTCGGCCGAAGCCTGGATCATCTCCGGCTCCCGGCTGGCCAGCTCTGCGGTGAGTTCGCGGATGCGCCGTTGCGCCGACCGCTTGAGGGTCAGCGCCCACAGCGCCGCCGCCAGCGCCAGGCTCGAGGCGCCTCCTGCGGCGTAGAATGCGGCGTCCAATTGGGCCATCCGGCGTGTCTTACCCTTCGCCGGGAGCACGGCGGAGCGACCGGCGACTACGAATCACCGACCATACCCTAATCTACGCCGTTCGGCTCCGCGCCAGCCTGATCCGGCTGAAGCCGGCCGCGAGGGCCGCTCGCAATGACATAAACGGCGCCTATCTAGGCCCCATGCTCTCAGAAAGTGCGACCGTTTCCGATCTCCGCCCGCTGGACGACGACCTTGCCGCGCCGTTCCAGATCGAAGGCCAGCCCGCGCGTGGCCGGCTGGTGAGACTAGGCCCGGTGATCGACGACATCCTCGGCCGTCACGACTATCCCGAACCGGTGGCCCGGCTTCTGGGCGAGGCCTGCGCCCTGGCCGCGCTGGTCGGCTCCAGCCTCAAGTTCGACGGGCGGCTGATCGTCCAGGCCCAGGGCGATGGCCCGGTGAACTATGTGGTGGCCGACTACGACACCTCCGGCGGCCTGCGCGGCTATTGCCGGTTCGACGCGGCGCGGTTGGCGGCGCTGGAGGTTTCACGACCGGGCGCATCAGCGTTGCTGGGCCAGGGCGTGTTCATCATGACCATCGATCCGACCGAGGGGAAGGACCGCTATCAGGGCGTGACCGCCATCACCGGCGACACCCTGGCCCTGTCGGCCGAAGAATACTTCGCCCAGTCCGAGCAGGTCCCCACCCGGGTGCGACTGGCGGTCGGCCAGGTGCACGACGCCCAAGGTCTGCGCTGGCGCGCCGGCGGCATGATGATCCAGAACATCGCCGAGGATCAGGCGCGGGGATCCACCGAGGAGGCCTGGGAACGGGCCCAGATCCTGTTCGCCACCCTCACCGAGGACGAGCTCATCGACCCCCTGGTCCCGCCTGAGACCCTGCTGTTCCGGCTGTTCCACGAGGACGGCGTGCGGCTGTTCCCGGCCAAGCCGCTCACGGCCTTCTGCCGCTGTGACGAGGATCGGGTCGCCGGCATGCTGCGTTCGTTCCCGGCCGCGGACATCGCGGCCATGATCGAAGGGGACGGGCGTGTCCACGTCACCTGCGAGTACTGCTCGCGCGAATACAGCCTCGAGCCGGGTATTGTGAGCTAGCTGGACACGGCGGACGACGTAGGGTCAAGCTGCACCCATGGACGACGATCCCATCGCCCCGGCCTCGACCCTGCGCTACGCCAAGAAGCGTGACGCCATCGTGTCCGCGGCCACCCACATCCTGAACCAGCGCGGCGTCAAGGGCATGACCCTGGCCGACGTGGCCGCCAGCGTCGGACTGATCACCACCAGCGTCACCTATTACTTCAAGAAGAAGGAGGATCTGGCGGCGGCCTGCTTCTTCGCCGGCATCGCCCAGCTCGATGGCATGCTCGACGACGCTCTGCTGGCGCGGACGCCCGAGGCGCGGCTGCGGCGCTTCATCGACCGCTATCTCGAGGCCAAGGCCGCCATCCGGCTCGACGAGCGTCCGCCGATCCCCAGCTTCTCGGACATCCGGGCGCTGAATTCGCCCCATCTGCAGGAGGTCAGCGCCGCCTACGGCGGCATGTTCCGCAAGATCCGCAGCCTGATCTGGGACGGCGACGATCCGGCCGGCCGCCGGGCCGCCAACGCCAAGACCCACATGCTGCTCGAACAGGTGCTGTGGGCGGTGATCTGGCTGCCGCGCTACGAGATCGAGGACTATCCGCGCATCCGCGACCGGCTCGGCGACATCCTCGTGCACGGCCTGGCGCCGGATGGCGCGACCTGGGCGCCCCGGCCGCTGCCGATGTCGCCCGACCCGCCCGAGGCCTGCGGCAGCGACACCTTCCTGGTCGCCGCCACCAAGTTGATCAACCAGCGCGGCTATCGCGGCGCATCGGTGGAGAAGATCTCCGCCGAGCTCAATGTGACCAAGGGCTCATTCTATCACCACAACGAGGCCAAGGACGATCTGGTCGCCGCTTGCTTCGAACGCACCTTCGAGGTGGTGCGCCGGGTGCAGAACGCGGCCATGCGGGTGCAGGGCGACCATTGGGACCGGCTGTCGAGCGCCGCGGCGGGCCTGGTGGAATACCAGTTGTCCTCGCGCGGGCCCCTGCTGCGCACCTCGGCCCTGTCCTTCCTGCCGACCAGCATGCGCCAGCGGGTGGTCGAGCACTCCAACCGCCTGTCGGACCGGTTCTCGGCGATGATCTCCGACGGGATCGCCGAGGGGTCGATCCGTCCGGTGGACGCGGTAATCGCCGCCCAGGCGCTCAACGCCACGCTCAACGCCGCCGCCGACCTCGACGCCTGGGTACGCGGGGTCGAGCCGCACGAAGCCGCCGCCCTCTACGCGCGGCCCATGCTGATGGGCGTGTTCCGGGACTGAGGCCGACGTCGGTTCTCGACGCAGGATAACCGCGGAGATCGCGGAGAGAAGACAAAGGCGCGGAGCGCGCAGAGC
>Ga0302314_10017632_pt1 | contig 11957 bp, 7 predicted proteins | sample III_Palsa_N2_3_FD_200533 | JGI IMG/M metagenome (GOLD analysis project Ga0302314, IMG submission 200533) | Peat permafrost microbial communities from Stordalen Mire near Abisko, Sweden - III_Palsa_N2_3 | ecosystem: Environmental > Terrestrial > Soil > Palsa > Peat permafrost | place: Sweden...
CCGACCTCGGCCTCGGCTCCAGCGACGCGGTCCTCGAATGGAACGCCAACGGGCTGCCATTGGTCGCAGTCTCCGCCACCATGCAGCACGACCCGCAGGCCATCATGGTCCACGCCGCCTCGCCCATCCACGACTTCAAGGGCCTCGAAGGCCACACCATCGCCGCGCAGACCGGCGCCACCTGGCTCAAGTTCGTAACCCAGCGCTACAGCCTGAAAAACGTGCGCCAGGTACCCACCACGCTCTCCATCGCCAACTTCCTCGCCGACCCCGCCTACGTGCAGCAGATCTTCGTCACCAGCGAACCTTACTTCGCCAAACAAGCCGGCGCCGACGTGCGCACGCTGCTCATCAGCTCCTCGGGATACGACCCGTACCGCGTAGCCTTCACCAGCCGCGACTTCGCCACGCAGCACCCGGATCTCGTGACCAAATTCGTCCGCGCCAGCATCCGCGGCTGGCAAGCCTACCTCGCCGATCCCACTGCCACCAACGCAGCGCTGCTGAAGCTCAACCCAGCTCTGAACCCCGCGCAGGAAGCCTATTCAGCACAGGCCCTGCGGGACGGCGGCTTCATCACCGGCACCGATCCCAACAATCCCCAAACCGGCCGCATGACCGCCGCGCGCTGGCAGACGCTCTACGAGCAGTTGAAGTCCCTCGGCATTCTGCACAACCCCATCGACCCCACCACCGCCTACGCACTCAACTTCGCGCAGTAGCAGGTGACCCAACTCCAAACCTGGGTGCCCCACATTCTGCGCAATCTCATCCCGCCTAAGGGGTGAGAGCGACGAAGCTCATGCTGCGCAAGCAGCGTCCGCCCCACCGCAGGTGGTTGAGCGACAATAGATTCATGACGGACTTGGCCCGCATCCTCGCTCTTCATCGCGAACTGGAAGCCGCTGGGTCCGACTACGTTCTTGCGACTGTCGTGGCCGTGGAGGGCTCCAGCTACCGCAAGCCCGGCGCACTGATGTTGCTCACCGCCGAGGGCCGCCGCGTCGGCACCATCAGCGGAGGCTGTCTTGAAGCCCAGGTCGCCAGCCGCGCCTTCTGGCTCACCGCTGACGGCCCCACCATCCAGCGCTACTCCACCGCCGAAGACGACGGCGACCGCCCCTACGGCTCTGGCTGCGGCGGCGTGGTGCACCTGCTGCTCGAACGCCGCGCAACGGCAGCGCGGTTTCTCGCCGCGCTCGATCGGGCTTTCGAACACCGCATCCCCATCGCAGTTGCGACGGTCCTCGAAGGCCCTCACTTCGGTCTCCGCTCGATTGCATTCAACCACGCGCACAACCCTCCAGACGCAACCGGGACTCCAGCCGTCCCCAGCGAATTAGAGGCGATGGCGCAGCAATCCCTCGCAACGCAGGAATCCTTCGATGCCGCCATCGTCACCAGCGACGGACCCACCCGCATTCGCGCCGACTACCTCCGCGCGCGTCCCGGCCTGGCCATCTTCGGCGCCGGCGACGACGCCCAGCCGCTCCTGCGCCAGGCCACCGAACTCGGCTGGTTTGTCTCCGTCGCCGACGGCCGCAGCCACCTCGCCACCCGCGACCGCTTCCCGCAAGCCGCCAGGCTCAGCACGCTTCCGGTCAAAGAACTCCCCGGCGCCACGCTCCACCAGGCCTTCGCGCACATCGAGAGCAGCGACGCCGCCGTCGTCATGACGCACAGCTTCGACCAGGACTCCGCCATCCTCGCCTGCCTGCTCGCGCTGCCCGCGCCGCCTGCATATATTGGCGTGTTGGGCCCACAGCGCCGCACTCGCGAGTTACTCGCAGAAGCCGCGCGCCTGCTGCATTACACCGAATCCGCCGTCGCTGCGCAGGCCGCACGCTGGCTCGCCCAACTCCATGCGCCCACCGGCCTCGACCTCGGCGCGGATTCCCCCGAAACCATCGCCCTCTCCATCCTCGCCGAAATCCAGAAGTCCCGCACCGCGGCCACCGCACTGCCCCTCAAGCAGGTACGCGCCGCCGGGGATGTCAACGTCCGCTGAAGTTCTTCATTGCGACTGGCTGCGCTTGCGTCCCCAACCAATTGCACTAGAATATGAAATCTGGTCGGCCCAGAATCCGGTTCTGTCTTCGTTCCAAGGTGAAGCAGCCCCGTTTTATTCCATCGCCCGACCGCCGCAAACGCTCCGTGCCGCACCCATTCGCAGTTTCATCGCGAATGGGTGGGAAACCTCAACCCTTAACAAGCCCTGTTGGGAGTGCGCCCATGCAGCCGGCACATCCAGAGATCGCCAAAGCTCTAGCCGAGCAGTTGCCTCCGCTCCCTGCGAACGCAGCCGCCGTCGAAGCCGATCGCTGTCTCTACTGTTACGACGCGCCCTGCACCCACGCATGTCCCACCCACATCGACATTCCCCGCTTCATCAAAAAAATCGCCTCCGGCAACCTGCGCGGCTCCGCTGAAACCATCTACAGTGCAAATCTCCTCGGCGCAACCTGCGCCCGCGTTTGCCCCGTGCAGGAACTCTGCGAAGGCGCATGCGTTCTCGGCTCCGATCACAAGCCCATCGCCATCGGCCGCCTGCAGCGCCACGCCATGGACTACGCCCGCGCCCACAACGTTCATCCTGTAGTGAAGGCCGCGCCCACCGGGCAATCCATCGCCGTCATCGGCGCGGGCCCAGCCGGACTTTCCTGCGCCGGAGAACTCGCCAAACGCGGCCACGCCGTCACCATCTTTGAGAAGCGCAGCCTCGCCGGCGGCCTTTCGACCTACGGCATCATCGCCCTGCGCGAGCCCGTTGAGATCGCTCTCGAAGAGACGCGCATGATTGAAAGTCTCGGCGTCACGATCAAAACCGGAATCGAATTCGGTGCAGACATTTCTCTCGCGGATCTGGAAGATAGATTTGACGCGGTCGTCCTCAGCGTAGGCCTCGGCGCAACGCCCAGCCTTGGCATCGATGGTGAAGAAGCCATCGTCGACGGCCTCGCCTTCATTGAGGCCAGCAAGATCGCGCCGGCAGAGCTTCACGTCGGCCGCAACGTTCTCGTCATCGGCGCCGGCAACACCGCTGTTGACTGCGCCACCATCGCCCGCCGCCTGGGAGCCGACCGCGTCACCATGGTCTATCGCCGCACCGACCGCGAGATGACCTGCTATGACCACGAGTACGACTTCGCCCGCCGCGAAGGCATCGAGTTCCGCTTCCTCGCGCAGCCCGCGCGCGTCCTCCTCAATGATGGCCTGCCCATCGGCCTCGAATGTCTTCGCGTCGAGCTCGCCACACCCGACGCATCCGGCCGTCCCACACCAACGCCCGTCGCCGGTTCCGAGTTCATCCTCGAAGCCGACCAGATCGTCAAAGCCATCGGCCAGCAGAAGCCCTCCATCGCCGCGCTGCTCGGCCTCAAAACCAGCCGTGGCTTCATCGCCGTCGACAACGACTTCGAAACCAGCCACGCCGGCCTTTACGCTATCGGCGATTCCATCCGCGCCACCGGCGCAGCCTCTACCGTGATGGCCGTTCAAGACGGCAAGCTCGCCGCCGCCGCCATCCATCACAAACTTGCTGAACAGCGCACGCAGGCACAGGTGAGCTAGCCATGGCCGACCTCCGCATCAACTTCGCCGGCATCAAGTCGCCCAACCCTTTCTGGCTGGCCTCCGCGCCGCCCACCAACTCCGGCGCGCAGATTCACAAGGCCTTCGAGGCCGGCTGGGGCGGAGCTGTGTGGAAGACCATCGGCGCGCCCGTGCTCAACGTCTCCAACCGCTACGGCGCATGGCACTACGGCCGCCAGCGCATGCTGGCCATCAATAATGTCGAGCTCATCTCCGACCGCCCGCTTGAGATCAACCTGCGTGAGATCGCCGAGGTCAAGCGCGCGTGGCCCGATCGCGCCGTCATCGTCTCCGCCATGGTGGAAGCCAAGCCCCAAGCCTGGCGCACCATCGTCGAGCAGATCGAGGACACCGGCGCCGACGGCATCGAGCTCAACTACGGCTGCCCACACGGCATGAGCGAGCGCGGCATGGGCTCGGCCATCGGCCAGGTGCCTGAGTACTGCGAGCAGATCACGCGCTGGGTTATGGAAGCGGCCACGATCCCCGTCATCATGAAGCTCACCCCCAACATCACCAACATCGTGCTGCCCGCGCGCGCCGGCGTGGCAGCGGGCGCCAACGCGCTGTCGCTCATCAACACCATCAACTCCATCGTCGGCGTCGATCTCGACACACTCCAACTCACGCCCAGCATCGGCGGCAAGGGTGGCCACGGCGGCTATGCCGGCCCCGCCGTCAAGCCCATCGCGCTCAACATGCTTGCCTCGCTCGGCGCCGACGAGGTTGTCTCTAAATCCGGCATCCCCATCTCCGGCATGGGCGGCATCGCCAACTGGCAGGACGCCGCGCAATTCCTGCTGCTCGGCGCGGCAAGTTTACAAGTGTGCACCGCCGTAATGCATTACGGCTACCGCATCATCGAAGACCTCTGCGATGGCCTCTCCAACTGGATGGACGAGAAAGGCTTCGCAACCATAGCGGACGTCACCGGCCAAAGCCTGCATCGCGTCTCCGAGTTCAAGAACTTCGATCTCTCCTATCGCGCCGTCGCCCGCATCGACACCGAGAAGTGCATCAAGTGCAACCTCTGCTATATCGCCTGCAATGACACCGCGCACCAGTGCATCGATCTCGTCGCGGCAGATGGCACGCTTGTAGCACCGCTCTCCTACGATGTCCGCTCCAACGGAAAACAGGAAGCGATAGACACGCGCCCCCAGCCGCAAGTCCGCGAACCCGATTGCGTCGGCTGCCGTCTCTGCTATAACGTGTGTCCGGTGGACGATTGCATCGCCATGGTCGAAGTTCCCTCCGGTCGCGAATCCGTGACCTGGAGCGAAATCACGCAGCAGAAACCCGAGGTCACCGAAGACTGGGAGGCCATGAAAGCCTATCGCCAGCAGGTCGGCATTCACATCCACTAGGTCCGTGACCGCATGTTCTTGTACCACTGCTGGGTGCCCCATCCATGAAGCAGTCTTTTCGCTTCATGGGTGGGAAAGCACGAAATCACACGGTCAGAGAACTAGTGTCATGAGATTGAAATACGCAACATAAAATTGGCGGTCATCCTGAGCCAAAGGGGCCCCAAACGCTTCTCAGTTCCGGGGCCCCCAAAGAGCGATCTCTGCTCTCTGGGGTGGAGTTTGGGGGTGGTGAGTCGAAGGATCTGCATTTGTCCCTTCGCAATTTTGGACACGAACGTCGGACTCACCACACTAGCACGTATTGTGCGTAAGAACGTCGGAGGGAGCAGGGGCCTTCAGGCCCCTGAAGATCGGAAGCCCACGAGGCAGGGGCCTCAGCCCCGGAGAAAATCGAACCCATGGCATTGCTCATCAAAGGCGGCGATATCGTAACGGCGGACAGCCGCTTCACCAGCGATATCTATATCGAAGACGAGACCATCACCTCCATCGGCCGCGAACTCTCCGCGCCCTTCGGCACGGAAGTCATCGACGCCACCGGCAAGCTCGTCTTCCCCGGCTTCATCGATCCCCACGTGCACATCCACCTGCCCTTCATGGCCACCTTCGCCAAAGACACGCACGCCACCGCAAGCCAGGCCGCTCTCATCGGCGGAACAACAACATTCATCGAAATGGTTTGCCCCTCGCGGAATGAAGACGCGCTCGCCGGCTACAACGACTGGAAGCAGCGCGCCGAAGGCAACAGCGCCTGTGACTACGCCTTCCACATGGCTGTCACCCGCTTCGACGCCGAGACCGAAGCACAGCTGCGCCAGATCGTCGCCGACGGCACCGCATCCTTCAAAGTCTTTCTAGCCTACAAGAACTTCTTCGGCGTCACCGACGACGAGTTATACCACACCCTCAAGCTAGCCGCGGAACTCGGCGTCATCACCACGGCGCATTGCGAAAATGCAGAACTCGTCGCGCAACTCCAGCAGCAGTTACTAGCCGAGGGAAAGACCGGCCCTCAATGGCACGAGCCCAGCCGCCCCGAAGCCGTGGAAGCTGAAGGCACCGCGCGCTTCGCCACCTTCCTTGAGCAGACCGGCGCCGTCGGCTACGTCGTGCATCTCTCCTGCGCGCCCGCATTGCATGCAGCGGTTGAAGCCAAGCTGCGCGGCGTCAAGCTTTACGTCGAATCCGTGCTGCCTCATTTCCTGCTCGACAAGACCTACGCAGAGCGTGCAGGCGTTGAAGGCATGAAGCACGTCATGTCGCCGCCACTCCGTGCCAGGCGCAACCTGCCCATCCTGTGGAGCGCGCTGGAAGCCGGCCTCATCAACACCGTAGGCACCGACCACTGCCCATTCGACATCGAGCAGAAGCTTCTGGGCGACGGAAACTTCACGCAGATCCCCAACGGCATTCCCGGCATCGAAGACCGCGTCAACCTCATGTACACCTACGGCGTGAAACGTGGCGCACTCAGCATCCATCGCTTCGTCGAAGCGCTCAGCACCGCGCCTGCCAAGCTCTTCGGCCTCTTTCCGCGCAAGGGCTCCATCGCCGTCGGCTCCGACGCCGATCTCGTCGTCTACGATCCCGACTATCGCGGCGCCATCACCGCTGCCGCGCACCACACCAACAACAACTACAGCGGCTTTGAAGGCTTCGCCATTGAAGGCCGGCCTCACGTCGTAACCGTGCGCGGCAAAGTACAAGTACGCGACGGTGTCTTCGTCGGCAACCACGGCTGCGGCCGCATGCTCCGCCGCACACCGAGCCACGGATCAATGCATGCGGGAACCAAGGTGTAGCCATGCCCGTCGACCCAAAAGCCGCCATCGTTTTGCTCAAAGAGCTCCGCGCCCTCACCGCCGATGAACACGGCGCTCAGCGCCTCGCCTGGAGCCCCACCTGGCTCAATGCCCGCGCATGGTTTCAAACGAAGCTCGCCGAGCTTCCCGTCGAGCATCACCTCGATGCCGCAGGCAACAGCTGGACCACGTTGAAAGGCAAGTCAGAGCAAGCCCTCATCCTCGGCAGCCATCTTGACTCCGTCCCCAACGGCGGCTGGCTCGATGGCTGCCTTGGCGTCCTCGCCGCATACGCCGTGCTGCGCCGCATCGCAGAACAGTACAACGGCAAGCCGCCCATCACCGTGCGCCTGGTCGACTGGGCCGATGAAGAAGGCGCGCGCTTCGGCCGCAGCCTCTTCGGCTCCTCCGCCTTCGCCGGCACGCACAGCATTGCGCAGGACCGCGTCCGCACCGACGCCTCTGGCGCCACGCTCGAAGCCGCGCTCGCAGCATGCGGTGTCAACATCGATGCCATCGGCAACGCAGCAATCGAACGCGCAAATGCCGCCGCCTATCTTGAGCTTCACATCGAGCAGGGCCCGGTGCTCGAGCGCATGGGTCTGCCCCTCGCCGCCGTGCTGGGCACCAAGGGCGTTGAGCGCCACGCCATCACCTTCCACGGACAGGAAGCCCACTCCGGCTCCACGCCCATGAATGCGCGCCACGATGCGCTGGCCGCCGCGGCGAAGCTCGCGCTCGAGATCCGTCCCATCGCCATGCGCCATCCCGATGCGGTCTGCACCATGGGCAGCGTCAAAACCTACCCCGGCATCGTCACCGCCGTAGTGGGACGCTGCGAAGCAACGCTCGACCAGCGCGACCTCGACGCCGATGTGCTCGCCACCATGTACCGCGAAGCGCAGCAGAAGAGCCAGCAGTTTGCCGAAGAAGAACACTGCACCGTCGAGTGGTCGCGCATCTGGAACATCGCGCCAGAGCCGTTTCATCCCCAACTCATCGCCTTCTGCGAAGAAGCCATTGCCGAGACCGCAGGCCACTCGCATCGCATGCCCTCCGGCCCTTTACATGACGCAGCGGAAGTCTCCCGCGCCGGCATCCCCACCGCGATGATGTTTGTGCAGTCGCTGCACGGCATCAGCCACAACAAGATTGAAGACACGCGCGAAGATCATCTCGAACTCGCCATCGCAGCGTTTGACAAGCTTGCCTCGAAGACCATCGAATGGATACGCACGCATTGAAGCAAGCTTGTGAACATGCGCTCCTGAAGGGTACGGGCTTCAACCCATACATTGAAACCTCTGAATGTCTCCGGCTTTAGCCGCCGGGGGAATGCGAAGCGGAAATCGCCGCAGCCTGACGAATGCAACACAGAAGCAAAGATTGGATCAAGCCATGAGCCATATTGAAACAGCACCCCCCACGGCCGTTTCGCACTGGATCAACGGCAAGCCGCAACCATCCACGTCCGGCCGCAAGGGCATCGTCTCCAATCCCGCCACCGGTCAGGCCATCGCCGAGGTCGGCTTCGCCAGCACTGAAGACGTTGACAGCGCCGTCGCCTCTGCAACCGCCGCAGCCGCCGACTGGCGTTCCACGCCGCTTTCACGCCGCGCCGAAGTGATGTTTAAGCTGCGCGACCTTATCGTGCAGAATCGCACCCGCCTCGCCGAAGTCATCAGCCGTGAAAATGGCAAGACCATCGCAGATGCGCTCGGCGAAGTGGCGCGCGGGCTGGAGAACGTGGAGTTCGCGTGCGGCATCCCTAATCTGCTCAAGGGCGGCTACACAGAGCAGGCCAGCCGCGGCGTCGACGTCTACCAGATCCGCCAGCCCATCGGCGTCGTCGCCGGCATCACGCCGTTCAACTTCCCCGCCATGGTTCCGCTGTGGATGCTGTCGACCGCCATCGCCTGCGGCAACGCATTCATCCTGAAGCCATCGGAGAAAGTTCCCGGCGCAAGCCTGCTGCTCGCGGAACTCGCTCAGGAAGCCGGCGTTCCCGACGGCATCCTCAGCCTTGTGCAGGGCGACAAAGTGGCCGTGGACCGGCTGCTCACACATCCCGGCATCCGCGCCATCAGCTTCGTCGGCTCCACGCCCGTAGCCCGATACATCTATGAGACCGCCACGCGCAACGGCAAGCGCGTGCAGGCCCTGGGCGGCGCCAAGAACCACATGCTGGTGCTGCCCGATGCCGACATCGCCATGGCCGCCGACGCCGCCGTCTCCGCCGCATACGGCGCGGCCGGCGAGCGCTGCATGGCCATCTCTGTGGTCATCGCAGTCGGCTCCGCGGCAGACCCGCTCATCACAGCCATCCGCGCGCGCATCGCACGCATCAAGGTCGGCCCCGGCTCCGAGCCATCCAGCGAGATGGGCCCGCTCATCACCCGCGAGCATCGCGACCGCGTAGCCGGCCACCTCGCCGCCGCCGTCACCGAAGGCGCAACGCTCGTCCTCGATGGCCGCCTCAATCCCGCCGCCGCCACCAGCGGCTTCTTCCTCGGCCCTTCGCTCATCGACCACGCCAAGCCCGGCATGCGCTGCTACGACAACGAGATCTTCGGCCCCGTGCTGAGCGTGGTCCGCGTTGCCACCTACGCCGAAGGCCTGCAACTCATCAACGAAAATCCCTACGGCAACGGCACCGCTATCTTTACGCAAAACGGCGGAGCGGCACGGCAGTTTCAGTTCGATGTCGAAGTCGGCATGGTCGGCATCAACGTGCCCATCCCTGTTCCCGTTTCCTACTACAGCTTCGGCGGCTGGAAATCCTCGCTCTTCGGCGACCTGCACATGTACGGGCCGGAGGGCGTGCAGTTCTACACACGCTCGAAGGTTGTGACAAGCCGCTGGCCCGACCCCGGTTCCAGCAAAGTCGACCTCGGCTTCCCGCAAGTCCGCTAAGAATTCGCCCAGCTTACGTGCGCACAATAGCCAAAATCGAGCGCCCAGCACCCCAAAACTCCCGGAGGAGTCCGCGAGAGTAGCCCCGGGTGAAGTGCTCCGCGGAAAGCGGAGAACGCAACCCGGGGGTGCGCCGAACCGACCCACCCCAAGCCCCGTAGGGGCGTCCGATATCCGCCGCATCCGACCGCGCCCCGAATCTCCGCACCCAGTGATAGCATTGGAAATCATTCGAGGGAGAACTCCATGAGCGAGACTGCAGAAGTAAAGAAACTTACATCCGAAGAGATCACAGCCATCACGCGGCAAACCAACTACGGCACCTGGCGCTTCCAGAAGACATGGAAGCCGCTGCACATCGCCGATGCCGAGGGCTGCTGGTTCACCGACGGCGCAGGCAAGCGCTATCTCGACTTCAGCTCGCAGCTCATGTGCGTGAACCTCGGCCACAAGAATCCCCGCGTCGTTGAAGCCATCGCCGAGCAGGCCCGCGAGCTTGCCTACGTTGCGCCCGGCTACGCCACCGATGCACGCGCCCGCCTGAGCAGCAAACTGCTTGAAGTGCTGCCGGCAGGCCTGGAGAAATTCTTCTTCGCCACCAGCGGGACTGAAGCCAACGAAGCCGCCTTCAAGATCGCGCGCATGTATACCGGCAAGACAAAGATCATCTCGCGCTACCGCTCGTATCACGGCTCGACGATGGCATCCATCGCCGCCACCGGCGATCCGCGCCGCTGGGCCATGGAACCGGGCGGCAAAGGCGCAGGCTTCGTCTTCGCGCCTGAGACTAACTGTTATAACTGCCCCATCAAGCACACTTATCCAGGCTGTAACATCGCCTGCGCCGATTACATCGAACACATGATCCGCAACGAGAGCGACGTTGCCGCCATCATCCTCGAGCCTGTCGTCGGCACCAACGGCGTTCTCGTCCCGCCGCCGGAGTACTTCCCGCGCCTGCGCGAGATCTGCGACCGTTACGGCGTCCTCATGATTGCCGATGAAGTGATGGCCGGCTGGGGCCGCACCGGCAAGTGGTTCGCCGTCGACCACTGGAACGTTAAGCCCGACATTCTCGTCACCGCCAAGGGCATTACATCTGCCTACGTGCCGCTCGGTCTCTGCGCCACCACCAGGAAGATCGCCGACTACTTCGAGGACCACTACTTCTCGCACGGCCACACCTACGAGGCACATCCCATCACGCTCGGCCCCGCCGTCGCCACCATTGAAGAGATGCAGCGGCTCAAGCTGGTGGAGCGCGCCGCAGAGTTAGAGCCTTATGTGCGCGAGAAGCTCGAAGCTCTCAAGGCCAAGCATGTGTCCGTCGGCGATGTGCGCGGCCTGGGTCTCTTCTTCGCCGTCGAGCTGGTCAAGAACCGCACGACGAAGCAGCCCTTCAACACCATGCTCGACAAGGTCGATGGCAAACCCCTGGTCGTCGATCAGATCGCCGCAAAGATGATGGCCGACGGCGTTGCGCAGCAGGCCTGGGTGAGTCACTTCGTCATTGCCCCGCCGCTGATTGTCACGAAGGAAGAGCTCGATCTTGGCATCGACGTTCTCGACCGGCATCTCGGCATCGCCGACGCGCTTGTGGAAGCATAGCGATTGCCGTCGCACACATCTGCGGGATGAAGACTCAATCGGCCCTCATCCCGCAATCGGCGCATAGACGGCGGGTTTCACGGCCTTCATCAACGCCGCATACAAGATTCCTGAAGTAAAGAAGCCTACGAACCACGCATAGTCATAAAAGAAATGCAGCGGCGCATAGATTAAGCCGACCAGCGCAATCACCACACCAGCAACCAGCGCTACAACAGCGCGCGGATTCACGCCTTTGCTGTAGTGATATGCCCCCTCGCGATGATAAAGCGAGTTCACATCCAGTCGCGTGCCGCGCAGGAAGAAATAATCCGCGATCATGATTCCCGCGACCGGACCAAGCAGACCCGAATAACCGACCAGCCATCCGAAGATATAAGCATCGGGCGTGGCCAGCAGCTTCCACGGGCACATGGCGAGTCCAAGAAATCCAGTAATCAGTCCCCCGGTGCGAAAGCTGATGAGCCGCGGATACAAATTGGAAAAGTCGTTGGATGGCGAAACAACATTGGCGCCGATGTTCACGCTCAAGGTCGCAACAAGAATCGCAATCATCGCAATGAATGCGACCACAGGCTGATGAAACGCGCCGATCAACTCGATCGGATCCCAGATGGGCTTGCCAAACAACACCGTCGCAGCAGACGTGACCGCGATGCCGACAAACGTATAG
>Ga0302314_10017633_pt1 | contig 11956 bp, 11 predicted proteins | sample III_Palsa_N2_3_FD_200533 | JGI IMG/M metagenome (GOLD analysis project Ga0302314, IMG submission 200533) | Peat permafrost microbial communities from Stordalen Mire near Abisko, Sweden - III_Palsa_N2_3 | ecosystem: Environmental > Terrestrial > Soil > Palsa > Peat permafrost | place: Sweden...
GACGCGCGAGCCAAGCCGTCCCACTGCTTAGGCGTTCGATTCTCTTGGATTCGTCGGTCGCCGCGACGCATCACGATCTAGGTGTCGCCTTGCTGTCTCTGGCCAAGCTGGAGGAGGCGGCAGTCGCATTCCGCTCGGCCGTCCGGCTTGATCCGGAATTGGCTTCCGCATGGCACAACCTCGGACATGCCCTCGACAACACAGGGCGGCAGGACGAGGCGCTTGCCGCCTTCGAAAAGGCGGCGGCGCTCAATCCCGGGCTCGTCTCCGCCCAGAGCCGGCTCGGCGATGTGTATATCGTCCGCGGCCGAAGAGCCGAGGCCGTCGCCGCCTTCCGCGCGCTCGTCGAGTCGACGTCGGATCCAGTGCAGAAGCGGATGAACGAGGCTCGCATCAAGGACGCCGAGGGGAACCTCGATGAAGCGATCTCGCTTCTCGGGCGGCTATCTCAGGAGATTGAGGGAAACGGCGAAATTCACCTGCATCTCGCGCGAATGCTCGCGCGGGCTGGGCGCCTCGATGAGGCCGCGGATCATTTCGAACGTGCGGTGATCGCGGCCCCCAATCTAGCGATCGCCTGGTATGGGCTGGCCACTGTCCATAAATTCACTGCCGCCGATCAGCCCCTGATCAACAAATTGAATGCCTGTCTCGCCAGGCCCAAGCTGACGCCTTTGGATCGTGAGGTGATTCATTTCGCGCTCGGCAAGGCTCATGATGACATCGGCCGATATGACATCGCCATTCGGAACTTCGACGCGGCGAACGGGCTCCGATCTCGCCGGGGCGGGTTTGACATCGCGGCCCATGCCAAGCGGGTCGATCGGATCCTGGCCGGCGCCTCCCCCGAGGCTTTCATCGGCCGCGCAGGCTTGAAGGACTCGACGCCGATTCTGGTCGTTGGCATGCCCCGGTCCGGCACCACCCTGATCGAACAGATTTTTTCCAGTCATCCCGACGTGGCGGCTGGCGGCGAGATGAGCTTCTGGACCGAGCGCGATACGCCAGAGTCGGATTTGCTGAACGCCGGAGAAGCGGCGGACCTCGCGCTGGCGGAGGACTACATCGCCGCGCTTCGCCAGATTTCGCCGACCGCGGCGCGCGTGACCGACAAGATGCCCCTCAACTTCGGCCTGGCGGGTGTGATCCATCGGATGCTGCCGGAGGCGACGATTGTGCATTGCCGACGCCACCCGATCGACACCTGCCTGTCGATATACACCACCAGCTTCGAGGGCGGCATGGACTTCGCCGCCGACCGCGTCAGCCTCGTGGCGTTTTATCGCCAATACGAGCGGCTGATGGCGCACTGGCGAGAGGTCTTGCCTGGGGACAGGTTCATCGAGGTGCAATACGAAGACCTGGTCTACGACCCGGAGCCGGAGACACGCCGGCTGGTGGCGGCGTGCGGGCTCGAATGGGACGACGCCTGCCTGTCGCCCCACCAGAATAAGCGGCAGGTTGCCACTGCAAGTCTTTGGCAGGCGCGCCAGCCGATCTACAAGTCCTCGGTCGAGCGCTGGCGGCTCTATGAACCCTGGCTCGGCGAGCTTCGCCAGCTGGCGCCGAAAATGAACCGGTCATGAGCGAAACCATCCTGCACGAAGCGACCGGCGGCGTCGCGGGGATCACGCCGAACTGGCCGGAAGGTCCGTGGACAAAACCAACGTCCGCCTAGGATCGAATGCCGAGTTTACCCCCTTCCCCCAACTTCCACTTCGCGAAAACGGCCGGATCTGACCCCTCGTCCAATGTCTGCTTTGGGTGGAAAGCGGACATTGGGTCGTGAGCGGATGCAGCGCGCATGGGCTCTCCCTGCGGCGCCATAACTCCATGCGGATCAGTCGCGGCTTAGGACGCAAACCGTCCGGAGGGGGCAAAGGCTAGCCCGTCCGCCTCCAGTTCAATTTCAGCGCGGCCGAGTTCATTTTTCTAACGGCCGTTAGTTTGTTTATTGACTCTTGCCGCCTGTGGGTTCGTGATGCGTGGGAAGCCGCAAAGAACGGTCGAGGAAACGCCATGGATTTCGAGCTTCCGAAGGAGGACGACCCGCGCCGCCTCGAGGTGAGGGTGTGGTTCGAGACGCGGCCCCGACCATCGGGCCGCGAGTTGGCCGAAGCCGGCTATGCGACGCCGCACTGGCCGCACCCTTGGGGACTCGGAGCGGACGCCGAGACCCAGCTGATCATCGACGAGGAGATGAAGCGCGCCCAGGTGACGCCACCGGCGCTGGTCAACCCAGCGGCGATCAATAACTGCGCCCAGTCTCTGCTTACGCATGGGACCGACGCCCAGCGCGAGCGCTTCCTGCTACCCGCTCTCGCCTGCGAAGAGATCTGGTGCATGCTCTTCAGCGAGCCGGCGGGCGGCTCCGACCTCGGCTCCCTGCGCACGACGGCGAGGCGCGAAGGCGACCACTATGTGGTCACCGGACAGAAGATTTGGACCTCGCTGGCTCACAAGTCGAAGGTCGGCGTGCTGGTCGCCCGCACCGACCCAACGGCGCCCAAGCACGCCGGCCTATCCCAGTTTCTGATCGACATGGATGCGCCGGGGATCACGGTGCGGCCGATCATCGACATGTCCGGCAATGAGAACGAGTACAACGAAGTCTTCCTTGATGACGTGATCGTGCCGGCCGATCGGCTGCTCGGCCGGGAGGGCGAAGGCTGGGCGCTCAGCATGCGCCAGCTGCAGACCGAGCGCGTAGCTCTCTCGAAACCCGGTGCGATCTGGGGAGCGGGGCCCTCGGCGCGGGAGCTGATCGCCGGCCTCGACGCGATCGGCGCGCTGGAGGATCCGCTGGTGCGCGACGAGGCGGCGCGACTCTACATCGAGGGCGAGATCCTGCGCCTCCTGGCCTATCGCTCACTCAGCGACCGCATGAACGCCAAGACCCCCGGGCCGGAAGGCGCGATCCGCAAGATGCTCGCCGCGCCCCACGGACAGCGGGTGGTCGACCTCGCCAAACGCATCCAGGGATCGCGGGGACTTCTCAACGGTGAGGGCGCCTTCCCGGTCAAGAACGGGCGCCGGGGCATGTTCGATGACTGGGACTACGCCTTCTGGTTCAGCCCGGCGGTGACGCTGGGTGTCGGCACCCAGGAGATCCTCAAGAATGTCGTCGCCGAGCGCATGCTCGACCTGCCGCGTGAGTACGATCCCTCGGCGCGCAGCCCTTGGAACCAGAGCCAGGGCGGCGCGGCGGCGCCCAAACCGGCGCTGTCGGCGGCGCCGGCGGAGATCGCGTCATGAATTTCTCGCTCAGCGATGACCATCGCCTGCTCAGAGACTCGGCCAAGACCTTCCTCGACGCCGAGATCAGCCTGAAACCGCTGCTGGTTCCCGGCGCGACGGTGCAAGACGCCGGCTATGCCGAAAACTGGGCCAAGATCGGCCAGATGGGCTGGGCCGGCCTGCTGATCCCAGAAGAGTTCGGCGGTGCCGGCCTCGACTGCGTCGACTTGATCATGATCGTCGAGGAGCTTGGCCGCACGCTTACGCCCAGCCCGTTCCTCGGCACGCTGCTGGGGACGCTCGCGGTGCTGAAAGGCGGCGACGCGGCGCTCAAGACGCGCCTGCTGCCGCAGATCGCCGCCGGCGAGATTGCTCTCGCGCTGGGCGCCGCCGAGGCCGATGGCCGAGAGGATGGGCCCGATCGCGAGACGGTTGCAGAGCCGAGCGGCGCCGGTTGGCGCGTCAGCGGCCGCAAGTGCTTCGTCATCGATGCGGCGGCGGCGCAGATGATCGTGCTGACGGCCCGCGCCCAAGGTGAGCGCCGGCTGTTCATGGTCGACGTGCGCAAGGCGGGCGTCGAGGTGACGGTCGAACCCTGGCGCGACATCACCCGGCAAGTCTGCACAGTCTTGTTGGATGGCGCGGAAGCTGAGCCGCTGGGCGACGGCGACGTTTGGCCATGGGTGCGGGATCGCGCCCTGCTTGTGCTCGCGGCCGAGAGCGCGGCCGGCGTTCGGCACGTTCTGGACGTGACCGCCGCCTACGCTCGCGATCGCGTCGCCTTCGGGCGGCCGATCGGCGCCTATCAGGCGATCAAGCATGCGCTGGCCGATATGATGGGCCAGGCGGAGGCGGCGAGCGCCGCGGTGCTCTACGCCGCCTGGGCGCTCGCAGAAGAGGACGCCCGCGCCCCTCTCGCCGTGGCGATGGCCAAGACTTACGCCTGCGACGCCTTCGTCGAGGCCACCCACCGCAGCATCCAGATTTTCGGCGCGATCGGATTCACTTGGCAGATGCCGAACCATCTCTACCTGAAGCGCGCACGCGCCAACGCCGAGATGTTCGGCGCCTCGCGCGAGCATCGCGCCCGGGTGATCGACCTGGCCCGCGCGGAGCTCGCCGCGTGATTGGCGCCGATCCCTCCGCCAAGGGTCCGATGTCCGGCTTGCGGGTGGTGGACTTCAGCACCCTGGTCGCAGGGCCCTGGGCGACTCGGCTGATGGCTGATGGCGGCGCGGAAGTGATCAAGGTCGAGACCGTCGGGGAGGGCGACCTGTTGCGTTACGCCCCGCCGATCGCGGACGGCATGAGCCGCGTTTTCGCCCAGTTCAATCGGGGCAAGAAGAGCGTCGCGCTGGACCTGAAGTCGGTCGAAGGCGTCGAGACGGCGCGGCGGCTGATCGACCGGGCGGATGTGTTGGTGGAGAATTTCCGCCCCGGCGTGATGGACCGCCTGGGTCTGGGCTACGCCGACCAGGCCACGCGCGATCCCCGGCTGGTCTACTGCTCGATCTCGGGTTTCGGCCAGGACGGCCCGCTAGCCGGCGAGGCGGCCTACGCCCCGGTGGTGCACGCCATGACCGGCTTCGACATGGCGGTGCTGTCTGGCGAGGGCGACGGCGCTTCGCCCCGCGCCGCGAGCGTGATGATTGCCGACGTGGTGGCCGCGTCCTACGCCTTCGGCGCCGTGCAGAGCGCGCTCCTACGCCGCGAGCGCTTCGGAGTCGGCGGCTTCGTCGACGTGACCCTGATCGAGTCGATGCTGAGCCTGGTGGCGATCCAGCTGCAGGAGGCGCAAGCGCCAGGACCACTGCGCTCGGCGGCGTTCCGGCCCGTGTGCGCCGCCGACGGCTACGTGATCGCCCCGCTGGTCAGCGCCCGCAACTTCCAGGCCCTGTTCTCGGTCATCGGCCGGCCGGACTGGGCCGATGCGGCCTTGATGGCCTCACCGGGCGCCGTCGCCAGACGCCGCCGCGACGTCGAGGATCTGCTGGCGGATTGGGCTCGCGAGCGACCGAGCGCCGAATGCGTGCGGCGGCTCAACGCCGCGGGAGTCGCCTGCGGCGCCTACGCCACCGCCGGCGAGGCGCTGAGCCATCCGCACTTGGCGGAGCGCGGCTCCTTTGCTGAGCTCGAGGACGCGCAAGGAAGTTTCAAAGTGCTCAATCCGCCGTTCCGCCTTGATGGCGCGCCGGCGGCGACGGGTGGCGACTTCGTCGCCCGGCTCGGCGAGCACACCGCCGAGGTCCTGGCCGGGCTCGAGGCCAGCGCTGCTGTTCGCCCCACCCACGCCGACGCAAGGACCTGACGCATGGATCTTGGCATTTCGGGACGCAAGGCGATCGTCTGCGGCGGCAGCGCCGGGCTCGGGCGCGGCGTGGCGACCGCGCTCGCCGCCGACGGCGTCGAGGTGTTGATCGCCGCCCGCGATCCGGCGCGCCTCGAGGCGACCGCGAAGGCGATCGGCGAGGAGACACGCAACGCGCCGTGGTGGGTCTCGGCCGACGTCAGCACCGAAGAGGGCAGGACGGCGCTGCTGGCCGCCTGCCCGGACCCGGACATCCTGATCAACAACGCCGGTGGGCCGCCGCCGGGCGACTTCCGCACCTGGTCGCGCGCCGACTGGATCAAGGCGCTCGACGCCAACATGCTCTCGGCCATCGACCTGATCCGCCAGACCATCGACGGCATGATCGAGCGGCGGTTCGGGCGCATCGTCAGCATCACCAGCCACATGGTGAAGGCGCCGGCGGGCATGCTGGGGCTTTCCAACGGCGCCCGCGCGGGCCTCACCGGCTTCGTCGGCGGCGTCGCGCGCGATGTCGCTCAATACGGCGTGACCCTGAACAATGTCCTTCCCGGCCAGTTCGACACCGACCGGCTCAAGTCGAACCACCGCGCCTTCGCCGCCGCGCGCAACCTTGACCCGGAGGCGGCGCGCGAGACCTTCATGCGCCAGATACCCGCCCGGCGCTTTGGCGACCCGCGCGAGTTTGGCGCCGCCTGCGCCTTCCTTTGCAGTACTCACGCTGGCTTCATCACGGGCCAGAACCTGCTGCTCGACGGCGGCCAGTTCCCGGGCCTGCTGTGATGAACCTTATGATGACAAGGAGGCCGCGATGACCCTTCTGGAACGTCCTGCCGCGCGGCCCGCGGTGCGAACGGGTCTGGTGGTGGAAGACCGCGAGCGATTCCTGTTCCGGGTCGCGCGCAAGGCCTTCACTGACGAACAGGTGCTGGAGGCCGAACGGCGCGAGATCTTCGACCGTTGCTGGCTGTATCTGGGCCACGGCTCGGAGATCGCGCAGAACGGCGACTTCCTCACCAGGTCGGTGGGCGGCCGGGAGTTGGTGTTCAACCGCGACCGCGGCGGGGCCGTTCACGCCTTCCTGAACACCTGCCCGCACCGGGGCGCTCAGCTCGTTCGTGAGCCGCGCGGCAACGCCATCTCGTTCCAGTGTTTCTACCATGGCTGGGCGTTCAACGTGAACGGGCGCTTCGCCTCGCGCTACGCCGAAGGCAACTACGGCGAGGGACACTATTCCGGTGGCTGCGCGGACCTCGTCGGCGTGCCGCGCCTTGAGCACTACCGCGATTTTTACTTCGTCAACTTCGATCGCAACGCCGTCTGCCTCTCCGACTACCTCGCCGGCGCCAAGGAGATCATCGACCTCGTCGCCGATCAGGGCGAAGCGGGCATGGAGATCGTCGGCGGGGGTCAGAACTACTTCATCGACGCCAACTGGAAACTGCTGGCGGAGAACAGCGTCGACGGTTTCCACGGCCTGCCGACGCACACGACCTACTTCGACTATCTGACCAATGTCGGCGGCCTTCGGCCCGACAAGTATCCCTACCCAATCCAGCAGGTCACCGACCTCGGCAACGGTCACGCGGTGATCGAATACCCGTCGCCCTGGGGCCGTCCGGTGGCCCGCTGGACCCCGGCCTGGGGGGACGAGAAGCGCGAGATGATCGAGGCTGGCCGCGCGCGGCTGGTGCGGCAGTTCGGCGAGGAGCGGGGCCTGCGCATGGCCGAACTCAGCCGCAACATGATCATCTTCCCCAACCTGGTCATCAACGACATCATGGCGATCACGGTGCGGACCTTCCAGCCGCTGGCGCCGAACAGGATGGCGGTGAGCGCCTGGGCGCTGGGCGTCAAAGACGAGGACGAGCGCCTACGGGCGCTGCGCCTCTTCAACTTCCTGGAGTTTCTCGGCCCAGGGGGCCTCGCCACCCCAGACGACGTCGAGGCGCTGGAGTCGTGCCAGCGCGGCTATCGCAACCAGCGCGAGGCGCAGTGGAACGACATCTCCAAGGGGATGCCCAGGGGCGCTGACGCCCACACTGACGATGAGGAGCAGATGCGCTGCTACTGGCGCGAATGGGACCGCCGCCTTGCTGACGGAGCGGCCGGATGAGCGCCGCCGCCGCAATGGCCAAGCCGGGTCTCGCGCCGGCGACCCGCGCCGACGTCGAAGACTTCCTCTACGCCGAAGCCACATTGCTCGACGAATGGCGTCTCGACGAATGGTTCGCCCTCTTCGCCCCGGGCGCGGTCTATGAGGTCCCAACGGCCGGCGCGCCGGATGACGACAACCCCGCCAAGGCGCTGTTCTACATCGCCGACGACTATGTGCGGCTGAGGGAGCGGGTCGTGCGGCTCGGCAAGCGAGAGGCGCACGCCGAGTTTCCGCGCTCTAGGCTGCGCCGCATGGTCAGCAACGTGCGGATCCTGTCGGCCTCGGCCGGAAAGCTGCGCGCGGCCTGCAACCTGGTCTGCTACCGAGCCAAGAACGGCAAGGTCGACACCTACTTCGGCCACGCCCTGTACGAGCTGGATGTGTCCAGCTCGCGATGGCTGATCACCACCAAGCGAGTGATGCTCGACATGGACCTGCTCTACCCGGGCAAGGTCAGCATTCTGCTCTGACGCTCCGGAGGACCGAACCATGGCCGAGATCCTGGCGCTGGGCGTCAGCCACTATCCGCCGCTGGCCGGGCCAGACGAGCGCATGGCCTACATCCTGCGGCGCATGCTGCAGAATCCGCGCCTCCCGGCGTCTCTGCGCGAGCCCGCCGGTTGGCCGGAAGGGATGCGGGTCGAGTGGGGCGCCGACGAGGGCGTCAGCGCCGCGGGGCGGCACCGCTCGGACCTGGTCGCGGCGCTGATGAAGACGCGCGCCGCTTTGGATGAGTTCGATCCCGACTTCGTCGTCATCTGGGGCGACGACCAGTACGAAAACTTCAAGGAGGACGTGGTGCCCCCGTACTGCGTCAGCGCCTATGAGAGCTTCAAGATCACCGTGCCGCCGGGCAACGTCTGGGGCGAGCCGCCAGGAGAGCTTTTCGAGACACCCGGACATGCGCGCGGCGCCAAATACCTGACCACCGGGCTGATCGAAGCCGGGTTCGACGCGGCCTACGCCTACAAGCCCCTGCACCACAGCCTTGGCCACGCCTTCGCCAACGCCGTGCTGTACCTCGACTACAACCGCGTTGGTTTCCCCTATCCAATCGTTCCGGTGGCCATCAATTGCTATGGGCGCAAGGTCATCAGCCAGCGCGGCGGCTTTCCCAATTTCGAGCGCGCCCTCGACGAGGCCGACTTCGATCCGCCCGCGCCGACGCCACGGCGCCTGTTCGACATGGGTGCGGCGACCGCCCGCGTTCTGGCCGCGTCGCCCTGGCGCGTGGCCTTGCTCGCCTCGTCCGGCTGGTCCCATGCCTTCCTGACCGAGAAGAACCACTTTCTCTATCCCGATACGCCCGCCGACAGGCGAATGTACGAGGCGCTTCGCGGCGGCGACTACGAGACCTGGCGTAGCCACACCGCCGCCGCCGTCGAGGACAGCGGCCAGCAAGAGCTGCTCAACTGGATGTGCCTGGCCGGGGCGCTGCAGGAGCTGGACCGCAGGCCGGCGTCGACCGAGTTCATCGACACCTGGATATTCAACTCGTCGAAAGCCTTCCTGATCGCGCCGCCATGAGCCCAGCCAGGAACCACCAGACATGCGCTTAAGCGGCAAGATCGCGCTGGTGACGGGGACCAGTCCGAACATTGGCGGCGGCATCGCCGAGGCCCTGGCCCACGAGGGTGCGGCGATCGTCGCCGTCGACTCCCGCGCCGACAATGCCACGGATTGCGCCCGGGCGATCGAGGCCACCGGTGGCAAGGCGCTCGGACTGACGTGTGATGTCTGCGATGAGGAACAGGTCAGACGAACGGTCGAGGCCGGCCTTGCGGCCTTCGGCCGGATCGACATTCTCGTCAACAACGCCGCCTTCTTCAACAAGAAGGGCGTGCTCGACATGTCGTTGGCCGAGTGGCGCAAACAGACCGACGTCATCCTGACCGGCGCCTTCCTGCTCACGAAATACGTCGCCCAGTCGATGATCGAGCGCGGCGTCACCGGCCGCATCCTCAACATCATCTCCACGGCGGGGCACCAGGGCGAGCCCGGCAACATCGCCTACAGCACCTCCAAGTGCGGTCTTCTCAACTTCACCCGTTCCGCGGCGATGGAGCTCGTGAGCCACAACATTCGCGTGAACAGTCTGACACCCACCGCGACCGACCCCGTCGAGAGCTTTGAGCGCGCCGCCCGCTGGGGTCGGGAGTCGCGAACGCCCGCCACGCTCATCGCGTTGATGGAGCCGTTCCGGCGCGGGATACCGATGCAGCGGCTGCCAAAGCCCACCGACTACGGCCTCGCGGCCGCCTTCCTGGTTTCAGACGACGCCGCCATGATTACCGGCGCGGACTTGCGCGTCGACGCCGGCGCGCTGGCCCGCTACTGGGCCTGGGATCCCGCCCAGACGAGGGCGGGGGCGTGACGATGGCCGGGCCGCTCCTGATCGACGTCCATTCGCACGTGGTTCCGCGGGAACTTCCGGCCGATCCCACGGGCGGCGCGATCGCCGCCTGGCCGTCGGTCGTCTGTGAGGCGTGCCGGACCAAGGCGCGGGTGTTCATGGGCAAGCGCCCGTTCCGCGAGATCGACGATCGATCATGGTCGCCGTCGCGCCGGGTCGAGGACATGGACCGCGACGGGGTCGCCGCCCAGGTCCTCTCGCCCATGCCCGAGCTGCTGTCCTACTGGCTCGACTCCGGCCCCGCGCTCGAGGTCACGCACCACGTCAATGGCGCCATCGCGGCGATGGTGGCGGACCGGCCGGACCGCTTCTACGGCTTCGCGACTGTACCGCTGCAGGACCCCGACCTGGCGGCCCGAGAGGCGCGCGACCTCAAGGCCCGCTTTGGCCTCATCGGCGTCGAGGTCGGCAGCAACGTCGCGGGCGCCTACCTCGGTGACGCGCGCTTCGACCCGTTCTTCGCCGCCTGCGAGGCGGAAGGGCTGGCGATCTTCGTCCACTCGCTGCACCCACTGCAGGCGCGCGACCTTGCGCGGCATCCGATGCTGGTCCCGTTTGCCGGCTTCACGGTGGACACCGGCCTCTGCGCGGCGAGCATGATCATGGATGGCGTATTGGAACGCTTCCCGAAGCTGCGGATCGGCTTCAGCCATGGCGGCGGCGTGCTGGCGCCGCTGCTGCACCGGATGGAGTTCGGCTGGCGTTCGACCCATGGCTTCGAGGGCCGACTGCCGCAGTCGCCCAAGGCCTATGCGCGCCGCTACTTCTACGACAGCCTGGTCTACGACGCCGCCTATCTAGAGCATCTGACGACCCACATCGCGCCCGACCAGGTCTTTCTGGGCACCGACTATCCCTTCCTGATCCAGCAGCCCGATCCGCGCGGCTTTATTGCGATGGCCGCCGCTCGGTCCGGGGTGTCGGAGACGATCTGGAGCGACGCCGCGCGCCGGTTTCTGGGCGTCTCACAGTCGGCTCGCGCCACCGCGTCCGAAGCAAGGGTGACGGAACATGGCTGACGGCGCCGCACTCTCCAAGCCGCCTTCCAAGTCGGAGGTCACGCGGCAGGCGATCCTACACGCCGCCGCCGGACTCTTTCGTGAGCGCGGCTACGCGGCCGTGTCGCTCCGCGACATCGCCGAGGTCGTCGGCATGAAGACGGGCAGCCTCTACTATCACTTCGACTCCAAGGAGAGCCTGGTCGAGGAGATACTCACCCTCGGCACCCAGGGAGCGTTCGACGCCTCCAGGGTCGCGGTTGACGCGCTCGGCGCCGACGCCGACCCGGTCGACAAGCTAGGGGCCGTGATCCTGGCCCACACCCGGTTTCTTCACGACGAAGAAGATTTCGCCAGCGCCAACCTCAAGATTCTGCAGCAGGTGCCGCCGCAGATCCGCGAACGCCACGTGCGCCAGGACCGCGAATACGGCCAATTCGTCGCCGGCCTCATCGACGAGATCGCCGCCACCCACGGGCTCGCTCCCGGCCTCGATCCGTCGATCCTGCGGATGCTCTGCTTCGGGGCCATGAACTGGTCGATCTCCTGGTACGACCCCAAGGGGGCGAGCCCAACGCAGATCGCCGGCCAGCTGATGACCATGGTTCGACGCGGCGTGCTGGCGGGGCCGAAGGCGGCCGCCAGGCCCGCGGCCGGACGACCCAGGTCCCGCCGGAAACCGACCCGAACCTAGCGGAGGATCCTCATGTCCAGCCTTGCCCCCGAGATCACCCGAACCGCCGCGCGTCTGCCCGATGACCTCGCGCGAGCGGTCGCGGACCCTAAAGCCTACGCCGACCTCGACGCCCTCCACGAGCAGCTCAAGATCGTCCGCCGCGACT
>Ga0302314_10017634_pt1 | contig 11955 bp, 6 predicted proteins | sample III_Palsa_N2_3_FD_200533 | JGI IMG/M metagenome (GOLD analysis project Ga0302314, IMG submission 200533) | Peat permafrost microbial communities from Stordalen Mire near Abisko, Sweden - III_Palsa_N2_3 | ecosystem: Environmental > Terrestrial > Soil > Palsa > Peat permafrost | place: Sweden...
GCGCAGCCCGGCGCCGGGCTGACCGCGCAGGCGTGCCCCACCCATGCCGGGCAGACCGGTTCGATGGATTGCCCCATCTTTCGCGGCTCGCTGGCGGTGAATCCTTTGACTGGCGACACCTTCGCCTGGACGGTGGACGTGAATGATCAGGACCAGGGGCTGTGGCAGGATGCGTGCGCTCTCAGCAACGGCGTATGCGGCAATGCGAACATCACCTTTGCGCAGCGATTAGGCACGCAGGTCCTGGAGACGATCACCGCCGGAGGCCCATCCACCATCGCCGGAGGCGGCTACACGCTGGCACTTGCGGCCGTGCCTGCTGCGGCGCAGCAAGGTGCAGACACTTTGCTGCTGGCCGGCGCCGAAGACCTGTGGCGATGCAGCCTGGCCCAGGGCTGCGGCTGGCGCAACACCACCCATGCAACCACCTGCATGACCGCCCAGGTGGCGGGGTTCGAACATGCGCTGGCGTGGAACCCGGACAATCCGCTGGAGATTTTTGTTGGCAACGACGGCGGGCTGTGGCGTTCGCTGGATGCGATTGGAGAAACGGGGCAGCCGTGCGACGGCGGCGATGCCACGCACTTCCAGAACCTGAATGGCGGGTTGGGTTCGCTGGCCGAGGTGCAGAGCCTGGCAATGAACGGCAGTTCGGCCTTTACAATGATGACCGGATTGGGAGTGAACGGCACAGCCGGACTGAAGAGCGCCACGGCGCAAGCGGACTGGCCGCAGATTCTGGGCGGCTATGGCGGCCCGGTGGCCATTGACCCGCGCGCCGACAGCAACTGGTATGTGAACAGCCAGGACGGAGTGGCGATCTACCTGTGCGTCGATGCTTCCTCATGCACCCCGGGCGATTTCGGAACCACTCCCGTGGTCAACGACAACGACGTGAGTGGGGATGGCGATGCGATGGCTTCGCCTGCGCCTTTCCTGGTGGACCCGCTGGATACGACGCAGTTGCTCATCGGGACCTGCCGGGTGTGGCGCGGGCCGGCCAACGGAACGGGCTGGAGCGGGACGAATGCCATCAGCCCGATCCTGGATAGCGGGGCGACGGGCGTGGCGTGCAGCGGCGATGCGCTGATTCGCTCCATGGCCGCATTGCCGGTGCGTGGGACCAGCGAGGTGGTTTACCTGGGCATGTATGGCGCAAGCAATGGAGGCGGAAGCCTGCCCGGCCATGTCTTCAGCGCGACGGTCGATTTGCAAAGCGCTTCCATGCCCGTGTGGCAGGACCTGACGGCAAACCCGGTCACCAATTCGCCGAATACGCTGAACGAGTATGGACTGGATATTTCAAGCATTTTCATCGATAGCCACGACCCCACCGGAAACACCGTTTATGCAACCGTGGAAGGATTTTCAAAGACGGGCGAGGCGGTGCAGACGGTGTACGGCTCACGCGATGGCGGTGTGCACTGGGCAAGTTACACGGCCAACCTGCCTTCGGTTCCGGTCAGCGGCCTGGTGGTGGACCCGCAAAGCGCAAGTACGGTTTATCTGGCGACCGATACGGGGGTTTATTTCACTACCCAGATCTCAACCTGCGCGAATCTGCCTTCCACCTGCTGGGCCGTGTTTGGAAGCGGACTACCCCTGGCGCCGGTGACCGAGCTGAACGCGGCTCCCCCAACGGCCGAAGCACAGGTGCTGACGGCGGGCACGTATGGGCGCGGCGTGTGGCAGACGCCGCTATGGTCTGCGGGCACCGCCCTGACCATGGCGACTGCGAACCCGAATGCGCTGACCTTTGCCGACCAGTCGCTGGGGATCGCGAGCAGCCCGCAGACGGTCACGCTGACGAACACGGGCAGCTTGCCGCTGAGCGCTACCGCAATCACGGTGAGCGGCGACTTCAGCGAGACGGACGATTGCCAGGGCGCGGCGATTGCTATGGGCGGCAACTGCACCCTCCAGGTGACATTCACACCTACCGCGGCGGGCAGCCGCACCGGCCAGGTGACCCTCTCCGCGAACGTTTACGGCGGGCAGTTGACGGTGTCGTTCAGCGGCACTGGAACCGCGACTGGCCCGGTCAGCCTGACTCCTGCGTCGTTGAATTTCGGCCAGGTGCAGACGGGCTCGACCTCCGCTCCACTGGAAGCGGCGGTGGCCAACAGCAGCGGGATGGATGTCCCCATCACAAATATCGCCGTCACTCCTCCCTTTATCCTTGCCGTCAACGCGTGCGGGACCACCGCGCTGGCCGCGGACGCCGAATGCCAGTTGACGGTCGAGTTTGCGCCCACCCAGCCCGGAGCTGCCACGGGGACGCTCACATTGACCGACGGCGCGGGCACGCAGACCATCCTGCTGAGCGGCACGGGAATCACGGTCAGCCTGGCGCCGGCGGCGATCAGCTTCGATCCCTCGCTGGGGCAGACATCCAATTCGCCTCCGGTGGCTGTGGGAGCGACTTCCGGCTTGTTCCAGGTTGCGGCGGGCAACAGTTCCCTGACGCCTGTCCCGATCACGAGCCTTTTCATTACGCCACCCTTTGCAATTGCGAGCAACACATGCGGCGCGACACAGTTGGCGGCGAGCGCGGATTGCCAGCTGCAGTTGACCTTCAGTCCCACGCAGGAAGGGGCGGCGGCGGGAACGTTGACCCTGGTGGATGGGGCGGGAACGCAAACCGTCGCATTGAGCGGCTTCGGCTACGCCGCTGCGACCGATTTTCTCAGCCCACCTTCGGTTGCATTTGGGGAAATCGCGGAAAACCAGGTTTCCGCCGCGCAGACCGTGACGCTGACCAACACGGGCGACCTGCCGCTGACCTCCATCTCTGTCTCCGTGAGCACGGGGTTCCAAATGAAAAGCGGCTGCGGCACGCTGCTGGCGCCACACTCTCCCTGCGCCATCAGCGTGGAGTTTGCTCCCACGCAACTGGGCAGCCAGACCGGGATGCTGAGCGTTAGCGATATTACGCGCGCGCAGCCGCAGACAGTGGCGCTCTCCGGCACGGGCGTTGCGCCTGCCGCTTTGACCGTCAGTCCAACGGCACTGAGCTTTTCCAGCCAGGACCTGAACGTGGCGAGCGCTCCGCAGACATTTACCGTCACCAACACCGGGGGCGTAGCGATCACCAACATGGGCTTCGAGAAAACCGGCGAAGGCGCGTCGAACTTTTCCTGCGGCGCCACCATCTGCAGCGCCACCACCTGCGGCGCGACGCTGGCCCCCGGCAGCAACTGTACGGTGCAGGTAATCTTTATGCCGGCCTCCACCGGGGAGCTTTCAGCGAGCCTGATTGTTGCGGCAGACGACGTGAAAACGCCGGCGACGGTGGCGCTGACGGGGAGTGGCCTGGTTCCCTTCGGTCTGAACGCGAGTCCGCCGCAATTAATCTTCCTGCCGACGGTCGCCGGATCGTCCAGCGCCGCGCAGACGGTGATAGTGAGCAACAGCAGCAACTTTGCCGCCAGCCAGCTTGCGTTTTCTGTATCGCCTGGATTTTTGCTGACGCAAAACACTTGCACGGAGAGCCTGGCGTCGGGCGCAACCTGCACGGTCGGAGTCGTTTTCGCGCCCGCTTCCACGGGAGCGAAGACCGGAATGTTGAGCGCGATGTCCCCGTCCATCGGCACGCCGGCCATGGTGACGCTGAGCGGCACCGGGGCGCTGGCCGCAGCCATCGAGGCCACATCGACCCCTCTCTCGTTCCCCACCGTCGGAGTGGGCCAGACGAGCAACCAGATTACGGTGACGGTGACCAACAGCGGCGCGTCGGAACCGCTGAACAATCTGGCGCTTTCGGTTCCGGCAGGCTTCCAACTTGCGAACAATACCTGCGGCGCTCAACTGGGGCCGGGAGCCAGTTGCACGGCCGGAGTGGAGTTTGCTCCTACCGCGGCCGGCGCGCAGAGCGGGATGCTTACGGTGAGCAGCTCCACAGTTGCAAACGCGGTGCAACTTCCGCTTCAAGGCACGGGCTTCGACTTTACCGTGGCGGTGTCTGGGGCGAGCGCTCAATCGGTGGCCGGCGGGCTGAGCGCCAGCTACACGCTGGTGCTGACGCCGTTGAATGGTTCGTCGGGAGCGTTCACGTTTGCCTGCAAGGCGCTGCCGGCGAATGCGGTTTGCGTCTTCACTCCCTCAGGTGAAACGCTGAATGCCGGCGTCACGGGAAACGTGACGGCGCAGGTGGCAACGGGGGGCGTTGCGGTTTCCGCGAGATTGCGAAGGCAGGGTGCGTGGGGCGTTCTTCCGCTGGTTTGCGGCTTGCTTGTGCTGCCGCTGGGATGGAAAAGGAAGCGCAAGGTTCTCGGCACAGTCATCTTGCTTGTGCTGCTGGCGTTCCTGGTGGGCGGGGTGGGAAGCTGCGCGAGTTCGGGCGGAGGAACAGGCGGACTGGGCGCGAACGCCGGGGGGCTCATTACGCCGGCGGGGACGTATTCGATTCCCGTCACGGTGACGTCGACAGGGGTATCGCATAATGCCACGTTGACGTTGACTGTGGACTGAGGCCGGCCGGCGCGGATTCGAACCGTTTCAGATCAAGCTGGAAAGCGCCGTATACTTTACCTTCAAGACATGCGGTCTACGGTGTGAATCGAGGACCAGTCCGCAAAGGAAAAATGAGCGAATGACGGCGAAGGTGACGGTGGAAGAAGTGGAACGCGTTGCGGATCTGGCGCACCTGAAGCTGACGCCGGAAGAGAGCGGCGCGATGCTGCACGACCTGAATGCAATCCTGGATTACGTTGCCGAGTTGAACGAGTTGGACACTGCGGGTGTTGAGCCGCTGGCGCAGGTGACGGAGTTGCTGGATGCAGCGGGCGGCGGGCTGCGCGCGGATGTGCTGGCGCCTTCGCTCGATCGCGCCACGGTGATGGCAGAGGCGCCGGAGACGAATGGGGTCTTCTTCAAGGTGCCGAAGGTGATTGAGCGGTGAGGGCTGCTTGGGGCTTCGACAGTTCGGTTGGGAGCGGCTCCATGGGTTTTTAGATGGATTCAACGAGTTAGCTCCGGCTTCGCCGGAATAGCGAGTTAGCGGGTTAGCGGGCGAGGGCAGCCCGAGAAAGGAATGCTGGATTGTTGAGCGGAGCCAAGGCAGTGGAAAGCTACGTTGAGAAGCCGAGGACGCTGGCGCATCTGCGCGCGGAGATTTCGTCGGGCGCAACCAAGGCCTCCGACCTGGCCGCCGGATACTACGACCGTATTGCGCAGGTGAATCCGCATTTGAACGTGTATCTGAGCTTGACCAAAGAGCGCGCTCTCAGGCAGGCGGAGCGGATGGACGCACTGGCAGCAAAGGGCGATCCGCTGCCGCCGCTGGCGGGCGTTCCGGTGGCTATCAAGGACGTGATGGTGATGCAGGGCGCCCCGGCGACGGCGGGTTCGAAGATACTCAAGGGCTATCACCCTCCATATGACGCGACGGCCGTTGCAAGGCTTGAGGCGGCGGGCGCGGTGCTGCTGGGCAAGCTGAACTGCGACGAGTTTGCCATGGGCTCGTCGAACGAAAACTCGGCCTACGGGCCGGTGCGCAACCCGGTGGATACGGAGCGGGTTCCGGGAGGATCGAGCGGCGGTTCGGCGGCTGCGGTGGCAGCTAATCTGGCGGTGGCCACGCTGGGTTCGGATACGGGCGGATCGATTCGCCAGCCGGCCAGTTTTTGCGGGGTGGTGGGCGTGCTGCCGACGTGGGGACGCGTTTCGCGCTACGGGCTGATTGCGTTTGCTTCTTCTCTCGACCGGATTGGGCCGTTCGCCGGCAACGTGCGCGACGCGGCCACCATGCTGGGCGTGATTGCGGGCTACGATCCCAAGGACGCCACCAGTTCCGTGGCGCCCGTGCCGGACTATGCGGCGGAAAGCGCCAGGCCGGTGCAGGGTTTGCGCATCGGTGTTCCGGCTGAGTACTTCGGGGAGGGGCTGGATGCGGAGGTGCGGGCGTCGGTGGAGGCGGGGATTGATGCGTTGAGAGCGGCCGGTTGCACGGTGAAGGCGGTATCGCTGCCGCACACGAAATATGCGATTCCGACCTACTACCTGGTGGCGACGGCGGAGGCCAGCGCCAACCTGGCCCGCTTTGACGGGGTGCGTTACGGACATCGGTCGGCGGATTCGGAGACGCTGTCGGCGATGTACAGCCACTCGCGCGACGAGGGTTTTGGCGCGGAGGTGAAACGGCGCATTCTGCTGGGCACTTACGCGCTTTCGGCGGGGTATTACGACGCGTATTACGGCAAGGCGCAGCAGGTGCGGCGGCTGCTGGCGGAGGAGTTTCTGCGCGCGTTTGCCGAGGTGGATGCGATCGTAACGCCGACTGCGCCGACGGCGGCGTTCAAGCTGGGCGAGAAAACGGGCGATCCGCTGGCCATGTACCTGGCCGACATTTACACGGTGACGGCGAGCCTGGCGGGCATCTGCGGGGTGACGGTGCCGTGCGGGGCGACGGCGGCGGGTTTGCCGGTGGGCATGCAGGTGTTGGCGCGGCATTTGAACGAAGGGACGGCGTTCCGCGTGGCGCGGGCTGTTGAGGCTGCGCAGGGTTAGGCACGCCTGTTCGCCGGGTTTGCGCTTGCGGGGGTTTCGCAGCGCCCTCTGCGGGGCGCACAGGTTGTGGGTCTGCGAACTCAGGGTTGCGCTGCGCTTCACCCTGGGCTATTCTCGTGGTCTCCCTCCGGGAGACGGTTCCGTGCACCTGCGGGAACTGGAATTCACATTGAAGTAATTTTGCGTGGGCCTGAGCCCCGATTTGCATCCTCCGAATCTGCGCTGACTCCTGAGGGTTGGCGAGATGAGAATCTCCAGAAAATTGTTGGCGGCGGCTGTTTCGGCAATTTGCATGGCATCCGCAGGGCTTTCTGCGGTTCCGCGCAAGGCGCATTCGGTGGTGCTGGGCGCGGCGCGGAAGGTGGCCTACAGCAAGGCGGGCGATCCGGGTGGGGCTGCCACGGGCGAGGATTCGCTCAGGATCCGCGCCCTGGTGGTCGATGCCGTGGTGAAGGAATGGACCACAGGCGATGCGCACGATGTGACCGACCGCAGCTTCGTGGTCAGGCGGGCAATTCGGTTGAACGACGCGCTGCCGAACGACAAGCCAGGGCCGGCAGACAGGCAGGACCACTGGGTATGGCAGCGGGGGCCGTGGCTGCTGGTGGATCGGGTGACGGGCCATGCGGTGGCGCTCAAGCTGCCTGACTACGACCCCGGCGTGAGCCAGGTGAGCTGGTTCCGCGACTACGGAGCCTATTGCGGCGTGACGGCCAGCGGCAAGAGCCTGTATGCAATTGTGGCGCAGGTGGCGGCGCGCAAGCCGGTGCTGGCGAAGAAGCTCGGGGCCTTGGACGTGGCCCATCGTCCGGATGCTGTCTGCGCGGCGGCGGAGTGGCAGCGTGAGCCGCTGCGGATTACGTTTCATCCGGCGGCGAAGGATGCGGTGAGTTTCGATCTTGTTCCGGGATCGGCGGTGCTGGTGGAAGACGCGGGAGATGATGCGGAGACGGCGGCGGGGGATGGGAAGCCGAATTAGCGGGGATTGAGGTTTCCCAACCTTGCGATGGAAATACATCGCACGGATGGGGACGGAAGGGATTTGTACTCCTCGACCTCGGACGGCGGCGTTAGAGTTGAATCTGCATGGAATCTCTTGACGATTTGCTGGTGAAGGCGGAGGCGGCGCATGGACACTTGTGTGCGGGGCAGATTCTGGGCGTGCGCATGGCGCTGCTGGGGCTGGAACGGCTGGGGATTGCGGATCCGCGCGGGGCGGACCGCAAGCGGCTGGTTACCTTTATCGAAATTGACCGCTGCGCCACGGATGCAATCGGCATGGTGACCGGCTGCAGGCTGGGCAAGCGGGCGCTCAAGTTTCGCGATTGGGGCAAGATGGCGGCTACGTTTGTGGACCTCGGCTCGGGCCGCGGCGTGCGGATTATCGCTCTCGAAGACTCGCGCGAGCTGGCGCGGCAACTCTTTCCGCACGTGGAACCGAAGAGCCGGCAGCAGATGATGGCGTATCGCGAATTGGCCGATGAGCAACTCTTCCGCGAGCAATGGGTGCGGGTCAATGTGGATGCGGCGGAGTTACCTGGGAGCAAAGGCGAGCGCGTGGTTTGCGCCGGCTGCGGCGAGGGAGTGAACTTCGGCCGGTTTGTCGAAGCGGGCGGAGAGCGGCTGTGCCTGAGTTGCGCAAACCCGGCGCTGCGCTATTGGCGGCCCGAGGAATAACTCCCTGAAGTTTGCGCCGCGCATTTCGAGTTAGGGGAGCCCTGATTGAGCCATCGGCAGTCCCTCAGGGGCTAAGAACTTATCCGTGAATTGCGCATACGAGTAGCGCCGGTCTCCAGACCGGTTGTACTGGCGGCGTCCGCGCCGCCAGAGTCCGCGCGCGGGCCGGAGGCCCACACGACAGCCGACCTGGAGGTCGGCGCTACCTGGAGGTCGGTGCTACCTGGAGGTCGGTGCTACCTATATGTCGGCGCTACCTATATTTGGATATATTTGGATAAGTTCTCAACCCGCGTTCATTTTGCGACACTTAGGGCAAGACTGAAGTCGTGCCCTTTCAAAACGTCGACTTACTCAGATCCTCATGGGGATCACTCCGCTTACTAAAGCTTTATAGAAGGTCTATTCGATCCTTACTGCTTCTGTTCTCTCCTGTTTATGCGGAGCTTTCCGCATGGCCGCCGTCGCTCCAGGCTTGAGGCGCCCTGCGGAAAGCGAGGCAGGAGTGTTCCTATGTACAGCGTTCTGGTTGGACTCGCGTATCTCATTCCCACGGCTTTTGCAGTTGCTTTCATGGTGTGGGTTTTCTGGAACTTCTGCCGGCAGTTTCGCAGGCGCTAAAGTCCACTCGTTCTGGGCTCCAGAGTGTCTGGGTGAAGCCCTGCCCCGCCGGAAAGCCCGGATTCGAGGGCCGCTTTTCGGGCACGCGCGAGCCCAGCCGGCGGCGGCGCGCCTTGACAGGCAACAGTCCGCGCGTTTCTTATCGTATTCAGGCTTTATCCTGGAATTCTGGCAGCGAAATCTGGCGGCGGAAGCGCGGGCTGCAAGTTGCGGCCCATGAAAGTCAAGTTTCCGGCTTCGGGTTCTGGGGCAAGGCCGTGTCGAACAGGAAGCAGACGGCAGTTGGGTCAAGAGGCCGGTAGGCGGGCGCGGAAATGGAGTTCAGCCGGCAGCCCCGCTCGAACCGGGTCATCCTTAGCAATGTCTGGCCGGAATCAGGGCCGGGCACAGGCAACGGCCCGGAAGCCCCGAGTCCATTCCCGGAGACAAATTTTCTAGCCAGCCGGTTGAACGCCGGTTGGTCTGTGCCCTGAGCGGCTGCGGAAGATTGCGGCCGGGGGTGGGCAAAAAGATGAAGTGTGGGGAAGAAGAGTGGGGATTAGTTTGGCAACGAATTTGGCATTTTTCGGGCTTGCTCCAGGCGGGCTGGGTGGAACCGGTGGAGGCATCATTGGGTTTCTGCCCATGCTTCTGCTGCTCCCGATCCTTTACCTGGTCATGATCCGGCCGCAGCAGAAGAAGCAGAAGGCATGGCAGGAGATGCTGGGCAGCATCAAGGCGGGCGACCGCGTGACCACTGCCGGCGGCATTCGCGGCATTATTCTTTCCATCAAGGACGATGCGATTGTGATTCGCGTGGCTCCGGACAACCTGAAGCTGGAAGTGGCCAAAAGCGCCATCGCTTCCGTGACCACGCAGGACGGGGCTTCGGGCGCTTGAATTCTGGACTGACTTTTCATTCCACTTGGACTAGAGAAACGGGACGATGAATAAGAATCTCAACAAGAAAATGGCCTTGATCGTTGCCTGCCTGGCAGTTTGCGTCTACGGATTCGTAGGCGTGCCGAGCGGCTTCAGCGGCAAGGCACTGACGGACTCCATCACCAAGCGGATTCACCTGGGACTGGACCTTCGCGGCGGCGCTCACCTGATTTTGCAGGTGGTGGTTTCCGAGGCGATTGGCGCTGAAACGGACGACGCCATCGGGCGCGTTCAACAGGACCTGAAGACCGCGAACCTGACCTACACGCAGGTGTACAAGCCCGATCCGGTGAAGCAGCCGGAGGTGATTCGGGTGGAAGGCACCGCGCCGGCCAGTTCCTCCCTCGTGCGGTCGACGCTGGACGACAAATTTTCGAACCAGTACGACCTGAGCGGCGGCGGCGCGGACAATACCTGGACGCTGACCATGAAGCCCAGCATCGAAACGGCGCTGGAGCAGAAAACGGTGGACCAGGCGATCGAGACGATTACCGATCGCGTGAACTCGCTGGGCGTGAGCGAGCCGGTGGTTTCGCCCTACGGGCTGGGCAAAAACGAGATCCTGGTGGAGTTGCCGGGCATCTCCGACCTGGAGCAGGTGAAGAGCATCATTCAGTCCACCGCGCGGCTTGAGGTGCATGCGGTGGTGGGCGGGCCGTACAAAGACGAGCAGGAAGCGCTGGCCGGCTCGAACGGCGCGCTCCCGCCGGACGAAGAGATCCTGCACGGGTCAGGGAACCTGGCTACGGGCTCGGATTCAGACGCCGTGTTTGTGTTGAAACGCGTGCCGGTGGTGGCGGGCAGCGACTTTCGCTCGGCTGACCCAGGGACGGACCAGAACGGCCGCAGCGCCGTCCACTTCACGCTGACCAACGAGGCCGGCGACAAGTTTTACGACTACACCAGCAAGAGCGTCAACACCAGCATGGCGGTGGTGATGGAAGGCCGCGTGAAGGAAGTGGCCAACATCGAGAGCCCGATCCGCGATACCGGGGAGATTGTGGGCAGTTTCAGCCCCACCGAGTTGGATGTGCTGTCGAAGATGTTGCGCACGGGCGCGCTGCCGGCTTCGCTGCTCCCGATCGAGGACCGCACCGTGGGCGCATCGCTGGGCGCGGACTCGATTCGCGAAGGGGTTACGGCGGCGGTGGTGGGCGTGCTGGTGGTGATGGCGTTCATGCTGTTCTACTACCGCGGCTCGGGCATCAACGCCGACCTGGCGCTGTTTTTGAACCTGGTGATCCTGCTGGGCTTCATGGGTTTCACCAGCTCGGTGCTGACGCTGCCGGGCATTGCCGGCGTGATTCTGACCATCGGCATGGGCGTGGATTCCAACGTGCTGATCTTCGAGCGCATTCGGGAAGAGGTGCGGGCGGGCAAGGCGCCGGCGGCGGCCGTGGAACAGGGATTCGGCCATGCGTGGACGACAATTTTCGATACCCACGTCACAACGATTGTTTCGGCGGCCATTCTGTTCCTCTTCGGCAGTGGCCCGGTGAAGGGCTTTGCGGTAACGCTGACGTTCGGCCTGGCGGCCAACCTGTTCACGGCGGTGTATGTTTCGCGGGTGATCTTCGATTGGCACCTGGGCAGGTTGAAGCCGGGTGAGCCGATCTCGATCTAGAAGTTGCGTTTGCGTAGAAATCTACACTCCCTGGTCTGAAAATCGAGACCAGGGGCACCCGCAATTTGAACGCTGAAGCTTTTGCGGCTTCGGCCCAAGAAGGGTAGAGAACCAGTGGAATTGTTTCGCGGCGTAAATGTGGACTGGCTGAGGCTGAAGTGGTACTTCCTCGGCTTTTCATTGATCTTCAGCGTGGCCGGGATTTGTTCGATGGCCTGGCACTGGCACCAGATCGGAACCCCGGTTCCGCTGGGCGTGGATTTCCGCGGCGGCACCGAGGTAGAGGTGCAGTTCGTCAATTCTCCCGACATTGGCGTGATTCGCCAGGCCATGGATGCTTCCGGAATCAAGGACGCGCGGGTGCAGCGGTACGATGAGACGCGCCCGTCGCTGAATGCTGTGCTCATCAGCCTTCCCGAACAGCACAATGAGACCGAGCTCGAAACCGGCCAGAAGCAGGTTCTCGATGCGTTGAACGCGCATTATCCCAATGCGATCATTCCCTCCGGAACCAAGGTGGATGTGGTGGGCCCGACCGTCGGCCATCAACTGGAGCGGCAGGCGCTGCTGGCTACGCTCTATTCGCTGGCGGGCATGCTGGTTTA
>Ga0302314_10017635_pt1 | contig 11954 bp, 10 predicted proteins | sample III_Palsa_N2_3_FD_200533 | JGI IMG/M metagenome (GOLD analysis project Ga0302314, IMG submission 200533) | Peat permafrost microbial communities from Stordalen Mire near Abisko, Sweden - III_Palsa_N2_3 | ecosystem: Environmental > Terrestrial > Soil > Palsa > Peat permafrost | place: Sweden...
ACGACGAGGCCCGAACCGACCAGGGTGCCGAAGCGTGACCAGAGTGGCTTGGCGTTGCGCACGGTGCGCAGCTCCTTGGCGACCCAGGAACTGGCGAAGCTAGTCTCGTAAGCGTCCAGGGTGTCCCCTTCGCGTCCGGCCCCGATCGCTTCGAACGCGGCTTCCGCGGCCAGCATGCCGGATTTGATCGCGTTGTGGCTGCCCTTGATCCTGGGCACATTCACGAACCCGGCCGAGCAGCCGATCAGCGCGCCGCCTGGGAAGGCCAGCTTCGGAATCGATTGCCAGCCGCCCTCGGTGATGGCCCGCGCGCCGTAGGCGATCCGCTTGCCGCCTTCGAGGTAGCGACTGATCGCCGGATGGTGCTTCAGGCGCTGGAACTCGTCGAACGGCGAGAGCCAGGGGTTCTTGTAGTTGAGATGCAGCACGAACCCGAGCGCGACGTAGTTGTCGCCGAAGTGGTACATGAAGCTGCCGCCACCGGTTGCGTCATCGAGCGGCCAGCCGACGGTGTGCTGCGCCAGGCCCGGCTCGAACACCGCATCCGGCACCTGCCAAAGCTCCTTCACACCGATGCCAAACTTCTGCGGCTCGCGGCCCTCGGCGAGTCCAAACTTCGCCTGGATGACTTTCGACAGCGAGCCACGCACGCCCTCGGCAATGAAGACGTACTTGCCGTTGATCTCCATGCCCGGCTGGTAGTCCGGCTTCTTCTTGCCGTCCTTGCCGACGCCGACGACGCCGACGATCACGCCCTTGACCGAGCCGTCCTCCCGCCAGGTCAGGTCCGACGCGGCGAACCCGGGATAGATCTCGACGCCGAGTTCCTCGGCCTGAGCGCCCAGCCAGCGGCAGAGGTTGGCCAGCGAGGCGATGTAGCAGCCATGGTTGTGCATCAGCGGCGGGAAGCCGAACATCGGAATCGTGATGTCGCCCTGCGGACCCAGCAGCATGAACCGGTCCTTCTTGACCGGCGTCTCCAGCGGCGCGCCCTTTTCCTTCCAGTTCGGGAAGAGTTCGGCCAAGCCCTTGGGGTCGATCACCGCGCCGGAGAGGATGTGGGCGCCGACCTCGGAGCCCTTCTCCAGCACCGCGACCGTGATCTCCGAGCCGGCCGCCTCCGCCAGCTGCTTCAGCCGGATCGCGGCCGCCAGCCCCGCCGGCCCCGCGCCGACGATGACCACGTCGTAGTCCATCGACTCGCGTTCGACATCGTCGCTCATCGCCTGTTCCCTGCCGTCCAACCCTGCACGCTGCCTTAATCGAAGCGGTCGGCGGGGCGGTCAAGGGTTTAGGGGGCGAGGGATACCGTTGGGGACACGGATCGGGAGGTGCTATCCCGGCCGCATGCCCGCCGATCCGCGCGCCATCGAAAGCCTGCTCGCCTTCTGGGTCGAGGCGGGCGTGGACGTGGCCTATGGCGACGCGCCGGTGGATCGGATCGCGGCGGGCCTGGAGGCGCTGAGGCCGAAGCCGGTGGCCGCGCCCGCCCCAGCGCCGGCCAGTTCGGCGCGGCCGACGCTCGTCCGCGAGACGGCGGACCCCGGCGCAGTGGCTGCGGCGCGGGAAGCCGCTGCGGCGGCCGAGGACTTGCCGGCGCTGGCCGCGGCGATCGCGGCGTTCGACGGCTGCGATCTTAAGCGCCAAGGCGCGCGCCAGGCCGTCTTCGCCCGTGGCGCCCCGGACGCGCCGGTGATGGTGATCGGCGAAGGGCCTGGCGCCGACGAGGACGCTCAGGGCGCGCCTTTCGTCGGCCGCGCCGGCAAGTTGCTCGACAGGATGCTGACGGCGGCCGGACTGACCGACCGGGTCTTCATCACCAACACCGTGTTCTGGCGCCCGCCCGGCAACCGCACGCCGACGGCCGCCGAACAGGCCGCCTGCGCGCCGTTCCTCGAGCGCGCCATCGCCCTCGTGAATCCGCGCATCCTATTGCTGGCCGGGGGCGCCTCGGCCAAGCATATCCTGCAGACCTCGGAGGGGATTCTTTCGCTCCGGGGCCGCTGGTTCGAGTGGCGATCGGCCGACGGCGCGCTCGAACTGCCCGCCTTGCCGACACTTCACCCCGCCTTCCTGCTCAGACAGCCGGCGGCGAAGAAGAAGGCGTGGGAGGATCTGCTGAAGCTGACGGAGAGGCTTGATCGGCCGGCGCGGCCTACGTAACGTTAAGGCCGTTCGTGCTTCCTGGGGGGCGTCGGCGCGCAGCCGGACGTCGCAGGGCGCGCGAAGTTCTTGATTGTCGGGCCGAACCAGGCGAACGCGGAGGGCGACCTCCGTCCGCCGAGGTCCATGGGAAAACGTCACGCGAGGGACGCGGCGCCGAATTGGCGCGGCGCGCGAGGAGAGCCGATGGGTCTGATTCGCGGAGCTTTGGTCACCGCCGCCGTCGCCATTCTCGCCCAGGCCGCGCTGCCCGCCGCCGCCGCGCCGCTCGCCGCCCTCTCGCCCCACGATCTCTCGCTCTATTCCGCCGCCTTCGACGCCGCCGAGCGCGGTGACAGCGCCGCCGCCGACGCGGCGATCGCCCAGGTCTCCGACCCCTGCCTCGCCGGCAAGGTGCAGTACCTCGAGCTGACCCACGCCAAGGCCCGCACCGCCAGCTATGAGCAGCTTTCCAACTGGCTGAAGGCGTTCGGCGACATGCCGGGCGCGAGCCAGGTCTATGAGCTCGCCCTGCGGCTCAAGCCGGCGGACGCGCTGCCGCCGGCGCCGGTGGGTACGATCGTCGGCGCGCCGGACGGCTCTATGCACCTCGCGCCGTCGCCACAATCGCGGGCGGCGCGCGAGGCCTATTTCCACGGCGCGCCGGAACAGGCGCTGGACATCGCCCGCGCCAGCGGCGACGCCTGGATCGCCGGCCTCGCCGCCTACCGGCTCGGCCGCTATGCCGACGCCATGGTCTCGTTCGAGACCCTCGCCGCCAATCCCTCCGAGGACGACGCCACCCGCGCCGCCGGCGGCGTCTGGGCGGCCAAGGCGGCGACCCAGGCCGGGATGCCCGACCGCGCCACGCCGCTGCTGAAGATCGCCGCCGAGACCGCGCCGGGCGACTTCTACGGCATGATCGCCCGCCGCAAGCTGGAGCTGGCCGACGACCCCTTGGGCCGGATGATCGACGCGGCGACCAATGTCGCGACCTTGCCCGTCAGCATCGCCGCCCAGGGCGAAACGGCGCTCGACCGGCTGATCCGCACCGACAACCACGCCCGCCGCGCCGTCGCCCTCGCCCAACTCGCCCGCGGCGTCGACGCCGGCGCCGAAATGCGCGCCGGTTTCGCGGAGGCCTCCGACGACACGACGCGCGGCCTCTGGATGAACCTGATGTTCGAGCTGGGGCCGCACGGCGCCAGCGGCGAGACCCCGCTCCACCCGATCGTCGCCATGGCGACGTCCAGCGGCCCGAGCTACCCGATTCCAGTGCTGACCCCGGCCGGCGGCTTCACCGTGGACAAGGCGCTGGTCTACGCCGTCGCCTGGCAGGAGAGCCGCTTCAACAGCCTCGCCGTCTCGCCGGTGGGCGCCGTCGGCGTGATGCAGCTGATGCCGACGTCGGCGGCCTATGTGTCCGGCGACACCAGTTTCTCGACCGACCCGATCACCCTCTTCGACACCGGCCGCAACCTGGCGGTGGGACAGGCCTACATCACCTACATCGAAGCCAACGGCGCCGATCACGACCTGATCCGCACCATCGCCGCCTATAACGCCGGGCCCGGCGCGCTGAAGCGCACGATCACCGCGCTCGGCGGCGCGTCCGACAGCCTGATGGTGATGGAGACCATGCCCGCGTCGGAGACCCGCGCCTACGTCAAGAAGGTGATGGCCGCCTATTGGACCTATCGGCGCCAGTTCGGCGCGCCGACCCGGACCTTGGACGCGGTCGCCTCGGACATGCCGACCATCGACGCGCGGCTCGACGGGCCGATCCAGCCGTCGTCAGCGGCGATCAAGAACCCGCAGACGGCGGCCGCTCCGGCGCGCCAGGCGCTGGAGATCCTGCTCCACAAGGCCGGCTGAGGCTTCGAGGCCCTTCGGCGCCAGCCAGCCTTCGGGTCCGCGGGCGAAGCTGAAGCCAGCCGGGCGCGCGACGAGGTGCGCCGGCGTCGGCGGATCCCGCGCCAGGTGGACGCCGAGGATTTCCATCCAGTCCGGCGCGAGCGTCGCCGTCAGAGGCAGGCCGGCGATCCACGGCCCCCTCACCCGCGCCGTCGCCGCGCCGAAATCGTCGAACAGATCGGCGCCCGCATCGTCCGCCAAGGCCGCGCTGGCCCCGGCCGCGCCGATCACCGCGACCTCCCGCACCAGCCCCTCGGCCGCCGCGGGCACCAGGGCGGTCAGCAGCCGCGCCAGCGCCTTGGCGTCGTCCGAGGCGGTGAGGAGAATGGAGATCATGATGGCCGCACTATGCGCAGCCCGCTACTGCCGCGCCATCTCCGCGGCGCCGATCGCCTCGCCGTCCAACGTTTGCTCCGCATCCATGGTGACGGTGACCTTCTCCAGCCGGCCGGTGAAGGCGAACGGCGCTTCATAGTCGGCGACCGGGCTGCCGCGGTCGCGGCCGATGTCGAGGCCGCTCCAGGAGATGAAGTTGTGGAAGCCGAGCTCGGTCTCGCCGGCGCCGGCCGCTTCGCCGTCGATCAGCAGTCTAATCCGGCGCAGGGGCGGCTCGTTCGCCACCGCGACGCCGAGGCGATGGCGGCCCGGCGGCAGGGCGCGATCGCTGGTCGTGACGGCGTGCGCGCCGCCGACGTTCATGTCGTAGACCAGCCGGCCGCCGCGTACGTAGAGGCTGTAGCCGCAGGTGGCGTCGCCGTGGGCGATCAGCACGCCTTCGTCGCCGGGCGCCAGCGTCGCCTCCGCCTCGATGACGAAGGCGCGCGAGCGGACGTCCGGGGCGACGTCGGTCGGCAGGTGGCCCATGCCGGCGTGGAAGACGAAGCGCTGGCGCGGCCCGTGGAAGCGCCTCGCGTTCTCGGCGAAGCGCGGGCCGAAGCGGTCGTCGAGCGGCAGCACCTGGCAGCGCTCGGCCTCGGACCACCAGTCGGCGATCAGCGACGCCAGCTTCTCCGGATGTCGCGCGGCGAGATCCTCGGTCTCCGAGAAGTCCTGGTCGAGATGGTAGAGTTCCCAGACATCGTCGTCGAAGGGCCGACCAGGCGGGTGATAGGCCACCGCCTTCCAGCCGTCTTTCCACAGGCCCCGATGGCCGAACATCTCGAAATACTGCGCCGCGCCGCGCGGCGGGTCGGCGCTGCCCAGGGCCGCGGCGAAGGAGACGCCTTCGAGCGGCTGCTGCGCCACCCCGGCGATGGTCGCCGGCGCCGCCACGCCGGTCAGCTCCAGCAGCGTCGGGGCGACGTCGCAGGCGTGGCGAAAGGCGTGGCGCAGCTCGCCGCGCGCGGCGATCCCGTTTGGCCACGACATCACCAGCGGGTCGCGGATGCCGCCGCCGTGGGTGTTCTGCTTGTAGCGCTTCAGCGGCGTGTTCGAGGCCATCGCCCAGCCCCAGGGGAAGTTGGAGTGGGTGTCCGGACCGCCGATGTCGTCGATGCGGGCGATCTTCTCGGCGATCGGCTCGGGCTTGCCGTTGAACGGGCCCATGGCGTTGATCATGCCGAACGGGCCGCCCTCCTGCGAGGCGCCGTTGTCGCTCATCACCAGGATCAGGGTGTCGTCGCGCAGGCCGGCGGTCTCCAGGAAAGCCACCAGCCGCGCGAGGTTGCGGTCGGCGTGGTCGAGCATGCCGGCGAAGGCGCCCTGCAGCCGCGCGAACAGGCGCTGTTCGTCCGGCGAATGCTCGGCCCAGGGCCGCACGGCGTCGTTGCGCGGCGGCAGGCGCGTCGATGCCGGCACAACGCCCAGCGTCTTCTGCCGCGCCAGCCGCGCCTCGCGCTCGGCGTCCCAGCCGGCCTGAAACACGGCGTCATACTTCAGGATCAGCTCGCGCGGCCCCTGGTGCGGCGCGTGGCAGGCGCCGTAGGCGAGCCAGGTCAGCCAGGGCGTGCCCGGCGCATTGGCCTGGTGCTCGGCGATGAAGCGCATCGCCTGGTCGGTGAGGTCCTCGGTGAGGTGGTAGCCGGTGGCGTAGCCGCCAGGGGCGTCGATGGGGGTGTTGTCGCGCACCAGCTCCGGCGCGTATTGGTCGGTTTCGGCGTCCATGAAGCCGTAGAACCGGTCGAACCCGCGCCCCAGCGGCCAGCCGTCGAACGGGCCCGTCGGGCCGGTCTCGGTGAGGCTGGTGACGTGCCACTTGCCGACCATGTAGGTCCGATAGCCGCCGCCACGCAGCATCTCGGCCAGGGTGCCGGCCTCGCGGGCGATCTTGCCGCGATAGCCGGGATAGCCGGAATCGAAGTTGGCGAGGCACCCCACGCCCACCGAATGGTGGTTGCGGCCGGTGAGCAGGGCCGCCCGGGTGGTCGAGCACATGGCGGTGGTGTGGAAGCCGGTGAACCGCAGCCCCTCGGCCGCCAGCCGGTCGATGGTCGGGGTCTCGATCGGCGAGCCGTAGCAGCCGAAATCGGAGAAACCGACGTCGTCGAACAGCACCACGAGGATGTTGGGCGCACTCTTCGGCGGCTGGACCGGCGTCGGCCACCAGGGCGTCGAATCGGCGACGGTGCGGCCGATTTTGGCGCGGTCCATGTCACTAGTTCCCACTCAAGGCGGGGGTTGTCCGACATGGGCCAAGGCGCGGCAAGCTTGAAATGTCAGACTGCAGCCAGCCCGCGAGTTCCGGCGTTGCCGGTCAGGCCGCGATATTCAGCCAGGCGCCGAGGCCGGTCGCGGTCGTCTGCGTCGAGGGATTGGCGCTGGAAGTCGCGGCCTGCAACCCCGCCAGCGCACCGCCGAAGACCACCGCGCTGGTCGGCGTCGCGTTCGACGCGGCCTGCACCTGAGCCGCGGTCTCGCCCGGCTTCACATCGGCCGGGTCGACGCCCTTCTTCGCGTCGGCGACCTGGCTGCAATTCCAGCAGCTATAGCCGTTGACGTCGACGGGCTGGGCGTAGTCGCCGCTGACGGACATCGAGGCGCTCCGAGCTCGAACCCGCAGCCTAATCGCCAAGCGTGGCGGAAGGGTTACGGCAGGGTCGCCGGGCGTGAGACGAAGTTCTTGTTTTGTTCCGATCCCGGCACTAGATTGCCGCCATGCCCATCCCCTCCCCCGCTCCCCGTGGCCGCGGCGCCCAGTCGAATGCGACCGGGCGGTTCGAGAGCCGTGTCCGCGAGGCGTTCGACGACGGCTGGACCTCGGACGACGAGGCCCCGGCGCCGCTGCGCACCCACGTCACCCCCGAGCGGGCCAAGACCATCATCAGCCGCAACGACAGCCCCGACGTCGGTTTCGACCGCTCGATCAACCCCTACCGGGGCTGCGAGCACGGCTGCATCTACTGCTACGCGCGGCCCAGCCACGCCTATGTCGGGCTCTCGCCGGGGCTGGATTTCGAGAGCCGGATCTTCTTCAAGCCCGAGGCGGGGCGGCTGCTGACGCGCGAGCTCTCGCGGCCCTCATACCAGCCAGGCGTCATCCACATCGGCGGCAACACCGATCCCTACCAGCCGCAGGAGCGGCGGCTCAGGGTAACGCGCGGGGTGATCGAGACGCTGGAGCGCTTCGCCCACCCGTTCTCGATCATCACCAAGTCGGCGCTGATCCTGCGCGATCTGGACGTGATCGGGCCGATGGGCGCCGCGCACCTGGTGCGTGCGGCGGTCTCGGTGACCACCCTCGACCGGGCGCTGGCCCGCGCCATGGAGCCGCGCGCGGCGACGCCGGAGAAGCGCCTCGCCGCCATCCGCGGCCTGGCCGACGCCGGATGCCCGGTCGCGGTGATGTTCGCGCCGGTGATCCCAGGGCTCAACGACCACGAGCTGGAGGCGGTGCTGGAACGCGCCGCCGAGGCCGGGGCCACGGGCGCCGGCTATGTGGTGCTGCGCCTGCCGCTGGAGATCAAGGACCTGTTCCGCGAGTGGCTGGAGGCCGCCAGGCCCGACCGCGCGGCGCGGGTGATGAGCCTGGTGCGCCAGATGCGCCACGGCAAGGACTACGACGTGCGCTGGGGCGAGCGGATGAAGGGCGACGGCCCGATCGCCGAGATCATCGGCGCCCGCTTCGCCGCCGCCAAGCGCCGCTACGGCCTCGACCGGCCGCGCGCGCCGCTGGACCTCACCCAGTTCAAGGTCCCGCCGACGCCGACGGCGCAGCTGGATCTGTTTGGGTGACTCTCCCTTCTCCCCTTGCGGGAGAAGGTGTCGCCGGAGGCGACGGATGAGGGGTGTCGGCGCGGCGGGTTCGAGATTGGCCAATCCGAGAGGTCGGCGCAAACACCCCTCATCCGACCCGCTTCGCGGGCCACCTTCTCCCGCAAGGGGAGAAGGAAGCCCGGCTTGCCATCGTCCGGGAAATCGGTCCTAAAGCACGCCGGCGCGCGGGGTGGGCGGCGATTTCGAACAAGGAGCCGAGGTGGCGGAGTTTTCGGCCGCGGATGCGGCGTTTACCGGCTTCCGGGTGGTCTGGGAGCGGCCGTGGGCGGTGGCGATCTGGGCGACGCTGCAGATCGTGGTCAATCTGGCGCTGAAGGTCTTCGTCGTCGCGTCGGCCGGCACGGCCGTGACGCAGCTCATGGAGCGCCTTCTGCAACCGCCAAGCGCCGATCCCGGACCGGTGCTGGCGCTGATCCGCCAGGTGGCGCCGACCTATGTGGTGATGATGATCGTCGGGCTGGTCGTCTCGGCGGTCTTCTATGCGGCGATGAACCGGGCGGTGATGCGGCCGCAGGAGAGCCGCTTCGGCTACCTGCGTCTCGCCGCCGACGAGCTGCGGCAGCTTGGACTCGTCGTCACGCTTGTTCTGGTGTTCCTCGCGTTGGAAGTCACGGCCGCGATCATTTGGCTGGTGCTTCTGGCGCTTTTCGGCATGGCGCTGGGCGCCAACTCGACGGTGGGCGTGGGCCTGCTAGTGCTCATGCTAACGCCGGCGACCTTGTGCGTCTTCATCTTTGTGGGCGTGCGCCTTTCGCTGGCGTCACCTCTTACCTTTGTCAGCGGGCGCATCGACCTCGCGGGCTCGTGGCGTCTAACTCGCGGACGCTTCTGGCCGCTCTTGGGCGCCTATTGCATCGCCACGGCCCTTAATTTGGTGGTGATCCTCCTCATTTTCGTGATCGCCCAGTTGGCGGTCGGCATCCTCAGCGGCGGCCTCGCCCAAGGCGCGGCGGTGATGCAGGTTCAGCCGACCTCGGTGGCGGCGGCGCTGACGCCGGCGCAACTCACCTATCTGGTGATCTTGTCGATCGGCGCGGCGCTCAGCGCCCCGATCACCACCTGCCCGCCGGCCGCCATCTACAAGGCGCTCACGGGCGGCGGCGCGATCGGGAAGGTATTCGACTAGGCGCGGGCCCTGGCGCGCTTCCTGCTCTGGACGGCCGAGATATGAGGGGGGGGGCTGTGTCCAGAGAACGTAAAATGTCGCCTGGAGCGAACACCACCTGCGACGGCGCGGCGGGCGGCCCAAAGTGACACAGGCCGAGGCGCAATCCGGGACCCCGCGCGGCGCGGCGTCGCTGGCCGATGGGGCGCACATCTGGTGGGGCGCGATCGTTTCGGAGCAGCAGGCCGGCGAGATCATCGCCTGGACGGCGTGGTCGCTGATCCTGGTCGGCGTCGCGCCGGCCACCTCGCTGGCGATATCGGCGATCGGCGGCGAGGTGACGCTGGCCTCGCCCTACTACCGCAACCTCGGCGACAACTGGTTCGTGATCGGCCAGGCGGCGTTCCTGGCGATCGAGCTGATCGCCGCCCTGCTGCTGCTGCGCAAGCGCTACTGGACGGCGGCGCTGGTGCTGTTCTTGTGCTGCGTCTTCGTGATCTCGGTGGTGGTGGCGACGATGGCGCGGCTCTCCGGCGACGGCTCGGTGAGCCCGGCCGGCGTGGCGCAGAACGCCTTGCTGGTAATCTGCCTGCTCTGCTTCACCCGCCTGGCCTGGCGCGCGCTCGAAGCCACCGCGGCGCTCAAGCGGCTGCGGATGCTGGAGCACTTCAGCTAAAGCCTCAGACCTCGCACCACATCCGCACCAGGTTGTGGTAGGCGCCGACCAGCGAGACGGACGCGGCGTGATCGTCGCCGAGATCGGCCCGGGCGGCGGCGATGGCGCGGTCGAGATCGTGCAGCAGCGCCCGCCGGCCGCCGTCCGCCACCATCGACTGCACCCAGAAGAACGAGGCCCAGCGCTCGCCCGCCGTCACCGGCTCGACCCGGTGCACGGTGGTGGCGGGATAGAGGATCAGATCGCCGGCCGGCAGCTTGACGCGCCGCGGCTCGTAGCCGTCCTCGATCACCAGCTCGCCGCCTTCGTAGCTGGCCGGATCGGTGAGGAAGAGGGTGGCGGAGAGGTCGGTGCGGTAGCGCACGCCGACCGCCGAGACGCGCACGGCGTTGTCGATATGGGCGCCGAAGTCCATGCCCGGCCGATAGCGGTTGAACAGCGGTGGGAACACCTTCAGCGGCAGCGCCGCCGACATGAAGGCCGGGCTCACCGCTAAGGCCTTCAAAACCACCGCGCCAAGCTCGACGGCCTCGGGCGAGTCTTCGGCCAGCTGCAGATTGTGCTTGGCGCGGCGCGACTGCTCGCCAGCGGTCTCGCGCCCGTCGGCCCAGGTGGCGCGGGCCAGCACATCGCGGAAATTGGCGAGCTGGGCCGGCGTCAGCACCTGGGGGATGCGGAGCATCATGCGGCCAGGCGACGGCCGAGGGCGGCGAGGCTGGGCTCGGGATGGCCGGCGAGCGCCGCGGCCATGGCGCCCCGGCTATCCGGCGGCGCGCCATTCAAGGCCGCCTCGAACCAGCGTGCGGCCGCGTCGGCGTCGCCTTCGGCCGCCAGCAGGGCGGCGAAATTGTACTGGGCGCGGAAATAGCCGGCCTCGGCCGAGCGGCGATACCACTCACGCGCGGCGGCCGGATCGCGCGCCACGCCCCACCCCTCCTCGCGGCAGCGCGCGAGCAGGTTCATCGCCCGCGCATGACCCTGGGCCGCCGCGCGCCGATAGCCCGCGCACGCCGCCGCTCGGTCCTGCGCCACGCCGCGGCCGTCGAAGAGCAGGTTGGCGAGGTTGTAGTCGCCCCAGGCGGAGCCCGCGTCGGCGGCGCTTCGATACCAGCCCGCCGCGGCCGTCAGGTCGGCCTCGCCGCCCCAGCCGTTTTCCTGGCAGCGGCCGACCATGTTCAGGGCCTCGCCGTGACCCTGCGCTGCCGCGCGCTCGAACCAGGCGCGCGCCGCGGCGCCATCGCCCGCATCCAGCCGCAGCTGGCCGAGCCGCGCCTGCGCCTCGGCGACGCCGTAACGAGCCGCGCTCTCGATCCAAGGCGCGGCGGCAGCCGGATCACCGGCGAGCACAGCGCGGAGCTCCGCCTCGCTCATCCGGCGCAGGCGCCACATCCGCTGATAGTGGGCCTCGGCCTCGGCCGCCTCGGGGGTGCGGCCGGTCATCAGAAACTGGCTTTCACTGTGAACTTCACCGTCCGCCCGGCGCCCGGGATCACGTGGTTCTCGGAGGCGGAGGTGTAGTAGACGCCGTCGTAGTAGAGCTTGTCGAAGATGTTGATGGCGTTGACCTGCAGCTTCAGGTGCGGACTGAGGCGGTAGGACATCATGCCGTTCCACACCACATAGCTCGGCACATTGGCGGTGTTGCCCGCGTCGGCGAAGCGGTGGCCCAGATAGTTGCCGCCGAACCCGAGCTCCCACGCCGGCGTCAGGTAGTATTCGGCCCAGACGTTGACGGCGTTGTGGGCCAGGTTGGGGATTTCCTTGCCAACGTCGGCGGTCGTGCCCGAGGCTGTCGTCTGGCCGTCCAGATAGGTGTAGCCGGCGTCCAGCTCGAGCTGCTGGGTGATGTGGCCCGTGGCGCCCAGCTCGAAGCCCTGCACCCGCTCGTTGCCCTCCAGCACGGTG
>Ga0302314_10017636_pt1 | contig 11954 bp, 10 predicted proteins | sample III_Palsa_N2_3_FD_200533 | JGI IMG/M metagenome (GOLD analysis project Ga0302314, IMG submission 200533) | Peat permafrost microbial communities from Stordalen Mire near Abisko, Sweden - III_Palsa_N2_3 | ecosystem: Environmental > Terrestrial > Soil > Palsa > Peat permafrost | place: Sweden...
CCCGGGTCGACCTGGCGGGCCTGGCCGACCGGATCGTGCCCTTCCCGGTCCCGGCCGGGCGCTACTCGGCGCTGCAGGCGGTCAACGGCGGGGTGGCCTGGCTGAGCCGGCCGCTGGCCGGCCAGCTGGGCACGGCCAGGGCCACCCCGGAGGCCAAGCCCGAGCGGGCGGCGCTGGAGCGCTTCGACTTCGCCGGCCGCCGGGCGGAGACCCTGGTCGACGCCCTCAGCTGGTTCCGCGTCTCCGGCGACGGCAGCCGACTGGCCGTGGTCGACCACGAGGAGCTGCGGATCGTGCCGGCCGACCGCAAGGTCGGCCGGGAGGACCCGGACGAGTCCGTCCAGGTCGACCTCGCCCGGGTGCGGGTCACCGTCGACCCCGCCGCCGAGTGGCGGCAGATGTTCGACGAGACCGCCCGGCTGGCCCGGGACAACTTCTGGCGGATCGACCTGGGCGGCCTGGACTGGGACGCGGTGCAGCGCCGCTACCGTCCGCTGGTGGAGCGGGTCGGCAGCCACCACGACCTGGTCGACCTGCTCTGGGAGCTCCAGGGCGAGCTGGGCACCTCGCACGCCTATGTCCGCGACTTCGGGCACGGCGCGCCGCCCGGGCGCCGACAGGGCCTGCTCGGCGCGGACCTGGCCCGGGACGGCGACGGCCGCTGGCGGGTGGTCCGGGTGCTGGCCGGCGAGTCCTCGGACCCGGCCGCCCGCTCCCCGCTGGCCGCCCCCGGAGTCAACGTCCGCGCCGGGGAGGCGCTGCTGGCGGTGGACGGCCGTCCGGTCGACCCGGTCACCGGCCCCGCGCCGCTGCTGGCCGGGACGGTCGGCAAGCCGGTGGAGCTGACCGTGGCCGGGGTCGACGGGGCCGAGCGCGCGGTCGTGGTGGTACCGATCGGCGACGAGGAGCCGCTGCGTTACCACGCCTGGGTGGCGGGCCGGCGGGCCCGGGTCCACGCGCTGTCCGAGGGCCGGCTGGGCTACCTCCACGTCCCGGACATGGTCGCCAGCGGCTGGGCGCAGCTGCACCGCGACCTCCAGCGGGAGATGGCCAGGGACGGCCTGGTGGTCGACGTCCGGGAGAACCGGGGCGGGCACACCTCGCAGCTGGTGGTGGAGAAGCTGAACCGCCGGGTCATCGGCTGGAGCCGGACGCGGGACCGCACGCCGTACACCTACCCCGAGTACGCGCCGCGCGGCCCGCTGGTCGCCGTCGCCGACGAGTTCTGCGGCTCGGACGGCGACATCGTCAACGCCGCCTTCCAGGCCCTGCGGCTGGGTCCGGTGGTCGGCGTCCGCACCTGGGGCGGCGTCATCGGGATCGACTCGCGCTACGAGCTGGTGGACGGCACCGGGGTGACCCAGCCGCGCTACTCGACCTGGATGGAGGGCTACGGCTGGGGGTTGGAGAACCACGGGGTGGACCCGGACGTGGAGGTGGTCTGCACCCCGCAGGACTGGGTGGCCGGCCGCGACCCGCAGCTGGACACGGCGGTGCGGATCGCGCTGGAGGCGCTCGCGGAGCACCCGGCGGCCACCCCGCCGGAGGTGCCGCGGCTGTAGCGCGGGCGGCGGGCGAATGTGAGAAGCAGGACAGGACCGGGGCAATAGCCCCGACCCTGTGGAACCCGCAGATCACCACCCCGTAGGGTCAGCCGTATGGCTGAAGACTCCCCGTTGATCCGCAGTCTGCGCGCCGCCGTCGAGGCGGCTCCGGCGGACGTCCCCCTGCGCCTGCACCTGGCCGCGCTGCTGCTGGACGCCGGCGCGCCCCAGGAGGCCGTGTCCCAGGTCGCGGTGGCGCTGCAGTACGAGCCGGGGAACCCCGAGGCCCGGGAGCTGATGCTGCGCGCGATGGGCCTGCCGGCCGCGCCCGCCCCTGCCCCTGCCCCCGCTGCCGAACCGGTGCCGGACCCGATGCCCGAGTCGATGCCCGAGTCGGCCGAGCTCGCCCAACCGGTGCCGCCCGTCCAGCCTGCGCAGTCGCAGCCGCTGCCGCCGTCCGAGCCCCCGGTCTTCGACTGGAGCACCGCCGAGCAGCAGCTCAGCGACGTGGTCCAGCCGCGCTTCGTCGACCCGGACCCGGAGCCCGAGCGGATGGCCGCCGAGGGCGAGGACGCCCCGGGCGACCAGTTCGACTGGGACGTCGAGACCAGCCGGGTCGGCCTCGCCGACGTGGGCGGCATGACCGAGGTCAAGAAGCGGCTCCAGGCCGCCTTCCTGGCCCCGATGCGCAACCCCGAACTGCGCCGCCTCTACGGCAAGTCGCTCCGCGGCGGGCTGCTGCTCTACGGTCCCCCCGGCTGCGGCAAGACCTTCATCGCCCGCGCCGTCGCCGGCGAGCTGGGCGCCAAGTTCATCTCGGTCAGCCTCAGCGACGTGCTGGACATGTACATCGGCCAGTCCGAGCGGAACCTGCACGAGGTCTTCGCGGCGGCCCGCCGCAACGCCCCCTGTGTGATCTTCCTGGACGAGATCGACGCCCTCGGCGGCAAGCGCAGCAGCCTGCGCCACAACGCCATGCGCGGCACCGTCAACCAGCTGCTGACCGAGCTGGACGGCGCCCAGTCCGACAACGAGGGCGTCTTCGTCCTCGCCGCCACCAACCACCCCTGGGACGTCGACACCGCGCTGCGCCGCCCCGGGCGGCTGGACCGGACGCTGCTGGTGCTGCCGCCGGACCAGCCCGCCCGCGAGGCGGTGCTCCGCTACCACCTGCGGGACCGCCCGATCGAGGGCGTGGACCTGGGCAAGCTGGCCAAGAAGACCGACGGCTACTCCGGCGCCGACCTGGCCCACGTCTGCGAGTCGGCGGCCGAGACGGCGCTGCTGGACTCCGCCGCCAGCGGCCAGGTCCGGATGATCGGGATGCGCGACCTGCTGGACGCCGCCGAGCAGGTGAAGCCCTCGGTCGAGGCCTGGTTCTCCGCCGCCCGCAACGTCGCCATGTTCGCCAACGAGGGCGGCATGTACGACGACCTGGTGGCCTACCTGAAGAAGAACAGGAAGCTGTGAGCGACGACGACGCCGCCCTCGGGCGGCTCCAGCGGGCCCGGGCGCTGATGGACCTCGGCCGCCCCGAGCAGGCCCTGCCGCTGCTGGCCGAGGCCCTGGCCGAGCAGCCCGGCAACGTCGACGCCTGGTGCGTGATGGCCCGCTGCCACTACGCCCAGCACGACTACCGGGAGGCCCTGCACGCCGCCGACCAGGCGCTGGCGCACAAGCCCGACCAGGTCGTGGCCTGGCGCTTCCGGACGCTGGCGCTGATCGAGCTGGAGCAGTGGGAGCCGGCCTGGGCGGCGGCCGGGGAGTCGGTCCGGCTGGACCCGCACCACTGGTACGGGCACATGCTGGTGGCCAAGGTGCTGCTGGCCAACACGGCCGGCTACTTCCACTCCGCCGTCGCCCAGCAGGCGGCGTTCCGGGCCAGGGAGCTCGCCCCCCACGAGCCGGACACCCACTTCATCCTCGGGCGGGTCGCCGAGCGCTCCGGGCACCGCCCCGAGGCGGAGGAGTGCTACCGCGAGGCGCTGCGGCTGGACCCCGAGCACCGGGCCGCCCGCAACCAGCTGGCGCTGCTGCAGATGCAGCGCGGCGACAACTACGGCGCGGCCCAGGGCTTCGCCGCCGTCGCCGCGGCCGACCAGTCGACCTCGGGCCTGGGCGTGCACAACCTCCGGGTGGTCACCGTCCGGCTGATCGCGCCCGCCCGGTGGATCTCGATCGCCTGCTTCCTGCTGGTCAACGTGATGGTGCAGGCCCAGGGGCAGACCGACTGGACCGCGCGCGGCATCTGCCTCGGGGTCGTGGTCCTGGCCTGGGGCGGCTGGCTGCTGTGGGCGGTCCGCCAGGTCCCGGCGCAGCTGCGCCGTCCGCTGCTGCTGTCGGCCAGGCGCAGCCGCTACGTCGGCTACAGCCTGCTCGGGGTCTCGGCGCTGACCATAGCCGCGCTGGCGCTGCTGTCGGTGCCGGCCCTGGCCGGGGTGGCCACCGTGGTGCTGGTCGCCGGGATCGTCGCCCAGGCGCTGGCGCTGCAGGCCGCCCGGCGCTCGGTGGAGCAGGACAAGGCCGCGCTGCGCGGGTGACCGTGCCGACCACTGCCGCGGGTACGATGCGGCGGACAGCCGTTACCGCCCGAGCAAGCCCTCAACCAGCAGGAGATGACGACGTGTCGGGAGAGCCGCAGGCGGACTGCCTGTTCTGCAGGATCGTGGCCGGGGAGATTCCGGCGACGGTGGTTCGGGAGACCGGGGAGACCCTCGCCTTCCGTGACATCAACCCGCAGGCCCCCACCCATGTGCTGGTGGTCCCCCGGGCCCACTACCCGGACGCCGCCTCGCTCGCCGACGCCGACCCGGCGCTGGCCGGGGCACTGCTGGCCGAGGCCGGCCGGGTCGCCGAGGACGAGAAGGTCGCGGTCCAGGCCGGCGGCGCGGGCTACCGGCTGATCTTCAACACCGGCAGCGGCGCCGGCCAGACCGTGTTCCACGCCCATGTCCACGTGCTGGGCGGCGGGGACGGCCTGCGCGAGAAGCTGATCTGACCGGGTGTCGCCACGCGAGCTGGTGGTGCTGGGGACGGCCAGTCAGGTCCCGACCCGGCACCGCAACCACAACGGCTACCTGCTGCTCTGGGACGGCGAGGGGCTGCTGTTCGACCCCGGCGAGGGCACCCAGCGGCAGCTGCTGCACGCCGGGGTGAGTGCCCATGCGATCACCCGGATCTGCGTCACCCACTTCCACGGCGACCACTGCCTGGGCCTGCCCGGCATCATCCAGCGGATCAACCTGGACCGTGTACCGCACGCCGTCAGCGCCTACTACCCGGCGTCCGGGCAGCAGTTCTTCGAGCGGCTGCACCATGCCAGCGCCTTCCACGAGACGGTGACGCTGCTGCCGGAGCCGGTCACCGGATCGGGTGAGCTGAAGGCGCCCGGCGCGCCCTTCGCGCTGGAGGCAGTCCGGCTGTCCCATCCGGTGGAGTCCTTCGGCTACCGGCTCACCGAGCCGGACGGACGGCGGCTGCTGCCCGCGAAGCTGGCCGCGCTCGGCCTGACCGGGCCGCTGGTGGGCGAGCTCCAGCGGCGCGGCACGGTGACCGCCCCGGACGGGGCCACGGTGGCGTTGGAGCAGGTCAGCGAGGAGCGGCGGGGCCAGCGAGCGGCCTTCGTGATGGACACCGGGCTCTGCGCCGGGGTCGCCGAACTCGCGGCCGGGGCCGACCTGCTGGTGATCGAGGCGACCTTCCTGGAGGCCGACCGGCGACTGGCCGAGGAGCACGGCCACCTGACCGCCGCCCAGGCCGCCCGGGTCGCCGCCGAGGCCGGCGTGCGGACGCTGGTGCTGACCCACTTCTCCCAGCGCTACCCGGACCTGACCGGCCACCTGGTCGAGGCCCGGCGCCACTTCGACGGCGAGCTGGTGCTGGCCGAGGACCTGATGCGGGTGCCGGTCCCGCGCCGGCTGTGAGGCGGTGTCGCTTAAACCGCTGGCGTCACCCCCGTGAACAGGCGGACCATCGTTCCCGATGGCCCTTCCGTCCGTCGTACCCTGGACGCACCACGCCCGAGAGGCTGGCGGACCCTACCGAGATGGGATGAGGCAGGCCTCAGCGCCGACCCATGACTTCCACGAACCCAGAAGTGCGCACTGCCCAGGCGAAGATCGTTATTCCGGAGCAGTTCCTGATGGTGACCGTGCTCGGCACCGGGGACTCGCTGCTGAAGGTGATCGAGACGGCCTATCCGGACCTCGACATCCACGCCCGGGGCAACAGGGTCACCGTCACCGGCGACCGCGCCGAGGTCCGACTGGTCCAGCGACTGTTCGACGAGATGATGCTGGTGCTGCGCACCGGCCAGCCCCTGACGGAGGACTCGGTGGAGCGTTCCATCGCGATGCTGCGCAAGGCCGAGCAGGACCCGGGCAGCGCCGAGGGCTCCACCAGCCCCTCGTCGGTGTTCACCATGAACATCCTGTCCAACCGGGGCCGCTCGATCCGGCCGAAGACGCTGAACCAGCAGACCTACGTCGACGCCATCGACCGGCACACCATCGTCTTCGGCATCGGCCCGGCCGGTACCGGCAAGACCTACCTGGCGATGGCCAAGGCCGTGCAGGCGCTCCAGGCCAAGCAGGTCACCCGGATCATCCTGACCCGTCCGGCGGTCGAGGCGGGGGAGCGGCTGGGCTTCCTGCCCGGCACCCTCTACGACAAGATCGACCCTTACCTGCGCCCGCTCTACGACGCCCTGCACGACATGATCGACCCGGACTCGATCCCCAGGCTGATGGCGGCCGGCACCATCGAGGTCGCCCCGCTGGCCTACATGCGGGGCCGTACCTTGAATGATGCTTTTATCATCCTGGACGAGGCGCAGAACACCAGCGCCGAGCAGATGAAGATGTTCCTGACCCGGCTCGGCTTCAACTCCAAGATCGTGGTCACCGGCGACGTCACCCAGATCGACCTGCCGAGCGGCACGAAGAGCGGACTCAAGGTCGTCCAGGAGATCCTGGAGGACGTGGAGGACATCCACTTCTCCCGGCTCACCAGCCAGGACGTCGTCCGGCACAAGCTGGTCGGCAAGATCGTGGACGCCTACGGGCACTACGACGCCAAGCAGCAGGCCCAGCACGACGGCGCCGCACGCGCGCCGCGCACACCCCGACGCAACGAAAGCTGAGAACCCCGCACCCCATGTCGATCGACATCAACAACGAGTCCGGTACGGAGGTGGACGAGCAGGCCATCCTGGACGTCGCCCGCTTCGCCCTGGACCGGATGCGCATCCACCCGCTCTCCGAGCTGTCCGTGATCGTCGTCGACGCGGAGGCGATGGAGGCGCTGCACGTCCAGTGGATGGACCTGCCGGGCCCCACCGACGTGATGTCGTTCCCGATGGACGAGCTCCGTCCGGGCAAGGAGGACGAGGAGCTGCCGCAGGGCCTGCTCGGCGACATCGTGCTCTGCCCCGAGGTCGCCACCCAGCAGGGCGCGACCAACGGCCACTCCATGGACGCCGAGCTCCAGCTGCTCACCGTCCACGGGGTGCTCCACGTCCTCGGCTACGACCACGAGGACCCGGACGAGGAGCGGGAGATGTTCGGGCTGCAGAAGCGCATCCTGGACGACTGGCGGGCCGAGCGCGGCGAGACCGGTCCCTCCCCCGCCCCGACGACGACGTGAGTGCGAGATGAGTGGCAGTAGTACCGGCTTCCTCGTGGTGGCCGTCGTCCTCGTGATCTTCGCGTGGCTGGCGGCCTGTGCGGAGGCGGGCATCTCCCGGGTGTCCCGCTTCCGCGCCGAGGAGGCCGTCAGGAACGGTCGGCGGGGGGCCGAGCGGATGCTGGCCCTGGCCGCCGACCCCATCCGCTTCCTCAATCTGGCGACCCTGATCCGGGTCACCTGCGAGATGGCGGCGGCGGTGCTGGTGACCGTGGTCTGCGTCCGCTCGTTCCACGTCACCTGGCAGGCGGCGCTGGTCGCGATCGGCGCCATGGTGCTGGTCTCCTACGTCGCGGTCGGCGTCTCGCCGCGCACCATCGGCCGGCAGCACCCGATGAACGTGGCCACCGCCGCCTCGGTGGTGCTGCTGCCGCTGAACCGGATCCTCGGCCCGATCCCGCGGCTGCTGATCCTGCTGGGCAACGCGCTCACCCCGGGCAAGGGCTTCCGCGAGGGGCCGTTCGCCTCCGAGGCCGAGCTGCGGGCACTGGTCGACCTGGCCGAGCAGGACTCGCTGATCGAGGACGAGGAGCGCCGGATGGTGCACTCGGTCTTCGAGCTCGGCGACACCATCGTCCGCGAGGTCATGGTGCCCCGCACCGACCTGGTGATGATCGAGCGCGGCAAGACCGTCCGGCAGGCGCTGACGCTCGCATTGCGCAGCGGCTTCTCCCGGATGCCGGTGGTCGGCGAGAACGAGGACGACGTCGTCGGCATCGTCTACCTCAAGGACCTGGTCCGCCGGACCCATGTGGACCGCGCGGCCGAGTCCGAGTCGGTCGGCGCGGTGATGCGGCAGGCCACCTACGTCCCGGACAGCAAGCCGGTGGCGGACCTGCTGCGGGAGATGCAGCGGGACCGGATCCACGTCGCGGTGGTCATCGACGAGTACGGCGGCACCGCGGGACTGGTCACCATCGAGGACATCCTGGAGGAGATCGTCGGCGAGATCACCGACGAGTACGACCGGGAGGCCCCGCCGGTGGAGGCGCTGGCGGACGGCGCGTTCCGGATCACCGCCCGGCTGCCGGTCGAGGAGCTGGGCGAGCTCTTCGGCATCGAACTGGACGACGAGGACGTGGACACCGTCGGCGGCCTGCTGGCCAAGGCCCTCGGCCGGGTGCCGATCCCCGGCTCCGGGGTCGAGGTCCCGGTGCCGGAGGGCGAGGACGCGTCCATCGCGGCGATCCGGATCACCGCCGAGAGCACGGCCGGACGCCGCAACCGGATCGGCACCCTGCTCGCCGAACCGGTCCCCAAGGAGCGGGTCCGCCGCGGCGGCCGCCGCGACCGCGAGGACGACCGCGACGAGGACGAGCAGCCCGCCGCCGACCGCCACCCCGACCGCCACCCCGACCGGGGCCGGGACCACCCGGACGACTGAGCGCCTCGCAGGGGCCGGTGCGGGTCAGAGAGCTGCCAGGTCGATCCTGAGAGCACCGGTCCCCTGCGGGCCGCCACAGACGAGCAGGCCCTCCGGGGACAGCGCGAGACTGTCGATGTCCCGGACGGACGGCACGGCTGTCGAGCGCCCGTCGGCCGGCCGCCAGAGGTGCAGCCGACGGTCCGACCAGGCGACGGCGAGCACTGGTCCCACCGCGGTGTGTGCCGCGGCCAGCGCGGTCGGCAGCGCGTTGCGCCGTTCGACGGCGCCAGGCATGGACCGGCCGGTCTCGGAGTCCCAGAGCCGGACCGTGCCGTCCGCTCCACCGGTGAACACCAGCCGCAGACCGTTGCGGGCCTCGGGCCACCCGAGGCAGGCGATCGCGGTGATGGGAACCTGGTGCGGGCGCTGCGCGCCGAAGGACGGGTGGCCGGCGGGCCAGAGCCGGAACCATCCCTCGGCGTCACCGACGGCGACGGACCCGTTGCCCGAGGCGACTGCGGTGACCCGGGCGGCCGCTCCGGTCAGGACGGCGGCGGCATGACGCCCCAGGGCCTGGTGGAGAGCGCCTTCGCCGGGAGCCTCGTCCGTTCCTGCGGAGGGGACGGCGAAGAGGTGGATGCGGCCGTCGGGGTCGACGCCGAGCGCTTGGCCGGAGCCGATGACAGCGAGACCGGTGGGCCGTTGACGCGGATTGCCGGTGATGCGGGCGATGATCGTGCCGTCCGTGGGCTCGTACAGACCGAGCCGCCCGGCGCCGTCGATGATCAGCAAGCCGCGCTCGGCCGGTGCGAGTCCCGTCGTGCGGAGATCCGCTCTGGACCACTGGGCGGTCCAGACATGCTGCTCGGCGAGCGGGCGCAGGTACTCCGCGAGCCGCGGATCCGTGGCCAGGGCAGCGGAGTGGAGGACGGCCGCCCGCTCGGGGTCGGAGAGTTCGCCGGAGCTGAGGATCGGGCCTGCGGCGGCCCAGGTGGCCCGCAGCCCCCGGGGGGCGGCGATCCGGCGGTCGGCGAGGGCTGCCGTGATGGCGAGGGCCGACCCGTGGACGAGGTGGTCGGGGTCGGCGAGCAACCGCGATGCGGTGCCCGCACCCACGGCGAGGTCGAGCGCCCCCTCGCGGGTCGCGGCCGTGGCTGCTCGCCAGCCCGGCCCGGGCGCGCCGGGCTCGGGCGGCTCGATTGCTTCCGGCGCAGGTCGCGGCTGGGCGGGGGCGTCCGCCGGCAGGGCCAGCAACAGCGGTTCGACGGCCTGCAGCAGTTCGGGCCGATCGAGTTCGACGGCGGCCCGGACCCGGGGCAGGGCCAGCAACGGGGCCAACAGCTCGGCGACGATCCGCTGGGGCGCGGCTGACGGCGGGTCATCGGTGCCCCGGCCGGCCAGGTGCAGGTCGGGGATGACGATCCGGAGCGGCCGGGGGTCGGCAGCGACCCGCTCCAGCAGCCGGCCGGGGTCGATGGGACCGTAGCCGAGCTGCCGTCCCAGCTCCCAGGACAGGGTCTGCGCGATGTGTCCCCTGGCCGGAACGGTCGCGTGCACGGTGGTGGCCGGATGACTGTCGGAGCCGGCCACCAGCCAGGCCAGCAGGTGACTCTTGCCGGTGGCGCGCCCACCGGTGACCAGGCAGACCCGTGGGCAGGCCCGGTCGTCCCGGGCGGCCCAGTCCAACAGCGCCGGGGCGAGCGTGGCCGCAGCCCCGGTGAGTGGCGGCCAGTCGGCGGGCTGTGGCGGCAGCGTCACGCGGACCCCTGGGCCGGTCGGGCCGCCTCGGCGCGCAGCCGGTCGATCCCCTCGGCGCGGGACTCGGCGGTCTCCCCGTAGGGGAAGCTGTGCGTGAGCCGGGCCGTCGGGAAGGCCGAGGCGAGCCACATCGAGCAGTAGTGCCCCGGCAGGAAGCAGGGGGCCAGGTCGGTGTGAATGCCCGTCACCTGCTCTGCGCCGATCCCGGCGCTCTGCAGCGAGGCCCACAGCCGCTCTTCCGGGTGGAGCGCGATCGCACCGGGGCTGGTGAAGATCTTCTTCTGGCCGGTGGCGTCGACGACCTCGAACGCGGCGAAATTCTCGACACCCCCGGTGTCGCGCAGGTCGTCCAGTACCAGCGGCCACCAGCTCTCCCGGTCCGCGAAGGCCTGCGGGTCGGCGTCCTGCAGTTGCCGGCGGAATTGGTCGAACGCGGTCTGCGCGTGCTCCTGGCTCTCGGTCGCGCCCAGCTCCTCCAGGAGGACGTCCAGGCCGAGCAGCGCTGCTGCGAACTCCTCGGGGCCGGAGCTGACGAACCGCAGCGGCTCGCTGTAGCCCAGGAGCATCGCGTGGACCCGGCCCTCGGGGCCGGCGACGATCTCGAATGCGCTGTCGGACCCGAGGCGGGACCAGGTCAGGTAGTCCGCCGAGGTCAACGACTGCGATGCTGCCACGGCGTAGCCGCGCAGTGAGGCGGGTTCGCCCTCGGCGGTGCGGAAGTACGGCCCGACCTGGAGCGGCAGGGTCAGTGCGGCGATCCGGTCCAGCGCGGCGGCCTCCGGCGCAGCCGGGTCCGCGCTCGCCGCATCCGTGCCGAAGTGTCGTACGCCCTCGCCACCGAAGCGGGTCACGACCGCGTCGTCGGGCGGAATCGCGCCGGGCCCGCTCATTCGCCGAAGGTCCTCACGTACTCCAGGACCGTGTACCAGGTCGACTCCGGATTCTCCAGGGCGACCGGGTCGGTCTCCCGCATGACGGCGATCAGCCGCTCGTCCACTCCCTCGCCGAAGCTCCCGTCGTCCTCGTAGCCGTTCTCCTCGGCGAATTCGGCGTCGTAGTTCGGACGTTCGGCCTCGACGCGGTAGAGGAAGTAGAGGAAGCAGTCCAGGCTGCTGTTGAGCAGGTAGGGATCCTCGCTGTTCCCCGGGAGGCAGTAGACGGCGCCACTCGCCCCGTCGACCACCATGTCGTCGTAGGGGATTCCACCGATCGTGAACCACTCACCGGGGTCGGACTGCTGGGGAGGAAGGAGATCGCGTTCGCGTGCCCAGCCCTTGTTGGCGATCCTCGCTGGAAGATCCGTGGCGGTCTGGAACCACCCCGTGTTCTGGTCGGGCAGGCCGACGTCGCGCAGGAGTTCACGGGTGCGCGCGTGAGAGATCGGGCCGAGTGCGCTCTCCGGCACGGTAACCAGGTCGCTGGACGGAAAGACCGACTCCATCAGCGCCCGGTCGACTGTCTGCGGCATACCTCAAATCCTATCTACTACGGCGTCCGATCCGTTGCGCTCACCGTACCGCCGGTCGGTGGTGCGGGATTCACCGTCCACCGGGAACCAACCCGTCGAGGTACTTGCGCATGGCCTCATTGCCCGCCTGCCGTGA